>Ga0335076_10004874_pt1 | contig 13594 bp, 11 predicted proteins | sample Lox_Sample_25_FD_206717 | JGI IMG/M metagenome (GOLD analysis project Ga0335076, IMG submission 206717) | Soil microbial communities from Loxahatchee National Wildlife Refuge, Florida, United States - Lox_Sample_2.5 | ecosystem: Environmental > Terrestrial > Soil > Wetlands | place: USA... | reverse complement strand
GCGAAACGATTGCCTCAACTCGCTCCGGATGAGCCATCGCCAGGCGAAAACCGGTTGGTGCGCCGTAATCGAACACGTAGATTGCATAACGGTTGAGTTTGAGCGCTTCGGTGAAGGCCCCTATGGTCGAAGCCAATCCATCGAATGTGTACGCATATTTTCGTTCGGCAGGAACTTCGGTAAATCCGAAGCCAGGAAGATCCGGAGCGATTACGCGGTAATCATTCGCAAGGCGCGGAATCAGTTCGCGAAACATGAATGACGATGCCGGAAATCCATGCAGCAGGAGAACGACTGGAGCCGCTGGATCGCCCGACTCACGATAAAAGAGCCGGACACCGTCAGCGTCGATTCTGTGGACCGTCGTGCGAGGTATGCCCAGCTGAGATACGGTTGCGCGTTCAGGCACTCCCGATGATTCTGAGACGAAGCTGCTGCGCTTTATGGTAGAAGTTGATTTGCTCATAATGACTAATCCTCACTTCTATGGGATTGAACCGCCGCTAAAAGGCTTCAAGTTTTGCCGTGCCGAAAATCGCATGTAGTTCCGGGGAATAAATCGCGACGGTGTTGAGTCGATTGAAATCAACACCGGCGGGAAGCGTATAGCTTTGCTCGCCGTGGTTGCCCTTCAACTCGCCAAGATCGCGATCGTTCGGGCTGCCGGCGGCGATCTCCTGGCCCTTCGAGGCGCCGCTTTCATCCAGCAGAATCAACTCCAAGGCCGATCCATTCGAAGTCGAAAAGTTAGAGAGCGTGAGCACGCGGCCGCCGTTCGGCTGTTGATAGACGGTCGCACGCCCGCTCGTCCCGCGTGCATCGCTTTGAAACGAGCCCGTAAAAAGAGGCGTCAGCTGGCCAACAGTTGCAGGTGGCCCCTCATTGACCTTTTTGTTGATAAATAGTTTTTCCGGACGGAACGCATACCACAGGCCGAACAGCGCGACCACTGCCACCGCCGACCAGACTATGCGCTTCTTTGAGAGTTTGTGAGCATCTTCGGGCATTGTGATTTCCTGATGCAAAAAATGTGAGTTGTTGTAGTGTTCGACGGCTCTCGAGTGAACTCACTTCTGCAGTGGTGCAGTTCCGAAGTTAACGTCGAAGCGCTCGCAGAAAATTGACACAGCTTTGAACTTCGCGAGATCGGTTCCCGCAGGAATGGTGTAATTCTGGTCGCCTTCATTTCCTTTCAGGGGACCAAGATCGACGCGCTCAACACCCTTCTTGAGAAAGTCCTCATTATCCTGGGCATCCGTTGCCGCAATCAGCAACACATGCAGGTTGGGGCCGTTCGAGGTCTTAAAATGGGTGAGTCGCAACGCGTCGTCTCCATTCGATCCCGAATAGACGGTCGCCCGGCCAGAAGTGCTGTGCGCTGCACCGTGGAAGGTACCGGTAGCGAGAATCGTGCCACTTTGCGCCATAAGCGCCGTGGCGCCGAGAATTGCTAACGCTGCTGCGAAGTTCGTTAAGCTGCGGACATTCATAAATCTTCTCCTCGTTATGATCGATCGTTATGACCGATCGTTATGATCGATACGCTCAGAATCTGCAAAATGCTCATGCACCGAAATTGCCAAACCACGAGAGTCGCCCGCGATCTGTCGATCTTGTTCAGAGACAGCACATTAAGGAGTCAAACGCCGGCGCCGGCGACTCGGCTTGTCGGTTGTCGCGACGTCCTAAAGACAAGCGTCGAAAGCAAGACACTTCCGAAATTGAGTTGTGCTTCGATAGGAAATTTGCATCGAAAGTGGCGTATAAGTCTTCTTTGACGTATGAGCTTCCAGCCAATTGAGAACTACGGCGTAATCGGTAACATGAAGTCGATCGCGTTAGTCGGGATGAACGGTTCCATAGACTTTCTTTGTTATCCAGAGTTTGATTCGCCGACCGTATTTGCCGCTCTGCTCGATGACAAGCTGGGAGGCCATTTCCAGATCGAGCCGCAACTCACGGATATGCGTGTTCGTCAGCTTTATTTACCAGATACAAACATCCTTATTACGCGATTCCTGGCCGACGAAGGAGTCGCCGAACTGACGGACTTTATGCCCATTGAGAGCGGGGCAGAACAGCCGAACGAAATCGTGCGCATCGTAAAAGTAATTCGCGGGACGGTGGCGTTCAGGATGCATTGCCAACCGAGATTCAAATATGCGACGTCGACGCACCGAACAGAACTCGCTGAGCGCCGGGCGATGTTTCTCCCGGCCGAAACTGACTGCCCCGCGATGAGCCTGTATTCCACGGCTGCTCTGGCGCTAGGCGCCCAGGATGTTTTCTCGAATTTCACCCTGAAAGCGGGTGAGACCGCAACGTTCGTGCTGGGCGGACCGCGGGTCGAGGGTGAACCACCGGAGATGCAGTTCATAGACGTACGCTTCCGTCAAACCATTCGCTTCTGGAAGGCATGGATTGCGAAATCGAAATACAAGGGTCGTTGGCGGGAAATGGTTCACCGTTCGGCTCTGCTGCTGAAACTGCTCATATGCCGGGAGCACGGCTCATTGATTGCCGCGCCGACATTCTCGCTTCCAGAAGAGATTGGAGGAGTGCGCAATTGGGACTACCGGTTCACGTGGTTGCGCGACGCCACATTTGCACTTTATGCGCTCATCCGGCTCGGATTTGTCGATGAAGCGGAATCTTTCATCGACTGGCTGAAAGGCCGGTTGGTCGACGATGCAGAGCGAGGACCGTTGCAAGTAATGTACGGGATCGATGGCCGGCAAAAGCTCGAAGAGTTGACCTTGGACCATTTTTCCGGATACGAGAATTCGCGTCCTGTACGTATCGGAAATGCCGCTTATAAGCAGCTCCAACTCGACATCTATGGCGAGATGATGGATTCGGTATACCTCGCGAACAAGTACGGTGACCCGATTTCGTATGAGGGATGGCAAGGCGTTCAGCGCATGCTGGAGTGGCTGGGAAGGAACTGGCAGCGGCCCGACGAAGGGATATGGGAGGTTCGCGGGGGCGCACGAGAATTCCTCCATTCTCGGATGATGTGTTGGGTTGCTTTCGACCGCGCCTTGCGGCTCGCACAGAAGCGTTCTCTTTCCGCCCCTTTTGAGACCTGGCAGCGCACTCGAGATGCGATTCGGGATGACATCTTTACCAACTTCTGGGATGAAGAACTCCAGGCTTTCGTACAAGCGAAAGGCACAAAGGATTTGGATGCATCGGCGCTGCTGATGCCCATGATGAGATTCATCAGCCCTGTCGACCCCATGTGGCTCTCGACCATGCGAGCGATGGAAAAGACACTCATCGAAGACACTCTCGTCCGTCGTTACGAGGTAGGACGCACTCATGTGGATGGACTTCCAGGTGAGGAAGGACACTTTACCGCGTGCTCGTTCTGGTACGTTGAATGCCTCGCACGCGCCGGGGATCTCGAACAGGCACAGCTGCTGTTTGAAAAGCTTTTGGGATATGCAAATCACCTTGGCCTCTATTCAGAGGAACTCGGTTCTAATGGACAACACCTCGGTAATTTTCCGCAGGCGTTTACGCATCTTGCGCTGATCAGCGCTGCGACATACCTCGACCGAGCACTCTCGGGAACCGGCGAGGCCGTCTGGCGATAAGCTCCCGGCTCAGTCTCGGTAAAGAACCTGCTACAGTGCGGGGATGTCATCGCTGTTGCCCAGATGTAAAATCACACCGAGGAGAATCGGCATGACGGAGCATAAGATTCCGCTCGGAATTACTGAGGACGATGTAGCCTTAGGCAGCCACCTTGTCCATTTTTGGAAGACCGACGAGGAATTTGAGTCCGGAGTTCGCTTCCTGCAACTCGGGATCGACAATGACTCCGAGTATTGCGTGCTCTTCGGGCATGATGAAGCGAACCAACACGTTATGGAGGTCCTGCGCAGCACTAACCGCGAGCTCGATCGTGTGCTCCAGCAAGGACGGATAGTCATTTTGCGCCGTGACTCTTCCGCACTTGAGACGATCGCGAAAATCGAGGACGCTTTTTCGTCCGCCCTTCAAAAAGGAGCTACGGCAATCCGCTACCTGGGCAATTTGGGAATGGGCCGCGAGGCGCTGCCCGGCAGAGGCGCTAACGAAGTGGTCGAGCTCGAAACCGGTGTGACGGCCCTCGCACATCGTTATCCCTGTGTCATGGTTTGCATGTACGACGTGAATACGGTTTCCGGTCACCTTTTGTTGGCCAGCGGATTTGCGACACATCCCCTTGCCGTGTGGAATGACGCGCTGCGGCAGAATCCTTACTGCGAAAGTGAGAAAGCTGCTGCGCACGGTACTGGAAAGGTCGCATGAAGCGGGCATCTCTCTAGCATGTCGATGAAAAACACGGTGGCACAGCGTAGCGATTCGATGGAGTTGCAGAACGTCATCGAAACTATTCCCGCGTTGGTTGTGTGCGCATTGCCCGACGGTACAGTGGAATTTGTAAACCGCGCCTGGCAGGAATATACCGGCTGCTCACCACAAAAGCTGAACGATTCGGGTTGGCGGTCGATCATTCACGCGGACGATCTTGCCAAATTTGTCGAGGAATGGGATGCAGCTTTGTCGGCCGGCCGGTCCTTCGAGACCGAGGCGCGAATACATCGTGCCGATGGTCAGTACGGCTGGTTCTTGATTAAGAAAGCCTTGGCCGTTTCAGGAACACAGAACGGCAGGTCGTCATTGCGCACTCTTATCGCTTTCGAGGACATCGATGCTAGGAAATGCTCGCAGATTAAGCTGCAACAGAGCGAGCATTCGCTTCGGCGAAGCGAGGGTTACCTGGCGAAGGCGGAGACACTGGCACGCATCGGAAGTTGGGCTTATGAAACCGCTTCCAGGAAACTGGTTTATCTCTCGCAGGGGTGGTATCGCATATATGGCTTCGATCCTAAAGACGGTATTCCTACGTGGGAAGAAGGGCTGCAGCATGTTCACCCCGAGGACCGGGCAGAACTTTTGGCGACGATCCGGCGAGCAATAGCGCAAAAATCTGATTACGACGTTGAGTTTCGAATTCTCATTCCCCGTGCGCCAATCAAATTCGTGCGTAGTGTGGGCGAACCTGTTCTGGGTCCATCAGGAGAAGTTCTGCAGTTCGTGGGCGTCGCCATGGACGTAACGGAGAGCAGGCGGGCCGAGGAAGAACGCGAGAGATTACGTCGCGCGCAAGCGGAGCTTGCACACATCAGCCGGGTGAATACCATGGGCGAACTGACCGCCTCGTTGGCGCATGAGATCAAGCAACCCATTGGGGCCGCGGTAACGAATGCTGAAGCATGTTTCCGATTGCTTGACCGCGATCAGCCCGACATTCCCGAGGCCCGAGAAGCCGCTTTAGAAATGGTCAAGGATGCCAGGCGTGCAGCCGACATCATCGACCGCGTTCGCTTGCTGTATCAAAAGGGTTCTTCACACCAGGACGCCTTGGACGTGAACGACGTCATTCGAGAAATGGTGATCATGCTGCAGAACGAAGCGAATCGACACTCGATTACCATGCGCACGGATTTCGCCGAGGGGCTGCCGAACGTGATGGCTGATCGAGTGCAGTTGCAGCAGGTCTTGATGAATCTCATGCTGAACAGCATTGAGGCGATGCGGGGCACGAGCGGTGAACTCAGCATCAAGTCGCAGTTGGCCGATGACGGACAATTGCTCATCTCAGTAAGTGATACTGGCGTAGGACTCGCCGCGGATCATCTGGAGCAAATCTTCAACCCGTTCTTCACCACCAAGTCTCAAGGTACTGGCCTGGGATTAGCCATCACCCGTTCCATCGTGGAGGCGCATGGTGGCCGCATCTGGGCCACCCGAAACTCCGGTTCGGGAGCGACATTTCACTTCACGCTGCCCGGTAGAGCAGCAATCGCTGCGTGACCTGATGGCGATACATCATGCGGACCGTGGGCGCACCGCTCTCAAGCAGCATCATCTTGTCGCGCATGATCGCCGTTTTCTACATTCGGCTTCGAGATTGAAGGTTCGGAAGAGAACAGCGGAAGTAGGCCTTCCGTCATTGTCGGGTGAACGAGAATCCCATCGCGAAAAACTGTATAAGGAAGCCCGCCTATCATCGCAGTTTGAACTGCGGTAATCACCTCTCCGGCGTCAGCACCGAATATGGTGAAGCCGAGGATGCGGTCATTGTCAGTAGCGACCAGCGCTTTCATGAAGCCGCGCATCTCGAGCAACGTGTGAGCGCGCAGGACTCCTTCCATGGGGATTTTGAAGAGGCGATAGCGTACATCTTGCGCCCGGGCTTCCTTCTCGCTCAGACCGATGCGCGCAAGTTCCGGGTCGGTGAACATACAAAATGGGACCAGCCTGCCCGTCGTCACGCGATTGCCGCCGGTGATGCCGTCGTGCACAACACGGAAATCGTCGACACTGATGTGGGTAAATTGCGGGCTGCCGGCGACTTCGCCGATCGCCCAAACACCAGGTGCGGTTGTCTGGAGTCTCTCGTTAACCTTGAGATATCCTCCCTTTGTTGTTTCGACACCAGCCAACTCGAGTCCGATTCCCTCGGTATTCGGCGTGCGTCCAGACGCAACCAGGAGGTGGGTGCCCTCAAGCGTCTTTTTCACTCCTTCTTGCTCGAACACCACGCTGATCGACTTGCCGGACTCCCCCGTTACCTTAATAACATGCGCATCTAGCAAGACTTCAATTCCCTCGTCGGCGAAGAGCGCCTCGATGGCCGCACTCACGTCCTCGTCTTCTCTAGACATCAATCGGTGATTGCGCTCGAGGACAGAGATTTTGCTTCCAAAACGACGCATAGCTTGCGATAGTTCGGCGCCGATGTAGCCTCCACCTATCACAATAAGGTGTTCGGGAACTTCATCCAGTTCGAGGGCTTCGATGTGCGTCAGTGGCTTCGCGTCCGCTAAACCAGGAATAGGGTCCAATGTAGCGTGCGTTCCGGTGCTGATGATCACATTCGTGCCGCGCAGTCGACGCGTGTTTCCATCAGAAAGAAGAACTTCCAAGGTGCGAGGGCCGATGAAACGCCCTGACCCAAAAATCAGCTCGCCTCCGGTTTTCTTGTAATTATCGAGGTACATCTGGTTCACGCCGGAAACCATTCTCCGTTTTCGGTCGTGGACCGCAGCCATATTGATTGAAAAGCCGTTTGTGGAAATGCCGTATTCGGCGCTTCGCCGAACATACGATGCGACCCTGGCACTCTGGATGACGTTTTTGCTGGGAAGACAGGCGATGTTGGGACACGAACCGCCAATGTACTTGCGGTCGATTACGGCGACACGCTGTCCTTTACTCGCAAAGGTCCACGCCGCCAGAGTCGATCCCGTTCCCCCTCCGAGAATCACGAGATCGTATTTTTCTGTCCGCTCTGGTATCGCCGATCGGGAAATGCCTTTTTCGTTCATTTGATTTTCTCCGTCTCTGATATTCGCTGCCGGTTCTCAGAATTATTGTGGTAGCTCTGAAGCGTGTGCTCTGGTTTCACGCGTTCGGGTGGAGTTCCATGACGAAATATGCAGCGTTTGTTATTGGCGTGGTGCAGCTTGGCGCAGTAAGGAGCCACGCCATTTCGGAGCCACAGGAAAATTTCTCCGGCGATCAGCATGCCTATCGTTGGTGCGATGAAGTAAATCCATATCGCCTGCCAGTAGCCGGAGCGAAATGCCGAACCGAAAGTTCGCGCCGGGTTCATACTCATCCCGGACAGTGGAGACTCGAAAGTAATAAACGTCGCGTAAAGGACGCCAACCAGAAACGGCGTGTATCGCGCGAGCGTCTCGCGATTAGTGGCAAAAAGAATTACGGTCATCAGCACAAAAGAGATCGTTATCTCGCCGGCCAAGGCCCCGGTGTTGCCAAGAATTCCCGGCACTGTCACCGCATAACGCACTACCTGAGTTTGTGGAGCTCCCCGCAATACAACACCGGCGATTGCGACTCCCGCAGCCGCGCCAACAAATTGCGCAGTCACGTAAAACACAGCATCCCAAAATGCCACCTTGCCGAGCGAGTAGAAAGTCAGCGTTATCGCCGGATTGAAATGCCCGCCAGACTGCTTGCCCCATGGTGTGATGATGATTGCGACCACTGTTAGCCCCACCGCTAATCCCATGAGCGCTCGCCGGCCGATGACACTTGGAATGAATTGTCGGACCGGAGAAGCGGGATGCTGCAGTAACGTCGCGAATGTGCAAACAGAAAACATGAAAAACGCGAGCTCACCTGCTTCCATCAGATATTCCGGCCAGTGAGAACGCAGGCTCTCGATTGCATTTAACGAAACGAACTCACAGCGCGCGGTGGTTGAGCCCGCCGTCGCATTTCTGATTGCTTCGTTCGACACCAGTCCACTCAAGCATTTGCTCCCGGAATTCCGAGGTTGACGTAACGTGCCAAGAAAAAAGGGCACCGAGCATCCAGACTCCTAATGGCGGAGCACGAGAATTACCAAAGGAAAATGGCTACGCAGTACACGATATGCCGTTGGTTTTTGACGTTTGCGTCAGAAAGAGTCGAACGCACGCGCGACCCCGTGTCGACATAGAAACACCGCGACTTCTTTAAGACAGCAGATTCCTGGCGACATTACTTGTATCGCGGTCTGATTTCGCCCTGCCCACTCCGCACCTCGCAGCGCAACTCGGTAAACTCTGGCGCCAGGAACGATAAAGGTGGTTCCCAATAAATGGAACATCGCATGCATTCAAGTCTGAAAAGGACTTCAATCTATATGGCAACGACAGCTCTTCAAATGAATCCAGAACCAATTGCAATCGAATGTCATCGCAGAAAGCTTCAGGAATTGACAGATGTCATTAATCACCACTCGCCGCGCTTTCGTCGAATTGCTCTCCATCGTTTGCGCAACGCGGCCGATGCAGACGACGCTCTTCAAGACGCCTTTCTGTCAGCGCTGAGACACCTGGACCAGTTCAGGGGAGAAGCGAAGATGTCCACGTGGTTCGCCGCAATCGTAATCAATTCTGCGCGGATGAAGCTACGTCAGCGTTTGGCCCCAGTGCAATTGGCTTTGGACCTAATCAATGGCCGAGAGGATTTGACAGGGGCAGACCTGGTGCCCGATAAGCGGCCCGGGCCTGAAGAGCTCTATCGCAAACGCGAGACTGCGGAAAGATTGGCTCATGCAACCTCGCGGTTGTCGCCTGCTTTGCGGATGACGTTCCAATTGCGCGACATCCGAGGTTTGAGCATTCGCGAAACGGCACATCTCATGCGAGTACCAGTTGGAACGGTAAAGGCGCGGCTGGCGCGAGCTCGCATGAGACTCAAGAAAATGATGGCAGATGGCCGCTTGCGAAAAAAAGAGGCAAGGTGTGGCCGACAGCAATCGCCAAGAAGCCGGCCCTCGCGCACATGCTGCGCGCCGGCTGACTTTAGCCGTCGCGTTTTCGCTTATGAGTCCAGTGAACTGATTCAGCGTGCAGCAGTAGAATAGCAAGCTGCATGACGTTTCCTGACAACCCAACCGTCTTCATCGTCGACGATGACGACCGCATGCGTGCGGCCATGCAGCGTTTGTTGAAGACGGTCGGCTTGCATTCCGAGTCATTCGCGACGCCACAGGAATTTCTGCGGCACAAACTGCCCGACAGTCCTAATTGCCTGGTGCTCGACGTGCGACTTCCGGGAATGAGCGGGCTAGAAGTCCAACAAAAACTAAATGAGGTGGGAGCCCAAATCCCCATCATTTTCATCACCAGCCATGGGGATATTCCCATGACTGTCAAAGCGATGAAATCTGGCGCAGTCGAATTTTTGACAAAACCGTTCCGTGATCAGGATCTCATCGATGCGATCCAGCACGCTTTGAAGAACAATATTGAAGTCCGGCAACAGCAGAACGAAATTGCGTACTTGAAAGAACGCTACACCAAATTGACTCCCCGTGAACGTGAGGTCATGCGTCTGATTGTTTCCGGCATGCTCACGAAGCAGATTGCTTCGACGATTGGTATCACTGAAATCACCGCAACTGTTCATCGCGGCCAGGTTATGCGCAAGATGGAGGCTGGTTCGCCAGCCGAACTCGGAAGAATGGCTGAAAAGCTTAAGCTTCCAACCGTCGCATAGCCGCGATCGCCTTCCCCGAACCCCTCCTCACAATTACGAATTGCCCTATACATACATATCACTCGCCTTATTACAACTAATAATTGCTTCCCGCCGACAGCCGACCGATCCTGTTTTCGTATGGCTCGCGACGGACGGAGGAAGATGGTTGCTGTAATTGAAGACGACGTGTCGTATCGATTTGCCGTGCAACGTTTGCTCAAATCTGCTGGTTTTTCAGCGCAATCTTTCGCCTCTGCCGAAGAGTTCTTGGACTCTGGCCAACAGAATGAAAGTGGCTGTGTGATCGCCGATATCCGCATGCCTGGGATGTCAGGGCTGGACCTTCAATCTAAGTTGAACTCCGATCATTGCCCGATTCCGACGATCTTCATCACCGCTCACGGCGACGAAAAAATGCGACTGCAGGCAATGCGAGGTGGTGCGGTGAAATTTCTCGCCAAACCCTTTGACGGAGAAACCTTACTTGAGGCTGTCCGAGTGGCACTGGAAGCTTGAGGGTTTGTGCAGTGTCAAACGTTTTGCGCCCCAACCCTTTCGATTAGGGAAGAAGCGATCGAGAGCTCGACCCGGCTCGATCACACGCAGCCGGTCCGCGGAAGAATGGTCATGAAAACGCGTTTCGCGGCACAGTGCGTTCTTAGCTTGCTGGTCGTAGCGTTCGCCTGCCGAAATGCTGCAGGGCTTGATCCTTCCCTGAAGATCTCGCAGTACGGCCACAACATGTGGCGAATTCAAGACGGGTATTTGCCCGGGCCGCCTGAGGCCATTGCACAGACAGCGGATGGTTATCTCTGGATCGGGACTCACGCGGGCTTGGTCCGCTTTGACGGAGTTCGCTTCGTTCCCTGGACCTCACCGAAAGGTGCAAAGCTTCCCAGCGACCAAATCCACTATCTTCTGGCCGCGAGCGATGGGAGCCTGTGGATCGGAACCGCAAAAGGCTTGGCGCGCTGGAAGGACGGAATACTCACCACCTACAAGGAACTGCCCAACAGTATTTGGAGCATCGTTGAGGGTCGTGACGGGAACATTTGGATCGCAAGGTGGGATGGCGGAGACGGGCGTGGTCCGCTCTGTCGTATTCGAGACAACGACGTGCGCTGCTTTGGCCGGAGCGACGGAATTCCTCTTCCCACCGCTACCGAACTGGCGCTCGACAACTCCGGGAATTTCTGGATTTCTGGAAACGAGGGGCTCTGCAGGTGGAAGCCCGGGACTGCCGCGATCTACTTTCATAGAGAACTGGCGGCGCGCGGCTACTTGATGGGAGTTGATGCGTTATCCGTGCTTGATGAGAATCAAGTGTGGATTGGACTGCAGCAAGCCGACGGCAACCTTCAGCTTCAGGAATTGAACCACGGTAAATGGATTGCCCATCCATTAGCCGAATCGCCAGGTCCTCCTCCGAGTACCAATCGAATCTTCCGAGATCCGGAGGGTGCGCTGTGGATTGGAACGGCAAGCGACGGCATCTACCGGATATTCGGCGACAAGACCGACCATTTCTCAAACGCAGACGGCTTGTCCAGTGACTCCGTCGTACGGTTCTTTCAGGATCGCGAAGGCACGCTGTGGGTTGCGACGACGAAAGGTATCGATAGCTTTCGTGACTTGCCTGTCGTGAGTTATTCGATCAAGGAAGGCCTGGTGTCCGACAGCGTCAGCACTGTTCTGGCTTCGCGTAATGGCGGGGTATGGATTGGAGGGGCCGAGGCGCTGGGTTTTCTCAAGCAAGGCAAGCTTTCGGCGATCCGCACAAATCATGGTCTGCCGGGGCGCGACATAACCACGATGTCCGAGGACCGCCGCGGCCGATTGTGGATTGGAGTGGACAGCAGCCTGGCGGTTCTCGATCAGGGACACTTTCTCCCAATTCACAAACCTGACGGAAGCTCGCTCGGAATCGTTATTGGAATTGCGGAAGATGCCGCAGGAAACGAGTGGGCGATCACGAACGGCAAGCTATTTCGAATCGATGACCTTAAGGTTCGACAGCAAATCAGCCTGCCGGAACCATGTTTCTCGATCGTAGCTGATTCCAAAGAAGGATTATGGCTGGGTTGCGTGAACGGCGATCTGGCCCACTACGACACCGATGGCGTGAAGACATTTCTTCGCGTCAGCACCAGCAATATTCGGCAGATTCTGCCCGAGCCTGACGGCGGTCTGTGGGTTGTTGCCGAGGACGCGCTCATCTGGTGGAACGAAAATACCAGCGCGACGATGACGACCCGGAACGGATTGCCTTGCGACGAATTGTACGCGGCTGTGAAAGACGACGCGGGTGCGCTCTGGCTCTATGCGCGATGCGGACTTTTCTCTATCTCTCGATCCGAACTGGCGCGCTGGCGTCAGAACCCGGCCGTGCGAGTCGCCGTCGAGACCCTTGACGTCTATGACGGCGTCCAGCCGGGAATGACTCCATTGCAGCCACAAGCCACGCGGTCGCTCGATGGCCGGCTATGGTTCGCTAATAACAACGTCGTTCAAACATTTGATCCACGTAAGTGGCAGAGGAATCGGCTGCCACCCAATGTTGTAGTTGAAGGACTCGAAGCCAATGGCGTCAATTACCGCGTCCAGCACAACTTGAAGCTTCCCGCTCTGATTCGCAACCTCGACATCGATTACACGGCTTTAAGTTTCGTTGTTCCGCAGAAAGTTCGCTTCCGCTATAAGCTCGAAGGAAGAGATACTTCCTGGCAGGAAGCCGGGACCAGAAGACAGGCGTTCTACACTGACTTGCCGCCGGGTTCCTATCGCTTTCGCGTGATCGCGTGCAACAACGACGGAGTCTGGAATGAAAGCGGGGCACAGTTTGCATTTACCATCCCGCCGGCATTCATGCAAAGCATTTGGTTCAAAGCCATCTGCCTGCTCGGCATCGTCACTTTTATCTATTCGGCTTACCGCCTGCGGGTCCGGCGAGTGACCAGCCAATTGCGCGGGCGCATGTACGAGCGACTGGCGGAGCGGGAGCGAATCGCAAGGGAGTTACATGACACGTTCTTTCAAGGAATTCAGGGTCTACTCTTGCGTTTCCATACCGCGACATCTCAGCTCCGCAAAGACGAACCCGCGCGGCAACTCTTTGAAGATACCTTGAAGCAGTCGGACAAGGTAATGCTCGAAGGACGCGAACTGGTGTTAGATTTGCGGGCGACGGTTTCCGAACCAACCGACCTGCCCACAGCACTCGCCAATTTCGGAGAAGAAATGCGCAAGGAGGGTCCTTGCGACTTCAAGGTAGTCATTAACGGGTCTGGTCGTCCCCTGCATCCGGTTGTTTTCGAGGAATTCTTCAAGATTGGAAAGGAGGCGCTGAGCAACGCCTTTCAACATTCCGCCGCCCACTCCATCGAAGCGGAACTCAACTACGAGCGGAGCGAATTGCGCCTGCGCATCCGCGACGACGGCAGGGGAATTGACTCTGCCATTCTTCGTCAAGGACACCGCGATGGACATTTTGGAATGCCGGGAATGAGAGAGCGCGCACGAAAGATTGGCGCGCACTTGGATG
>Ga0335076_10004873_pt1 | contig 13594 bp, 8 predicted proteins | sample Lox_Sample_25_FD_206717 | JGI IMG/M metagenome (GOLD analysis project Ga0335076, IMG submission 206717) | Soil microbial communities from Loxahatchee National Wildlife Refuge, Florida, United States - Lox_Sample_2.5 | ecosystem: Environmental > Terrestrial > Soil > Wetlands | place: USA: Florida... | reverse complement strand
TGATCCTTTCCAGCAGCATCAACAACCCCATCCCACTCCTCAATCGTAAATCTGCCCAAACTCTCACACATCACCAGCTGCCGGGAATTATTGTCAAAAGCAAGGACATGAGTAGACGTTGCCTGTCGTCGCTGCACATCCGTAGGGTGACATATCGCCGTCCCCTGTGTCGTCACGACCTCGATCGCCGAAACAGTTGTCCGCAGCGGTATTGACGGTGTGGCTAAAAGGCCCAACATCAACGCATTTATCGACGTTGCAAGAATCGTGCTTGTCTACGCGTTAGAACGTGGCGGAACAAGGAGATACAGGATCGGGAGAGGATATATCGATAGAGAGGACTTGGATGACTATTTGAACTAGACTTCGCGGATTTAATGCCCTTAACATAATTGAAGAAATGAATTGTCGTAATTTGAGTTCGAGGGATTTGTCATGCGGTCCTGGATGTCAGGTACAGGGACCCTTGGGATAGGTGAGGTAGGGAACCTGGATAACCGGAAATTGGGCGGAATTGAATGTCTATGGTGGTTTCCGACACAAGCTCGTCTCTTCGGGGCACTTCAATGGGTCCTGTTATGGAAACGAGGACTTTGGTGAGTCCTTTGAGTTTAGCGGTAATGCTGTTGGATTAGGGACTACCGGCCGTCCAGATGGCGGAGCCATCGGCTCGCGAGAGCGGGTTTGTGGAGAAGTCGTCTGAGAGAAGCATTCTGCCGTTATTTTCTTATCATTGTCCCTGCATTTTGGTCTGATCGATGACGGGGCCTGGTGATTGGAAAATGAGAAAAATTTAGTGAGACGATCGGCGCTGATGTGAAGATGAAACGGCAACCTGTGTGGAACGGAGAATTGCGCGAGAATGAGACCACTTTCTATACGATGGGGATGGAGAGATAAAAAATTATGGTTAATGGCGTTGAAAAGGATGGGTAGAGCAGAGCATAACTTGACCCTCGAGCGACGCAAGAGGGAGCGGAGCCGGAGTTTTGCGGTTCCTTAACCGCAAGCAAAATATCGCTTGGAAGCCAAATACAGCGGCTGTCTTTCCATTCAACACAGCAATCCCCGGGAATGTTTTCCACCGTATTGCAATTCCCTTGCTAATCCTGGTGCATCCGATTCGGATCCAAGGACAAATGCTCGCTAATCCAAAGGACATTGTTACACTGTATAAATACCTCAGCCCACATGCCCTCATTCCTTCCTTCCTTCCACTCCTCTGTGTTGGTGAGTTTGACTCTCACGTAGCTGACGACAGCATTAAGACCTCCATGATATTCTTGTGCCCATTTGAGTTTGATGATGATGGATTTGCCGGTCAAGTCCTGGAGAAAGGGCTTTGGATTGATCTATGCGAGAAGAGTCTGTATGATTTCTCGATAGAAGGAAAAGTGGGACACAGGGCAATCAGTGATAAGGGGACTTGCCGGTATAAACGAAGTCATTGTTGACACACTTGCTGAAGACTGTTTGGATGTTCTGCGCGCATTCAAAGATCCAGAAACCCAGCAACTTCTCCCGGCTTTAGAATAATGTGCTTATGTAATCGCATACTTTACCCGAATTTTTCAACTCCGTCTCTTTTCGTTTGTCGGCACCTCGAGCCCGTCCTTCTTCCTCGCCTTATCTCGAGGGCGACTGCGACAACATCAAGGACAGAGAACGTGTCTGTGCAGCAATGGCGACTGCTCCCCCGCCCGGATACAATCCGGCGAAGCTGCAGGACCCTCGAACCGCGCGGCTGGCAGAGAAAACGAGAAAATGGCATCAAGGTAGACCTCACGCATTCTGCCCTCCTCTCAGACAAATCAATGCTGACGATGGTGTAGTCCAAAATAACCGGTTCGGCGAGAAGAGAACGCATGGCTTCGTCGAGGCCGAAAAGGCTGAAATGCCCAGAGAGCATCTCGCAAAGATCATGACGGACCACGGCGACATGTCGTCGAAGAAGTTTCGTCATGAGAAGCGTGCGTATCTTGGGTCGCTCAAGTACATGCCTCATGCGGTCATGAAACTCCTCGAGAACATGCCGATGCCATGGGAACAGGTCAGAGAAGTCAAGGTCCTATACCACATTACCGGAGCGATTACCTTTGTCAACGAAATCCCTCGAGTCATCGAACCGCTCTTCATAGCTCAGTGGGCCACGGTATGGATTGCGTGTCGACGAGAGAAGCGTGACCGACGCCATTTCAAGCGGATGCGATTCCCCCCTTTCGACGACGAGGAACCTCCGATTTCTTATGCCGAGAATATCGAGGATGTCGAACCTCTCGAGCCAATCATGCTGGAACTCGACGAGGCGGAGGATGCGCCTGTCTATGAATGGTTTTACGATCACAAGGCACTCATCGATACGCCTCATGTCAATGGACCGACGTACAAGCAGTGGAATTTGAATCTCCCTCAAATGGCAACACTCTACCGTCTAGGGCATCAGCTCTTGTCGGACCTCACAGATCGGAATTATTATTATCTCTTCGACCAAAAGGCCTTTTTCACGTCGAAGGCACTCAACATGGCTCTTCCCGGCGGACCTAAATTCGAGCCTTTGTTCAAGGACGTCAATGTCAATGAGGAAGAATGGACCGAGTTTAACGACATTCATAAAATCATCATTCGACAAATGATTCGGACGGAATATAAAGTTGCCTTTCCGCATTTATATAACTCGATTCCGCGGGCGGTTCACCTAACGTGGTATCACGATCCCGCCACACAATACATTCGAACGGACGATCCCGAGTTGCCAGGATTCTATTTCGATGCGTTGATCAACCCGATTTCCTCTCGATTCGTTGCTCCCCGACTCGACGGTCCCACACACGAAGACAATATCTTCGGAGATCGCGACGTCGATGATAGTTTTGAATTGCCGGACGACATCGAGCCTCTTCTTTCGGACGTCGATCTCTACACCGACAACACGTCCAACGGCATTGCTCTCTGGTGGGCCCCTCATCCATTCAACAAGCGTACTGGACACATGGTCCGGGCTCAAGACGTCCCCCTGGTCAAACAATGGTACCTCGAACACTGTCCACCCGGTCAACCTGTCAAAGTCCGTGTATCCTATCAGAAACTGCTCAAGAATTACGTCCTCAACACCCTTCATACCAAGAAACCCAAGGCCCAGAATAAGCAGAGTCTCTTCCGAGCCCTCAAAGCTACCAAATTCTTCCAAACGACCACAATCGATTGGGTTGAAGCGGGTCTCCAAGTCATCCGTCAAGGATTCAATATGCTCAACCTCCTCATCCACCGAAAAGGATTGACATATCTACACTTGGATTACAATTTCAATTTGAAGCCGGTGAAAACCTTAACCACCAAGGAGCGGAAAAAGTCTCGGTTCGGAAATGCGTTCCATCTTATGCGCGAGATTTTTCGACTTATCAAGTTGATTGTTGATTCACATGTTCAATATCGTCTCGGAAATATCGATGCGTTCCAGCTTGCGGATGGTATTCACTATGTCTTCAACCATGTCGGCCAATTGACCGGGATGTATCGATACAAGTATCGATTGATGCGTCAAATTCGCGCTTGCAAAGATTTGAAACACGTCATTTATTATCGTTTCAATACCGGACCCGTCGGCAAGGGACCTGGTAATGGATTCTATTTCCCAAGTTATCGCGTGTGGCTATTCTTCCTCCGAGGAATCGTCCCTCTCCTCGAACGATGGCTTCAGAATTTGCTGGCGCGACAATTCGAAGGTCGTCATTCCAAGGGTGTGGCGCAGACAATCACAAAACAACGGGTTGAAAGTTCCTTCGATATCGAACTTCGTGCCTCGGTGATGTCGGACATTCTCTCGGTCATGCCAGAAGGTATCCGTCAAAACAAAGCCAAGACGATCTTGCAGCATCTCAGCGAGGCTTGGCGGGCTTTCAAAGCGAATCAACCTTGGTCGGTTCCCGGGCTTCCCGCTGCCGTTGAGAGTGTGATTTTGCGGTATGTCAAGGCAAAGGCGGATTGGTGGGTTAGTACGACGTATTTCAATCGCGAGCGGATTCGAAGAGGAGCGACCGTCGACAAGACTGTAGCCAAGAAGAATCTTGGACGTCTTACGAGGATTTGGTTGAAGGCTGAACAGGAACGTCAGCACAATTATTTGAAAGATGGTCCTTATGTGTCGGCTGAGGAGGGTGTTGCGATCTACACGATGATAGTCCATTGGCTTGAAGCCCGCCGATTCCAACCTATCCCATTCCCGCCTCCTAATTACAAGCACGATACGAAATTGCTGACATTGGCATTGGAGAAATTGAAGGAAGCATACAGTGTCAAGGGGAGATTGAATCAAAGTCAGAGAGAAGAGCTGGCGTTGGTCGAACAAGCATATGATTCACCACACGACACTTTGTCGCGAATCAAGCGCTTGCTTTTGAGTGAACGAGCGTTCAAAGAAGTTGGGATCGAGTTTATGGATTATTACGACAAGGCCGTCCCCGTCTATGATGTCAATCCTCTCGAGAAGATTACGGACGCGTATCTCGATCAATATCTCTGGTACGAAGCAACGAAACGACATCTTTTCCCTGCGTGGATCAAGCCCAGCGACAGCGAAGTCCCACCCTTACTCGTCTATAAATGGTGTCAGGGTATCAACAATCTTACGGACGTTTGGGAAACATCGGAGGGTGAATGCACGGTCATGATGGAAACTACGCTGAATAAGTTGTACGAGAAAATCGATTTGACGCTTCTCAATGGACTTATGCGACTTATGGTCGATAACAACCTTGCCGACTACTGCGTCTCCAAGTCCAACGTCGTTCTAAATTACAAGGACATGAATCACATCAACAGCTACGGTCTCGTCCGCGGTTTGCAATTCGCCTCCTTCATTGTGCAGTGCTGGGGTTTGACTTTGGATCTCCTGATCTTGGGTCTGCCTCGTGCAATGGCGATGGCTGGGCCACCCAATATGCCCAACGAATTCTTGCAGTACAAGGACGTCGAAACTGAAACAAATCATCCAATTCGATTGTACAGCCGTTACATCGATCGACTTCACATCCTTTTCCGCTTCACCGCCGAGGAAGCTCGCGAACTAACACAACGCTATCTCACTCACCATCCGGATCCAAATGGTGAAAACGTCATTGGGTACAACAACAAGAAATGTTGGCCTCGAGATTGTCGTATGCGTCTACTTTCTCATGACGTCAACCTCGGCCGTGCGGTCTTCTGGGAAACCCAAAACCGACTCCCTCGTTCGTTGACGACGATCAGTTGGGATGAAGGCGATACCTTTGTTAGCGTCTATTCCAAGGATAACCCCAACCTCCTTTTCTCGATGTGTGGATTCGAAGTTCGTATCTTGCCGAAACATCGCGCGCTCCAGGAGAAATTCACCATTGAAAAGGACGGCGTGTGGAGTTTGATTCAAACCGATACGAAAGAGAGGACGGCATCAGCATACCTTCGCGTCTCGGAAGCAGCTATGAAGCAGTTTGAAAACCGCATCAGAAATATCCTCATGTCGAGTGGCAGTACGACATTCCACAAGATTGCCAGCAAGTATAATTCAACAATCGTTGCGACGATGACGTATTACCGTGAAGCGGCTGTGTCGACCCCCGAGCTCCTCGATCTCTTTGTCAAATGCGAGACAAAAATCCAGACTCGAGTCAAGATCGGTCTCAACTCGAAGATGCCGTCTCGATTCCCGCCTGCTGTCTTTTATTCGCCCAAGGAACTCGGAGGTCTGGGAATGTTGTCTATGGGTCACATCCTCATTCCTGCTTCCGACCTTCGATGGTCCAAGCAGCTTCCCGATAGTTCAATCACCCACTTCCGAAGCGGAATGAGTCACGACAAGGACCAGCTAATTCCCGCTCTTTACCGTTATATCCCGTCTTGGGAATCTGAGTTTATTGATTCTCAGCGGGTGTGGGCCGAGTATGCACAAAAGCGGGCGGAAGCTCAAGCTCAGAACCGGCGATTGACTCTCGAAGATCTCGAAGATTCTTGGGATAGGGGTATTCCTCGAATCAGCACCATTTTCCAAAAGGATCGAGCGGCATTGAGTTTCGACGCAGGATGGCGAGTCCGTCAGGAATTCAAGCAATATTCGATCGCGCGGCAGAATCCATTCTGGTGGACGAATCAACGTCACGACGGCAAGCTCCACAACCTCAATGCATATCGTACCGATGTCATTCAAGCTCTTGGCGGTGTCGAAACGATTCTCGAGCACACGTTGTTCAAGGGTACTGGGTTCCCTACTTGGGAAGGTTTGTTCTGGGAACGGCAATCTGGATTCGAGGAGAGCATGAAGTTCAAGAAATTGACGAACGCACAACGGTCTGGTCTAAATCAGATTCCGAACCGTCGTTTCACGTTGTGGTGGAGCCCAACCCTCAATCGAAGCAACATCTACATTGGCTTCCAAGTCCAACTCGATTTGACCGGTTGTTTCATGCATGGAAAACTGCCATCTCTCAAGATCAGTTTGATTCAACTTTTCCGAGCCCATTTGTGGCAGAAGCTACACGAGTCGGTGGTATTGGATTTGGCGCAAGTGTTGGATCAGGAGTTGGAGTCGTTGCAAATTGAGACGGTGCAGAAGGAGTCTATTCACCCGCGAAAATCGTATAAGATGAACGGCTCATGCGCGGATTTGTTGATGTTTGCACAATATAAGTGGCATGCATCGCGGCCTTCGCTCCTTACGGATGGCAAGGATGTTTTTGATGCTGGTACGACTAACAAGTACTGGATCGATGTGCAGCTGAGATGGGGTGATTACGACTCCCATGACTCCGCCAGATACGCTCGTGCCAAGTATCTCGATTACATCTCGGACTCTGCTTCGATTTACCCTTCGCCTACGGGTACGTTGATCGCTATCGACCTCGCATATAACGAATATTCGGCCTACGGAAATTGGATACCCGGCATGAAACCGCTGATCCAGCAAGCGATGGCCAAGATCTCGAAGTCCAACCCAGCCTTATATGTCCTACGAGAACGTATCCGGAAGAGCTTGCAACTGTATTCTTCGGAACCCACCGAACCGTTCCTCAATTCCCAGAACTACAGTGACTTGTTCATTAAAGATACGATTTGGTTCATCGATGACACCAATGTCTATCGTGTCTCGATCCACAAAACTTTCGAAGGCAACTTGACGACCAAGCCGATCAACGGCGCCATCTTTATTTTCAACCCTCGTACCGGTCAGCTCTTCCTCAAAGTTATCCATACCTCGGTTTGGGCTGGCCAGAAGCGTCTCGGACAATTGGCGAAGTGGAAAACGGCAGAAGAAACAGCAGCATTGATTCGTTCATTGCCCGTCGAAGAGCAGCCCAATCAAGTCGTCGTCACGAGAAAGGGTATGCTGGATCCCCTTGAAGTTCATCTTCTCGACTTCCCAAATATCGTCATTCGTCCAAGTGAACTGCAGCTTCCGTTCCAAGCGGCTCTCAAGGTCGAGAAGCTCGGCGATCTCATTCTCAAGGCGACGGAGCCACAGATGGTCCTGTTCAATCTTTATGACGACTGGCTCAAATCTGTATCTTCGTACACAGCATTCTCGCGTCTTATCCTTATCCTCCGAGCGCTTCACGTCAACAACGACAAGACAAAGATGATCTTGCGTCCAGATAAGACGGTCATCACGGAACCTCACTCTGTTTGGCCGACATTGACGGACGAGCAATGGGTTAAAGTGGAAGTGGAATTGAGAGATTTGATTTTGGCGGATTACGGAAAAAAGAATGGCGTGAACGTGTCGTCTTTGACGAATAGTGAAATCAGAGATATTATTCTCGGTCAGGAAATCGTTGCACCGTCCCAGCAAAGACAAGCGGTCGCAGAAATCGAAGAGCAGCAACAACAAGAGGCCCAACCCGTGGCGACTACCCATATGACGACGACGATTCACGGCGATCAAGTCCTCATCACAACCCAATCTCGATACGACCAGGAACAATTCGCCTCGAAAACCGACTGGCGTCCTCGAGCGATCGCCACCACCAATCTCCATGCAAAATTGGGCCACGTCTTCATCAGCACACAAGATATTCGCGAAGAGGGCAACTTTACGTATATCCTACCTAGCAATCTCTTCAAAACCTTCATCACCATCGCGGACACGAGAATTCAGATCGGCGCTTTTCTTTATGGCGCATCCCCCCCGGACAATGTCCGCGTCAAAGAAATCAAAGTCCTTGTGTTGACTCCTCAACTCGGCCGATCAGATCACGTTGAATTCCCTAGGAAAGCACCGGAGCACGACCTCATCCTCAAGGATCTCGAGCCTTTGGGGTGGATTCATACGGAAGTTCGGGCAAGTCGAGACGAAGAGTTCCTCATGCCATCAGACGTTGTCACACAAGCTCACATGCAAAGTCAATTCAAAGATTGGGGTGATCACAGTGTGGTCATGACAATCAGTTTCCAGGGTGGCGGTATCTCGCTGGCCGCCTTCAAACTTACCGAATCCGGTCTGGAGTGGGGCAAGTCGAAGCCTTTGGAGGTCGAGACTCGAGACTTCCCTGGATGGGATGCACGCATGGCAGAACGTGTGCCCATTTTGTTGTCGAAACGTATCACCGGTTCTTGGCTTGTTCCAGAGCATGATCGTTGGAATTTTTCATTTATGGGTGCGAGTTGGAGTGCAGGAAGTCCTTATAGTGTCGTTCCTGGTGTGCCTCAGCCCTTCTTTGCTGCTTTGCACAGACCGGATCACTTTAGGGTAGACGTAGATGAAGCTGGATTGGCTGCGGATAGGGATGATGCTTTCGAATAGTGCCTGTGCTATATTACCCTCGTTTATAAGTTTATCCAATAGTTAGTGCAATAAATATCCCTTGATTAACAATCATTTTCCCTGAGTATGTGCTCCTTCAAATAAATAGCCGTACACTAATTCGTTTCACGGACAATCGTTTCTCCAATGTTAATGGCGACGAACTCCGATTCCATTCTTTGCCACTGCTTCCTTAAGCTTTTGGGGGGTTGATTAAACAGTTCATTGTCATCACGAAAGTTCCCCACCACATGCCGACGGATAGTTTGCTCCTTATATCGTGATGAAGAAGGACGGAATCTGCTGGACTGCCATGCACCGGAGACATGAGGTGTCTGGGTGGATAAGCTCCGCTTGGGATCACTAACAGACGCAATTCAAGAATTTCAACCCAGCAAAGTAATAACGTTTCGAGCCTAGGGTTGACGTGGAACTCACAGCGTTTAGTTGCAGTCAAATAAACCTCTTCCGGAGAAATGTTGGCATGGCGTACAGGTAATCTTCAACGTTCTTTTGGTATCCTTTAGGGATTTCCATTCAGCTTCGTCCTACCAATCCATTTCTTTAACACGTTGATACTTGACGAAAGGAAAAATGCGTATTGCGTAGGGAATTGATGAATTCTAGGTTGCAAGCATCTAATGTCAACAAAACTTAAGTGCAGGCGTCTTACTTCGGCAATAATTGAGGTTTGTTGGTATACTTATGCCTGGATTTTGGGTTTTGAACAGTGCAGTGAGATTGAGATTAATCTGCGAAATCTCATTCCGGGGACCGTATCCTCGCTACTGTGGAACGATCATAGTTATCCTATATAAGGGATTCGAGAGCGGTCGACGGGCAAGCGATCCGCACTGTGGCCGCGACAACCCCCTGGAGACAAATCACATCATAAGCTATCTGGCGTCCTTCCGAGATGTGGGATTCCTGTCGTACTGATGCAACATTTGGGACAACGCGCGATCAAAGGTTCCACCGCAAAGTGAGCTCTATGTCAAAGTCTTAAGCGAGAAGAAGATGGGATGAGAGAGGATTAAGAATCCCCAAAAAGACAGAATACAAGCTACTTGGTATCAGCTTGTAAGATTTGCCACTGGCTAAGCGGGACTAGGCTTGGACACGCCTCAGTCTTGGTACAAATCGACGATGTCAACCTCCTGACCCATCTCATCTGATCTCATCGGTATGTATTTCTTTTTAATTTCTCTTGAACGTTCGTAAAACTTTGCGCGCTCTGCTCGCTCCCCTCGATTGATATCGTTATTATAAGCCAGTACATCCTGCACCATTTGTTCTAATGCCGTAGCTCTCACTGTCATCATCTTGATATTAGCACCTCGGTCCCAATATCTGACACTTCGTTCCCCTGTGCAACAAAGCGTGGTTCACCAGTAAGTTTTCCTCTCATATGGCCACCAACGTCGGTGATTCCCTTCCATTCACCGCGGAAGTCATCGTTCTTCGTTCAGTTATTCTGTGGGTTGCACGGCTCCCTTGGTTCATGGTATATTGTCCTCATCGCCGCACTGCACCATCACCGCGCCGGTCGCAAATTGTAAGGGGATCGTGGGAACGGCAGATATGGGAACGGAGGATTTAGGAATGGGCGATATAGGAGCAGTCTATGAAATGGTGGACGTGAGATTGGTGTATACGGGAAAAGTGGACGTGGGAATGGGAATTGGCGATATGGGAACGGTCGGTGAGGGAATGGAAGACTTGGGAACGGCGGATATAAGAATGGTCGATATCTAATCATTTAACTAGCTTCACTTTTTGCTTCTTCGTCCTTTGATTACTTCCTCCAGTCTTTGCCCGCTCATCAGTTTTTCGCTTCTTAGTCACATACTTCTTAGTCTCATAATCACATGGCCTCCTCCCTCGAGCATCGACTGCATATATATCGGCACCCAATTTTCTCAAAACGTCCGCTGCATCCTGATGTCCGGCCTTCGTGGCTTCATGAAGTGGAGTCGAATTCGTTCGATCGCGAGGTGACAATTCAGCGTGGAGATCGACCAAGGCTTCGATAACCGATGTATGCCCGGAGCTGGCAGCGAAATGCAGTGGCATCCAATGACGCTCGTCGACGACTGATATTTCAGCCCCGAGTTCAGACAAGGTTTTGATGGCAGCTGGTCGACCGAATGAGGCAGCTTGATGTATCGGGGTCTGAGAGCTGTGGTCGCGAGGCGAGGGATTTACACCGCAGGACTTGAGGAAGCGGATTAGATACGGGTTGCCCGAGCGCGCTGCAAAGTGCATCACCGTGCTCCCTTGGTTGTCAGTGCATGAAAGGTCAGCGCCTAAATCTAATAACGTCTTGACCACTTGAAGGTGTCCGTTTTCTGCTGCGTTTAAGATAGGAGTTTCTCTTTTCTTATTTCGTTTTGTCACATCCGCACCTAGTTGAGAAAGCGTCTGCACAACCTGAACATAGCCCCTTGAGGCAGCGGTATGCATAGGAGTCCCACCTGCATGATCGATCGAGTCCACATTTGCTCCCCTCTCAAACAAAGCTTTGACAGCATCGCTATAACCAAATTCAGCTGCACAGTGCATTGGATGTTGGGCATATTCGTCCATCGAATCACAATTCGCACCGGCTTGCAAGAGAGTGTTGATGAGCAACGTATCGCCGTTCGCACACGCAAAATGAAGAGCTGTCCACCCCCCTGAGCCTCGAGCGTTAACCCACGCTCTATGCGCCACAACCAACTTCCGGGCTACATTGGTATGCATGTTCCAAGCCGCTAAATGCAGAGGAGTGAACGCATGCAGCTCAAAAGAGTCTGTGGGGGAGCCAGCCGCGATCCACTTCTCAACAGCCTCTATATTCCCCGCCCAAGCTGCCAAATGAAGAGACATATTGTCGCCGCGAGTAATCAATTTACTCGCCAGCGATTTTAGTTTGCCTTCGTCGACAAGACTAGGTGGTTGAATAGGAATGTCGTACCTGGGAAGAGCTTGTTCATCGCCGTCGAAAATTTCAAGGAATGCATCGATCGCTTGGGTGAAATTTCCTGTCTCCGCGCGTAAATTGGAAAGGGTCAGGAATGGGGACGGATTTGATGGAAGTCGATCTTTCGCTGATTCGCAGGCGGCAGTTGCTGTTTTGTAGTTGTGTTTACGGATGTAGGCGTGACATAGTTGGTGCCAGACGCAGATATCGTGCGGTGCACCCTTATTCCACGTCTCTAAGGTCGCGACTGATGTCGTAGCGCCACCTTGCAAAAGATTCGACTCATACAGAGGCGTATTTTCACCACAAATATTCGACAAGTCCTCCAACACCGCGAATCTTCTTAAATACCCTGCAACTTGTGCTTCATGTATTTCTTCATAGAATTCCGCGATCTTTAATGCAATTTCCTGTGGTGATTTCTTGCTCCCTAACTCGATCCATTGAGCCCAGGGTATCTTGGGGCTTAGGGAATCAAGCCAGCGGCCGAGGGGCTGCTCCAAAAGTTGACGATAGATTGAAAAGAGGGTGCTGGTATCACGAGCAGTAGGTCGTGTAGAACCACTTTCATTCAGCAGGCTTTCGATAAATTGGCAATAGAGAAACTCAGACACCCGTGGGTCCGAAGGCCGAAGAGGCGTTTTCCGACTGTGATACTGACAAATATCTGAGGGGCTGTTAAACGCGGGCTCTAGGGCTGCGATTTCGTATATAAGGCAGCCAAGCGCCCATAAGTCAGTCTCATTTGTGAACGTCGTCTTGTTTTGTAGCAGTTCCGGGCAGTAATAATTCGAAAGAGTAGCCGGATGTTCTGCAGCGACCCCGAAACCGGCAACTTTCCAGGTATTATCTCGATGACAGTAAAGAACTGACAATTAACTTCTCACAAGATGATGTACCATGATCCGGTTGGAGGGCGCGATGTACCAAGCCATTTGCATGCATATATTCTAACCCAAGAGCAATATGACATGCAATCTCACACACATTTGTCGCGATTGCTAGAGGCGGACTATCTTTGGTGATAAGAACGTGATGTGACGAGGAAGTGTCGTGAGCAAATGTTAAATCACGCTGACCCTTGTGAAACTCAATGTATTCACTCAAGGAGAAATCGCACAGTTGCATGTCGTAGGATAGGATGTCGAAGAACATAGTACTTACAGAACGGTGCTCAAGGATGGAGAGGATGTGTTTAGTTGCGTGCGGAAGCAGTTTGGTTTTCAAATCTTCCAGATAGGACTGAAGAGAAACCAGTACCTTGTCGTCAAAACAAGGAAAGAACTTCCTGGCAATGCGCTAAACACACCTTAATACGTTGTCGCACGGGCGTAGTTACCACTCCGTCTTGATGCGATTTCAGCTAAAAATCAATAACATCAATCGAGAACCATACTTCACGCACTGTCCCAGATGCAAAAAGAGCTCGTAGAGTTCCAGAACCCTCCATACCTTCTTGCTTCCTGTCCATATTGCAATGTCGGACGGACAAAACGAGGCTCGTTGTGTGACAGTTGTCGCTGATTCCTTTCCGAACGTTACACGGCTAGCGGTATGAGAAACGCAAATGGCTGTTACTACCGAAGAATCGATTAAGTCAAAATAACTTGGACGGAACGGGACCGAATGAATCCGATCTGGTTGACCGGCGGTCAATTCTCCATAATTGGATGTCGTGACTGCTCCAGATCTCAGACAATAGCCAGAGGGCGGTGGACGGTCGGGGCGACATCTGGCCGGGCCGGTCTGGGCTTGAAGCAATGTTCGATATGACGCGTTTGACGGGCAATGTGGATTTGACTGGCGCGGATTGGAACGCCGCTGCATTGAAGGGGTGTGCAACACGTCCCACACCTCGCACTCTG
>Ga0335076_10004872_pt1 | contig 13594 bp, 13 predicted proteins | sample Lox_Sample_25_FD_206717 | JGI IMG/M metagenome (GOLD analysis project Ga0335076, IMG submission 206717) | Soil microbial communities from Loxahatchee National Wildlife Refuge, Florida, United States - Lox_Sample_2.5 | ecosystem: Environmental > Terrestrial > Soil > Wetlands | place: USA... | reverse complement strand
GAGGCCTCGATCGACGCGTCGCTGACCCGCCAGACGCTGACCGCGGAGCTCGCGGCGCTCTTCGGGGCCGTGGCGCTGATACTCGCCGCCATCGGTCTGTACGGCGTGGTTTCCTACCGGGTGGCGCGGCGGACCCGGGAGATCGGCGTGCGCATGGCCCTCGGCGCCGCGGCCCCCGCCGTCGTGTGGCTCGTGTTCCGGCAGGCGTTGGCGCTGGTGATGGTCGGCGTGCTGGTCGGCGCCCCCCTGGCGTTCGGCAGCGGGCGCGTCGTGGCCGCGGAGCTGTACGGCCTGGGACGGAACCCGTGGTACCTGCTGGGCGCGGGAGTCGCCCTCCTGGCCGTGGCCGTGATCGCGAGCGCGCTGCCCGCTCGCCGGGCCGCCAGCGTGGATCCCCTGATCGCCCTGCGGGCGGAGTAGGCCGGAGGCCCGGAGGGAGGACCGGGCGCGGGTTCCGGGGCCGTTCATCCCCGGTTTGGGACCACTCATCTCGGCGGAAACCCCGCTCGCCAGCGCCCCGTTGTGTTTGCCTGCCGGCCCTGTTCCTTTTCCCATCCCCCTTTCCGGAGTCCCGATGCACCCGCTGCGCGCCCTCTTCATCGCCGCCGTCGTCGCTTCACCCCTGGCCGCCCAGAACCCCATGTCCACCGCGATCCAGCGCACCGCCCGTGAGCACAGCAAGAATCTCCTGGCCGCCGCCCAGGCGATGCCGGCCGACAAGTACGGCTTCAAACCCACGCCGGCGCAGATGACTTTCGGGGAGCTGATCGCCCACATCGCGGACGACAACGGCATTACCTGCGGGGCCATCGGCGGGAAGAAGTCGGACGCGGCGAAGGTCTCGGGGACCGACGGGAAGGACAAGCTGGTCGCGGCGCTCGAGGCCTCGCTCACCTTCTGCGACGCCGCCCTCGCCAGTCTCACCGACGCGAAGCTCGCGAACACGGTGAGCTGGTACGGCTCGAGCACCACGCGCGCGATGGCCGGCGTGGGTCTCGTGGACGACTGGTCCGACCACTACGCCATGCAGGCGATCTACCTGCGCCTGAACGGCATCCTGCCGCCGACCGCGCGGCAGGGGGGGATGTAGCTCAGCGGGCGGAGCGCGCCGGCTGGCGGTGCACCAGGGCCGCCAGCCGGGCCACCCGGTGCTGCACCATCTCGTCGAGCTCGATGTAGCCGTCCGCCAGCCGGGCGAGGGTCGCCGGATCCCACGGGTTCCGCCTCGCCACCCGCGCGAGCTCCGCCGCCACGTCTCCCTCATCCCCCAGATGCCGCTCGTCCGTGTCCCGGACGATCACGCGGGCGAGCCGGGCGAGGTTGGCCCGCACCGCTTCCGCTTCCGGTACGTCGCGCAGGAACTCCGCCCGCTTCCGGGCTTCGGCGACTTCGCCCGCGAGGGGCAGGAGCCGCGTCGGCCCGAACAGGAGATCCATCAGCCCGACTACCGTCCACCCTTCCTTGGCCTTGACCACTGCATCCCCCTGGTGAGGTGTCCGCCGTCAGAGGGAGCAGGGACCGTGCCGTCGTGCTGTTCGGCGGGCCGCCCCGGTCGGGCAAGGCGGGCCGTCTTCGAATCAGACACCGTTCAGAAACCGACAGCCTTGCGGATCGCTAGTGAGCGGCGGGCTCCGAGGTCCAGCTCCCGCCCAGGGCCTTGTACAGCTGCACCGCGGCGGTCAGCTCCCCCAGCTGCGCCTGCGACAGCGCCAGCTCCGCGTCGAACAGGCTCCGCTCGGCGTCCAGCACCTCGAGATAGTTCGACACGCCCGACCGGTACCGGACCTCCGCCAGCTCATACGCCCGCCGCAGCGCCACCGCCTGGGTCTCGGCCGCGGCCACCTGATCCCGGGCCGCCCGCGCGCCCGCCAGCGCGTCCCCGGCATCCTGCAGTGCCCGGAGCACCGCCTGCTCGTACTGGTTCCGGGCCTGCTCCGCCCGGGCCCGCGCGGCCGCCGTTGCCGACGTCTTGGCGCCGCCGGCGAACAAGGGGATCGAGATGCCGAGCTGGGCCACGTAGACGTTGGTCGAGGGCGTGAAGAGCCCTCGCGAAGTCGCGGACTGGGATCCGTACGATCCGGTGATGGTGATGTCCGGCAGCTCCTGCGCGAAGGCCACGCCCACCCGGGCACTCGCGGCCCGGTACGCCCGCTCCGCCTGCCGGACGTCGGGCCGGCGGGACAGGAGCGTCGAAGGGAGGGAGTCGGGAACCGTTACCGCCCGGGCCGCGTCGGCCAGCAAGCCCGAGCGCGGGACCGCGGCGGGGCCCTCACCCAGGAGGACGTTCAGCGCGTGCTCGGTCTGGGCGCGGAGCTGCTCCACCTGCGCGAGCCGCACCGCCGGAACCGCCACCTGCGCCTCGAACTGGCGGACGTCGAGCTCCGAAATCAGCCCGCGCGCGTAGCGCTGGCGCGCCAGGTCCAGGGTCGCCTGTCGGCTCTGCAGTGTGCTGGACGACACCCGCGCCTCCTGGTCCAGCTCCAAGAGCTGCAGGTACCCGACTGCGACGTCGCTCACCAGCGACAGCACGGTCGCCTGCTCGAGTGCGTCCTGGGCCGCGAGATCGGCGTTGGCCGCCTGCATCCCGCGCCGGGTCTTGCCCCAGAAGTCGAGCTCCCAGGCCACGTCTCCCGTGACCCGGATGGCGTTGTACTTGAAGACGCCCAGCGTGCCGAACGCGACCTGGTTCTTGGAGATGCTCCCGTTGGCGGTCAAGGACGGAAACAGGGGCGCGCGCGCCAGGCCTACGTCGGCCCGGTACTCGTCGATGCGCGCCTTGGCTGTGGCCAGGTCCCGGTTTTGCCGCAGGGCCACGCTCACGAGCGAATCCAGCGTGGAGTCGTGCAGGATGTCGAGCCACGCGAGGTCCGCGATCGAGTCGCGCAGCAGGAGATGCGCGGGGAGCGGCGCGACGCCGGTCGCGGGCAGCGAGTCCGCCGCCCGGGCCGCCGCCAGGGAATCGTAGAACGACCTGGCCGAGTCGGAGTAGCTCCCCGAGCCGACCTGGGATGCCGGCGGCACCACGGGAGCCGGGTGATAGCCCGGTCCCACGGCGCAGGCGCCGGTGAGCAGCGCGAGGACGAGCGCGACGCGGCGGCTCACTGGGCGCCTCCCCGGTCGGCCAAGCCGCGGATGAGCCGGAAGAAGAGCGGGATGAAGAAGATGCCGACCGTCGTCGCGATCACCATCCCCGCGAACACCGTGGTCCCGATCGAGTGCCGGCTGATGGCGCCGGCCCCGCTCGCCACCACCAGGGGCGACACGCCGAACACGAACGCCAGAGAGGTCATCAGAATGGGGCGGAAGCGCTCCCGGGCCGCCTCGACGGCGGCGGAGATCACCGAGTGGCCCTTGTCCCGCAGCTCGTTCGCGAACTCGACGATCAGAATCGCGTTCTTGGCCGCGAGCCCCACGACCGTCAGGAGCCCCACCTGGACGTAGATGTCCGACGGCTGCCCGCGGAGCCAGATGCCCAGGTAGGCGCCGAGTACGCCGAAGGGGACGCCCAGGAGCACGGCGAACGGCAGGGACCAGCTTTCGTACTGCGCCGCGAGCACCAGGAACACCAGGATCAGGCCCAGGCCGAAGACGAGCCCGGACTGGCCGCTCGACGCGCGTTCCTGGTACGACTGCCCGGAGTAGGCCAGCCCGAGGCCCTGCGAGCCGAACTGGGTGGCGATCAGGGCGTCGAGCTGCCGCATCAGCTCACCCGAGCTGTGCCCGGGCTTCGGTGCCGCGGTGATGAGGGCCGACGTGAATCCGTTGAACCGGGAAATCAGGGTCGGCCCGCTGCGGAACTCCACCCGGGCCAGGGCCGAGACGGGAATCATCGCCCCGTTGGCGCTCCGGACGTAGAGCCGTCCGATGTCCGCGGGCGTCTGGCGGAACGGCGCCTGGGCTTCGGCCTGCACGCGGTAGGTCTTGCCGTAGATGTTGAAGTCGTTGATGTAGAGCGTCGACAGCATCGCCTGGAGCGTGCCGTACAGGTCCGAGAGCTGGACCCCGCGCGCCTTCGCCGCGGCCCGGTCGACGTCCACGTAGATCTGCGGCACGTTGGCCCGGAAGTTGGCCTGCACCCCGCCGGCCGCGGGCAGCTGATTCGCCGCTCCGACGAACGCCTGCACCTGTCCCGCGAAGTCCTGCACCGACTGGCCGGCGCGCGCCTGGAGATTCGTCTCGACCCCCGCGGTGGTGCCGAGGCCGAAGATCTCCGGCAGGTTGAACGCGAAGGCCTGGGCATCCGGCATCATGAACAGCCGGCCGTTGATGCGGCCGATGATCGCGTCGATGGCGTCCTTCGCGCCGCGCTCCTCCCAGGGCTTCACGTTCACGAAGATCACGGCGCTGTTGGTCTGGCTGGCGCGGCTCAGGATGTCGAACCCGACCAGCGCGACGACGTTGCGGACCGCCGGCTCCGCCTGCAGGTAGCCCTCGATGCGCTTGACCACGTCCTCGGTCCGGGGGAGGGAGGCCGCGTCGGGCAGTTGAACGCCGACCGCGAAGTACCCCTTGTCCTCCGTGGGGACGAACGCGGTCTGGACGCGGGTCCAGAGCAGCCCGACCAGGAGGATCAGGACCGCGAACGCGCCGACCCACGCCTTGGGGCGCTCCAGCACCCGGTCCACGGCGCCGGCGTAGTTGCCGGTGAGCTTCTTGAACCAGGCGTTGAACTTCCCGAAGAAGCCGGTCGCGTGGGCCTCGTTCGACTCCTTGAGCAGCCACGCGCACAGCGCGGGCGTGAGCGTGAGGGCGACGATCCCCGACAGCACCACCGAAATCACGATCGTGATCGCGAACTGCTTGAACAGCTCGCCCGTGACGCCGCCGGTGAAGGCCACCGGCACGAAGACCGCCACCAGGGAGAGCACGATGGCGACCAGCGCGCCCGCGACCTGCTGGATGCCGCGGTCGGCGGCGACGCGGGCCGACAGGCCCTCGGACGCCATGATGCGCTCGACGTTCTCGATCACCACGATGGCGTCGTCCACCACGATACCGATCGCCAGCACGAGGGCGAACAGCGTCAGCACGTTGATGGACATCCCCAGGAGCCGGAGCCCCAGGAACGTGCCGATGACGCTGACGGGCACCGCCAGCATCGGGATCAGGGTCGCGCGCCAGCTCTGCAGGAACAGAAAGACCACGAGGGACACGAGGATCATGGCCTCGACCAGCGTCTTCACCACCTCGCTGATCGACGCGGTGACGAAGGGCGTGGTGTCGAACGGCACCGAGTAGGTAATGCCCGCGGGGAAGCCCGCCTGGAGCTCATCCATGCGCTTGGTCACGGCTTCCCGGACCGCCAGCGCGTTGGCGCCGGGGCGCAGGTAGATCAGATCGAACGCGGTGGGGTGTCCGTTCAACCGCGCCGCGAAGTCGTTGCTCTGGGAGCCGAGGCGGGCGTGGCCGATGTCTCCGATCCGGATCACCGAGCCGTCGGCCTTGGACCAGACGATGATGCTGTCGAACTGCGCCGGCGTGGTGAGCCGGCCCTCGGTGGTGACGGGGATCGTGAGCTGGGTGCCGAGGGGGGAGGGCTCCCGGCCGATCCGGCCCGCGGGGTTGGTCGCGTTCTGCTCCCGCACCGCGTTCGCGACGTCGTTCACCGTCACGCCGAGCTGGGCCATCTTGTCCGGATCGAGCTGCAGCAGCATGGAGAACTGCAGGCCGCCGAAGGTCTGCGCGTTCCCGACCCCCGGCACGCGCTTCAGCTCGTCCTCGACGTAGAGCTTGAGATAGTTGGTGAGGTACGCGGCGTCGTAGCGGGGATCCGTCGACGTCAGGCCCACCACCGCGAGGATGTCCGAGTTCGCCTTGAGGATCGTCAGGCCGTTCTGACGGACCGCGTCCGGCAGCTGCGGCGTGGCCACCTGCACGGCGTTCTGGACGTCGACCTGCGCCAGGTCCTGGCTGCGGTCCACGTCGAAGTAAATCGACAATCCCATCGTCCCGTCCGACGCGTTGGCGGACGAGTAATAGAGAAGACCCTGCAGGCCCGAGAGCTGCTCCTCGATGGGCCCGGCCACCGCGTCCGAGACGTCCTGCGCGGTGGCCCCGGGGTAGACGGCCGCGACCTGCACCGCGGGGGGGGTGATCTGCGGATAGCGTGACACGGGCAGGAGCCCGATCGAGAAGACTCCCATCAGCGTGATGGCGATCGAAATCACCGCCGCCAGGACGGGCCGGCGGATGAAGAAGTACCGGATCTGGTGGTTGTTGCCGGTTTCCCCGCTCATCGATCCTTCCCCGGGACCGTCGTGGAGTCCGCCAGTGGCTTGGGCTGCACGGTCCGGCCGGGGACGACCTTCTGCACGCCGTCCACCACCACCCGGTCTCCCGCGGCGAGGCCGCTCGTGATGATCCAGAGGTCGCCGCTCCAGGCGCCGGGCACGATGTCCCGCGCGTGGACCGTGTCACCGGCCCCGACCACGTACACGAACTGGCGGCCCAGGCCGGTCTGCACCGCCCGCTGGGGAATCGCGATCGCGGAGTCGCGGGTGAAGCCGACGAGCCGCACCCGGATGAATTGCCCCGGCATCAGCAGGTGGTCGGGGTTCTGGAACACGGCGCGGAACTCCTGCGTGCCGGTGGCGGCGTCGAGCGACGGGGCGACGAAATCGAGACGGCCGGTCCGGGGCAGGGTGTTCCCGTCCGGAAGGATGGCCTGGACTTCGAGCCCGCTGCCCGGCCGCGCCATCGCGCGGGACGACGTCCGGCGCTGCCAGTCGAGGAGCTGGGAGGACGACGGACGGAAGCTGACGTACACGGGATCGAGCCGGTCGATGGTGGTCAGCAGATCGCCGGGCCCGGAGACCCGAGCCCCGACCTCCAGCTGCGTCCGTCCCACCCGCCCCTCGATCTCAGCCTTGATCTGGGTGTCGTCGAAATCCTTCTTGGCCTGGTCATAGGCCCCCTGCGCCGCGGCCAGCTCCGAACGGGCGTTGTCGACGTCCTGCTCGGCCACCGCGTGCTGCGCGAGAAGCGGCTCCACCCGGTCGTAGGTCGCCTTCGCGTTGACGAGGCGCGCTTCCGCACTGTGGTAGGCGGCCGCGTAACGGACCGAATCGAGCTGGTAGAGCACCTGCCCCGGCTCGACGATCGAACCCTCGGTGAACTCCCGCGCCGTGATGATCCCGTCCACGCGCGACCGCACCTCCACGCGGCGATACGGCTCGACGGCGGCCGGGAAGTCAAAAAACTCGGGGACCGCGCTTGGGCGGACCTGCACCACGGTGACCTGCGTGGGCGGGAACGCGCCGAAGCCGCCGGCTTTCTTGCAGCCGCCGAGGAACACCAGCAGGAGGGCGAGGGATTTCTTCGTCACGGAACCATTCCTGGAGCTGTGGGGGGGATCTTTAACGAACCATCATTGAGGAAACGCACGCGCCGGCGGAAAAGTTTGGAGGTCCAGCCTACCCAAAGAAAACCCGAAGCGCAAGGGCGGTGTTGCTAGGCCGACTATTTGCGGGTAGAGATGTCCTGGAAACGGACGTTCTGGATCCCGTAGTCCTTCCAGTCCTTATAGTCGAAGTGCCACCACTCGTAGGCGTAGACGCTGAACCCCTCCTTCTCCATGGCCGCCCGCAGGAAATCCCGCATCCCCCGCTGGGCTTCGGTGCCGCCGGCATAGGTCGGATAGGCCCGCTCGGACATCTCGTCGTAGACGCTCGGCATCTCCACCGGCCGGCCGTCGGAAAGGCGGTAGAGCGTCAGATCCACCGCACAACCCCGGTTGTGCCGCGAGCCGTCCGCCGGATTGGCCACGAAGTCGTGCTTGTCGGGCGGGGTGGCGTCCCAGAAGATCTTGGTGATGTACCAGGGCCGGTACGCATCGTGGATCAGGAGGCCGTATCCTTGGGCCCGCAGGGCCCGGCTGACCCGCACCAGCGCTTCGGCGGCCGGCCGCTGCAGGAACGCCCGCGCCTGCTCGTACAGCGGAGTACTGAGGAAGTTGTCAGTGCCGGCGTACCGGATGTCGAGCTTGATGGTGGAGTCGAGCGTCACCACCTCGACCAGATCCGAGGCCCGGAACGGCCCCGCCTCGACCGGGGGACTGGCCCGGAGCGCCTCCGCCCGCAGCTCGGCCACGGGCCGAACCGGCGTGATGCGGAAGACCTTGGGCGCGACGGGGGCCTGCGCCGCGAGCAGCAGGAGCAGGGCTTTCATCACGTTCCGAACCTCTTCACGGCGCGTGCCTTGGCCTTCGCGGCTTCGACCTCACGGTTTTTCGCCGGGGCGGTGGTCACCAGCGAATCGAGGAGGCGTCCCACCACGGCGGCCACGTCCTCCACCGCGCGGTCGAAGGGTTCCTGATTGGCGGCCGAGGGTTTGGTGAAGCCCGAGACCTTGCGGACGAACTGGAGGGACGCGGCGCGGACCTCGTCCGGGGTGGCCGGCGGCTCGAAATGGTAGAGGGTCCTGATGTTGCGGCACATACGGGTGTTCCCGGGTCTCGTGATTGGCCCCAATCTGCACCGGGTAGCGGGGACGCCGCCAGCAGTGGAAACTACGGGGTCCGTCGTTCCCGGGAGGGAATCCGATGATCGGTCCGGTCCGTCGTGCCGCAGGGCTCGTCACGCTGCTGGCGCTCGCCTGCACCAAGGGGGAGCAGTCCGCCGACACCGGCCGCGCCGGCTCGGTTCCCCCGATCGAGCACGTATTCGTGATCGTCCTGGAGAACAAGGATTACGGGACGACGTTCGGGCCCCCGGCGGGCGCCCCATACCTCGCCGATACGCTGGTCCGCGCGGGCGCCCTGCTGCGGCAGTATTACGGAACCGGGCACCTGAGTCTGGACAACTACATCGCGATGATCTCCGGGATCGCCCCCGATCCCGAAACGCAGATGGATTGTCCCCGGTACATCGATTTCGTCGAGTCCGGCACCGCGCCCGACGGCCAGCCGCAGGGACGAGGCTGCGTGTACCCGAGTCACGTGCTGACGATCGGGAACCAGCTCACGTCCGCCGGCCGGACCTGGAAGGCGTACCTGGAGGACATGGGGAATGATCCGGCCCGGGAGCCCGCGACCTGCGGCCACGGCGCCATCGGCGCCGATGACTCCACGCTCCGCGCCACCACCAAGGACCAGTACGCGGCCAAGCATAACCCCTTCGTCTACTTCCACGCGATCATCGACTCGCCCGTGTGCCACGACGCCGTGGTGGGGCTCGAGTGGCTCGGCCTCGATCTCCAGAACGCCGACGCGACGCCGGCGTTCTCGTTCATCGTGCCGAACCTCTGTCACGACGGGCACGACGACCCCTGCGTCACCGGCGAGCCCGGCGGCCTCGCCGCCTCGGATCACTTCCTGCGGTATTGGGTGCCCCGGATCACCAAGTCCCCGGCCTTCCGTTCCGGCCTCCTGATCGTGACCTTCGACGAAGCATCGAGCACCGACTCGTCGGCGTGCTGCGACGAGCCCACCGGGCCGAACGTCGGCCGCCCCGGCCTCCGGGGGCCGGGAGGCGGGAGAATCGGTGCCGTCCTGCTGTCGCCCTTCATCGCGCCCGGCACCGTCTCGGATGTCCCGTACAATCATTACGCGATGCTGAAGAGTGTGGAGCAGATCTTCCACCTCCCCTTCCTGGGCTACGCCGGCCGGCCGGGACTCGCGGGCTTCGGCGCCGACGTATATACCAGGCGGTAATGGTGGACTTCCCGGACGACGCGCTGAGCGAAGACGATTTCCCCGCGGGGGACGGCACCGCCGACGACTCGGCGACGGTGACGTGCCCGTATTGCGGCGAGCCCGTGGAAATCGCCCTCGACGCGGGCGGCGAGGACGATCAGGAGTACGTGGAGGACTGCGAGGTCTGCTGCCGGCCCTGGAGTGTCACGGTGCACTACGGACCGGCCGGGACGGCGGAGGTCCGCGTGGAGCGCCTCGAGTGATCGTTGACGCCCGGGTCACCGGGCGATAGCCTACCCGCGCCCCGCCGTCGCCGCACCGACAACTCAACCGGAGTCCTTATGCGCAGGTTCGCCTTGCTCGCTGCCGCGGCTGTCCTCGTCGCCGCGCCGGCCCGGGCCCAGGTCCGCTCGCCCCTTCCCGACGTCACCGCGCCACTCAAGGTCATCGACACGGCGTACATGAACCACCACGCCAACGCCTGCCGGGACTTCTTCGACTTCGCGAACGGCGGCTGGATCGCCCGGGACACCATCCCCGCCGCCTATTCGTCGTCCGGTGTGACGCGGGACATGTCGGATCGGAACCAGCTGGCGGTCCGCTCGGTGCTCGAGGACGCGATGGCGCAACGCCACCAGGCCGCGCCCGGCAGCACGCCCCGGAAGCTCGGCACCTTCTACGCCACTTGCATGGATTCCACGGCCATCGAAGCCGCCGGGGCCCGGCCGATCCAGCCTTGGCTCTCGGCCATCGACTCCGTGACCACCGCGCGTCAGGTGCTCTCTGCCATCGCGGCGCTGCAAATCAAGGGGGCGAACGTCGGGTTCTTCTACTCCGCCGACGGCGACCCCCACGACGCCGCGCACTACCTGGCGGACCTGAACCAGGGCGGACTCGGCCTCCCCGACCGCGACTACTACACGGACTCGGGCTCCGCCGCCGACTCCACCCGGCAGGCCTACCTCGCGCACGTCGCGAAACTGTTCACGCTCGCGGGAACCCCCGCGGCGCAGGCGAACGGAGACGCGGCGCTGGTCTTAGGCCTCGAAACCGAGATGGCCAGGGCCTCCCTCACGCGGGTCGCGCTGCGGGATCCGGCCGCCACCGACCACTCGACCACCGCGGAGCAGCTCGCCGCCCTCACGCCCGGCCTCGACTGGGCCGGGTACTTCCGGACCATCGGCGTCGCGGCGCCAGTCGCCCGCCTCAACGTCGGCGAGCCCGACTATTTCAAGCGTCTGTCCCGGCTGATCGACTCGGTGCCGCCCGCCACCTGGCGCGCCTACCTCCGCTATCACGCCATCTCGAGCGTCGCGAGCTGGCTCTCCACGCCCTTCGTGCGGGAGAACTTCGCGTTCTCCTCGCGGTTCACCGGAGCCAAGGAGCTCCTCCCGCGGTGGAAGCGGTGCCTGCAGGAGACCGACGGGGACCTGGGGGAGGCCCTGGGCCAGGCCTACGTGGAGAAGACCTTTTCGCCCGAGGCGCGGCGCCGGGCCAAGACGGTCATCGACGACATCCGCGCGTCGTTCCGGGAGCGGCTCCTCCGTCTGACCTGGATGTCCGACTCGACCCGCGCGCAGGCGCTCAAGAAGCTCGCGATGATGGGTGAGAAGGTCGGGTATCCCGAAAAGTGGCGGGACTACGCGAAGCTCGACGTGGAGGACGGGCCGTTCGCCCTGAACGTCGCCCGCGCCAACGCGTTCGAGTGGAACCGGACGGTGAACCGCCCCGGGCAGCCGGTGGACACCACCGAGTGGGGCATCACGGTGCCGACGGTCAACGCGTACTACGACCCGTCCAAGAACGAGATGGTGTTTCCGGCCGGCGCCCTGACGCCCCAGACCTTCGACCCCAACGCCGACGACGGCGCCAACTACGGCTCGCTGGGCGGCAGCTGGGCCGGGCACGAGCTGACCCACGGCTTCGACGACGAAGGCCGGCACTATGACGAGCACGGCAATCTGCGGGATTGGTGGCAGCCCGCCGACTCGGTGACCTTCAGCCGGGAGGCCGAGAAGATCGTGGCCCAGTTTTCGGGCTACCTCCAGGTCGACACGGCGCACGGGAACGGCAAGCTGACCGAGGGCGAAGACATCGCGGACCTGGGCGGCGTGTTGACGGGCTACGACGCCCTCGAGCGGGCGCTCGCGCGGGACGGCCGGCCGGGGCTCATCGAGGGGTTCACGCCGGAGCAGCGGTACTTCATCGCCTACGCGCAGAGCTGGCGGACGCACACCCGGGACGCGACGCTCCGCACCTGGATCAAGACCAACCCGCACGCGCCCGACTACTGGCGGGCGAACGGGCCGCTCGCCAACGATCCGGATTTCGCGAAGGCGTTCGGGTGCAAGCCGGGCGACCCGATGGTCCGGGCGCCGGAGCTGGTGCCGCACATCTGGTAGCGGGGCTTTGACTTCCCCGGTACCTCCCGTTACCCTTCTGCAACGCGGTCCGCCCGATGCGGACAGCCCCAGCAAACCGTCAAGGCGGGACTTGGCCAATGCGCCCAGGTCCCGCCTCTTTTTTTGAGGTTCCGCCATGCCGAAGGAAGTCCCGATCGAAATGGATGGCGTGGTCGCCGACGTGCTGCCGAACAGCACCTTCCGCGTTCAGCTCACGAACGGCCACGACGTCCTGGCCACGCTGGCCGGCAAGATGCGACGCTTCCGGATCCGTGTGCTGGCCGGCGACCGCGTCACGCTCGACGTGTCGCCGTACGACCTTACCCGGGGCCGCATCACCTTCCGGCACAAGTGAACAACTCCCGGCTGCAGCTCGCGCGCTCCGGGCTCCTCGCGGATGGCGGCGCGCCCCGCTGCCCGACCTGCCGCACCCGGTTGTCCTTCACCACGGACCGCCAGGGCCGAGTGCTGGAAGCCTGCCCGTGCGGCTACCGGGCCTACGTGCTGACCCGCCGCAGTCTCGCCGAAGGGGCGGAGGCCGTGCCGGCGCCGGATCCCGCGCCGCGCCCCTAGAGTCTCAGTCGTGCGACGTTCACCGAGGGCTTGGGGAACTTCATCCTCAGGCCCTCGAGTGTTTCCACCAGGATCCGGCACACCGCGAGGTTCCGGAACCACTTCCTGTTCGCCGGGATCACGTACCACGGGGCGTCGTCGGTGCTGCAGCGCGACAGCACCTCCTCGTAGGCCTTCACGTAGGCGCCCCACCGGGTACGCTCCGAAAAGTCGCCCGCCGACAGCTTCCATTGTTTGTCGGGATCCTTGATCCGGTCCTGGAAGCGCCGGCGCTGTTCCTTCTTCGAGATGTGCAGGAAGAACTTCACCACCACCACGCGCTCCGCGGTGAGCAGCCGCTCGAACGCGTTGATGTCGTCGAACCGGCGGGCCCAAACGGCGCGGGGCACGAGCTTCCGGACGCGAGTCACCAGAACGTCTTCGTAGTGCGACCGGTTGAAGATCCCGATGTCGCCCCGCGGCGGTACGGCCAGGTGAATCCGCCAGAGGAAGTCGTGGGCCGCTTCTTCGGCGCTCGGCACCTTGAACGGGGTCACCCGGCAGCCCTGGGGATTGAGGCCGGTCATCACGTGCCGGATGGTCCCGTCCTTCCCGGCGCCGTCCATCCCCTGGAGGACGACCAGCAGTGCGTGCTTCCGCTCCGCGTACATCACGTATTGCAGGGCGTCGAGCTCGGCGATCCCGTGCCCCAGCTCCTGCTCCATCCGCTCGTCCTTCTGCCACCCCTCTGTGTCGTCGGGGTCGTAGTCGGCCAGGGAGACCGTCTTGCCCGGGGGGACCCGGAGCCGCGCGGAGAGATGCATCGCCTTGCTCCCGTAATGGGGACCTGAACATATTCCCGAACGGCTTGACGGCTAGACGACTAGACGACTAGACGACTAGACGGTTAGACGGTTAGACGGTTAGAGACGACCACTCTTGAAAGGGTTTCCTTAGATGCGACGGATCGTGGTGACGGCCGCGCTGCTGGCGGCCGCGGCGGCCTGCG
>Ga0335076_10004871_pt1 | contig 13599 bp, 9 predicted proteins | sample Lox_Sample_25_FD_206717 | JGI IMG/M metagenome (GOLD analysis project Ga0335076, IMG submission 206717) | Soil microbial communities from Loxahatchee National Wildlife Refuge, Florida, United States - Lox_Sample_2.5 | ecosystem: Environmental > Terrestrial > Soil > Wetlands | place: USA: Florida... | reverse complement strand
TACAAGATGCCCTGTCTCGGCCGCCGCAACAGCAATCCGCATCGTCTCCGGGTCGCGCATTTCTCCGACCACAAGCACATCCGGAGCCTGGCGCAGTGCCGCGCGCAACGCCGTGGGAAAATCCGGTGCGTCCGTTCCGATCTCCACTTGCTCGATCACGCTGCGAATATGTGTGTGCTCGTACTCGATGGGATCTTCAATCGTGACAATATGCCGCGCTTCTCGCCGGTTGATGTCGTCAATCAGCGCCGCCAATGTCGTGGACTTCCCGGACCCGGCTGGTCCTCCGATCAGAACCAACCCTCGTGGCAGGTGCGCGAGCGTTTCCACGGAGGGCGGCAGATTCAACTCGCGCAGCGTCGGCACCTTCTGCGGCAACGCTCGAATCGCCGCGGCCGCCCGTCCGCGTTCGCGATGCAAATTGATCCGGAATCGCCCAAGGCCCGCAACCAGGTACGAAGAATCCGCGATCTGCGACTTGCGATAGCGTTCCAGCGCATGGGACGTAAGCGCGGGAAGCACGGCCGCTTCGATTTCTGGCCCCTCCAGGGCCGCGGCCTCTATCTTCTGAACGAGTCCTTTGGTTCGAATGCACGCCGGCGCCCCAGCTACCAGCAGCAAATCGCTTCCCCCGCGCGCAATCAGCGTTCGCAGCCATCCATCCAGTTGATCCGCCCTCGCGGGCTCGGTCTCGTCCGGATCGCGGAGCTTCTGCAATTCGCCTGTGATGCGGCCGATTCCCGGCGCTTCATCCATGCGCACCTCGAAAACACCTGCACCTGACCGCCCGAAGATATTGCCGCACAGAAATGTTTTCGTCCAGACGTCCAGACAAATTCGCCTCGGAAATAAAAACGGCGGAGCCGCCACCCCAAAACCGGCTCCGCCGCTCTCCCGCATGGGTTTCGCCGTCAGGTACGCCTTACTCCACGTCCCCCGTCTGCTCGGCCGCCACAGGAGTCAGCGTCCCGAACAACCCATGCATTTCCCCGCCGGGGCCAGCCGAGAAAAACAACGTCGTGGATGGACCGGCGTTTGCCCCATTTCCAAACGTCAGCGACCACAGCCCGTCAATCGCCAGCACCGAATTGTCTGGATTCTGCACGAAGCCGATGAACTCCTTCGTGAATCCGTTGTACGCGACGATTTTCCCGCTCCCGAAATTTCCCACCAGGATCGAGTTGCTGAACTTGCCAAAATCCCGCGGCGTCCACACAACTCCCCACGGCGAATTCAGCCACGGCCCGTGCTCCAGGTGCCCGACGTGTTTGCCCGACGGCTGGTAAAGTTCCACGAAGCCACTGCCGTCCCCGGCCACGTCATCGTGTTTGGCTGCGTTCTGCTTGGCATAGGTCACGAAAAGCGTCCCGCCGACATTTTGTATATTAAACGGCGCGAATCCGTGCGGTATTGCATCGTCATCGAACAACTCTTCTGAAATTCGCACTTGCTTGAAGGTGTTGTCATACACTTCAACTCGTCCAGAGCGGAAATTCGTCACATAGAGAAACACTTTGCCGTCCACCAGCGCGGTCGTCGCTCCCTTGTAAACCGCGCCTCTCGGCGAGCCTCCATCGGAATTGTCCACTTCCAACGTCGCTGCTGCCCCGCCTGCCCAGGCCGAGATCGTCCCATCTTCCGTCACGAAGATGAATGCAGCCGCCGGTCCTCCGGGGCTGATCAAAAAGTCCGTCGGGCTACCGTTATAAACAATGCCCGTAGGCGTGGCCAGGGTTCCTGCCGGAGAACCTTTGGGCGGCGGAATCGTCACGGTTCCTGTGCCGTTGATCGGAATAATCGCACCGGCACCTGTATAGAGCGTGGAGAAGCCAGAGTTGTTGTCGGACACCCACCAGGGGCTCCCTGGCTTGCCTGCAGTGGTCGGATTAGGACTGCGCGTCAGTCCCCAGGGATTCACGAGATTGGGATCGGTTACCGGTGCTACACCGGGAAGGTCCGCAACCAAGTTCGTTTGCACGTAATGTTGCGCATTCGTTACAGAAGGAATAAGAAAGGCCCCAATCGCAAGTACTAAGAAAAATTTCCACTGCTTAGACGCGTTGCCCATTGTTTTCCTCCAGATCGAGTTTTCCGCCGCGATGCACTGGCCAGGTGCTCGTGCTTACTTCCATCTGGCTGGGTAAACGCCCCTACGGTGCACATCCTATTCCAGCTCACATCATTTTTTTATGGAGGGCTTGATGCTTGAGAATGCCTGATTTAGAAAAATTGGTCCCGCGCGGAACAATCCCGGGCTACCAAATCCGGTAGGCCATTACTATTTCAAATACTGAAGATGGAAGGAATTTATTCCAAGGCAAGTTTGATGTGGTTTGCCGACCAGCTTCTCACCTTTGCGTTCAGGCCCTGCGCAACGTCAGCAACGTGATTTCCGGAGGAACTCCCAACCGTACCGGGGCTCCTACGGTCCCCAGCCCTCGATTCACATAAATCGAAGCCAGCGCCGATGGCCGGTTCGGAAACAGCGAGCCATGCTTCGTCTCGAAAACGGACCCGGCCGCGGACGCCCGCTCATTGGGAGCCGGCGCAAACAGCGGCCTTTGGTACAATCCCGCCACGTAATCGGTAATAAACTTCGCGGGACTCAGCCGGTGGTCCAGGATTTCCACCTGGATTTGGCCCCCATGTGTATGTCCGGAAAGCGTCAACTCGATTCCCAGCTCTGCCGCGCGATTGAACGAATTCGGATTGTGCGACATCAGGATATTCGGAATATCCCGCCGCACCAGCGGTTCCACGTGCTGTAGCACTTGCACTCTGCGCCCGCCTGCCGTGCGTTCGCGCTGGTAGTCCACGCCGATCAAATTGAACTGCGCTCCGCGAAAATCGATTTGCGCGTTCTGATGCCGAAGCAGCTTCATCCCAGCTTGCGCGAAAAGATACTGCGCTATGTCTTCGGCTCGCGCGTAAATCTCGTGGTTTCCGTTGCAACCCCAGACGCCAAGCGGCGCCCGCAGCCGCTGCACTTCTTCGATACAATCCGCGATCGGGTCGCTCGCGCCGGTGATAAAGTCGCCCGTAACCAGCGCTATGTCCGCGCCGAGGTCATTCGCCATATCCACCGCGCGCCGCACCTGCGTCCGCGGCATGTACCCGCTCAGGTGAATGTCGCTAATCTGCACAATCTTCATGCCTTCAAGCCCGGCGGGAAGATTGGGCAGCAGAATTTCGACGTGGTGCACCTGGTAGTGCAAGCGCTCTGCCGCAAAGCCATACACTGCTGTCAGGAAGGGCCCCGCCCCGGCAAGCGCGGTAGCGGTCTTAAAAAAGTAGCGGCGCGAAGGATTGGGCACTAGCTCTGCAGCCGCTGCAGCCTCCGCAACCGTTTTGCCCGTCTGAGTTCCCGGGACACCGGCACTTGCCTGGGGCGAGGCCGCCGCTTTTCGCCTCAGCCGGTAAGCAGCGCGCACCCAGGCCCAAATCCTGTCGATCCCGTGCACCCCTTTGACCGCCAGGTACGCAAACAACGCGCTGAAAAACCACAATCCCGCGAAAATCGTAATCGTCGTCACCGTTGGAATAAGATGGCCCCGTCCCGTTCGGAAGCCATCCACCGCCGCTGCGATGATGAGCACCAGCAGAATGACGTAAACCAGACGCGCCACCACGCGTAGCCCTTGGCTGCCCCAATTCGACGTCACGCGCCAGATGGCGCGATACCAGAAGCGCTGTGAGAGATAAAGCAGCGCTAGGATGCCAACCATAATTGCGCTGCGCAGGATGAGCCAGGTCCAGTTCAAACGGAAAAGTCCCCCAGAGCCAAAATACAAGCTTACCATGCCTCCGGCATCCGATTTCTCATGACGCTACCAAACGACATGCGTAAGATGCAACCGGCCGACCGGTCAGGTATTCCCCGCCCTGAGCGAGAAACGTCTGGCCCCAAAGCCCGTCTGAGAACGTATGCCTGCCCAAGTTGGCCGAACTCAAACCGGCGGCAGGTCCTAAATCCCAAGAATCCTGGAGCAGAACCTAAGAGAAAGATGAGGAGAGAACCGATGAAGAATCTCAGTAGGTGGGGGGCCCTGCTGGTTGGCATGGCGCTCGCGGCAATGCCTGTTTTGGCTCAGGAAGCCAAAAAGGCCGTGCCACCAAAGCCCGCGCCTAGCCCGTCCCAAGCCGTCCTCGAATCCTGGAACGATATCGGAAGGAAGCTTATCGCCATTGCCGAGGATTTGCCGGAAGACAAGTACGATTACAAGCCCAATCCCGAATCGCGCACCTTCCTGGCCCAGCTTATCCACGTCACCGCCTCCATGTATTACTTTGCGGATCCCGCGCAAGGCAAGAAGCCGCGCTATCCAGATGATCCCAAGCGCGAAGACCTGAAACTCACTGGCAAAACCGAAGTGGTCGCCTTCGTGAAACAGTGCGTGAAGGACGGCGCGGACGTTATCAAAGCCAAGGGCGACAAGGGCATGAACGAGAGCGTTGCCGCCGGCGGGCCAACCTTGACTCGCGTCGGCGACCTCGCCTATGGCCTCATCGAGCATTCCGGCGAACATTATGGCCAGCTTGTCGTCTACTACCGTGCCAACGGCCTGGTGCCCCCCGAATCGCGGCCCAAGAAGTAAAATCGAAACTGAAATAGAAAGACGGGCACGATCTCCTGGATCGTGCCCGTCCTTTTTGTTGCAAAGAAATTCTTTTAAGAGCTGGCGGCTCCCGCTGCTCCATTTTGCAGCATGGCAACAAGTTGCGCCGGGTCGCTGGTTGGCGGAAAACAAGTTTGCCCTGCGCAAACAACGGCCAGGGCCCTCTCAGCGGGAAGATGCGGCATCGTTTCCTTCAGCGCCCCCGCGAGATTTACCAGACTTGTGCCCGGCTTGACCCGAAGCACGGCCTTGCCAAAGCGGTAGACGCTGTGTGCTGCATCCTCAAGTGCTTGTGCGTCGGGATCGTCGGCGCGGCCGGTCACGACGACTTGGATGGGATGGCGCGCGAAAAGCGTCGCGGCAAGACCGTAGGTCGCGGCGAACATCCCGTATTGCGGCGCAATCCCGGCGAATGCTTCTAGCGTTTTCTGCGCAAAGTCGTAATAGCGCCGGTCATCGGTGAAAGCGTGCATTCGAATCAGCGCGATAGCGGCCACGGAATTCGCGCCTGGAGTCGGCGAATCCTGGAACGGCTTACGGCGCACATCAAGCCCGCCCATCGGCGCCGCGTCCCAAGGCCGGTCGAAAAAGCCACCGCCTTCTGCATCGCCATACCTGGCGATGGCAAGATCCATCGTCCTTTGCGCGGCGGTAAAGTACCGCGGTTCGAGCGTCGTTTCATAAGCATCGAGCAGCGCAAGCACGCTGAAAACTTGATCGTCTAGCGAACCCTCCAGCGCAGGCCCTCCAATTCTGTGGCCGAACCCACGCGATTCGCTCCACGCTTCTCTCAACATCCGCTCGAGAGTCTTGAGGGCGAAGGTTCGGCAGTTTTCGGCAATCCAGGTCGTCCCAATAACACGAGCGGCTTCAAGATAAGCCGAAACGAACATCGAGTTCCATGAAACGTACATCGTCTGGTCGATGAACGGCGTGGGACGTTCCCGACGAGCCTTGATCATTTTGCCCTCCGCATCCAGCTTGATGCGGACCACCTGGTCTTCGTCCTTGCCGAGAACCTGGGAGATCTCAGAAAACTCACGAGCTATCCAAAGTACATTCTTGGCGGGATTGTGGTGCATCTCTCCGTGCGGCTCGACGTCGTAGTACAGCTCTATTACGCGTGACTCCTCTGGCGTAAGCACGGCCCGTACCTCGTCTAGAGTCCAGGTGAAGTAGTCGCCGTCGTCATCCAGTGAATAGTCTGCGTCCTGGCTGGCGTAGAAACCGCCGTTTTGCTGGTCGGAAAGGACATCATTAACCCACAAAACTATGCCTTCCGCGATTTCCCCGAAGACGGAGAATTTGGGATACCTATTAGCGTCGGGCTTGCGAGAACTGCCCTCTTCGTCGCTAAAGGTGAAACTTGAGGCGTGAAGATAATTCTTCAACAGTTCCGAATTGTCATACGACATTTTCTCGAAGTGCGGCACAAGCCACCGTTCATCCACCGAATACCGGTGGAAGCCGCCGGCGAGCTGATCGTACACTCCGCCTCGCGCCATTTTTTCCAGTGTCGTCTCCGCCATCGCCAGCAGATGCTTCTCCTTGGTCTGCTGGTACCGCTCCAGCACCAAATCAATCACCGAGGAATGTGGGAATTTGGGCGCACGCCCAAAGCCGCCATTCTTGATGTCGAATTGCTGCGAAACCGAGCGAATCTGCGCATCCACAACGCTGGGATCAAATTCGCCGCGCGCACCAGTAAACACCTCCGCTTGCGCAACCGCATCCGCCAGATGGTCCGCCGCGCGCACCAACTCCGCTCTTTTATTCTTGTAAGAATCCGCCACCGCAAGGAGAATCCGCCGGAACCCCGGCCGCCCCATTTGATCTTCCGGAGGAAAATATGTCCCGCCAAAAAACGGCTTCCCGTTGGGCAGCAAAAATCCCGTTAACGGCCAGCCGCCTTGCCCGGAAATGGCGCTCACGGCGGACTGGTAGCGCGCATCCACATCCGGCCGCTCGTCGCGATCCACCTTAACCGCTACAAAATTTTCATTGATGATTTTCGCAATCTCGGAATTCTCGTAGCTCTCACGGTCAATCACGTGGCACCAATGGCACCACACCGCGCCGATATCCAGAAGAATGGGCTTGTCTTCCGACGCCGCGCGCGCAAAAGCCGCATCTCCCCACTCGTGCCAGTCAATCGGCTGGTGGGCCGCAGAACGCAAATATGGGCTTGCCGAGTTCTTCAGCCGGTTTTCGGGGTGTGGCGTCACTGGAATTCCTTCCGCTTTAGGACTCGCGAGGGGGAAGCGCGGCCGGTAACAAAACAAAAAGACTCAAAACTGTCTGGAATTGAATCGCAAGCCGGAGCTTAACTATTGCACGGTGTCGCCGGGGCCGAGGTCGCGCGGATCAAGTGGCTTTCGCCCGGCAAACCCCTCGTCCTGGCGGTGATAAAAACGGATGCGGTCCTCGCCCAGCTTCCAGCACAGATAAACATCTTCGTTATCAATCACCGCGGGAAAATCCAGCAATCCCACATCCAGGTCCTTAATAATGCAGCCTGTTTCCAATATTCGGTTCAATGCCGACTTCAGCGATTCGGCAAGTTGCTGGTGTTCCACCCGTAGCGCCGCCAGTTTCTCATACGGAACAATCACTCCGCCCATCATCATGATTCGGGCGGAAACCGCCGATAAATCCGTCTCCAGCCCGGACAACTTCTTTCTGCAATCCATGGCTTCGACGAGAAAAGGCTCCAGTTCCTGCCGCGCGCGCTCCGCCTCTGTCAGTGTAAAGAGCCGTGGCTCGGGCTCGGGCGTGTCGTCCTGCTCCTCGTCGTCGTTGTCTTCGTCCGCCATCGCCTGTGGTAGCTTCTCCGTCGCTTCAGTCCTGCTTGCTTTGATGCTAACGCAAACCCATCGGGTGGTCGAGAATTATGAATCGTCGCACAGCTATTCCTGGCTGCGCTCTCCTTCTTCGCCAATCCCACCTCATTCCCTACCCCCCAATAAAAACCATCGTTCGCGATGGCGGCCGGAAGTCCGGCGCATTGATCCGGTGCCCTTCTTCCTTCTCGTTTACAATCGAGGTTATATAAGTCACCAGGTCTTCGTCCGTCGCGCCTTCCCGCAGCAGCTCGCGCAGGTCGTGGTCTTCCTTGCTGAAAAGGCAAGTTCGCAGTTTACCGTCGGCCGTCAGCCGGATCCGCGAACAATGCCCGCAAAAAGGCTGCGTCACCGGCGCAATCAACCCGATCTCTCCGGGTGCGCCATCCGCAAAACGATATTTGCGCGCCGTTTCGCTCTGCTCGTGCGGTATTTGAGCCAGCGGCCACCGTGCATGAATGCGCTGGTGAACTTCCGCCGCGGGCACAACATGCTTCCTTGTCCAGTGCCGGTCCGCGTCCAGCGGCATGAACTCGATAAAGCGCATAATCACGCCGCGCTCGCGCGCAAATTCGGCGAAGGATTCGACTTCGTCGTCGTTCAACCCGCGGACCAGTACCGCATTGACCTTCGCCGGCCCCAGCCTCGATTTCTGCGCCGCGTCAATGCCATCCATGACCGTCGTGAACGATTTCGTCCGCGTGATCTGCTCGAACTTTCCGGGATCGAGCGAATCGAGGCTGATATTGATTCGCCGCAGCCCCGCTTCGATGAGCCTCTCGCACCGCTCCGCGAGCAAGTGGCCGTTCGTCGTCATCGAAAGGTCTTCCACACCCAGCGCATGCAGTCGCGCGATGTACTCTTCCACGCCGGCGCGCACCAGCGGCTCACCGCCCGTAATGCGTATCTTGCGTATCCCGAGACTCAGGAAAATCTTTGCAAGCCGGTCCAGTTCCGGCCAGGAGAGAATTTCGTCGTGATCGCGGTAATTTTCCGGATCTGCTGACCGGCAATACACACATCTGAAGTTGCAGCGGTCCGTAATCGAAATCCGCAGATCCGTGATTTGCCGCCCGAATTTGTCGTGAAGGGTCATCTAATCTGCTTCTGCTTCGACGGAGCCAGTCAAGCTCTTTCTTCCGCGGCCATAAAAACAAAATCGCCCGATCCAGTCGCTTGGATGCGGGCACGCAACGGAAATGTGCAGTTTCCGCTGATTCCCTCCTTTCCAAGCACGGGAGGCTCGGGCGTTTCCACCCAAACCCTCAGCCTCGCGGTCACAATTCCCTAATCGAAGCATCGCCCCTGCGCCTTAGGCTGTCTCTCCCGTAGGCTGCAGGAATCGGAGTTCTCACACCTAGTGTATTCCTATGTCCCCCATCCTGCAATTCGGTCAAATCAGTCAAAGAGGCGATCCGGCTCTAGGTCTCCAGAGACCTTACGAACCACTTCCGTGTTCCTTTGATTGCCTGCAAACTCTTTAGAATGAACATCTTCCTAAAGTGCTGATGCAAAAGGACTTTAAGTTGTTTTAGATTCAATGGTTTAAGTCCTATATTTAACCATTTGGTTAAATATAAGGCCTCCCCTCATTCTGTGGTACAGTTTTGCCCACGCCATGCGCATCTTCGTGCTCGGAGCCGGCGCCACAGGCTCTCTTCTGGCAGAACTGCTTTTGCGTCAAGGACATACGGTCTGGTGTGGCGACCGCGACCCCGCTCGCGCCCGCCGCTTCCTTGGCGAAAAGAGCACCATCGCCGTCGCCGAAGTGAACGCCAGAAATCTCCGCGGCATCGTCCGCGCGGCTCGCGATTGCCAGCTCATCGTCAACGCTTCCGCTTCCGTCTTCAACCAAATCGTGATTCGGGCGGCGCTGCGTTTGCGCGCGCACTACCTGGACTTGAGTTCGCACCTCACGCGCAATCCCTTCAAAGCGGAGCAGTTCAATTACGCAAAGCGGTTCGAACAGAAGAACCGCGCCGCACTAATCAACGCCGGCGCAGCTCCCGGCCTCACCAATCTTCTGGTAAAGCGCGCCGCGGAAATGCTCGACGAAGTTCATTCCGTTCGAATCCGGCTTTACGAAAGCACCGAAAGCGATGATCCCATATCACAATGGTCTCCCGAAGTTTCCTTCGATGAAGCGATTTCGCATCCGCGCATATACCGCGACGGCAAATTCCGGATGGCCAAACGCTTCGCCGAGTTGGAAAAATTCCGTTTCCCCGATCCCATTGGCCCCGCCAACGTGGTTCTCGCTGCGCAGGACGAGGTCGCCACGCTTCCTTACAACATTTCGATGAAAAACATGGACGTAAAAATTGGTGGCAATGAGTTTGACCGCTTGCGCCGCTGGTACCGGCAGGGAAAGCTATCCAAGTCGCGCGGGATCGTGCGCCAGCGCTTTCCGCACACGTCTTCGCCGCGCGCGATTGCCAACCTGATTCGGCAGGGCGTTTTGCAAAATGCGCGGTTTTCCGCGTCGGCGCTAGTGTACGGCCTGAAGCGCGGGACAAAAGAAGACGAGCATTTGCTCATTCGAACCGACGCGATTTTTCCGACCCTGTATCAGATCCGGCGTCAGGGCCGCTACACCACGCCAGTGGCCTATGCAACCGCCCATGTCGCGGCTCTTTTCATCAAATATTTTCCGCGGGAAGAAGCGGGAGTTTTTGCTCCAGAAATGCTCCCGGTGGAAATGCGGCGCGCGATTGTCTCGGGAATCCGTTCCCACAACGTGAAAATTACGCACAAAACTGTGGCCATCAAACCGGATGGCGAAAATCAGGAAGAGTTCTGAGTGCTTCCGTGCAAGGAAGAAATCTTACGGCCGCGCTTCGAACACCAGGTTGAAGGGAGTCTGTGTGGCGCGGCGGAATCGCGTGAAACCGCCGCGAGTCACGACTTCGCGCAACCGCTGCTCGCCTGCCTGAGCGCCAAGTGCCAGCCCGACTTCCTGCGACAAGGATGCGGGAGTGCACAAAAGCGTGGAAGCGCCGTAGAACGCACGTCCGATGGGATTGAGATTGTCCTCCAGCTTGTCGCCCGCAAAAGGCTCCACAATCATCCACGTTCCGTCCTTCTTCAGCCGGCTGTGCACGTGCGCCGCTGCCCCGGAAGGATCTCCCATGTCGTGCAGGCAATCAAAGAAAGTCACGAAGTCGTAGTCCTTGCCGGGAAAAGACTTGGCCGTGGACACTTCGAACTTGATGCGCTCGGCGATCCCCGCCTCACGTGCCCGCTGCCGCGCCACTTCAATCGACTTGTCATGGTAATCGAATCCGAAGAACTCCGATTTAGGATAGGACTTCGCCATCAGAATCGTCGAAGCGCCCAAACCGCAGCCCACATCCGCCACTCGCGCACCGCCCTTCAGCTTTTCATCGATGCCTTCCAAGGAGGGTATCCAGGCGGCAATCAAATTCGACGCGTATCCCGGCCGGAAGAATCTCTCCGTGCCCTCAAAAAGCTCATGGTGATGTTCGTGCCAGCCAAGCCCCTGCCCGGTCTTGAATCTCTCAGCGAGAGATTCCTCGGCCTTGATCGCCGCAAGCGCCACTTGAAATGCCCCAGGCATGAACGCGGGACTATTGTCATCGGCCATGGCGAATGCCTGCTCTTCGCTGAGGCTGAATTTTCCCGTCACGGGATCGTAGGTGACGTAGCCTCCAGCAGCTTGTGCGCTAAGCCACTCGCGCACATAGCGCTCGACCGTACCGGTGCGTTTCGCAAGCTCGCCAGCGGTTTGCGGCCCGCCAGCCGCAAGCCCCTTGTACAAGCCGAGTTTGTCGCCGATTCGAATCAGCGCGGCAGTGAATGTCGCTCCAAAGTCCACAATTGCTTTACCCAAGAATTCGTGAAGTTTGTCGGGATTAATCGCCATATTTCCTCCGTAGAAGGTCAAGGCAGGCTGAGAGGTTTCCGAATTTTAGGGTGTCCAGACGAATAAAATCAAGCGTCGTCAGCAGCAGCGGTTGGGACGGGAATAGCGGCGATTAACTTGCTCGACATAGAATTCTTCAGCGGTTAACAAACGTCTTTCGGTATTCAGTCCGGCATTCGAACGCAGATATCTCTCATAGGCAGCATCGCCGCACCACTCGCGGACTCCTCGCCAGAACCGATGAATCCATCGCACAGACAACTTGGTCGCCTGCCGGAACACCATCAGTCGTCTCCGTGCGCCGTACCTGTGAAACCTGCGGCCCACTGCGTCGCCACATACGGCGACTCGTGCAGCACGCCTTCACGGCGCCCACTCAAGATCGAGTACCACTGGATAATGGCCTCGACGACAAGCACGAGAATCATGAGAGCCAGGACAGCCGTCACGATCGCATCCAGACGCTGGTTGAAAATCAAGCGCTGCGTCTCGGCGATCTTCGTGGCGGCAATTTGTCCGCCGGAAATTTGCGAGGCAAGCACATTGGCTTTCGACAAGAATCCGAGATTAGGATTGGCGTCAAAAATCTTCTCGTAGCTTGCCGTCATCGTCACAAGAACAAGCCAGACCATGGGCGTCATGGTGATCCAGATCCAGCGGAGTTGTTTCATCTTCAACAAAATCGTGGTGGCCACAACTAACGCCACGGATGCAAGCAACTGATTGGCAATGCCAAAGAGGGGCCAGAGCGAATTGATTCCACCAAGCGGATCTACAACTCCCTGGTACAAAAAATATCCCCAAGCGCCGACAATCAATGCGCTGGAGAGAAGAATCCCCGGCGTCCAGGACCTGCGGGCAAGTGGTTTCCAGACGCGGCCGCCAAGTTCCTGGACCATGAATCGCCCCACACGCGTGCCCGCGTCCAGCACCGTGAGAATAAATAGCGCTTCAAACATAATCGCAAAGTGGTACCAAATGCTGAGGAGGCGTTCGCCGCCAATCGTGTTCGAAAATATTTGCGCCATTCCTACCGCGAGAGATGGCGCGCCACCTGCCCGATTGAGCAGCGACTGTTCGCCCACGGCATGAGCGAGATTGGTCATGGTCTGCGCATCGAGGGCGAAGCCCCACCCGCTGATTGTTGCGGAAGCGGCTTCGGGCGTGTTGCCGACGATGCCCGCCGGACTGTTGATGGCGAAATAAACTCCCGGCGACATCGCGCAAGCGGCGACCATGGCCATGGTTCCGACAAAAGACTCGAGCAGCATGGCGCCGTAACCGATGAGGCGGGAGTGGCTTTCCCGCAGGATCATTTTGGGAGTGGTGCCGGAGGAAATAAGCGAATGAAATCCGCTGACGGCTCCGCACGCAATGGTGATAAAGCAAAACGGAAAAATCTTCCCCGCGAAAACAGGCCCGCTTCCGTCAATAAACCGGGTGAGCGGCGGCATCAGAATATGCGGCCGCACAAAGAGAATGCCGGCAGCGAGGCACAGAATCGCGCCCGTCTTGATAAACGCGCTGAGATAGTCCCGGGGCGCGAGCAGCAGCCACACGGGCAGGACAGCAGCGGCAAATCCGTACGCAATGATTATGAACGTTAGCGAAACCCCGCCTAGCGTGAAAAGACGCGACCACGAAGGCGATGCCGCCACCCACTGTCCCGCGACCACTGCGAACACCACAAGCGCGACGCCAGCCAGGGACGCTTCGAGCACACGGCCGGGGCGCACAAATCGCAAGTACAAACCGAGGAGCAGCGCGATCGGCACCGTCATCGCGAGCGTAAATGTCCCCCAAGGCGAAGACTTCAGCGCATTCACAATCACAAGCGCGACCACGGCAAGCAATATCACCATGATGGCGAGGACCGCGATTTGCGCAATGAGACCGCCGCGCGCGCTGACCTCTTCTCGCGCCATCTGGCCAAGAGATTTCCCATCGCGCCGGATCGAGCAGAACAAAATGACAAAGTCCTGCACGCATCCGGCGAGGGCAGCTCCGGCAATCAGCCAGAGCGTGCCGGGCAAATAGCCAAACTGAGCCGCGAGAGTCGGTCCCACCAGCGGGCCCGGTCCGGCAATGGCTGCGAAGTGGTGACCGAAGAGAACCCATTTGTTGGTGGGAACGAAATCGCGGCCGTCATCATGACGCTCCGCAGGAGTGGCGCGTGTATCATCCAACGCCAGGACGCGCGCTGCGATGAACGCGGAATAGATGCGGTAGGCCACCAAATAGCAGCACACGGAAGCGACCA
>Ga0335076_10004870_pt1 | contig 13599 bp, 12 predicted proteins | sample Lox_Sample_25_FD_206717 | JGI IMG/M metagenome (GOLD analysis project Ga0335076, IMG submission 206717) | Soil microbial communities from Loxahatchee National Wildlife Refuge, Florida, United States - Lox_Sample_2.5 | ecosystem: Environmental > Terrestrial > Soil > Wetlands | place: USA... | reverse complement strand
GCTGCCAGACCCATGGTGGGAATCCCACAGATTATCGGCGGGCGGTATGGGTTGTCTTCCAAAGAGTTCACACCTGCAATGGTCAAGGCGGTATTCGACGAACTGCAAAAGGCTGGGCCGAAAAATCATTTCACCATCGGCATCGTGGATGATGTTACTCACACCAGCCTCACCTACGATCCTGATTTTTCGACCGAAGATCCCCGCACAGTTCGGGCTCTCTTCTACGGCCTCGGCTCCGATGGCACGGTCGGTGCGAATAAGAACTCGATCAAGATTATCGGCAAAGGCACAGACAATTTTGCCCAAGGCTATTTCGTATACGACTCGAAGAAAGCAGGGGCGGTCACTGTGTCTCACCTGCGCTTCGGTCCCGATCCTATCCGTTCAACGTACCTCATCAGCAAGGCCAATTTTATCGCGTGTCACCAGTTCCAATTTCTCGACCGGATCGATGTGCTAGCCGCAGCCGAGCCGGGAGCAACCTTCCTTCTCAACTCCCCGTTTGGCCCGGACGAAATTTGGCAGCACATCCCGCGGCAGGTTCAACAAACCATCATCGCCAAGAAGCTTCGATTTTTTGTGATTGATGGCTACAGCGTTGCTCGCGCAGCGGGTATGGGCAGCCGGATTAATACCATCATGCAGACTTGCTTCTTCGCGATCAGCGGTGTTCTTCCACGTGATGAAGCCATTGCCGCCATCAAGAAAGCCATCGAAGACACTTACGGAAAACGCGGCGATGCCGTGGTTCAAAAAAATTACGCCGCTGTCGACCAGGCCCTCGCGCATCTCCATGAAGTAAAGGTCCCTGAGAAGGTCACCGCGGTGTTCGATATGCTTCCCGCGGTTTCTCCGCAAGCGCCGCAGTTTGTGCGCGACGTGCTCGGCACCATCATCACTGGAAATGGCGACGCTCTCCCCGTCAGCGCTATGCCCATCGATGGCACCTTCCCCACTGGCACAGCGATGTGGGAAAAACGCAATATTGCGAAGGAGATTCCCGTCTGGGATGAGGACCTGTGCATTCAATGCGGGAAATGCGTGCTGGTGTGTCCGCACGCTGTGATTCGCGCCAAGGTCTACGATTCCTCGCTGCTCCACAACAAGCCTGAGACCTTCAAGTCTGCCAAACCTCGTTGGCGGGAGTTCGAAACGCTGCGCTACACACTGCAAGTTGCACCGGAGGACTGTACCGGCTGCAAGCTTTGCGTCGAAGTGTGTCCCGCCAAGAGCAAGACCGAAGTCAAACACAAGGCTCTGAACATGGAGCCGCAAGCCGCACTGCGCAACCCCGAAGCCGTGAATTGGGAATTCTTCTTGTCCCTTCCGGAATTCGAACGCCAGCGCATCTCTCATGCACAAGTGAAAGACTCGCAACTCTTGGAGCCGCTCTTTGAATTTTCGGGTGCCTGCGCGGGTTGCGGCGAAACTCCCTACCTCAAGTTGCTCACGCAGTTGTTTGGTGACCGGCTGATGATCGGGAACGCCACTGGTTGCTCTTCGATCTACGGAGGGAATCTGCCGACGACGCCCTACGCCAAAAACAAGGATGGCCGCGGCCCGACCTGGTCCAACTCGCTATTTGAAGACAACGCGGAATTTGGCCTCGGGATGCGCCTGGCGGTGGACGAACAGAACCACTATGCCCGCGAACTACTGACGCGACTGAACGGCCAACTTGGCGATGTTCTCGTTAAAGGCTTGCTGGAAGGCGATCAGTCCAAAGAAACGGGAATCGAAGAGCAGCGCCGCCGAGTCGTGGAACTAAAGGAAAAGCTCGCGAACCTGCATGTTCCTGAGGCCCTGGCGCTGCAATCCGTGGCCGACTCGCTGGTGCGCAAGAGCGTCTGGCTTGTGGGAGGGGATGGCTGGGCTTACGACATCGGCTTCGGCGGCCTGGATCACGTGCTCGGCTCGGGCCGTAACGTGAATGTGCTGGTGCTGGACACCGAAGTGTATTCAAACACTGGCGGCCAAATGTCCAAAGCTACCCCGCGTGCTGCGGTGGCAAAATTTGCTACCGGTGGCAAGCATACTGGCAAGAAGGACTTGGCCATGGAAGCGGTGAGTTATGGCTACGTGTACGTGGCTCGTGTGGCCATGGGCGCTAACGATACGCACACGATCAAGGCGTTCCTGGAGGCGGAAGCCCACGACGGGCCTTCGCTGATTATCGCTTACTCAAACTGCATCGCTCACGGGTACGATATGGCGCTCGGCCTGGACCAGCAGAAAAAAGCCGTGCAGAGCGGCTACTGGCCACTGATGCGTTACAACCCGGCATTGCGACTTGAAGGGAAGAACCCGTTTCTCCTAGATTCCAAGGCTCCCAGCATCCCGCTGAAGCAATACGCCTATCAGGAGACGCGTTACACCATGCTGGTTCGCAGTGATCCCGAAGCTGCTCGGGAGCTCTTGAAACTCGCGCAAGACGACGTGGAGCGCCAGTGGCGTGTGTACTCAAACCGCGCGGCCATGGCCGGCCGTTCGGAATCGCCGCACATCGCTCCAGAAGCTCCTGAATCCACATTAGAGACGGCCAAAAAGGGAGGGGAAGAGGAATGAGCGATCTTTCTACCAAATATCTTGGGCTGCTCCTCAAATCACCGTTGCTTGCCTCGGCGTCGCCGCTCAGCGAATCCGTCGACAACATTAAGCGACTGGAAGATCAAAACCTTGGCGCCGTCGTGCTGCCGTCTCTTTTCGAAGAGCAACTCCAGCTCGAGAGTCTCCGCCTTGATTCTGATCTCTCGCGCGGTGCCGACAGCTTCCCAGAATCCAGCGATTTTCTTCCCGACCTGCAAACGTATAACCTTGGGCCTGACGGCTACCTCGAACTCATCCGCCATGCCAAGGAAAGCGTCGACATCCCAATCATCGCGAGCCTGAACGGAGTTTCGAAGGGCGGCTGGTTGCAATATGCGCGCTTGATGGAAGAAGCCGGCGCCGATGCTATTGAACTCAATATCTACTCCATCTCCACGGATCCGGCGGTAAGCGGCAGTGAACTGGAGCAAAACTATATCGACCTGGTACGCCAGCTAAAGCGCACTATCCGCATCCCGCTAGCGGTTAAGCTTTCGCCCTTCTTTACCGCGCCGGCCAACATCGGCGTGCGTTTCGATGAAGCCCGGGCGGACGCGCTAGTTCTGTTCAATCGCTTCTATCAGCCCGATTTCGACATCGCGCATATGGAAATTTCCCCGAGCCTGGCTTTAAGCCGGCCAGAGGAATTGCTGCTTCGGCTTCATTGGACTGCGATCCTTTGCGGCCACCTTCGTGCGGACCTCGGAATCACGGGGGGCGTTCACAGTTCCCGCGACCTGATCAAATGTATCCTTGCCGGCGCCAAAGTTGCCTTCATGACCTCAGCCCTATTGCGCAATGGAGTTCACCATGCCGCTCACGTCCTGACGGAATTAGATCGCTGGCTCGAAGAAAACGAATATACATCCGTGCAGCAGATGTGCGGGAGCATGAGTCATGCTGCGGTTCCGGATCCTAGCGCCTTCGAACGGGGAAACTACATGAAGGTACTCAGCTCTTATACTCTGCGGGCGAATGTGTTCAACGATTAGCGATTCGTAAAGGCAGGTTTCCAGCTCCGTTCCTGTTTGGAACAGCGCTCCGATTTCGAAGCAAGCCACTCACTATCATTCCTGCTGTCTTCACTTGCGAAACGACCCTCGACTGCAAATAAATCGTTCCTGCAAAGAGGTTACCTGTGCTCGAGCGGATGACTAGAGCGCGATACGGAATGATTGCGACCTGCTTGTTGGGAAAACCTAGCCGCTACCGGCCTATTTTCGAAGTGGTTCTCGATTACGAGTCAGGAACCTGGGAACAGCTGGCGCACTCCGCCCGTCGCGTCGGGCTCCACGAGGAATATCTTCCAGATTTATATTTTCGGTCCGTCCGGTGGGTCAGTGAGGTGCTCTCGATGGCGCCGGTCGTGGTTTGAGGGAGGCACTACTTCTTCTTGGCCAATTCTTCCTCGGCGATATGAAACGCTGTATTGGCGGCGGGCACTCCGCAATAGATCGCAGACTGCAGCAGTACTTCTTGAATCTCTCGCCGGGTCACGCCGTTGTTCGCAGCGGCTCGAAGATGCAATCGCAATTCGTCCAGCCGGTTCAACGCCACCATCACGCCGATGGTAATCAAGCTGCGGGTTTTCCTGGGTAAACCAGGGCGCGTCCAAATCTCTCCCCAGGCGTAGCGCGTGATTAGGTCCAGGAACTCCGCATTGAAGGAGTTCTCGCTGGCGATGGACCGGTCGACATGCTCATCGCCCAGCACTTCTCGTCTAACCTTCATGCCCCTTGCGCAACGTTTGCGTTCGTCCATCGGCAACTCCTTATGCCAGCAGGAAATCCAACACTTTCTGGTTAAAGTGCTCGGGCGATTCGATGTTGCACAGATGCGAACCCGGCAACTCGACATACTTTGCTCCTGGAATGGTGGAGGCCAGGAATTGGGCCTCCGCAGGCGGAGTCCCCGGATCATCTTTTCCGACTACGATTAAACAAGGCACGTTGATGGAACGAATCGTGGTTCGTTGGTCACTATCACGCACCGCCGCACAATTCGCCGCGTATCCGTGTGGGTTGGTCGACTGCAGCATTTCGCGAACGCGCTCCACGTCCACTGTATGAGAAGAACGAAAGCCGAGGGTAAACCACCGGGCCAGCACAGCCTCTGCCACCGCTTTCATGCCACCGGTTTCCACTGTATGGATTCGCGTATTCCAGGTGTCGGCTGTGCCGATTTTTGCTGCCGTGCTGCAAAGCGCCAGCTTCTTAAAGCGTTGTGCAGCGTTCGTTCCGAGGGACATCCCGGTCAATCCGCCCATCGAAAGGCCGCAGAAATTCACCTGGTCGAGTCTCAGAGAATCCAGCAAGTGCACGACGTCCTGACCAAGTTGCTCGATCGTACACGGCCCAGGCGTAACCTCGGATTGGCCATGGCCACGTGTGTCGTAACGGAGTATGCGGAAGTGCTTCGAAAACGTGGCGATTTGCGGATCCCACATGTGAAGGTTCGTGCCCAAGCCGTTGCAGAAAACCAGAATGGGCAATCCCGCAGTTCCTGCCCACTCATAATGAATCTTCACGTCTTGCAGTTTCGCAATTGGCATAAAAATCCCGCCAAGCCTAATTTATTTGCGATAATTCGCGATTTTTAGCAATCACCCTGTCGATGAATTGATTTGCCACGCCGAGGTAATTCCTTGCTTCAAACAAGCCTTCCAAATCCACTGGAGCTAAGTGTCCGTGGAGCGCCGGTTCTTCGCGCAACACATCTTTCAGGGGACGCTTCGACTCCAACGACTTCTTGCAGGCTTTTTCAATCAATAAATGTGCAGGCATTTTCCCCATGCGATCTGCCAAAGCGACGGTCACAGCTTCGGCGAAAATCAGGCCATGCGTTGCTTCCAGGTTCTGGCCCATCCGTTCCGCGTTGACTTCCAGCCCCGGCAGCATCTCTGTCAGATGATGCAACGCGCCAGCGCCGAGCCTTACGATTTGCGGCATGGTCTCCCACTCTGCGTGCCATCCTCCAAGGCCACGCTGGTGCTCTTGCGGCATCGCAGACAGGATGGTCGCTACCAGATCGGGTACCTGCGTTGCCGCCGCCAACACCACCGCGCAGATCACAGGATTTCGCTTGTGCGGCATAGTCGATGAGCCGCCCCGGCCCTCGCCCATGGGCTCAAATAGCTCTGCAATTTCTGTTTGCGAAAGCAGCGCGATGTCCCGTGCAATTTTCCCCAATGTTCCCGCGAGCAAACCGAAAAACGTTGATATCTCCCCGATACGATCGCGATTCGCGTGCCAAGGTATTTGCGGCAGCGCCAGTCCAAGTTCTTCCGCGAGCGCCTTTGACACCTGCAATCCTTGACCGTGCAGAGCCGCCAATGTTCCGGCCGCTCCACCGAACTCCAAAACTAAGACTCGCGGCCGCATTTCTTGCAGCCGGCGGCGGTGCCGGAGAATCGCATCCAGCCAACCGGCAACCACGCAACCGAAGGTGGTTGGCAGTGCCTGTTGCATCCAAGTGCGCGCGACCATCAGCGTGCTCCGATGTTTCTGCGCCAAGTCGGACAGAGTATCGCTTAGTTTGAGTAGATCGGTTTCGACTAGAACGAGGATATCTCGTAGTTGCAGCACGAATCCCGTATCGAGGGCATCCTGGCTGGTCGCGCCCCAGTGCACGAAACGCGCTGCGTCTTTGTCCTTCTGTGCGACCGCTTCGGTCAATCTTTTCATCAGTGGAATCGCGACATTGCCCGCAGTCGCTGCGTCTGCGGCAAGGGTCCCGAGGTCGATTTGAATTGCGAGGCACTCCCCCGCGATGGCATTCGCGGCACCGGCAGGAATCACTCCAGCACTCGCTTCGGCCCTTGCCAAAGCTGCTTCGAATCGCAGCAAGCTCTTTACCACAACGGTGTCAGAAAGAAGTTCCTCAAGCGCTTTGTGGGAGAAGAGTTCGTTATAGAGGGTCATATTCGGGCAGCGCACAAACACTCAACAGTCAAAGAAAACGGTTTCGTGATCGCCCTGCAAGTGTATATCCCATCGAAGCGATCGTTGATCGCTTCCGTCCGTACGCGCTACCAAAGTGTGACGCCGCGCAACCGGAACTAATCGCAGAACGGGATCAGCTTCGTTCCCCGGTTCCGCGGGAAAATACATTCTTGTGATCAAACGTCTCAGCATGCCCCGCATGAAGAGTGAGATTTCCAGGTGGGGCGCCTGCGGTTTGCCATTTGGTCCTGCCACACAGCCCGGCTTAAGCGTCGTGAAGTGAAATTCTCCAGCTTCGTTCACCGACACACGTCCGAAGCCCGAGAACCCATCATTGGTCATTCTGTCGACTGCATCGTCGGGATGCGCATATCGGCCGTCGGCATCGGCTTGCCAAATTTCCAGCACCGCATCCGGAACTGGCTGACCATCGCCATCCAAGACCCTGCCACTCACGGAAATACGTGTTCCCTTCTCGTTTTCGAGCGCCAGATCCGAGCGTTCCAACCACGAAAATCCAATTCCGTAGAACGGCCCCACAGTTTGCGAAGGTGTAGTTCTCCCGCTCATGGGCGTTCCATCGGCGTCGCATTGCGCCCGCGCAAAACAATATCGAACCGAAACCCTAAAGCGATCTCGGGCGTTGTGCTTGGCCAATCGAATTTCGAAACCAGGGTATTTCTTGCGGTTTCGTCGGCGACACTGTTGAAAATCGGATCAAATTCCAGCAGAGGATCTCCGGGAAAATACATTTGCGTCACCAGACGCGTCGCGAACGCCGGACCGAATAGCGAAAAATGAATATGCTGCGGCCGCCAGGCGTTCGGATGATTTCTCCAGGGATACGCTCCCGGACGAATCGTTACGAACCGATAGCGGCCTTGCTCATCGGTAAACGTTTGGCCCACACCGTCAAAATTTGGATCTAACGGCGCGTCGTGTTGGTCCCATTTGTGTAGATACCGTCCAGCGGCATTTGCCTGCCATATTTCAATCAACGACTCGCGTATTGGTCTTCCGTCCTCGTCGGTCACTGTTCCGCTGACCACGATGCGTTCGCCGATGGGCTCGCCTTTTCCTCGACGCGTCAGATCGCACGCTTTCACATCAATCATAGTCTTACTGAAACTCGGACCGGTGATCTCCGACAATGTGTCCGGCAAGGAAATAAATGGTTGCATTGGCGCGCGTTTCAGGCAGGAAACATACGGTGGATGCAAGCAGGGAGGCTGCGTCCCCTCGAGTGGCTTGCGATACCCCAGCAATGGCTTCACGCTTTGCACTCCAATCACACGCGTTCCAGAATGACCGAGATTCCCTGGCCAACTCCAATGCACATCGTACACAGCGCAAAGCGGCTTTTGGTTCTTCCCAATTGATATGTCGCGGTGGTCGCCAGTCGCGCCCCGCTGGCGCCGAGAGGATGCCCAATCGCAATGGCGCCCCCGTTGGGGTTTACGTGCGCAGCATCGTCAGGCAGCCCAAGTTCCCGCAAGACAGCAAGCGCCTGGGCCGCGAACGCTTCGTTTAACTCGATCACACCCATTTGCTCAATCTTCATCCCTGCCTTCGCCAACACTTTTCGGGTGGCTGGCACAGGCCCCATCCCCATGACGCGTGGCGCCACCCCTGCAGCAGCGGCGGCGACCACGCGAGCCTTTGGCGTTAGCCGATACTTCTCGACCGCCGTTTCCGACGCCAGCAAAAGCGCGCAGGCCCCATCGTTTACTCCAGACGCATTTCCTGCGGTCACCGTACCCTCGGGTTTCACTATGCCCTTGAGCTTGGCTAATCCTTCCAATGTCGAATCCGGCCGTGGCTGCTCATCTGCCGAAACGACCACCGGATTGCCCTTCTTTTGCGGAATACTTACGCTCACGATTTCTTGTGCCAGCCGCCCCGCATTCATGGCCTGCGATGTGCGCTGCTGGCTCCGCAAAGCGAACGCATCCTGATCCCCGCGACAGATCTTATACTCTTCAGCAACAATTTCCGCGGTTTCCGGCATGGCATCGGTTCCATACTCCGCTTTCATGGCCGGATTCACGAACCGCCAGCCGATGGTCGTGTCCTCCAGCTTCATTCCGCGCGAAAACGCGAAGTCCGCCTTGCCCATAACAAACGGCGCGCGCGACATACTTTCCACGCCACCAGCGATGACTAGGTCAAGCTCGCCACTTTTGATTCCTCGCGACGCCACCGCGAGACCATCCAGGCTGGATCCGCAAAGACGATTCACTGTGCTGCCCGGAATTTCCTTAGGCAATCCAGCCAACAACAGAGCCATCCTCGCCACATTGCGATTATCTTCACCGGCTTGATTTGCGCAGCCATAAATCACGTCATCGAGCGCATTCCAGTCCACTGTGGGATTTCGTTCGATCAGGGTCTTAATTGGGATGGCGGCTAAATCGTCGGTTCGCACGCCCGAAAGCGCTCCGCCGTAACGGCCAAATGGTGTACGAATCGCATCGCAAATATAAGCAGTCGTCATAGGGGATTGGGCATACCTCTTTTAAGTCTACCGTAAATGTACACGCGAAAACCAAATTGCCATGCAAGCGCAAGCCGTCTACGGTAGACTCGGGCGAAGGCCGTTATGCGCAAGCCCTAACCGACCATGCTAATTCACCGCGAAGAAATTCAAATCGAATGGGGCGATTGCGATCCTTTTGGAATTGTGTTTTTTCCACGTTATTTTGAATATTTTGACGCCTGCACCAACGCGCTCTTTCATCGTGCATTGGGAATCAAGAAAGCGGAAATGCTGCGTCAGTACAAAATTGCGGGGATTCCCTTGGTTCAGGCCAGTTGCAATTTCTTTGTGCCTTCTTCTTTCGGGGACGTTGTTCACGTCGATTCTTGTGTGACCCAGTGGGGTAACTCCAGCTTCACGGTCCAACACAAGCTTTTTCGAGGCGATACCCTTGCCGTCGAGGGCGTCGAAAAACGTGTCTGGACCGTGCGTTTGAATACCGATCCCCAACAGACCAAGGGACAACCCATCCCGAAAGAAATCATTGATAGGTTCGTCTAGCCAGGTCTGACTTCCGTAAATGGCCAAATTTCGAACACAAGTCGGAATCATTGGCGCCGGACCTGCCGGACTCACCCTTGCCCATCTTCTTCACCTTGAGGGAATCGAGTCCATCGTGCTCGAGCGCCATCCGCGAGAATACGTTGAAACTCGTGTGCGGGCCGGCGTCCTGGAACACGGCACGGTTGATCTGCTTTGCGCGGCAGGCATCGGGGAGCGGCTTAAACGCGAAGGATTACAGCATGATGGGGTTGAGTTGCGGTTCGACGGAGAAGGTCATCGTATCGATTTTCAGGCCCTGGTCGGGAAATCCATCACGGTTTACGCCCAGCAGGAAGTGTTGAAGGACCTTATCGCCGCCCGTCTGAATCATAGTGCTCCCCTCCATTTCGAAGCAGAAGCCATGCGCATTGAGAACTATGATAAGCGGCCGACCATTCATTACCGGCACAATGGCGATAATCACGAGATCAGCTGCGATTTCCTCGCCGGCTGCGATGGCTTTCACGGAATCTGCCGCCCCACTGTTCCTTCGGATCAATTGCAAGTTCACGAGCACCACTATCCCTTTGCCTGGCTCGGTATCCTCGCGCATGTGCCGCCCGCGTCACACGAACTTATCTACACCTACCACGAGCGAGGCTTCTCGCTGCTGAGCATGCGTTCCGCGGAGGTGTCGCGGCTTTACCTTCAATGCGCTAGCGATGAGAACCTCGAGAATTGGCCGGACGAACGGATCTGGCAAGAGTTGCGAACACGCATGGCTACTCGCGGCGGCTTCGTCCTAAAGGACGGACCCATTTTGCAGAAGGGAATTACGCCGATGCGCAGCTTCGTCGCCTCCCCGATGCAGTTTGGCAATTTATTTTTGCTGGGAGACGCCGCCCATATCGTTCCACCCACCGGCGCCAAAGGCTTGAATCTCGCGGTCGCCGACGTACGCGTGCTCGCGCGCGGGCTGGTCGAATTCTATAAGCGCGGAGACCGCGAATCCCTGCGGCAATACACCACCCGGTGTCTGCGACGTGTTTGGAGGACGCAGCGCTTCTCCTGGTGGATGACGTCTATGCTCCACCGGTACCCAAATGAGGACAGCTTCTCGCACCATATTCACCTTGCTGAACTCGATTACGTGACCAGTTCCCACGCGGCCTCGGCCACGCTTGCCGAAAACTACGTTGGCTTACCCTTCGACACTTCCGGTTTGTTCTGATTCCATTTGGGTCGATGTTTAGTGGAATCGTGACTTGTCCGGGTATACTCGGACATTCAAAAATGCGCGACTCGAGACCAGTCCCCAAAGGAGAGTTTTGATGAAAAAGCTGTCGGCCCCTGTTTATTCTTTGCGTCAGTGCAGCTGCGGCCCAAGATGTCAGCTACAACTTCGACCAGGACAGCGATTTTTCAAAGTTCAAAACATACAAGTGGGTCAGCATCAAAAACGCGCAGCAAGTTGACGACATCACTGCCCGCCAGATTACGGCCGCAATAGAAGCTGGGTTGGCACAAAAAGGTTTGACTAAAACAGACTCCGACAGCGCCGATTTGTATATCGCCTATCAGACCGCCGTTGGCGCGCAGAAACAGTGGAACGCTTACAACACTGGATGGGGTTATGGTCCACGCTGGGGAGGGGGAGGAATGGCGACGGCAACGTCGGAGACCATTCACACGGGTCAGCTGGACCTTGACGTCTACGACTCCGCCAACAAGCGGCTGGTTTGGTGCGGAACTGTCGCGAAGACGATCGATCCAAACGCCAAACCCGAAAAGCGACAGAAAAATCTGGATGAGGCCATTGAAAAGCTTCTGAAGAACTATCCACCTAAGAAAAAGTAGGGCTATGAACGTCGAGCTTGACCCGCATCGGTGGGCAGTATAACGTGGCCTGAGCATTAACCACTCCAGACCAGCGAGGCAGCTCTTCAAACTTGTTTAACCTACGGACTGCCAGGCTATCGCTGTTTCTTTTTTTCCTCATTCCAATCTCGTCGGTGGGACAGCAGCCGTTCGACCCAGCCCATCCAACAAATGATTCCGCCCGGATCGCAGAGAACGGCCAGCTACCTTCCTGCCGTATTATCTATCTCGGCTACGTCGGTGCTTTGGAACCATCGGGCAATAAGCACTCTGGGATCGTCCAGATTCGCGACATCCTTCACAAAGACTACGCCGACGTTTGCGCCAAATCTTTCTCGCCTTACGCTTGGACCGACGGCCGTGATTGGCTGCTCCGGCACTTTCCCGCTCATTCCGGTGTGTTGACTTCGGGAGAACTCGCAGACTCGCCGAAAGTTATTCTCCTCGGGCATAGCATGGGAGGGTGGGCGATGTTGAGTGTGGCGCGGGAACTGCGCAACCGGGGGATTCCCATCGAACTCACGATTCAAGTGGATAGTGTGGGCATTACCGATTACACCGTGCCTCGCAATGTCAAAACAGCAGCAATTTTCCATGCGAACGACGTGTTGATGTTCATGACCACCAAGCATCTTCGACTCGAAGACCCGGCCAGCACCAAACTAATCGCGGACGTTAAGGTGAGTGGTGCTGGACACGAATCGATCACCCGAGACCGCCGGATCCGCGATCTGGTCATCCAAACCGTCGAAGCACTGAGGAAGAATTGGCCGCCGGCCTCGAGAGCCAGCACAGAATCTATGGACCCAAAGGATGCAAAGGGTGTGACTCAGAAATGATTCGCAGCCGCTACCAACCTTCGGGAGCGGCTGCGTTTTTCTTCCGAACGAATCAATTGCAGGCTTACCAACCCTGCCGATACTGGCGGCTCAAATACTGATTGGCATCAGCCACGTTGGTCACTTTCATATTTGCGGCGTCATAGTTGATTTTGCGGCCGGTTTTGAGTGCTACCACGCCCAGAAGCATGACTTCTGTCAACTTGGCTGCGTATTCGAAGGGTGAATCCGCCTGCGTTTTCCCCTTGGCCGCGTCCACCCAATTCAGTTCGTGCTCTTCATTGGGTATGCGCGTCAGCTTCTCCGGCGGTTTCCCAACGGAATCCTGCAGTGATTGCGGAAGTAGCCGTGGGTGTGCGCCATACGTGTTGTGCATCAGCTTGCCTTTGCTACCGATGAGGATGGCGCCACCTTCCTTGATCAACTCCTCGTCTCCCAGTTCTTCTGGTTTCGGTGGCATGAGTCCCCCGTCGTACCAGGTCAGTTTTACAGGCGGCATCGATCCGCGGGCCGCGAACTCGTAGAAGATGAGCTCGGCCGCCGGAAAGGAGGCATGGTTGAACGGGGTGGAGACCGTCTCAATCGAGGTCGGCAAACCGAGATTCAGCGCCCACATCGAGACATCCAGCAAATGCGCGCCCATATCGCCAATTGCTCCGCAGCCCCAATCCGTCCAGCCTCGCCAATTAAATGGATGATAGATCGGATGGTAGGGCACGCTCGGTCCTACTCCCAGGAAAAGGTCCCAGGAAAGCGTCTCCGGCACCGGATAATTGCCCGCCATGGCGTTGGCCAAACGCTCGTCCACGCCTCCTTGATCCCACTTCAGCGTGTCCAGTGGCTCGACAGCGGTTTTCGGACGCGGCACGCCTTGCGGCCAGAACCCCACGGGCCGGTCGGTCCACACGTGAATTTCTCGAACTTCTCCAATCGCACCGGACCACACCCATTCCACTGCTTTTCTGGTATCGTCCAGGGATTTGCCCTGATTCCCCATTTGCGTCGCGACTTTTGTCTCCGCAGCTTTCTTCGCCAGTTGACGCGCTTCCTCGACGCTCCAGCACAACGGTTTTTGCACATACACGTGCTTCTTCATATCCATGCACGCAAGCGCGATCGGCGCATGCATATGGTCCGGTGTAGCGACCACAACTGCATCGATGTCCTTCTGCTCGTCCAGCATTTTTCGGTAATCGGAGTAACGCTTCGCCTTGGGAATCAGATCATTTTTCAAGTGCAGAATGTTGGCCATGCGAGCTTTGGCCTTCTCGGAATCGAAGGTAGGAGCTGGTTTTCCTGTTGCCGGAGCTGCATCCGGATGGTCGATGTGCGC
>Ga0335076_10004869_pt1 | contig 13601 bp, 9 predicted proteins | sample Lox_Sample_25_FD_206717 | JGI IMG/M metagenome (GOLD analysis project Ga0335076, IMG submission 206717) | Soil microbial communities from Loxahatchee National Wildlife Refuge, Florida, United States - Lox_Sample_2.5 | ecosystem: Environmental > Terrestrial > Soil > Wetlands | place: USA: Florida... | reverse complement strand
TTGCGTACGCCTAACTCGGAGAAGTGCCGGATCACGGTCGACGGCCAAACGTACTGGTGGAAGGACGGCGAAGGCGTGCTGTTCGACGAGACGTTCCTGCATCGCGCGGAGAACGAGACGGACGAGGATCGCCTTATTCTCTTTTGCGACATCGAGCGGCCCCTGCGAACGCGCGCGGCGCGCGCGTTCAATCACTTCATCGGCGACACGCTGATGCGCGCGTTTCGAACCAAGAACGTGCAAGGCGAAGAGGTCGGCGCGTTGAGCAAGACGTTCGCCGCGCTCTACCCGATACGAGTGCTCGGCAAGCGCATCAAGCAGTACAACCGTCCGCTGTACTTCGCGCTGAAGTACGCGCTCGTCGCGGTGGTGTTCTACCTGATCTTCTTCTGGCGCTAGCCCGTTGTCGCTCGTCTCGCCCGGAGGCGGCAGAAGACGCCTCCGGCCGAGGGGTTACTTCTTCTCGTTGATGTCGTCGACCCAGAACTTGGTGCCGGAGACGTCGGCGCTGGCCATCAACCCCTTGCTACCGATCTGGTAGTACGCAACGCCGTCGAAGAACGTCGACGAGACTTCGGCGGTCTTGTTGCCCGCGGCGGCCTGCGCGGTCGCCGACGAGTCCCAGCCCCCCTTCGCGAAGTCCGCGAACTTCTGCGGCGTCTCGAACAGGATCACGATGTCGTAGCGGCTTGCGCCGAATGTGAGTCCCGCACCCGCGGAGCCCATCCGCATGTAGGTCCGCGCGCCGGTCTTCTTATCGACCGCGACGCCGCCGCCGCCGGCGCCAGAGACGCCCAAGCCAGCCTTCGTGACCCTAAATACCGCGTAGCCCGCGGCCTTGTTGTAGGCCTCGGTGCCGCCCTTCATGCCCTGGAAATCCTTCAGAATCATCGCCGCGTTCGAATCGACTTCCGCACGTTCCTTGGCCGCCTTCTCCTTGTCCTTGGTGTCGTCCGCACCGGCGAGTTGGGCGCTCAGGATCAACAAGAGTGCCGACGCGCCCGCCCAGACTAGTCTTCTCGAGAATGACCTCATGGCTCTCCTCCTACCTCGAAGATTGCGGAAACTGGAAAGAACTTGGGATCTTACTCGCTTGGAGATCGCGTGAGGAATAGCGGTAACGCGTCGCCAAGGCGCGACACGCCGCTGACACGCGGATCGTGGTCGAAGCGCGATAGGGGCGTCGCCGCGCGCGCTCAGAGCTTCGCGGCGGCCGACTTGTGGCTCGCTCCGCGCAAGAGATCCGCGACGGCCTCCGCGTTCGGAATCGGGCGGCCGCCGACCGGCGCGAGCGCGATGTCGAGCGGCGACTTGCCGTGCTGGTCCGCAACGTCGACGTTCGCGCCGTGCTCGATCATGAACGCGACGACCTTCGTCCAACCTCGGCCCGCCGCCGAGTAGAGCGCCGTCTGGCCTTCGCGATCGGTGAGGCCGCTCGGCCGAGCGATACGCGACGTGCGGGTGTACGCATCGTCGATCCGCGCATTGATGTCCGCACCAGCCTCGAGCAGGATCTCGAGCGAGCCGATCACCTTGCTCTCGATCGACTGGTCCTCCTCGAAGTTCGGCGAGCGATTCGCGCCGAAGTTGATGTTGCGCACGCCGAGGCCCGCCGCCGCCATCAGCGGAGTGATGCCCATGAAGTTCGGCAAGTCTACGTCGGCGCCGTGCTCGAGCAGCGCCTTCATCGAGTCGTGGTCATGCGTGATCGCGGCGCGCAGCAGCGGCGTCGCGCCACCCGTGAGCAAGTCGTCCGTGAACCGCTCGCTGTTCCCGCCACGGCCCGGCCGGTGCTGGTCGAGCTGCGCGTCGACGTCGACGCCCGCCGCGAGCAGGCGCTTCACGATGTCGAAGCCCGTCGTCTTCTTCGAGTGCGGATACGCGGGCGTGCGCGGCACGTAGGTGTTGAGATCGACGGCGAGATAGAGCGCCGTGCGCCCCCACCAGTCCGCGTAGCGAGGATTCGCGCCGAGATCGAGCAGCACGCTCGCCGTGTCGAACTCGTAGTTGTCGAGCGCGATCATCAGCGCGGTCACGCCGTCCGGCGTCGGCCGATCGATGCTCTCGCCCGCCGCGACGATCGCGCGCACGCATTCGGCGCAGCCGGAGCGCGCGGCGAACAGAAGCGGCGTCAGTCCGCCGGTCGGGCGGTACTGGGCGCGCGGCTCCGACGTGATCTGCGCGCCCCAATCGTTCGCGGCCGCCCGCGAGCGGACGTCCGCGCCGTGCTGGATCAGGAGCTTCACGAGCTCCGCGTTGGCGCTGTCGGCGGCCCACATCAGCGCCGTCTGCTCGCGCCAGATCTCGTGCGCGTTCACGTCTGCGCCGTGCGCGAGCAGCTCCTTCGCGACGGCGACCGAGCCCGCGCGCGACGCGAGCATCAGAGTGGTCTCGCCGTCGACGTTCGGCGCGTTGACGTCGGCTCCGGCCTTGAGCAGCGTCGCGACGAGCGGCGCGTTCCCCGCCTTCACGGCCTCGCCGAGCGGGCTCGCACCGTAGTCGTTCTTGACGTCCGCCTTCGCGCCGTGCGCGAGCAGCGCACCCACGAGGTCGGCGTCGAGCTTGTACGCCGCCCAGTGCAGCGGCGTCGTGCCGTCACCCTGCGCGGCGTTCACGTCGGCGCCGCCGTTGACGAGCTCCAGCGCCGCGGCGCGTCGGCCGTTCTCGATCGCGTCCGCGAGCGTGCTGTCGGCTCGCGCGCCGAGCGGCGCGAGGGCGACGAGCGCGGCGAGCGTCGTGGCGGCAACGCCGGCGATGCGCGACCCGAGCGGCGTTCGCAGGCTTACGAGCTTCATCGGTGCAATCCTCGTGCTAGACGATGTCGTGCGTCAGCGTGTTGTGATGCGCCCAGAAGCCCTTGTGCAGGTCGTACAGGAGCTTCGCAGGATCCGCGAACGAGCGGCCGAGCCCGTCGAGCACGCCGGCCTTGAGCATGTCCGCCGCCGTCTCGCCGAGCCGCACGTGCTCGACCATTCGGTCGAACAGCTTCGAGTGCATGTCGAGCTCCGCCTGCACTTGGGCGCGGCCCACGGCCGGACCGACGCTCGGCACGAAGCGCGTGTCCTTGTCGCCGAGCGCGAGCAAGCGCTTCAAGGAATCCAACCGGCCGCCGAGCCAACCGCCGCCGAACCAGTCGAACTCGGGGTCGCTCTGCGGCGAGACGACGTCGCCGACCGCGACGACGTTGACGTCCGGAAAGAACACGTAGATGTCGCCGTCCGTGTGCGCCTCGAGGAGATAGCCATAGTCGATCTTCGCCTTGCCGACGACCGCCGTGGCTTCCGTGTGGAACGCCTTGGTCGGCCGCCCTGCGGGCGCGAGCGGCGGTTGATAGCGGTCTTCGGCCGGCAGGTAATAGCCGGAGGTCAGCCGCTGACGCGTCTTCGCGTGCGCGTAGATCGCCGCGCCGGCGGCGCCGAGCGTCTCGTTCGCGCCGATCTGATCGAGATGCCAATGCGTGTTGAACAGCGCCGCGACGCGCCCGCCGGGCAGCTCGTCGAGCTTCTGCTGCACGGCCTTGCTCGACGCCGCGGCACCGCCGTCGACGACGACTTTGCCCGCGTCGGTCGCGAGCACGAGGATGTTCGCGCCCGCGCCGCCGAGGAGCGTGAGCCCCGGCGCGACGCTCGACACGCTCAGCGCGTCGGCGCGCGCGAAGCGCGCGGCACCGCCGAGCGTGGCGGCCGCGAGACCGCTTGCGAGTCCGCGCAGCACCGCGCGGCGATCGACGCCGCCGCGCAAGCCGAGCGGCGCTCGCGCGCTAGACACCCGCGATCGCACCGCTGCTGTCTCCGATGCTCTTCGCCTCGACTCCCGCCTTGTTGAGCACGGTGAGGTGCAGGTTCGACAACGTCGTGTACTCGGGCAGTTGCAGGTGCTGCCCGCCCTTGAGCTCGCCGCGCGCGCCGCCGACGAGAACGATCGGCAGAGGATAGTTGTTGTGCCGGTCGCTGTTGCTCATGTTCGAGCCGTACATCAGCATCGAGTGGTCGAGCAGCGACCCCTCGCCGTCCGGCGTCTTAGCGAGCTTGTCGACGAACTCCGCGAAGCGCTCGACGTGATAGCGCTGCACCTTCACGAGCTTCTCGATGCGCTCCTTGTTGTTCGCGTGGTGCGACAGCGGATGGAACGCGTCCGACACGCCGATGTGGTTGTACGTGCGGTTCGTGCCCTCGGCCACCATGATGTACGACGCAACCCTCGTGATGTCCGCCTGATACGCGAGCGCGATCAGGTCGAACATGAGCTTGACCTGCGCGTCGAAGTCCGGCAGCTCGCCGATCGGAGCGTCGGGCAACTCGATGCCGGTCAGGTCGCGCTGCGAAGCCTTCTCGACGCGCCGCTCGGTCTCTCGCACGGACTCGAGGTAGCCGTCGAGCACGGCGCGGTCGCTCGGCCCGAGCTCGCCTTTGAGCTCGTTCGTGCGGGCGTTGATCATGTCGAGGACGCTCGCCCGGCGGTGCGAAAGCGTTGCACGCTCCTCGGGCGTGTCGCCGGCGCCGAACAGCTGCACGAATACCTTGCGCGGGTTGAACTCCATCGGCAGCGGCGTCGTTGCGTTACGGAACGACAACGTCGAGCTGTAGTAGCACGCGCCGGTGCCGCACGCCGCGCTCTGGAGCGTTGTCTCGGACGCGACTTCGAGCGACGGCAGCACGTTGTCCTTGCCGATGTGCTCGGCGATCATCTGGTCGATCGTCGGCGCCATCTTCGCGCCGGTCGCCTTCTCGTCGGGCCGTACGCCAGACAACCACGTGGCCGGCACGAGCGTGTGCACCGAGCTCATCGGCGCGCGGTTCTCGATGTTTGCGAACGAGGTCACGTAGCGCTTGTGCGCCTCGAGCGGCGCCAAGATCGGGCTCAGCTTGAAGCTGTCGCCCGCACCGCTCGGCGTCCACCGGTCCATCTCGGCGCCGAACGCCGTGTTCCACATGATCGCGCCGTGGGGGATATAGAAGAACCCCGCGCGCAGCTTCGGCGCCGCCGCGGTGTTCGCGAGCGCCGTGGCGGCCGGGATCATCGCGTCGAGCAGCGGCAGGCCGAGCGCCACGCCCGCGCTCTTGAGCACCGTGCGCCGCGAGAGATGCTTCTTCGTGAGATACATCGCGCCTACTCCTGAGCCCGAGCCGAATCCTTGAGACCCGCCGACGCCTGCACGCCGGCGGCGCCCTCTTTCACCACGGCCTGCATCCGGAACGCGTCGCTGCGCACGATTCCCTCCACGAGGGCCGAGAACCGGTAGTCCTGCGCGGCGGCCGAGCGCACGATCGCGCGCACCTCCGGCATGTCGTAGTACTCGAGCTCTCGCCCGAGCGCATACATCATGAGCTTCTGCGTGAACGCCTGCACGAACTGGTCGCGGCGCTCGAGTAGTGCTTTCGTGAGCTCGATCGGTCCCGACACCTTCTTGCCGCCCGCGAGCTCCGTGCTCGCGTCGATCGGCGCGCCGGCGTCGCGGTCGTCGTCGCGCCAGCGGCCCGTCGCGGTGAAGTTCTCGAGCGCCAGGCCGTAAGGATCGATCACGCCGTGGCACGACTTGCACACCGAGCTCGTGCGGTGCTGCTCCAATCGCGCCCTGACGGTCTTCGGCTTTTGCCCCGGCGGCTGCGTGAGGTTCGTGTCGACGCCCGGAGGCGGCGGCGTCGGCGGCGTGCCCATCAGCTTGTCGAGCACCCACTGCCCGCGGAGCACCGGCGACGTGCGGTCGCCGTAAGACGTGCGCAGCAGCACCGCGCCCTTGCCGAGCAATCCGAAGCGTCGCGGATCCACGAGCGTCACACGGCGGAACTGGGGCCCGACGATGTCGGGCACTCCGTAGTGGCGCGCGAGGCGCTCGTCGACGAACGTGTAGTTCGCGGTCAGCAGCGTCCGCACGTCCTTGTCGTCGAGCAGCACGCTGTTCAGGAACAGCCGGATCTCCTCGGCGAAATCGCGCCGCAGGTCATCCGTGAATTCGGGGAACAGGATCTTGTCGGGCTGGATCGCGTCGAGATCCTGGACGTGCAGCCAGCGCAGCGCGAACTCGTCGACGAGCACCGCGGCGCGCGGGTCCTTGAGCATGCGCCGGACCTGCTCGTCCAACACGTCCTGCCGCGACAGCTTGCCGGCGGCCGCGAGGCCCAGCAGCGTGTCGTCCGGGCCCTCCCCCCATAAGAAGAAGGAGAGTCGCGATGCGAGCTCGGTGTCCGAGAGCGCATACGCGCTCCCGGTAGAGCCGCCGCGCGGCGCAACCGCTCGGTACAGGAAGTCCGGGCTCGCGAGCACGGCGGTGACCATGAGCTCGATACCCTCGTCGAAGCCGCCGGGCCCTTTGCGCCCTTCCTCGTAGAACGGCATGAGCCTGTCGAGGTCGGCTTGAGACACCGGCCGGCGGAACGCGAGGCGGGCAAGATGCGACGTGATCTGCTGCGCGCATGCCCGCTCGCGGTCCGGCACCTCGGGCTCGCATACGAACAGCTTCTTGCGGCTCGCGGTCGGCGACAGTCCCGGGGAGTTGTACGGGCCGATCAGGTTGATGCCCCCGTCGAGCCCCGGTACCCGGGGGGCGCCGGTGGAGCTGAACGTCCTCTGCGGCGTGAAGGTCGAGACGAGCTCGTCGCTCGCGGCACGCGAGCGCTCGATGAAAGTGACCGCGATTTCATGAGTCCCTGCCTTGACTTGCAGAGGAATGTTCGAGAAACGCTTCATGATCGCTTCGCGGGCCGGTGCCCCGCCGCGGTCCAGTAGCGCGAGGTCTTCCTCGCCGCCGATGTCGCCGCGCCACTCCTCGTGGCGGTCGATCAGCACGACGAGCGTGTGCCGCGTCTCGAGCGAGCGCGGGTAGAGCCCGGCGCCGAGATTGGTGACCGTGAGCCGGTACTCGCCGTCGGCCGGGAACGTGTGCATCGCCTTCATGCCGCCGCGCGTGCCGAGCGGCATCCCGGCGACATAGGCGTCCTGGTCCGAGACCGGCTTCGGGAAGAACGCGGTCGCGACCTTGGGCTTCGGCTCGCCGACCGCGAGATGCGCGACCGCGCTCGCGGCATCGACGTATTGCTCGACGAACGCGGGCGAGACGCTCAGCGCCGCCGCGACGTTCGTGAAGCCCTTGACCTCGATCTCGGGCGGCAGGTAATCCGCCGGATCGATGTCGACGTCGAGCAGGTCCGTCACCGCGTGCGCATACTCGGTCCGGTTGAGCCGCTGCGCGGGGACGTAGCCGACTTGCGGGTGGGCCTTCGCGTTCGCGTCGATCGACGTCTCGAGCGTCGAGATCAGCGCATCGGCGTCGGCGGGTTTTGGTTGCGGATTGCCGGGCGGCGGCATCAGATGCCCGCGCAGCTTGCGGACCGCAGCCTCGAAGACTTCGGGGTGCTCGGCGACCGACTCCGGTGTCACGCCCTGGAAGGACACGTCGCCGGCGAGGTCGTCCTTGTTGTGGCAGTCCGTGCAGTAGGCCCGAAAGAGGCCCCAGCGCTGTTCATCGCCGGCATGGTTCAGCCGGAACACGGCCACGGTCGCCGCCACCGCGACGCCGGCGACGGCCGCTCCGATGAGCCATGTCCGTGAGCCCATTCCTTTCCCCATCCGGGTCACGCACGCCGCGGCCCGGCCGGCGCGTAGTTTAAGCGCAATGCCCTCTCGCGGGCGCGAGCTTGGCTAAACTTGGGGCTTGCGCGCAGCCGCATCGCTCGCGGGGACGTCGGGCCGCAACATAACGGACGATGGGCGCGATCGCGCATCGCCATCCGCGGGAGGGGCGACGGACGCCGCGATCGAAAATGTCAGCGCGGGACTCCGAACACCTGGATGCGGCTCTGGTCCGTCGCGCCGGGCCAAATCCGCGACTTCATCCCCGATGCGACCGCGACGAGCTGCCGTCCGCCGGCGGAATAGCTCACGATGCCGCCGCCGATCGACTGGCCGACATCGAGCTCCCAGAGCACGTTGCCTGTGTCGGCGTCGAAGGCGCGGATGTGGCCGCCGAGATCCGCGCTGAATACGAGCCCGCCCGCGGTCGGCGTCACGCCCGCGAGCACCGGCGCGGGCGCCGCGAACTTCCAGCGGACGGCGCCCGTATCGGCGTCGAACGCCGTGAGCCAACCCTTCGCTTCGTCGGGCGGTCCTTGGATGTTCGGCCCTTGCGAGCCGAACCAAATCGCGCCGGGCTCGGGTGCGACCGGCTGCGGCAGGAGCTGCACGGTCGCGCACCAGTCGACCGCGCCAACGTAGAGCGCGTTGCGCGCCGGATCGAACGCGGCCCCGTTCCATTCGTTACCGCCCTGGATGCCGGGGCAGAAGCGCACGGGCGCCGTTCGCGACAGCGGCACGTCGACGTTCTCGCGGGTCGTGGTCGCAGACTGATAGAGGATCGGCAGCACGCTGCCGAGATCGGCTGCGTCCGCGGACGCCGTTTTGCCCGACGCGAGCCGCGAGCGGTCGAGCACCGACAAGAGCCCGTCCTTGTTCGCGGACGCGACGATCGCACGGCCGGACTTCGTCGTCGCGAGCGCCGGCGGGCTGTTCACGTCCCAATCGTGCGTGTCGCGCTTGACGACTTGGTCGTAGCCGAGCAGCTGGCCCGTCTCCGAATCGAGCGCGATGATCGAGTTCGCGTACAGGTTATCGCCGCCGCGCGCCTCCGCATCGAAGTCCGGCGCGGGATTTCCCGCGGGCACGTACAGCACGCCGTTGTCGGCGTCGAGCGTGAACGAGGTCCAGAAGGCGCCGCCGGTGATCGGCAGAGTGTCGGCGTTCGGCCAGGTCTCGCGCGCGGGGCCGCTGTCCGGCACGACGTCGAACCGCCAAACGGTATGGCCATCCTTCGCGTCGAGGGCGTACACGTGACCCGTCACGCCGGTCTGGTCACCGCCCGCGTTGCCGATGAACACGAGCCCATTCGACGCGATCGGCGCCATCGGCATCGTCATGCCGGGCGTCTTCACCGCGATCTCGTGATCCCAGATCGTGTGTCCATCCTTCGCGTCGAGCGCGAGCACGTGCGCGTCGGACGTGCCGCGGTAGAGGCGCCCGTCCGCGTAGGCGAAACCGCGGTGCACCGCGAGCGCCGACGGCGTCTCGAGCGGCCGCTCGACGACCCACTTCGCGTCGCAGCTCGCCGCGTCGATCGCGTACGAGCGCGTCTCCGTCGTGAAATACATCGTGCCGTCGACCACGACCGGTCCTGTTTGGAGCGCCGACACTTCGGGCAACGTGTAGCTGCACACCGATTGCAGCTTCGCGACGTTGTTCTTGTCGATCTGCGCGAGCGGCGAAAAGCGGTCGCCCGCGAGCGTGCGGTTGTAGGCGGGCCAGTCGCCGGGCGGCGTCTTGTCCGTGCGCGACGCCGCGGCCCGGGTCACAGCCGATGTAGCCGACGCCGTCGTCCCGCCGCCGGCGCCGCCCCCTTGGCTGCAGCCGCCGCAGGCCAACATCGCGATCGGCAATGACGCGGCCAAGATGATTCGGTGTCGCATGTTCCATCCCCTCTTATCGACGCTCTGGCGGCGCCGTTGCGTGCGCGAAGCTCAGTGCGCGGCCGGCAACAAGTTGCTCCACGTCTCCGTCAGCACGTCGGCGCCGCGCTGCAGATAGCCGCGCAGCTCGGTCGGCTTCGAGAGGTCGAGTTGCTTGACGCGGACCATCATGCGCCACTGGCCGGTCGCCTCGACGCGGTAGGCGTTCGATTCCTCGATCTCCCCGTTCGCGGGCGCCGACACGACGGCTTTCACAGGCGCGTCGGCCGGCAACGCGTCGAGCGAGGGACCGGTGAAATCGACGATGAATTGCTGTTCGTCGTCGGCGAGCGGCCGATAGCCGCGGCCGACGCGCGTCTGCACAACGTAGCCGCCCGGCGGCCGCTTGAGGTTGTGCAGCTGCCAATGCATCCGATACGCGAAGTCGAGCGGCTGGCCCGGCGGCGGCACGTGATCCGGCACCCAGTACGCGACGATGTTGTCGTTCGTCTCGTCCGGCGTCGAAATCTGCACGAGCTCGACGCGCCCCGGCCCCCACGAGCTCGTGGGCTCGATCCAGCCGCTCGGCCGCAGCTCGTAGCGCGCCTCAGGGTCTTCGTAGCTCGAGAAACGCTGATCGCGCTGCATCACGCCGAAACCGCGAAGCTCGCTCATCGCGAACGAGGTCGTGAGCGTGTGTGTCGGGTTGATCAGCGGCCGCCAGATCCACTCGCCGCTGCCCGTGGCCACCATGAGCCCGTCGGAGTCGTGGACCTCGGGCCGGAAGTCCACGCGGTGCGGCTGGTTCTCGCCGTACTGAAACATGCTCGTGAACGGCGCCAGCCCAAGCGTAGCCACCGCGGCGCGCAGATAGAGACGCGCGCGCACGTCGACGACGGTCTCGTCGCCCGGCGAGACGTCGAACTGATACGCGCCGGTCACGCGCGGCGAATCGAGCAGCGCGAACAACGTCAGCTCGTGCGCGTCCGCCGCGGGCTTCACGAGCCAGAACTCGATGAAGTGCGGGAATTCCTCGCCGTTGCCGCCCACCGTATCGACCGCGAGCCCGCGCGCGGAAAGCCCGTAGCGCGCACCGGCGCACAGCGCGCGGAAGTAGCTCGCGCCGAGAAACACGATCACCTCGTCCTTGTATGCGGTCCCGTTCAGAGGGTAATGCACGCGGAAGCCGCCGAAATCGAGGTCGCCCCACTTCTCCGGCGATAAGGTGTTCTTGCCGTAGTTGAAGTCGGCGCTCGAGTACGGAATGTGCCGCGCTTTGCCGCCGACGACCTCGTTCATCCGCACGCGCACGTTCTCCTTGCCCTCGTGGAAGAACATCACCTCGAACGGCAAGCCGTCGTTGCGCCACAGCGCGTGGTCGGGACGGAATCGTATGTCGCGATACTGGTCGTAGTTGAGCGCCGCGAGCTCCGCGGGCTCTTTGCCGCCCGGCGCCTTGTATGGCGCCCGGGCTTGTTTGCGTGCGATGGCGGCGACATCGTCGAAACCGAACGCGGCGGCCGCGCGCACGCCGGCGAGGGCCGCGAGCAGCGACGCGAAGAGCGCCGCACCGGCGGCTACGCGTCGCGCGAGGGAGTAGGAAACGCTGGCGGACATCGGCGAGCAATCCAAAAAGACGGCCGGCGCACACGATAGCCGTGCCGGCACCCCTCCGCCAAGCTCTGGCGCCTCGTCGCGATTCGCCGGCGATCGAGTCGCGCGCGCCGGATCGGGTGGACGTTCGATTCGATTCTAGGGTGTTTACCCGATGCCGCTCTCAAATGAAGCATGGTATTAGGGGTCGACGACGGGGGGATTCCGGACCGGGGGGCGAATGAAGCGTGCAACGGCCGAGACATGGAAGGCGATCGTCGCGGGCTCGGCCGCGGATAACGACTCGTTGGCGACCATTCGCACCTGCATGCAGTCATTCGGTTATGACACGGAGCGCGTACGGTCGACCGAGGCCACTGTGATGGCCTTGAGCGGCCGCACGCGCGCCGTCGTCATAGCGTCGGCTTCGCTCCCCGAGCTCGACGCCGCACGCCTGTGCCGAGACGTCCGTGCGGCGGCGCGCAACGCGTATGTGATTCTCTTGCTCGACGACAATACGACCGAGGCGATCGAGCTCGCGTTCGAGGCGGGAGCGGACGACGTCCTCTCGAAACCGATCGGCGACGCCGAGCTGCGCGCGCGCCTGAATCTCGCGACCCGCGTCGTCGCGCTCGAGGATTATCGCAACCGGATGCACGGCGAAGGAATGCTGCTCGCGGAGATCGCCGTGAACACGAAGCTGCACAGCCGGCGGTATCTCGAAGCCGAGCTCGGCAGAGAGATCGATCGAGCCCGAAGATTCGCGCACCCCGTCGGCATCTTGCTCGCCCAGGCCCAGCCAGGCGCCCTCGACGAGCGCATGGTGCGGACCTATGGCGAGCTGCTCTGCGAGCAACTGCGCTGCCGGGTGGATTGGGTGGCGCGCTACGGAGACCGTTCGTTCGCGGTCGTGTTGCCGGAGACCACTCTCGACGGCGCGGCGCGTGTCGCACTGAGGCTGCAGTCCTCGCTCGACGGCGACGCGATGAGATCTGTCGGGTTGCCTTCAACGCTACGCACGAACATCGGCGTCTCCGCGCTCGATCGCGCTTCGACGCTCGACTTGCCGAGCCCGCAGAGCCTGCTCGCGGGCGCAGAGGCCCAGCTACTGTCCGCGACGCGCGAGGGTTTCGGGCGCATCGCCCGAGGCTACCCGAAGGCGCATTGACGCCGCGCCGCGTCCGGCCCCCAGTCCCGCACCTGCAATTGTCACGCAAACGAAATGCGCTGATCATGGCCTGCCCGCGCAGGCGAGCGGCGGCACGCATAACTTGAATACCGCGTGGTTCAACCGGAGGTGTTTCGTGTACGAACCAGAAAAACGATCGATTCCGCCCAGCAACGACGAGACCGCAACGACGCTGCTGAGCGAGCTCGCCGCTCATTTGCGCGAAAGCCGCACGCAGCTCCGCCAGGAATGGGCGCAACGAATCACCAAAGCCCGGCTGCTGACCGCGATGACGGAGCAGGAGGTCTTCACGGAGGCGACAGCGGTGTACGACCAGTACGTCGAGGCGCTCGAGACGGGCACGTTCGAGACGTTGACGGCGTACGCGCGCAACCTGTCCGAGCGCATCATCCCGCGCGGCGTCGAAACGGACGAGGTCGTGGGCATCGTTCTTCTGCTTCGCGACGTGCTCGCACGTTCGCTGTTCGCGAGATATCAGGCCGACTTCGCGATGCTCAATCGGATCCTCGACGCCTATGAGCCCGCGGCAAACCGAATCGCGAATACCGTGGCGGTCGGCTTCGTGCAGGAGCGTGAGCGCATCATCCGCGAGCAGCAGGAGGCGATCCGCGAGCTGTCCACTCCGGTCCTCCAGGTCCGCGAGCGGCTGTTGATCCTGCCGATCATCGGCGTGATCGATCCGCAGCGCGCGCGGCAGCTCACGGAGCAGCTGCTGCACGGCATCCGCGCCACGCGCGGAAAGGTTGTCGTCATCGACCTCACCGGCGTCGCGGCGATGGACTCGAGCATCGCGAACCACCTCGTGCAGACTGTCGAGGCCTCTCGCCTCCTCGGCGCGACGGTGATCGTCACCGGCCTCTCGCCGGCCATCGCACAGACGCTCGTCAACATCGGCGTCGACCTCGGCAAGATGAACACCGTCGGCGACCTTCAAGGCGGCATCGAAGAAGCCGAACGGCTGCTCGGCTACCGCGTAGAGCAGATCTCCGCGCGCGAGAAGCTCCCCGATTCGCTGGCCGACTAGCGCACTCGAGAGGTGATGTCGTGATCGTGCCGATTCTGAAGCAGGGCGAATTCCTGATCGCGAGTATCCAATCGGCGCTTTCGGACAACGACTTGCTCGCGCTGCGCGACGCGCTCGTCGAGAAGGTGGTCGCTCTGCGAATTCGCGGCGTGATCATCGACGTCACCGCGCTCGACGTGCTCGACTCCTTCGCGTCTCGCACGCTCCGAGACGTAGCCCACATGGTCCGGCTACGCGGCGCGCAGACCCTGATCGTCGGAATCCAGCCCGACGTTGCCTTCGCAATGGTGCAGCTCGGCTTGACTCTAGAGGACATCCCCACCGCGCTCGACTTGGAGGAAGGCCTGTCGTTTTTCGCCGC
>Ga0335076_10004867_pt1 | contig 13604 bp, 6 predicted proteins | sample Lox_Sample_25_FD_206717 | JGI IMG/M metagenome (GOLD analysis project Ga0335076, IMG submission 206717) | Soil microbial communities from Loxahatchee National Wildlife Refuge, Florida, United States - Lox_Sample_2.5 | ecosystem: Environmental > Terrestrial > Soil > Wetlands | place: USA: Florida... | reverse complement strand
CTTGAAGAGCGATGCGCCGAGTGCCACGGCCATGAAGGACGCGAAACGGAGTGAATCCGCAGAATGCCAATGGAGCAGCGCATAGGGCAGCAGCGGTACACCGATCAGAATCTGGACACCTATGAAAACAAGCGCAGGCCACCCGAGGGATGCTCCGTTCTCACTTTGGAGGCCCCAGATTTTTTTCCACTTCGTCATCGCGGTACTTCCACTCTCATGAGCGCGGCACTTCCGAGCCGTCTCCCGCCAAGAACTGACAGATCAATTTCGTGCATCGGAACTTCGAAAACTACGTCTCTCTTTGGTTCGCATTCAGACCTTACAGCCGACGCTCTCCCGGACTGACGGAGAAAGGCTGACTTAGCACCAGTCTGTTATCGCGGAACGGTACCGCAAATAGTACTAATGGAAGGATTTGTCCCATGATGAACCCCTGCCAAGTTAGCTAGACAGGCGCTCTCCAGCACCGGGAAATGGCTGGATGACTGTAGGCCGAAATTCGTGTGCGGTCTGTTGCCCTAGTACTACCAAGCCCGGTGGTCTTTAGGTACTAGCGCTACCCCTCCCCTGTACCATCGACTGCTTCAAGCCCTTTTTCGAGAATGCTCTTTTAGACACCAGCGCCGTTAAGGTCTAGAGGGCCCAGAGTTTTATCGACCGGAGAGAGGCTCAAAATGAGCGTTGATTCTCACCAGAATCCAAGAAAACAGCCTAGTGGTGTACTTCGGACCACGACATGGGGATCTGTCATAGTCCTCGCCCTTGCCGTGTCCTTCTGGGGTCTTATGGGCCGTTCTCCGCGCTCCCAGCAGAATGGGCAGGCAGATAACCCGGTCGCTCGCTCCTTGCACGCTCAGGCGTTCACTCTGAAGACTCCGGCGACCCCGAGGAACAATTCCTCGCTGTTCACGTTCCCAGCGCAGGCGCCACAGCATTGGTCTTACCCGGATTTGAAGAATGCCACCAGTGCTGCGTCACAATCGGCTTCGGGCCATGCAGATGTCGCATCTGTCCACCTGCCTTCTACACCTGCCCCAGCCACGGACTCCCAGCCTCAAACAGCTGGCCAGGACTCGCAAGCTGCGGTTACTGCCGCTGTGATTGCAGCAAAGACTGCCCCAGATTTGAAGGGCCTCGACCCGAAGACTTCAGTTGACGTCATTGTTCAATTTAAGAAATCGGGAAGCTCATCGGACCTGACAGCTGACGGCGCAACACAGAAGGCCGAGCTACCTCTGATTAACGCTCAATTGGTTACGGTAGATGCCGGCAACCTGAACAATATCGCTTCTCACTCCGACGTGGTCTACATCTCTCCAAACCGCAAAGTGCGTGGCATGGTTGCAGCGATGGACAATGTAGTGACGTCCATCAACGCAGACCTGGCCAACGCCAACGGCTGGAACGGCGCTGGCGTTGGAATCGCGGTGGTTGACAGCGGCGTTACGAGTGTCCCCGACCTGAATTCCGATGGAAACGCAAGCCCATCGCGAGTGGTTTACTCTCAAAATTTCGTGCCCGGCTACAATAACGCCAACGATGACCTGGGGCACGGAACACACGTCTCGGGAGTCATCGCAGGAAACGGGTACGATTCTTCTCAGCTGCAGAACTACCCCTACGTATATCAGGGCATTGCGCCTGAAGCGAACATCATCAACCTGCGAGTCCTGGACCCCACGGAAGCGGGCACCGACAGTGCGGTGATCGCTGCAATCCAGCAGGCAATTGCGCTTAAGAATACCTATAACATTCGCGTGATCAATTTGTCGTTGTCCCGCGGTGTGTACGAGAGCTATACGCTCGATCCTCTCTGCCAAGCTGTGGAGTCGGCCTGGCAAGCGGGCATCGTGGTAGTCGCCGCGGCGGGCAACATGGGTGAGTATTACGACGCCGGTACGCAGGGCTACGCCACTATCGGCTCACCCGGAAATGATCCTTACATCATTACAGTCGGTGCGACCAACAATCACAGTTCGGGCGCTCAAACAGCGCAGACGATGACGAGCTACAGCTCCAAAGGTCCTACAGCTTTTGACCACATCGTCAAGCCAGACCTGGTGGCTCCGGGTAATGCGGTCGTGTCGCTCTTGTCTTCGCAAACCAATACAGAGGTCACCAACTATCCAGCCTTGGCGGTTTATCCTTGCAACAGCAGCCTCACAGTTTGCAATGCCTCAATCGGCGCGCCTCAGTACCTGCAGTTGAGCGGTACGAGTATGGCTACACCGGTGGTCAGCGGCGTTGCCGCGCTTCTCTTGCAACAGAATCCTTCCCTTACGCCGGATCAGGTCAAAGCCCGGTTGATGAAGACGGCTTGGAAGGGTTTCAGCCAATCTACGACGGCGACGGACCAAGGGTCCGGGGTAACGTACCAGATCCAACAGGATATTTTTACGATTGGAGCGGGCGCGGTTGACGCTTCAGCAGCACTCGCTAGTACCGATGTAGCGCCTGCTACTGTCGGTTCCGCGCTCTCCCCAACTGCCGTGTACAACCCCAATGACGGTAGCCTAAGCATTGTGGGAGCTCCCGGAACAATCTGGAATAACTCCGAGGTCTGGGGTAACTCCACCGTTTGGGGCAGCTCAGCGGTTTCAGGCAACTCGGTGGTCTGGGGCAACTCGGTAGTTTGGGGTAACTCCGTTGTGTGGGGTAACTCCGTGGTCTGGGGCAATTCCGTTGTTTGGGGCAACTCTGTCGTCTGGGGCAATTAGTCATGGGAGCTCAGAAGACGGAAGTTAACCGGGCCTTCGCAGCAAGGCCTTCATCAGAGAGAAATCGATGACCATCTCGGCCAAAACGTACATTGCTCTCGTCATCGCCGCCGGAGCTTCCGTCATGTTCCTTGCGGCAAGCAAATGGTCTCCAGCGAGTTTGCTGTCCTTCTCGGCGTTTCTCGGGGTGACGTTGCTCGCGTCCACACTTAAGATTCGAATTCCTGGCATGAATGGAACCATGTCCCCTAACTTTGCATTCCTTTTGATCGGCATGGTTTCGTACAGTTTCTCTGAAGTCGTCGTGGCCAGTTTTGCCGCAGCACTTCTGCAATGCGTATGGCGGCCCAAGCAACGCCTACAGCTGGTCCAAGTCCTTTTCAGCGCAGCAGCGCTGCCCGTAAGCGTAGCGGTCTCCTTCTGGGCTTCTCAAGCGATCATCAACTACCTGAGTCCGAATTCTTCGGTAGCGCTCGTGATTCTTGGCGGGTGTTTTTACCTATTGCTGGATACTGCTTTGGTATCCATCGTGGTCGGCTTGGTCGAAGGGCATAACCTCCGGCAGGTCTGGCAAAACTGCTATGACTCTGTTTTTCCGTTTTTCCTCATTGGCGTCGTTCTTACGGGGCTGCTTGCAGGTTCCATGACGGAAGTCAGGGCATGGCAGAAGTCTATGTTCTTGCTCCCAGTGATCGTGCTCAGCTACCTCTATTTTCTGGGGCGGCACGACCGTGCGCTTCAGCCGGAGTACGGCTTGCAAGAATCAACTGAAGAAGATCTCATCGCCCTTTCTTCGTCTCGCAGGTAGTTCGAACGAAGATTCTCCGGTGGCTTGATGGCGGGCAGGCAGAGTTCCGTCGAGACATCGAAATCGTTCCCGGACGCTCCTACTGCGACTTCGTCTTTTCGCCGGCGATTCCGGGATTGCGCGGCAAGCTCACCAGGTTGGCTAGGATTCGATACGCCCCAGGAACGCCTTCCGGTAGCTGGCGGTAGAGAGCCAAAGCGACATACACGTAAACGCCTTTGCCATAAGGCGCGACGAGAACTCCGCCTTTTTGGGGAGCCTGGCCCTCGTCGTGCATTTCCAGAAGCGCTTGCCAGTGCGGATCCCAGGACTCTGGGAAACCGTGGCCGCGTTCCTCGATCCAGCCGTTGAAATCCTGCTGATCAATCCTGTTAGGCCAGATGAGGGCCGGATTTCCAGGCAACAGGAACTGCACGGCCGACTTCTCGTCTGTAACCGTTTCCGGCCGGCCAAGAGTGAAGGGATATGGCCCGAAGTTATGGTCGTATTCTCCGGCTTGATATTGAACGATCAGGTCACCGCCCTGATGAACATAGTCGAGGAAGCGCTGATTATAAGTAGCTAACTCTGGCCGCGCGGAGTAGGCGCGCTCGCCGAGGATGATGACATCGTATTGAGAGAGATTGCCTGAGGCGATGTCTTCCTTGCCGAGAAAGGTGACGTGAAGGCCAAGATCCTCCATGGTTTGCGGTACCTGGTCGCCGGTTCCGCCTACGTACGCGATCTTGAGGCCCGGAGCGACCTTGACGTCGGCGCCGCTGAGTTCGTAATTGGCAGGCCGATACAGATTGTAGGGTCGCAAACCGGTGTAGCCGACCTGCTGGTAGCCTTCGCGGTACTCCCGACCGTCGAATTCGGCGACCGCGTGGAGATGGTAAGGAATAGTTCGAACGGAAGCTGGCAGCACTTCAAAGGTGAGGGACTGGTTTTCTCCGTCCTTGGCAAGAGAAAAGGGCGCTGCTTCGGGAACCGAATGCCAACCGGACGGCAGGTCAATGCGCACGGTGCCTTTGGCCAGGCCCTTGACATTGCCGTGCACAAGCACCGAGACCGGGAAGGAGTGAGCTCCCACGGGCACGACACCGGCGCCTGGCGAAATCCAAAGAGAGATGGCCGGAGCAATGACAAGTGGCTCTCCCACCTGACCCAAGCCGAGGACCCGCTGGAGCGTTTGCGCGACCTGCCCAATGCGAATAGGCACGCCCTGATATTCGAACTCAACCCAGCCGGAAACGGGATAGGGAGCAACAGGCCGAGTGAGGTCCTTCGGATTATCTATATCGTAGAAGGCCTGTTCGCTGTTGGGGAGAGAGAAATAGGGCCGGGTGGAAGCGGCGTTTTCGCCGACTTTCACGCTGAACCGCTCCGAGGCCACTTTGCCGGCGTCGAGCGCAGAAGGTGCGGAGGCGTCGGGAACGGGAGCGGTCGTCCAGGATTCTCCTTCCGGTGTCTGCACCCACACGCGCTGAGTGGAGACGGCGGTCTTGCCCTGATTGGCTGCGCGAACACTCAGGAAAAACAACTGGCCGGGGATCGCGACGCGGAAGGTGTCGGCAGGACCGCGGAAGCGAGCGAAGGGGCCTTCCGGTTCATGAGCCGGGGAAACTGTGGCGGTGACATCCAGGCCGAGCGCCTCGGCCAGAGCGGTGTTGAATTGTGCTTGCTTGACGCGCAACTCGTGTAGCACGTCGTACTTGGCGTCGGAGGAGAGGGAACTGCTTTCCACCTGACTGATGAGGGCGAGATTGGCTTTGGCGCCCTCGGCGAGAACCGGCGCGATTGCCTCGGGGTGGCGTGCATCGAATTGTTTCATCGCCTGGTCAACATTGGCTGAGAGCTTTTCGAGACCCTCTTTGAGGAAGCCGTCGTTTTGGCCGCGAGCAAGATCGGCGATGCCGCCCAGCGAGACATTGATGCCGGAGAAGAGAGAATCTTCGTGCTCGGCGACGGAAACGCGGGAGCCGAACAGATGGTAATCGGAGTTGTCGGGCCCTGGCGGCGGAGGATTGACTCCGCCATTCTGAGTCTTCTGGAAGCCGAGGCCCTGACGCGCAATCTGGGCGAAGGAACCGGCGAGAAGCGGATCATAGTCGCCCTCGGGGATGACAACGTTGGTGGAAAGCTGACCTTCGATCCACTTGCCGCTAATGTAGTTGTAAAAGCGGAGGGGATAGGTATGGCCGTCAGCGTAGTCCCAGATTTCGTTGCCGCGAATGGCGAAAGTGGGCACGCGCGCGTAGTCTTTCAGCGGCGTCCAGGGATGGAGCCCCTCGCGAATCTGCTCTGGGAACTTGCTGGGATCGCCGGCTTCGTTGAAGGCTTCCTGAGCGGTCTCGCCGGAAACCTGATGGTGGCCGTGGCCGTCGGAAGGGCCGCCGACAAAGACAGAAGTGACGACGAGAGGGCGAACCATGCGAATGACGCGGACAACATCACCCAGGACGCGCTCATGCGTCCATTCCTGCAGGGTTTCTTCCTTGGATTTGGAGAAGCCGAAATCAATCACACGGGTGAAATACTGATTCGCTCCGTAATACTGGTCAGCGGCGAGCAATTCCTGGGTGCGAACCAATCCGAGCGCTTCCCAGTAGTCGGAATTCATCAAGTTTTGGCCGGCTTCGCCGCGATTGAGAGTGAGTAGAGCGACGCGGGCACCCTGGCCGCGGGATTCATACGCCATCATGCCGCCATCCTCATCGTCGGGATGGGCGTCAATCATGATGAGGCTCGCCCGTGTGTGAAGTTTGAGCAGAGTCTGCCAAAGCGCCGCCGCCCCGCGGTTGGGTTCGACTTCGCGCGCAAGTGGTGTTGCCGTGATCGCAACGTTCTGCGGCGATTGCGGCCGGACCGTGCCGACAACCACGAGCAATCCAAGTGCGCATGCTCCTGCGATGATTCCCCGTCGAGACCTTGAAACAAAATGCATGGCCATTCCTCCTGGTAGTGCCCAGCCCGCAAGCATCCGGCTGTGATTCGTCCAGCCGTCTATAGCGAGCTTTTCAAAATTCCGGACCTTTTCTCCGCGTCGTTTTGCACTTGCAGTTTTTTTTGTCCTTCTCAAGGCGAATTCGATTCAGGATTCGTTGGTCATTCCAGCCGATCCCTGCTCCCTCACCGCACCCTGCGGTCCACCGCCGAACGGCCACTCTCCGCGCTTCCACGATCGCACCATGTAGATCGCCACTCCAATGATCAATAGCACGGCGGCGTAGCGAATCTCCTTCAAGAAGTCGGGCCGAGAAAACAGGATATAAACAAACCCGATCCCGGCCAGTACCGCGGGCAGCGGATAGAGCCACATCCGGAACGGCCGCGGCATGTCCGGCCTCCGGAATCGCAACACGATCACCCCGATGGATTGCAGAAGGAATTGCAGAAGGATGCGAATCACCACCAGCGCGGCGATCACGTCGGTCAGACGCAGGGTGCAGAATGCCGTGGCCACTGCGCCCAGGACCAGAAGCGAAACGTATGGGAACCGGTGTTTGCCGTGCAGCCGTTTGAAGATGCCGAAATAATTTCCGTCCAGAGCGGCGGCGTAGGGCACGCGCGAATAACCAAGCAGCAATGAGAAAACCGAAGCGAATGCCGTCCAAATGATCAGAACGGAGACCAGAACTCCGGCCCAGTGCCCGTACACACGCTGCATAACCACCGAGATCACAAAATTGTGCGTCGCAGTTTGGCTCGAACTGGAAAGTTCCTGCCACGGCACTACCCCCAGCACGCTGGTATTCATCAGGATGTACAACACCGCGACGATCCCGATCGAGTACAGCACGGCTCGCGGAATCGTCCGGGCAGGCTCGCGCACCTCGCCGCCCAAAAAGCAAATGTTGTACGCGCCCCAGTAGTCGTAGGTGGCCACCAGCATTGCTGCGCCCAATCCGAGGAAGAAGGAGTGGGAAAGTTTGAAGGCGCCCGGAGGAAAACGAAACGCCTGGGCTGCGTTGAAATGCGTCAACCCAGCGATAATCACCCAGAGAATGGTGCCCACGACGCCGAACCAAAGGAGTTTCGTCAGCCGGGCGATTACCGTTATTCTCCGGTAGAGCAGAAACACGGCCAGCAGGCACACGAACATCGCCACAAAGGTGCCGTGCGTGAGCAGCACGGAAGCATCGAGGGCGCCGACCAAAGGCACGTGCGCATGAAAATTGTGCTGGCCCAGGACTTGCTGCAAGCCCGGAAACAGGTATCCGGCGTAAAGCGCCAGCCCGATGCAGCCTGACGCGATGGAAAGTGGCGCGCTGAACGTCAGCTGCCAGATAAAAAGAAACGAAACCAATCGCCCCAACCGGTTCGGGCCGTAGATCTCCTTGAGGTAGTAATACGATCCTCCGGCCTCCGGCATCGCTGCGCCCAGTTCGGCCCAAACCATGCCGTCGCACATCGTAAATAGCGCGCCCAGAACCCATCCCAGTAATGCCTGTGGCCCTCCCATTGCGGCCACGATCAGCGGCAGGGTAATGAACGGCCCCACGCCGATCATGTCAATCATGTTCAGGGCCACGGCGCTGCCGAGGCCCATCCCGCGAATCAAATCCGGTGACCGGGATGAATTGCTTTCCGTCGTCAAAGAGCTCTCCGCGGGCCGCAGGAATTCAGCAGTCGGCTGCGATCATCGGGCTGCTTTCTGGGCCGCCGCGGCATCGCGAATCAACTGAGGATATTTCTCGAGTAAGGCACACTTCGCGCCGAGCCAGTCACACGCTTCGGCTTGCACCTTCTTGGCGCCTGCAATTTGCGCCTGCACCGCTTCGGAGGCCGGGCCTCCCGCGACCTTGCGAATACTCACGAAATGTACCGGGTCGAGCGCGCGGAGCCATACCTCGCTCCGTTTCCGCAGCTCCCTTCCGAGCATCTCTGGAGCTAGTCGTTCGATTTCCGCCACCATGCGCTCGGGCGAGTATTCCCGTCCAGTGGCTTTCACGGCGGCGGCAACCAAGTGGTGCGCCGCCAGAAAGCTGATCCCTTCTTCGCGCACGAGTGTATCCGCGAGTTCCGTGACCGTCAGAAAACATCCGCTCGCCCTCTTGCGCATCTGCTTCCGGTCCACTTCCGCGGAGCGCATCAGCCCCGCGAAGAGTCTGAGCGCCCGGGACGCGTCCGCACACATCGAAAAAACGAGCGGCTGCAAGTCGTCTTCGCTGTCCACGGTGTCTCCGAAGGGAGTATTGTGCGCGCAGGCCAGCACCGCCTGCGCCTGGCTGAACGCTTTGCTCGCAAGGATGCGGGTATGTTCGAGCCCGACAGGATTTCGCTTCTGCGGCATGATGCTGCTGCTCTGCACATAGGCATCGCTCAAGTGCAAGAACCCGAATTCCTCCATGCACCACAAGAGCAGATCCTGCACGAGCTTGCCCAGGTTCACCATCAGGACCGCGATCGCGCCGGCCGCTTCGCAGACGTAATCAACCGCCGCGATGGCCCCGTAGGAATTCTCCTGCAAACCTTCGAAACCGAGGAGCTGCGCAGTGTAGTCCCGGTCAATCGGGAAACCGGTGGTGGTAATGGCACACGCACCCAGGGGATTGCGATTAACGGTGGCGAATGCGGCGCGCAGCCGCCGGACGTCCCGCCCGAGAAACTCGATGGCGCCGAGCAAGTAGTGTGCCAGCGTGGTCGGTTGCGCAGGTTGCGTGTGGGTGTAGGCTGGCATGAGCGTTTCAGTGTGCGCGGCGGCCAGTTCCAGCAGCACCTGACGGGCTTCCGCAGTGTCCTCCGCGATTCTCAGAATCTCATGCCGAAGCCGCATTCTGTAGAGCGTCAGGTCAATATCGTTGCGGCTGCGGGCCGTGTGCATCTTTCCCGCAACTTCAGCGCCGCACGCCTGCACAAGCAAATCCTGGACGTAGAAAAACAAGTCCTCGCACTTGCCGTCGTATCGGGCTGCAAGGATGGCCTTGCGGTTTAGGCCTTCGACCGCTCCAAGGATCGCCCGAGCATCGCTTTGGGGAATGATGCCATGGCGGCCGAGCATCAGCGTATGAGCGGCGTGAATTTCGAGCAGGGCATCAAGAAAATACTTCTTGGCGTCCTCGAAATTCACGGCCAGCACGGTTTCGGAATAAATTGCAGCGGGAAACTGTTCGGACGCTGAAGACAACGGCAAGGGGCGACCTTTGTCCTTCAACGTGTGCGCCTCTCGATTAAATATATGACGGGTAGTCCAGGCCTGGGGCACTGCAGCCGAATGGCAAAGAGGCTCATCAGGCGGCCTTTTTCCTTGCCGCACTCCAGGACTTCATGCCAGGAGCCATCCAAACACATATGGGTCGTCTCTACCACCTTATGCCAAGGCCGAAATCAAGGATCCGGCTCTGCAGAACAGAGGAAGAGTAGGGGAAGCTCGTGGGTAGACTTCCGTTGGTAAGTTGACCGCACATTGTTGGATCGAGCGTAAATCCGTTCCCTGAGTTCGGACATCCGGTCGTTATTACCGGAACCACGGTATTCAAGGCGGTGACATTAGGATGGTTGAAGATATTCGTTGCTTCCGTGATGAATTGTGCGTGGATGCGTTCCTTCAAGGTGAATAAGGTACGCGTGTAGCGAAGGTCAAATTGCACGATTTTCGGCCCGCGCACGATGCTGCGCCCGATTCCGAGCGGCCTGGTAATGCTGGTCACCGTCGGATCCCCATTGAGGTTTGCGTTTGCCGTAACGTTTTGCTCATCACCTGAAGCTATGTTGGTAAGCACGGCAAACTGGTTGTCATTCAACAGCCGGTTCGCAACCGGGTTGTCTACCTTCACTTGCGGCGACCAGACGGTACTGGCGGTAAACGAATGGGGCCGGTTGATGTAGCTGTTGCCCCGGTCGCGAAGGCGGTCAGTTGTATCCTCAACATAGACAAGGTTCTGCTCGAAACCGTTCACATCCGGTGCATCGCTGATGGTATGCGAATAGATATAATGGCCGCTCACCAACAATCCGTGTGAGAAGCGGTGTTCATAGTTCACTTCCAGCGCGTTGTAGTCTGAACTTGCGCCCACGTCCTGCAACGACACATTGTTGAACGCGGGGTTCGCCCGCGTGGTCGCGCTCACGGCGGAAGAAAAAACTGGACGGCCATCGGCCAGTGTACCGATGGGATTAATCAGATTGATGTTGTGCAGCCACTGCAATTGCCGACCACCAGTATTCACGAAAGCCACAGTGATTGCATCGTTTTTCGTGAGTTCCCGCGAAATCTGCAGCGTGGTCGTCATGGCGTAGGCATTCTTGAAATTGGGAGCCACCGTGAAGATAGACGGAATGGCCGGGGCTGTAGCCGACGTCAGCGCTGCGGGATACATGGGAGCGCCCGGGGACGTCGGCGAAAGCGAAGCGTTAAACGCTCTGCCTGAACCGTCGTTGTAGAACGCGTTGTACCAGAGATTGGTTGGCGGCGCATCGTAGAATTTTCCCCAAGAAGCGCGTAGCACCGTTTTGTCACCGAGTCTCCAGGCCAGGCCCACCCGCGGCGATACGTCGCCCGCGGGATTGTTGAAACTCCGCGAATACGGATAGGGCGCGTTCGAGTTTGGATTCGGCGAAACGAAGCGATCGTAGCGGACGCCATAGGTCAGCAGAAGAGAGGGCCGCACCTGCCAGCTGTCTTGAGCGAAAAGATCGTAAAAGTTCGAAATGTATCCAACGCGCGAATCGCCGATCAACGCGTTTACGGTCGAGTAAGACAGAGGGTTGGTACCGTCCAGCGCATCCTGATAGGCAGCGATCGTGGGAAAAACGTACTGCGTATATGAATCGCCTTGCTGCACGTCAATGATGCGCGAGTATCCGAAGCCCGCTTTGAAGGTATGGGCACCATGAATATGAGTTACGTTGTCATTCCAACTTGGGATTTTCTCTGCGAACTCATCGCCGGTACTCGTACTCCCGTTAATATTCGCCACGCCGGATATGGTCACAGCCGGCTGCGGCCCGGTCAATGATCCCGCAATATGTTTCTCATTCCGGTATGGATAGGAAAACCGGAATTCGTTCAGCCAGTCCGGCGAAATCGTGCTGACCCACTGCAGGCCGCCGACGTGAGCGCGATCTTTAAAGTCAGCCCCAGCAGCCAGCGTGTTTAGTCCACCCACAGCCGTATTGAAAGGATAAGTATTTCGGAAATAGTTGACGCGCGCAAAGACGTGATTCTTGTCGTTAATATCCCAGTCGGCGCGGACGTCCAGGAATTGCGCGTGCTGTACCGAGGGGGCTGTGCCAAATTGGTCAGCTGAAATTCCAACGGCCTCGAGTGCTGTTTGATTCGCTGCGCTTACGGAATTTGCCACGGGAAGAGCGCGGTAGAGGTGCTCGTACGCGCCATAAATGAAAAGCTTATCCTTTATGATCGGGCCTCCCGCGTTCATGCCGTAGGAATTCATCAATAAATTGGGCTTCGGCTGGGAGGGAGAAAGAAGAATCGGTCGCGCGCTCGTATCCACAGGCCCGCGAAGCCACTGGAACATCCCGTGCAGATCGTTCGTGCCTGATCCAGTAATCACATTATAAATATTTCCGGTGGTGCCGCCGAACTCCGGAGCAAAGCTGTTGCTGACGGTCTGAATCTCGCTCACGTAAACGGAAGAAATCGGAAAAAGACGAAGGCCGTATCGGTCGCTCTCGGTATCCACCATTCCGTCCATCTGATAGTTGATGCGGTCCACGAACCCGTTCGTATTCAACGTACGTGGAATTCCCAATTCGGGGTTGGGATGGCCGCTCACGCCGGGCTGGAACATGATCCAGTTATAGGGGTTTCGAGATGTCAGAGGCAGGGTCTGAATTTCGGTTTCAGTGATCGTTCCGCCAATATTGGTTCTCGCGGGATCCAGCACCGGAACGCCGCCGCTCACTTCGATTGAAGTGCTCAACGCACCCAGTTTAAGGGCGCCATCAACGACACCTTCTTTTCCAGCTTGAAGTGCGATTCCGGTAAATTTGAGCGTTGAAAAGCCATCCTTAGTCACCGTGAGCGTGTAGGTTCCGATGGGCAGCGTCGGGATCACATAGTAGCCGTCATCTGCAGTCGCTGCGTTTCGCGTATATCCGGTCGCGTTGTTCACGGCCGAAACCGTGGCGCCTACGACCGGCTGGCCGGAAGGATCCGTGATGCGGCCTCGTATGGTTGCGTTAATGGACTCCGACTGCGCCCACGCACCAGGCGCGCAGATTAGGAGCAGCACGGCTATACAGATTCCAAAACCCACTGATTTAAACAGCGAATAGAAATCGTCTACCCTCGAAATTCTCATTTGGATCCCCCCCCCGAATGAAAAACAAACTACCCCCCTGTGCCCTACTTCCTAAGCTTCCCTAATAAAGTATAGGCAGGTGTAACACTCGCTCTCCGTGGTGTCAAGAACTTTCCTTGCAGTTCAGCGATCCGGTCTAATCGCGGGAGGAAATGAAGTGGTGTGATGAGTACACGAAATCTTGGCAAAAAAGGGAAAGAACGGTCCGCTGGGGTTCAATAGTCAAAACTGCGTCCGCCAAATGGCGCGGCGGTTCATTCATTGATTAAAGTCCGGTAATTCCAGGTGTTTCGCTCGTTCCAGGTTCGTTTTCCAACGCCGGCCAAGGCATTTTGCTTTTTTCGATTGCAGCAAAAAGAGATGCCTTGAGTTCCTTGGTGACAATCAACCCGAAGCAACAAGATAGCCAAGGGTTTGTAGAATCCTCCGTTTGTGGCGACGTGAGTCGCAAGAGAAAGCATGCGGCGTTGCTTTTTAAGCTCCGATCGTGGCGCTGCGCGGCCCCTCTCCTTCGTGGCGATCGGCTTTGGCACGTATCAATTGTGAGCGTATTTGCATTGGCCGCCATCATGGCAGCGCCTGCTGCTCCGCCGTTTTCAGCGCCAGCCAGATGGCACCGTACAATTGCGCGTCCTCGCCGAGAGTGCTTAACGTTAGTTGCGGGCGGGCGATCTCGTTGCGTTCCAGAATGCGCCGCGTCGCCTCAAACAGCGCCGAGTGAAGTCCCACGCGGCCTCCCAACACCACTTGCGACGTATTTAGGATCACGCTCACATCCGCTATCGCGTCCGCCAGGATTCGCGCGGTCTGCAGGAGTACTTTGCGCGCCCG
>Ga0335076_10004866_pt1 | contig 13606 bp, 13 predicted proteins | sample Lox_Sample_25_FD_206717 | JGI IMG/M metagenome (GOLD analysis project Ga0335076, IMG submission 206717) | Soil microbial communities from Loxahatchee National Wildlife Refuge, Florida, United States - Lox_Sample_2.5 | ecosystem: Environmental > Terrestrial > Soil > Wetlands | place: USA... | reverse complement strand
CTCCTGCACGATCTGCCACTTCTCTTCCGGGGTTCGATCTACGCGTGGTTTCCTGCCCATCTTGCCTCCTGGTGGAGGCCCTGATTCTACCTAACTGGTGAGTCCAGTTTCAGCGGGGAGCACTACAGACCGTTCACTTCACCAAGTATCGAATAAAAAAGGAAGTTGGCAAACAGAATGCACGAAACTCCGAGACAGAATACGGCTATAGACAGAAACGAGACGTTTAGTGGCATGGTGTTCTTGCAAGCATCATGAATAAGTCCGAGGGTAGCGTAGCGAGAGAATCATTACTGGTTATATTGCCCAGCTGAAGCGGACCATAAGAATAACTCATGAATGGCCCAGCAGTGAATTTCCTGGCTAAACTCGCGCTCATGGACGCAGAGAGCACTGTCGGGGTTGATATGGTGAGTGGGTTTGAAGTGGTCTGCCCCCCGAATCCGCAGGGTGGATCATACGACATTCGTATCTCTGAGCGGTCCCCTTTTCCTGTATCACCCGGAGAGTGAGTCTTCGGCAGTTTTGGTGCTTGTGAATTCGCGGCTAGCCGCGAATTCACAAGCGATTTCGTACGGCGTCCTCTCGCCCAGGGCCCTGTGAGGACGACTCTCATTGTATTCCTGACGCCATGCCTCGATCACCTGCTTGGCCTCCGCCAGCGTCGCGAACCAGTGCGCATCCAAGCACTCCGACCGCAGCGTGCCGTTGAACGATTCCACGTACGCATTGTCGGTCGGTTTTCCGGGCCGCGAAAAATCGATCTGCACTCCGGCATGATACGCCCATAGATCCATCGCCTGGCTTGTAAATTCCGAGCCGTTGTCGCAAAAAAGTGTCTTAGGCGTGGCCCGCTGTAAACAGATGCGGCTCAGTACATGTACCACATCCGTTCCTTTCAGGTTCTGTCCTGCCTCGATCGCAAGACTCTCCCTGGTGAATACGTCCACCACCGTCAACGCGCGAAACCTCCGCCCATCCACCAGTTGATCCGCCACGAAGTCCAGACTCCACGCTTGATTCGGTGCGTTCGGCTTGCATCGTTCTCTCCGATTCGTCGCCGCACATCGTCTGCGGCGCGGCTTATAGCGCAGCGTCAAGCCTTCTTCGCGATACAAGCGATACACCAGCTTCTTTCCCACGTTCCAGCCCTCACGCTTCAGCAGCACCCGGATCTTCCGGTAGCCATAGCGGATGCGGACTCGCGCGATCTCTCGAATCCGCAGCCGAAGTGCGGTCCTCGGCTCCTGGGTGCTCTGGTACCGAAAGGTGGAGACCGGAATGCGTGCCACATGGCAAGCACGCTCCTGGCTCACCTGGTACACGCCGCGCAGGTAGTGCACCACTGGGCGGCGGCGTGAGGGCTTCACAATTTTTTTGCGAGCACGTCCTGCAACATCGTCTTGTCCAGGCTCAGCTCCGCAACCAGCCTTTTCAATCTCGCGTTCTCTTCCTGAAGCTGCTTCAGTTGCCGCACCTGGTCGATCTCCAAACCCACGTACTGTTTCTTCCACCGATAGAAGGTCTGCTCGGTGATCCCGGCCTGCCGGCACACCTCCACCACCGGAACGCCCACCTCCACCTGCTTCAGCACCGCTACGATCTGCTCTACAGAAAAACGCTTCCTCTTCACGGCAAATCTCCCTTCCTCAGGTCAGATTCTGCCGGAAACTAACTCTCAAAGCGTGTTAAGAATTGGGGGGCCGATCATTCGGCCACGGCACTCAGCCTCTCGTATTCGTTGTCGGTCATCTTGCAGCCTACGGTTCGCGTGCGCGGTTGGTCGGCAGCCATAGGGAAGGGCCTCCGGGGACAGGTAGATAGTTTGCTACTCTGGCTGGAAAATCAACAAGTTAACGGAGAGCGCCCTGGAGCGCTCCAGAGCGCCGCAGATTTCGTAAGCTGCGCGACGTGAGGAAGTTAACCGAGAGCGCCGTCCGGCGCTCTACAGCGCCCAACTTGGGGTGACGTGTCCCCTACACTCCCGGCGTCGAAGACGCCGCTCTTCGGGATATCTTCACTTCAACCAATGATTCGGAGGCACACCGCAACGCTGACTAGACCGATGATCGCTACAGCAACTGCGGCCAACGCATAGAAGTGCACATTCCCATCGGGGTACAAACTGCGGTATTCAGCAAAAATCCGCAGCATCTTCGGGAATGTAAAACCGAAGTAAGAGACTTGGTTTTCGTCCGGCCTCTTACGATTGATCTCTCCAATCATCATCACGGTGAACATATTCCCTAAAAACAGGCCAGTCATTGCAACGCAGAACGCCATGATTCCGATAACGACTCTCATGCTCATTTGCACACCTGCCTGGCCGCATAGAGCACAAAGTCCGTCGGTCCAAATGCCCAAAACTTACCTAGCTGAAGTGGCTTGGTGTAATTCGTAGCGGTTACCCCACCCGTAGGAGTAGGGATCAGCGAAGCCCCAAGGCTAGCGCCTCCCACCTTCACTTGGCCATTGGGAGCTAGTCCGCTAGCGCCTCCCGTTAATCCACCGCTCGAAGATGCCGCAAAGCCCCCAAGCCCATAGCCACCATTTGCGCCAGTGAAGCCTCCAGAGTAGTTGGAATTTGAGTTGTTTAGGCCGTAGACAAAGCCTGTGTATATCGATCCTGATGCCCCGCCATTCCAGCCAACTTGGAGACCCCCGAAACCGAACGCACTCACTTGACCGGAATTGTAGTTAACAACGACTTCGCCTCCACCTCCGACGCTGCCAATGCCGCCAAGCCCGCCGGAAGCGCCCATTGTCCTGCCAGAGGGCAGGGCGCTGCATACCGCGCTTTTTATAGTTGTGAGCAACCCGCCGCTGCTATTGCCGCTGCCACCTCCGCCTCCGCCACCGCCCCCACTACCACCCGAAACAGGGGCACACAGCAATCCACAGCCTGGAAAGGGTGGTGCCGGGGGCAGGGGCGTCGGCCCCGCACCGCCTCCTCCGGGAACGTCCACACATATGGTGCCTGGGGCGGTACCCGGCGGACAGTCGACCTGTTCCAGCCCGAGAGGATCAACGTAGGTTAACGGATTGTTGGTGACGTAGGCGTAGCGGTTCCAGGATTGCGGATTCGTGGGATCAACGGCGGCCAGACCTGCGGGGTCGGGCGAAGGCCAGCGGCCGGAAATTTCATATTCGCGTGCCGGAAAATCGTAGAGATTGGGGAATTGGTGCTCCATTCCCGTGAACGAGTAATCGGCCGTGCCCGTTTGGGCATAAGGCGCGCCGTACGGACTGTAGGCTCCATCGTAATACACGGTTCGCGACGCGGTGGTGGCGAAGCGCGAACTGCCGAGCCAGTCGGCATGCCGGTAGTAGTAGCCACCGCTGACACCGAGAAGGTAAACGACCTCGTTGCCGCCTGGAAGGGGCACGAATTTCTTCTGCAGCGAGGGAATCTCCATGAGAAATCCAGTCGGCGAGTAGAATCGTTGGGTGTACGTTCCGCTGTTGTTGATTTCCACCATTCTGTCCAAAGCATCGTAGGTAACCGCCTGCCCGGAGATCACGATGGCGTTTCCATCCGCGTCCCACGAGAACGAGTTATTGACAAAGTCGTTCGTCAGGTTGCCATCGGCGTCATATGACGGCGTATGTCCGCCAAGTGAATTCATCCGGTTCGTCGCCGGGTCGTAGGTCGGCAGAAAACTGTACGTTCCACTCTGGGTGAGATTGCCGAAAACATCGAAGTAACTGTAGCTCTGTGTCCACGCGGACCCGCAGTTGGCGCTGGCGATGCGCACCAGGTCATCATGCGCGTAAGTACACGTCTGCGCGTTGGCGCTGTTGAACGGATCGACGAGAGCGAGCGGATTGTTGGTGACGTAGGCGTAGCGGTTCCAGGATTGGGGATTTGTGGGGTCGACGGCAGCCAACCCTGCGGGGTCGGGAGAAATCCGCCGGCCCTGGCTCGGGCTATATCGCCGAAACATGAAGTAATCTAGAGTCCCGCCCATGTTGCTGCCGTAGTTCGCCGTTAACACATTGCCATCCGCTGTGAATTCCAACAAGCCGTTGCTGTCTCTCGCATAACCTTCACCGAACGGCGCGTAGGCATACCCTGGATAGGCGCTCCTGGTTTGCGTGGAAAACAGACGAGCCGAACCAAGCCAATCGGGGTGATTGTATTGCACAATCCCCGAACTGTTGTAGACCACAACTAGGTTCCCGGGCAAATGCAAATAAGCGGTACCAAGCGTCTGGCCGCTGTTGTCCGCCGAGGAACGGCCACACCGCAGTCTGGGATATTTGGCTCCGCGAGAGTTTACGCGGCGAATTGCAGCGCTCCGTTCGCCTACGGCGGACTCCGCGCCGCAATTCGGGGAACGAAACGAGGCAGAAATTATGAGTTCAGGAGTTTCGAGTGTCGTATGATCCTATGCGCGAAGAAATGGGGCAGGTCACCACCGCGCGAAAGTGGAAGTCATTTAGCGCCAGCCGCTAATTTCGCCAAGCGAGAGGGCAAGTTCAGCACTCCTGGCGTTCCAAATCCACCACCACCTCGCAATTGAAACGGTTCCGTGTCCCGGCCTCACCACTCCTCACTCAATCGAAAGGGATTACCACTCGGCCCAACCGCCGCAATGGCTCACCACGTGCCTCTGCTCCTCTCGCAGCAGGGTCTGCGCATGAATTCGGCCGATCACGAAATCTCCCGCTCCATACTCGAAGCCCTTCCCCTCGGCGTGTATTTCCTCAACCGGGAAAGCCGCGTCGCGCTCTGGAGCGCCGGTGCCGAAAAACTTACCGGTTACTTGCGACAAGACGTCCTGGGCCGCCTCCTCGAATCTGATCTGTTCGATTCCTCCGACAACGACCCCGCAAAAGCACAAGCCGCACCCGGGCAACCCAACCAAAACTCACTCGCACCTGCAACGGTCTCTCTCCGCTGCAAGAACGGCCATTACCTCGTGGTTCATCTTTGGTGCGCGACTCTCCGCGATGAGTCCGGTCGTCCTCTCGGCACCGTCAAAATCTTCGAACCCGATGTCCCGTCGCAACTCGCTAATCGCCGCCAAGACAAGCTTGGCGCATACGGCTGCCTCGACCCGATCACCGGCGTCTTGAATCACAGCATGATCCAGGCCCACGTTAAGGAGAGCCTGAACCTTTATGCCCTTTATCCCGTTCCCTTCTGTGTTCTCTCCTACGAAGTCGACAATCTGCGGAAGATTACCGAGCGTTACGGTCAGGCCGCCATGGATGCGGCCCTGCGCATGGTCGCCAACACTTTCGAAAATGGCCTGCGCCCTACGGACTTCCTGGGGCACTGGCAAGACCACGAGTTTCTCGCCATTCTGCCGGAATGTGGCGAAAACGATGTCATGAAGGTCAGCGACCGCTTGCGCAAATCCGTGGAACGGGCTGCCCTTACCTGGTGGGGAGACACCCTGCACGCCACGGTCTCTGTCGGCGCCACCGTGGTGCACGACAGCGACACCGTCAGCACGCTCTTGGCTCGCGCCGAACAGGCTTTGCGCCAGGCCGCCGAATCCGGAGGAAATCGCGTGGTGCTTGTGCGCGTTTAACGCGCGCAAAAGATCGAGGCTCGTCATCATGTTCGTCATCATTGGAATCGTCGTCGTGATCGGCTCCATCGTCGGTGGCTACCTGATGGAGCACGGCAATCTTAAAGTGCTCATTCAGCCCGCCGAATTGCTCATTATTGGCGGCGCCGCCATCGGCACCGTGCTCATCGCCAATCCTCTGCACATTCTCAAAAAAATCGCCGGCGGTCTCACCGGAGCCTTGAAAGGTTCGCCTTACAACAAAGCGCGCTACATGGAATCGCTAAAAATGTTGTTCGAACTGTTCTCGCGCGCCCGCAAGGAAGGTCTTATGGCCTTGGAAGCCGACAGCGACAATCCGGACCAGAGCCCCGTCCTGTCCAAATATCCTTCCTTCTTGAAAGATCATCACGTTCTCGCGTTCGTGTGCGACACCATCCGCATGGCTTCGATGGGCGGGGTCGAACCCTTCGATATGGACCAGATGATGGAACTCGATATGGACGTTCACCATCACGAAGCCGCTGTTCCCGTCGCCTCCCTTTCCACCATGGCCGATTCCCTCCCCGGCCTCGGCATCGTCGCGGCAGTGCTGGGGGTGGTCATCACCATGGGCGCGCTAGGCGGTCCGCCCGAAGCCATCGGTCACAAAGTTGCCGCCGCGCTCGTCGGCACTTTCCTTGGCATTCTTCTCTGCTACGGCTTTGTCGGACCCGTGGCCGCCAACATGGCAAAAATCACCGACGACGAACACGCCTATTACCATGTCCTTCGCGTTGTGATCGTCAGCTTTGTGAAAGGCTCTCCTCCGTCGATCGCAGTGGAATTCGGGCGACGCGCCATTCCTGGCCACCAGCGCCCCACCTTCCAGGAATTGGACAAGCACATCAAGGACAAGTCCGACGCTCCGGCAGCAACTCCGGCGGCAGCGCCGTCGGCTTAGCTTGCGGGCGCTCCTATGCCTTCTCCTCCTCCCATCATCATCAAGAAAAAAGCCGGTCACGGCGGCCATCACGGCGGCGCGTGGAAGGTCGCCTACGCCGACTTCGTCACCGCCATGATGGCCCTTTTCATCGTGCTGTGGCTGATGAACAGCAGTAAGCAAATTCAGCAAGCCGTCGGAGGTTATTTCAAGGATCCCACCGGCAACTCCCGCATGGTCGGCAGCGACATGAAAGGTTCCGGCGAGAACTTCACCGTCACGAAAGACAATATGAAGGAACTGAAAGAGGAGCTGCAGAAATCCATCCGCGACGTCCCCAAGTTCGATGAACTTAAAAATCACATCGATATGACGGTCACTAATGAAGGCTTGCGCATCGAGCTCACCGAATCCGCCAATGGCGTTTTTTTCGATAGTGGCAGTGACCGCATGAGCAATGACGGCGCCGACCTCGTGCACCTGCTCGCCGCGGAGCTCGGCAAGTTGCCCAACAAGATCGCCATTGAGGGTCACACCGATTCCAAGCCCTATCCACCCGGCGCCACCTACACCAACTGGGAACTCTCGACTGATCGCGCCAACTCCACACGCCGTCTCATGCAAACGCCCGATGGACTGCAGCCCGATCAGGTCACGCAAGTCCGCGGATTCGCCGATCAACACTTGCGCAAAGCCGATGAGCCTCTCGACCCTTCAAATCGAAGAATCTCCCTGATTGTGCAATACCTCAGCAAGCCGGAATCCTCCGCCAACTCCCAGCAATCGCCTGCCGACGAGAAGCAAAATTCCTCCGAGCACCCGCCGGCGGAAAGCAATGCGGAGCCAGCCACCGCTCATTCTTCTGCTAAAGAGTAGTATCACGTCTAAGGAGTTTCGGCGTTTCTCCTTAGGAGGTGGACGTTCAGCCGCGATGATATTCGTCGCGAATGCACAGGGCTTTAGCCCATGGTGCGTAAGAATCAACCACCCACCGGTAACGCCACACCCTCTCTCACCGTCTAATGTGAAGTACCAATCCCGCCCTCCTCTCAGGGAAACTTTTCCGCTAATCCGGGGTTTCTCTTGAGGGAGCATGCTCGCCGCCCGCTGTCACACTATGGTGTCCCGCTTCGCTCTGGGCGTCGCGTGGGTCCTTTGGTTCGATTCCCGTCGGGGGAAACTCGCAATTGCCGCCGGCCTTTCACGTACGGGTGGTTCAAACGAAAAAGGAGAATCTGATTCATGAAGATGCGTATCCTCTGTTTTCCTGCTGTAGCTTTCTTCCTCCTCGCCACCATTCCCGCTCGTGCTCAATCGAAATTCGAAATCGATCCCTTTGTCGGTTATGAAACGAGCGCTTCTTATCCCGTCAGCATCACCTCCGGCCCATCCGGCTCCGACCCCATCGATCGCCTCCGGGTCAACGACTCCCTCGCCTTCGGCACATTCCTCGATTACAACCTCACCGAAAATTTCCAGGCGGAGTTCATGTGGAACCGCAACAACACCTCCTACAGCGCGCACGACATTCTCACCGACTCTTACATCGACGCCTTCCACTCTGTAATCGACCAATACCAATTCGGCGGCTTGTACATGTTTCGTTCCAGCGAAGTAAGGCTGCGTCCTTACGTCGCTGCCAGTGTGGGCTTCACCCACGATTCCAACGGGAATGGCACTCCCAACCGCACCGAGTTCTCCTACAGCCTTGGCGGAGGCGTGAAGTATTACGTCGGGCGCCATTTCGGTCTGCGCGGCGACATCCGTTACCTGCCCACCTATGGCAGCTCTTCGAATGAGTTGTTCTGTTATTACGGCTGCTACTACGCGAATGTCTCGCACTACCTGAATCGCGCCAGCATGACCGGCGGCCTGATCTTCAACTTCTAGTGATCGGACCCCGATCAGGGCCGTCATTCGGACGGCGTTCTGCGCCCGAGCAATCTGCTCTTCCTTCGTGTGGAACGCTACTGCTTCGGACTTGGCGCCACGAACAATTTCGGATCAATCGGAACGTTCTGCTGTATCTCGTTCACCTTGATCGTAAACGCCCCGTTCGGTCGAGCGAGGGTCCACGCAAACGGAATCTTCACGCCGTCCGCTTCGCGGTAATCGTTGTAGTCAACCTGCGTGGGATTTCGCCCCAATGGCGTTTCGGCATAACGCAGCTGCCGCACCAGCAAACCCGACTGCTCGTCGAAGTACAACCGCAGCGGCGGCATATTCGGCGAATTCGCAACCACCAGATACGTCGAGTGTCCGTTGATTTCTTCCCCCGGCCGCACCCGGAATTCCTTATAGAGTTCCCGTATCCGCGCAGGCAAATACATTTCCGCGTCAAGGCGCGCCGCTGCACGCTCCGGAGCAGTCATGAAGTGGTATCCATTCGGAATGCTCAACCACCCTGCTTCTCCGTTGAACGCGGTCACGCTCTCTCCGCCCTTCGGGTGTGAAATCGACACGCGCTTGTCCGGAGCTTCGGAATACACCTCGATCGGGAATTGCATTCCTTGCGCATCGAGCGTGCCCTTCTGTACCCGCGACTTGATCTTCTCCAGGGCGCTGGCCCCGCCTACCGCCGCCAGATACTTGTCCAAAATCTGGTCCGCCGTCGGCAGATTCGCATCGGCGCTCACTTCGCTCTTCGCCTCTGGCACTGGCGCAGCGCCCTTCTCTGTCGCCAGCAATGGCGTGCCTACGGGATGTTCCGACCCTCGGTGGCAGGTGTAGCAGGTCACCTCAATTTCGTTCTTGAAATTTGTCTTGTTGATTGCCAACTCCATCTCAATCATGTGGCGCGCAATTTTCTTTTCTTTCTTGTCGTCCTTTTCCATGGCGTGCTCAACGTGGCAGAACTCGCAATCGGCCCCTAACGATGCCGCAATGAACTGCATCGTCGGAATCAGCTGCTCCGCGGGAATGTCCTTCAACACTTGAATATTCTTGAATTGCTGGCCAGCGGTCTTCGGCGCCTCTCCCGCTCCCTGCGCCTTCGACTGGGCCTGTACGCCGGGGCCCCAAACCCCGAACGCACCACAACCAAACAACACCATTCCCAACCAACAACCCCTTCTCCACAGTGTTTTCATTGTTTTCTCCGAGCCAACACCAACTCTGAACGCGCGCTAGCCCTTGATCTCGCCTTTTTTTGCTAACGCTGTGATCCGGTCTGCCGCGCGAAACGCCAGGGCTTCAATCGTCATTGTCGGTTGCCCGCGCCCCGAGGTCACAAAACTGCTCCCATCGCACAAGAAGAGGTTTCCCACGTCATGCGTCCGGTGGTCCGTGTTGATCACCGAGGTTTTCGCGTCGTTGCCCATGCGGCAGGTCCCCAGCAGATGCACCGCAAACTCCTGCTCCCCCACCGGAGCATGCCATTTCGTCTTGGCTCCCGCGGCGTCCAGCAATTCCATCGCGCGATCTTTCATCCATTCCATCATTTTCAGATCATTCGCATGGTCGCGATACGTCATGCGCAACGCCGGCAGACCCCACGCATCCTTCACATCCGGGTCCAACGAAAAGCTGTTCGTCTCCACCGGCAACGACGTCCCATGGCAGAAGATTTCCAGGGTCCGTGTAAAGTTTTGCCGCATCGCCTGCTTCAATCCCTTCCCCCACGTCGGCGTTCCCGGTGGCAGCGCGCTCAGTGCAAATGCGCCTGGCGTCAGGTCAAATCGCGCGTCCATCCCACCGCCGCCGTAAAAGCCTACCTTCTCGTGGTCCAATTCGTAAAAGTCGTGCAGAACGCGGCTCACTGCAAAACCTTTGTAATCATTCAGGGGCTCGTCGAACACTGCAAACGCCACCACGCCACTGTTGGGCATCAGGTTTTTCCCCACCATGCCACTGGAGTTGGCCAGCCCATCCGGAAATTGCGAATTGGCGGAAAGCAACAGCAACCGCGGCGTCTCCGCTCCATTCGCGGCCAGAATCACCGCCTTCGCTCTCTGTAGATGTGCGTTTTTCTTCGCGTCAAAATACACCACGCCCGTAGCTCGCCCGCCCTTGGCCACCTCCACGCGATGCACGTAGCTATTCGGCCGTATCTCGCAACGGCCCGTCGCCTCCGCCACCGGAATCATCGCCGCCAGTGAACTGGATTTCGCCCCCACCTCGCATCCAAATCCCAGACAGAATCCGCAATTCACGCACGAGTCACGCCCGGCGCGCGGCCGGGACAAAATCGCCATCGGCGCCGGAAACGGGTGATAGCCCAATTTCCACGCCGCTCGTTCAAAAATCACGCCCGAGCCCTTGGTCGGCAGCGGCGGCATCGGATACGGTTTCGACCGTGGCGGATCAAACGGACTTGCTCCCGCCAGTCCCGACACTCCCACTTCCCACTCCACCTTCGTGTAATACGGCTCCAGGTCGCTATACTGGATGGGCCAGTCCACCAACGTCGATCCAGGAATCTTCCCCACCTTACTGCCTTCCACGAAGTCAATCTCGTGAAATCTCCAGAAATTCGCGGTGAAATGCACGCTGCTGCCGCCCACGCAACGTCCGTACATCACGCTGGGCTGCACCTTCGCTTTGTCTTGCGGCGTTTTTCGAAATGTAACCGGCTGGCTCTTCGGATTATTGGTCAATTGATGCTCGATGAACACTTCCACTTCATCGTGCGAAAAATCTTCCGGCCGCAGATACGGCCCCTGCTCCAGCACCACCACTCGAAATCCGTTCGTCGACAGTTCTTTCGCCAGCACTCCCCCAGCGGCCCCGGAGCCCACAATCACAAAATCCACTTCGTCGGTCGGCTTATAGCTCACGTGCCCCTGTGTCATTTCTTTTCCATTTCCGCCTTCACGGCTTCCCATCCCGGGTAGTTCTTGTCGTAGTAGCCGTACGGCGGAGAAAACGAATGATCGGGACTTCGTCCAATCACCTTCCAACCTGCATAGTCCTGGTTGCCTCCTGACGAAGGGTCAGCCAGAAATCCCAAAAGGGTGTGCATCCGTATCGTTTGAAAAAAATCGTCAGACTCCTCCGGACCAATCCTTCCGTGGTCGACCATCGTTCCTTGCTTCGAAAGTTCGGTGATCAGTTCCACCTGCTGCTCCGAAGTGGCATCCGCAAAACTCTTCGTGCCCGGATACTTCTCGCTTGTCTTCTGATTTAGCCGAGCCAGGCCCTTGTCGTACATCGGCTTGGTCTCGCTCGCGAATGTCTTCAGCGCGCGATCGATGAAATACACCACTCCGGCGTCGCGTGCTCCCGGTAAATCGTCTGTGGGAATAATTTGTTCGGCGACCGCTTCTACTTGCCGCGCCTGCTCCCCGCTCAATACTTCGAATTTACCGCTACCAGTCGCCGCCGCTTGGTGCGCATGCTGAGCTGCTTCAATCATCGCTGGCCATTGCGCCGTGATCCACGCTGCGCCCGCTGCACCGCCTATTTGCAGGAGAAAATTCCGCCGTGCCGATTGTTCTGGTTTCATGTGTCCCTTCGCGTCCTGAGCAATCTACGAGTACACGCCGCGATCGTCAAGTCCGGAACCCGCCGACTTTCTCCCTCCCGTTTGGTCCGATTCGCTCGGTTGCAGTATCATTTCTATTCGGCCTAACGAATGAGCACATTTACAGGAACAATCGGCTCCACTGCCAAGTGGATGATTGACCGGATCGTCTGGGCGCTTGCCGCCACCGGTATCAATCCCAATCTCCTGACCTTCCTTGGGCTGGTCGTCAATTTCGCCGCCGCCGCCAATTTCGCCGTCGGCAATTTCCGCACCGGCGCCATCATCGTGTTCGTCGCGGGTTTCCTCGACATGCTCGACGGCCAGGTCGCTCGTCGTCAGAACCGCGTCACCGCGTTTGGTGCCTTTTATGACTCCACGCTCGACCGTTACGCGGACATGGCCTTGTACATGGGCTTGCTCGTCTACTATTCGGTCAGCGGCCGTACGCCCTACGTCGTTCTTGCCGCTGTCGCCACTGCCGGCTCCGTCATGGTCAGCTATGCGCGTGCGCGCGCCGAATCGCTCATCCCTCTCTGCAAGGTCGGTTTCATGGAGCGCCCGGAGCGCCTCGTCCTATTGATCATCGGCGGCCTTTTCAATCGCATGGCTCAAGTGCTCTGGGTCATCGCCATTGTCTCGACCCTTACCGTCATTCACCGCATCGTCTTCACCTGGCAAGAAACCAGGGCCGGCCGCATTCTCCCCGGCCTCAAAGCCTCCTCTTGACCCCTTCCCGTTTGTCACAGTCAGAGAGGATCGGCGCACCTGCCTTTGCAGGGTCTCGGCGAACATAAGCGATGGGACGGAAGCGGATTACTGGCCACTGCGTACTGCCTGCTCCACCGGCGCTTCCATAATGGCTCTCACCCGCTGTTTCAGCGCCGCGACGTCTTCCTTGTGCATCCCCTTCGTCTCGATAGTGCCGTGCAGAATCACGGTGATCGTTGTCGGCCGCAGGATCCAGTCCCCGGTTCTCAAATGACGAAACGACCCCACCAGGCTCACCGGCACAATCGGCACCCCCAATTGCTGCGCCAGCCGGAATCCCCCGTCTTCAAACTCATTCAAATGGCCGTCGCGCGTCCGTTTGGCTTCCGGAAAAATGATCAGACTGACGCCGCTGTTGATCGCTTCTTGCGTCAACCTCCACAGACGTTTCAGATCCTTCGGACTGCGCACGTTGGGCACCGGCACATTCCCAAATCGCTTCATCAACCATCCGTAAATCGGAATCTTGAAGTGTGACTCCAGCTCCCATCCGCGCACCAGTTGCGGTATCGCGCAGTACAGCATGAATGGATCCAGCAGGTTGACGTGATTCACCATGAAAATGCACGTTCGTGTCTGGTCGAATCCCGGTTCCTTCTGCGCCACCACCTTCGCCCCGGAAAAGAACGCAATCCTCCGGCACAATCCCCGCTGCAGCCAATCGTTCTTCCGCGGATCCAGTACCACCGCCAGCGCGATCAGGATCGGCACCACGATCAGGAAATGCAACCAGCTCAAACCCCACAGAAACAGGCTCCGCACCACCTCCCATGCTCGCCTCATATATAAACGTCCATCGCCCCCGGCAGAATCTCCAGAATCTGGCACTGCACAGTAACAATCTCTCCATCCACCATCACGTCCACCGGCGCAGGCAAATCAAATTCCACGCGTTTCACCGCTCTCCGTGACGCTAACGGATGCTGCACGTGC
>Ga0335076_10004864_pt1 | contig 13608 bp, 13 predicted proteins | sample Lox_Sample_25_FD_206717 | JGI IMG/M metagenome (GOLD analysis project Ga0335076, IMG submission 206717) | Soil microbial communities from Loxahatchee National Wildlife Refuge, Florida, United States - Lox_Sample_2.5 | ecosystem: Environmental > Terrestrial > Soil > Wetlands | place: USA... | reverse complement strand
GCACGGCTTACGTGTACGAGGCGATCTACCTCGGCCACCTCGGGCGCTACCGCTGCCCGTCGTGCGGGCGGGAGCGCCCCGCGCCCTCGGTCGCGGCCGAGCGAATCGAGCTCGACGGCACGCGCCGATCGAGGTTCGAGCTGACGACGCCGGCCGGGAGCACCCCCGTCGAGCTGCCGCTCCCCGGGCTGTACAACGTCTACAACGCGCTCGGCGCCGCCGCCCTATGCCTCGCACTCGACGTCGCGCTCGAGACGGTGGCGGCGGGGCTGCACGACGTCAGGGCGGCGTTTGGCCGGGCCGAGCGGATCGCGATCGACGACGTCGAGCTCCAGGTTCTCCTGATGAAGAACCCGGCCGGCGCGAACGAGATCCTGCGGACACTCGTGCTCGAGCACGAGGAACTCGATGTGCTGGCGATCCTCAACGACCGGACCGCGGACGGACGCGACGTGTCCTGGGTGTGGGACGCCGACTTCGAGATGCTCGCGGGCCACGTCCGTCGCGTGACCTGCGCCGGTACCCGCGCAGCCGAACTCGCCGTGCGCCTGAAATACGCCGGCGTCCCCACCGACCGCCTGCACGTCACCCCGGCGCTCCCATACGCGCTCGACGAGGCTCTCGCGGCCGTGGAGGCGGGTCGTCTGTACGCGCTGCCCACCTACACGGCGTTACTCGAACTGCGCGCCGAGCTCGCCGAGCGCGGACACGCCGTCAGATTCTGGGAGCCGGAGGCGGTGCGATAGATGAGCGTCATCTGGCACGACATCGAATGCGGCTCCTACGCGGAGGACCTGCCGCTTTGGCGGTCGCTCGCGGCCGAGCACGGTGACCCCGTGCTCGACGTCGGCGCGGGCACCGGCCGGGTGTCGCTGGTTCTGGCCAGGGAGGGGCATCGCGTGACCGCGCTCGACCGCGATCCGGCGCTGCTCGACGCGCTCGCACAACGCGCCGATCGGGTCGACGTCACCACGGTGGTCGCGGACGCCCGCGACTTCGATCTGCCGGAGCGGTTCCCGCTGATCATCGTGCCGATGCAGACGATCCAGCTGCTGGGTGGCCCCGGCGGCCGCCGCCGGTTCCTGGCCGCGGCGCGCCGGCATCTGTTGCCCGGCGGCGCCCTCGCGATCGCGATCGCCGAACTGCTCGAGACCTACGAGGTCGTCGACGGGATGCCCGCGCCGCTGCCCGACCTTCGCGAGGAGGACGGAATCGTGTACTCGAGCCAACCGATCGCGGTGCGGGCCGACCACGACGGGTTCGTCCTCGAGCGCCGGCGCGAGACCGTCTCGCGGGCGGGCCAGCGGACGGTCGAGCAGGACCTGATTCACCTCGACCTGCTCACGGTTGAGGATCTCGAGCGGGAGGGCTCGGCCGCCGGCCTGGAGCCGGCGCAGCGCGAACATGTGCGCGAGACCGCCGACTATTCGGGTAGCGAGGTGGTGATCCTCCGTGGCTGAGCTCCGCGTGTGCGCCCTGTACCCGGACCTGATGAACATCTACGCCGACCGGGGCAACCTGCTCCTGCTCGAGCGCCGCTGTGAGTGGCGCGGAATCGATTTCCGCGTCACCGCGAGCGGCCTGGGCGAGCGGCTCGACCCCGACGGCGCCGACCTCTATTACATCGGCGGCGGACAGGACCGCGACCAGCAGCTGTGCGCGCTCGACCTAGCCGAGATCAAGCGCGACGCTTTGCGCGCGGCCGCCGACCGCGGGGCGGTGATCCTTGCCGTCTGTGGCGGCTACCAACTGCTCGGGCACTCGTATCAGCTCGGCGATGAGACCCTCCCCGGCACGGGGCTGGTCGACCTCGTGACGGTGCGGTCGGTCGGGGAGCGGCTGATCGGCAACGTGGCCATCGAGGTCGAGCTCGATCCGGGTGTGCGGCGAGTACTCGCCGGGTTCGAGAACCATGGTGGCCGCACTCATCTCGGCCCGAACGCGACACCGCTCGGCCGAGTGCTGAAGGGCCACGGCAACAACGGCGTCGACGGTCGCGAGGGGGTCCGGCGCGGGAACGTGATCGGTACCTACCTCCACGGGCCGCTGCTCCCGAAAAACGCGTGGTTCGCCGACTGGCTGATCGAAACCGCGCTCGGCCTCGGCGAGCTCGAGCCGCTCGACGACCGGCTCGAGGCCGACGCCCATGCGGACGCGCGCCGAGCCGCCGGAGTGTGAGAGCCTGAGGTGATGAGGAGAGGGGCAAGCCTCACCGGCTCGGTTTCGTCGGCGCTGGCGTGCGGAATCGCCGCGCTCGGACTCGTGGGCTGCGGAAGCGGGTCGCGTCCGGCGACCGCGGCCACGTCGGAGACGAGCGCGAGCGTGACGACGACCACGGTCACGACGACCACGACAACTACGACGACCACCACCGCTACGACGACGGTCACGCTCCCCGGCGCCGGGCGGCCGCCGGTCACGATCGGTGATGAGAACACCCCCGAGCAGTTCCTCCTCGGACAGCTCTACTACCAGGCGCTCAAGGCCCAAGGGTTCGCGGTGACGCTCAATCAGAGCATCGGTCCGCCCGAGGTGATCCAGCAAGCGATGGCCAACGGGCAGCTCGCGATGTATCCGGAGTACCTGGACACGTGGGACTCGACCGTTGCCGGCATCCAGCGCTCATTCCGGTCTCGCCGGGACGCATACCTGGCCGGGCAGCACTACGCCCTCAAGCACGGCCTGGCGTTGCTCAACCCGACGCCGTTCAGCGACACCAACGCGATCGCGGTGGGGTTCGACTACGCGGTCGAGAACAACCTGCAGTCGATCTCCGACCTGATGTCGGTCGCGCCCCAGCTCACGCTCGGAGGGCCGCCTCAGTTTCAGCAGAGCCCGACCGGGCTGCCCGCGATCGAGCAGATCTATGGCGTGACCCCGGCCGCGTTCAAGCCGCTCGAGCTCGGCGCCCCCCAGTATCAGGCGCTCGACAACGGGACCGTGCAGGCCGCGGTCGTCTCCACAACCGACCCGCAATTGCTGAGCGGCGGCTACCCGCTCCTCGCGGATCCGCAGGACGTCTTCGGGTGGGGCAACGTCGTCCCGGTGGCGGCGGTCCGCGTGCTCGACGCCGAGGGACCGGCGTTCGAGGCCACGATCGATCGCGTCAGCGCGCTGCTCACGCTGCCGATGATGCGCGAGCTGAACGCAGCGGTCGAGATTGAAGGTCAGGACCCGGCCTCGGTCGCGACTCAGTTCCTCCAGTCGGAGGGCGTGCTACCCCAGCCCTCCAGCACGGCGTCGACGTCGAGCTCGACCTCGACCGCGGGCCCCTAGCCGCTCGAGCCGAAGCCGCCCGCCCCCCGCTCGGACAGCGCGAGTTCGTGGACCTCGACTACCTCGGGCGTCTCGATCCGGACGAGTACGAGCTGGGCGATCCGTTCGCCGCGCTGGACGGTAAACGGCTCGTCTCGATCGGTGTTCAGCAGAAGCACGCGGATCTCCCCGCGGTAGCCCGCGTCGATCAGGCCGGGGGCGTTCACGAGCGCGATCCCGTGTCGCGCCGCCAGGCCCGAGCGGGGCAGCACGAGCCCGGCCTGACCGTCCGGGATCTCGACGGCGATCCCCGTACCGACCGAGGCGCGCCCTCCCGGTTCGAGCACGGCCTCCTCGAGCGCATACAGGTCGAGGCCTGCGTCGCCGGGATAAGCCCTGCTCGGCACCCGCGCGCCGGCATCGAGCCGCCGCACCTTGAGGCTCATGCGAACGGTCGGCTGAGCGCGTAGTCCTGATAGCGCGCGGCGACGGCGGCCGGGAGCTTGGCCATCACGCGCACGCCGTCGGGTGTGTCCTCGCGCTCGAGATCGCCCGCGACGGCGTGGAGCTCGGCGAGTCGCGCTCCGGCGTCGTACGGGATCAGCAGCTCGACGTCCTGCAGGGTGCGCGCGAACTCCTCCTCGATGCGCCGCTCGAGGGTATCGAGGCCTTCGCCGGTCGCCGCCGAGACCAGCACGGCGTCCGGGTGCCGGCGCTCGAGCTCGATGCGGCGCTCATCGTCGATCCGGTCGGCCTTGGCCAACACCAGGATCTGTGGGACCGTGTCGGCGCCGATCTCGAGCAACACATCCTCGACCGCGCGTGTCATCGCGACCAGCTCGTCCTCGGGGACGGAGGCATCGACGACGTGGAGGATCAGATCCGCCAGCCGCGTCTCCTCGAGCGTCGCGCCAAAGGCCTCGACGAGCTGGTGCGGAAGCTTGCGGATGAAGCCGACGGTGTCGGTCACGAGATAGTCGCGGCCGCCGGCGCGAAGCAGTCGAGTCGTCGGGTCGAGCGTATGGAACAGGCTGTCGCGGACCCCGACGGTCGACCCCGTCAACGCGTTCAGGAGCGTGGACTTGCCGGCGTTCGTGTAGCCGGCGAGCGCAATCGAGGGCAGCTGCGTACGTTCGCGCTCGGCGCGCATCACCGAGCGGCTCGAGGCGACGTGGTCGAGCTTCCGCTTCAGCGCCGAGATCCGGTCGCGCGCGAGCCGGCGGTCCGTCTCGATCTGCGTCTCGCCCGGTCCTCGGGTTCCGATGCCGCCGTCGATCCTTCCGGCGCCGAGGCGCTCGAGGTGCGACCACAGTCCGCGCATGCGGGCGAGGTTGTATTCGAGCTGGGCGAGTTCGACCTGGAGCTTGCCCTCGGCGGTGTGGGCGTGCGAGGCGAAGATGTCGAGGATGATCGCGGTCCGGTCGATCACCGGGATCCCGAGCGCTGACTCGAGGTTGCGCTCCTGACGCGGGGACAGCTCGTCGTCGACGGCGACGAGATTCGCGTCCGAACCCGCGAGCTCGGCCTTCAGCTCGTCGATCTTGCCCGGACCGAGATACGTGTTGGGATGCGGGTGATCGCGTCGCTGCACGAGCTCACCGACATCGGCGACGCCCGCGGTCTTGAGCAGCTCCCGCAGCTCAGCCAGCCGCTCCTCGCCGCCCTCCGGCACCACGGCGACCATGTAAGCGCGCTGCCGTGCCCGCCCGCGCGGGCGCTGTCCGTCCGAGTTGGGACGAGCTCGCACGTTTTGACTGTTTTGCACGTTGTTGATCTTAGACGGGCTCCCCGACCGAGGAATGGAATATCCGTGGAGGTGTTGAGGATGGATCCCATGGGCAAGGGCGCCCTGCGTCTGGTGGCGGTGCTTGTCGTGTGCCTGTTCGGCCTGTTCGGTGCGAGCGGCGCGGCAGCAGCCGGCGGCATAATCCCGCAGCTGCGTTCACTCAAGGGCGGCGAGGCGGTGACGCTCGGTCACGTGAAGTTCACTGTGTACGTGCCGGACCCCGCGAACGCCAACAGGGGGAACATCTTCCTGGAGCTCTCGAACAAGCGCATCGTGGAGAGAGGGCTGCTCGAATCCCCCAGGCTCTGCGGTTTTCGCTGCGACATCGCGACGATGAAACGGGTCGGTCGCACTCACCTGTACACGTACGTCGATCCGTATCACTTCGCCGGCAATTGGCAGGACACGCCCGGCAAGTATTACTGGCAGGCCTACTACTACCTCAAGGGCGGCAGGACCGGCGTGGTCGCGAGCGGGGTCGCGACCTTCCGGATCATCGGGTAGCCGCTACAACCGGCGGATGCGCTCGACCGCCTCGAGCAGGCGATCGTCAGGCGTGGTCAGCGAGATCCGGAAGTACCCCTCGCCGCTCGCGCCGTAGGCGCCGCCGGGAGAGATGATCACGGCGGCCTGCTCGAGCACGTACTCGCAGTACGCCGCGGAGGACTCGAAGCCCTCGGGGATCGGCGCCCAGATGTAGATTGTCCCCTTCGGCGGCGTGACCTCGACGCCGGCCTGGGCTAGGGCGTCGCATACGAGATCGCGCCGGCGCTGGTAGGTGGCGTTCATCCGGTGCTTGTCGGCGTCGACCTCAGGGGCGAGTGCGGCGGCACCGGCGAGCTGAACCGCTTCGAAGTTGCCCGAGTCGATGTTCGACTTCAGGTGCCAGTAGTGCGAAATGGCTTCGGCGTTCCCGACGATCGCCGCGCAGCGCCAGCCGGTCATGTTGTAGCCCTTCGACAGCGAGAACACCTCGACGCCGACCTCCTTGGCGCCCGGGGTCTGCAGGAACGAGGGCGCCACGTAGCCGTCGTAGGTCGTCTCGCTGTATGCGTTGTCGTGCACGGCGAGGATCTCGTGCCGGCGGGCGAACTCGACGACCTCCTCGAACAGCCCGTCGGGGAGGATCGCCCCGGTCGGATTGTTCGGGTAGTTGAGGAACATCAGCCGCGCTCGGTCGACGTCGTCTTGTGCGATCGCGTCGAGATCGGGAGCGAATCCACGCTCGGGCTCCAGGGGCAGCAGCACGGGCCGCCCGCCTGCCAGCAGCGGGCCGCCGGTGTACACCGGGTATCCCGGATCGGATGCAAGCGCGACGTCCCCGGCATCGAGGAACGCCAGGTTGAGGTTGAAGATGCACTCCTTGGCGCCGATCGCCGCCATCACCTCTGTGTCGGGATCGAGCTCGACGCCGAACCGCCGCTGATAGAAGTCGGCCACGGACTCGCGGAACTCCTGGCGGCCCCGATTCGTCGGATAGTGGTACGTGCTCGGATCCGCCACCGCGCGCTGGGCCTCGGCGACGATCGGCGCGTACGTCGGAGTGTCCGGATCGCCGATCCCGAGGCTGATCACGTCGACTCCGGCGGCTCGCTTGGCGCGGACCTTGCGCTCAAGCTCGGCGAAAAGGTAAGGGGGAATCAGGTCCAGGCGGCTACTTCGTCGCATGCAGCTCCTCGAGAAAAGTGTCGGCGAGCACGCCCTTGAACACGGGCACGGCCCACCCCGTCAGCTTGATGTGCAGGTCTGTGGGTTCGATTTCGACTGTCAGCTCGCCCCCGTCGAGCACGACCTTGACGGGTGCGGTGTCTTGGTCGAGGAAGTACGCGACGGCGGCCCCGGTGGCACCCGTGCCGCTCGCCGAGGTCTCCCCCACGCCGCGCTCGAAGATCCGCGCTCGGATATAGGCCCGCCCGCCCCGGCCGCCCCGGCCGGGGTCCGAATCACCTAGCTCGGTGAACCAGGACACGTTCGTGCGGTTGGGGAACAGCGCGTTGTTCTCGATCTCGGGGCCGATCGCCTGGAGATCGAGCTGTTCGAGCTCGCGCTCGTCTTTGACCCGGATCGCGCATTGTGGGTTACCGACCTGTACGAACTGGAAGCGCCACGTGCGGCCGGCGGCCTCGAGCTCGCCGCGACCGTCGGGCGCGCCCGATGGATAGCTGGCGCTCCGGGTGTGGGCGCGGCCCATCTCGACGGTGCACTCGGTGGCTGACGTTATCCGCGGCCGGATGTCCCCCGCCGCCGTCTGGATCGCGAACGAATCGGCGTCGGTCCAGTCGTGGCGGCGTAGATACATGACGGCCTCGCGCGCCCCGTTCCCGGACAGTTCGGCCTCGGATCCGTCGGGGTTGAAGATCCTCAGGCGGGCGACGTACCCGGGGTCGTTCGGCTTTGACAGGAGCAGAATCCCGTCGGCGGCGAGGCCCGTGTGCGCGGCGCAGATCGTCTTGATCCGGGCTGGCGTCAGCTCGAACGGGAGGTCTGCGGCGTCCACGATCACGTAGTCGTTGCCGAGCGCTTGCCACTTCTCGAACTCCACGGGGCGCCAGTGTATGTGTACCGTCGCGCGCGCAATGGTCACGCGGCTCCAAGCCTGGGCCCGGCGCCGACCATCGCTGCCTTTGTGGTTGCTTGGCGCCGTGCTCGTCGTTTCGTTCGCCGCGAGGCTGGCGTGGATCGCCGAGCCGTGCCACGCGCCGTGCCGGACACCGGCCGACCACGTCCTGATTTTCGACGAGGACTACTACGTCAACGCGGCGCGCGTAATCGATCGTATTGCGCCACCCGCCGGCGCTCCCTACGCGAACTCCCCGCTCGCCACCGACCCGAACTCCGAGCACCCGCCGCTGGCCAAGCTGATCATCGCCGGCGGGATCGAGTTGTTCGGGGACGGCCCGTTCGCCTGGCGCTTCCCGAGCGTGCTGCTGGGCACGGTGGCGATACTCGGGATGTTCGCGCTCGTCCGCGCGGCAGGAGGAGGCAGGTGGACGGCGCTCGGGGCGGCGGCGCTCATGGCCGCCGACAACCTGCTGCTCGTCCACGGGCGGATCGGGACGCTCGACATCTACGCGGTCGCCGCGATGGTATGGGCGGCTGCCCTGTACGTTCGGGGCCGGCCGATCCTGGCCGGCATGGTCATCGGCGTCGGCGCGTGCGCCAAGGAGGTGACTCCCTACCTCCTGTTCGCACTCGTGGTGCTCGAGGTCCTGCGGTGGGTCTTGCGGCGCGAGGGCGTGCGCGCCGCGGTGGTCCGCCTGGTGGCGTGTGTCCTCGCCTCCGCCGGCTCGTTTCTGGCCCTGCTCACCCTGCTCTACCAGATCGTCCCGCCCTACGACCCGCAGACGGGGAAGCTGGTGTCGGGCATCCCGTTCGGCGAGGTCAGGCGGATTCTCACCTATGCGGCGCATCAGACCAGTCCGCACGGACCAAAGGGGATCGCGTCTTACCCCTGGGACTGGCTGGTCGACATCAAGCCGATCACGTATCTGCGGATCAACCCCGGGCACCCGACAGCCGCTCTGAATCAGATCGAGCCCGCCGTGCACTTCCTCGGGATGATCAGCCCTCCGATCCTGCTGCTCGCGATCCCTGCTCTGTTGTTTGCAGGGGTCGGCGTGTTTTCGAGTGGCCGCCGGTTCCGGCCGCTCGACGAGGTCGGCATGGTCGGGCTCGCCTGGTTCCTCGGCACCTATCTGCCGTTCGTGCTGCTCAGCGTCCTCGAGAGCCGGACGAGCTACCTGTACTACATGGCGATCGTGATGCCGGGGATCTACATGGCGGTGGCCGACCTGATCGGGCGGATCGGCGCGGGCCGGATCGTCTGCATCGCTTGGATGGGGGCTGTGCTGGCGGCCGTGATCGTGATGTACCCGTTCACCCCGTTGCCATGAGGCTGACCGGAAGAGGCCCGTAGCGAAGGATGGTTGCGAGGTCTTTGGCGGAGGTGATTGTCAAGCCTCCGGCGATGTCGGCGCCCTTGTCGCCGTTGATCCCGTCCGGGTACTGCTTGAAGTCGATGTACGGAACCGTGATCAGCCGGTTGTCGAGCACGACCGCGAAATGCTGGTTCAGCGTCTGCCCGAGGCCGCTGACCAGTTCGCCACGGTGCGCGATGTTCGCCGTGACCGCCTGGAACTGGCTCTTGCCCTTGTCGCTGAAACCGAACGTGACCTCCGGCGAGCGAGTGTTCGGGTCGCTGTTCTGCTGGGGGTTCGTGATGTCGCTGCCGCGAAGCGCGACGTTGTCCTTGAGCACGAAGAACTGAGCGCTCGGATCTTCGATCGGCGTCGGGTTGGCGACGCTCGCGGAAATCGCCTGAATGACGACCGTGCCCCTGGGCACGGCCAGGATCTGGCCGTCTGACGCGCTGACGCCCGCCGGGAGCCCTGTCAGGAGGGCGTGTTTGTTGTCGTAGGGTCCGTTCAGAAGGCAATGCTGGCCTTCGGTCGGCACCGTGCCGCCGGCCTTGGCGGCGGCCGCGCAGGCGGCGCTGCCCGGTGCACCGAACATCCAGTACTGGGGGGTGATGCGCGAGTTGGCCGCGCTCGCGCGCGGCGGCTGCTTGGATGCGAGCGTCACGGCGTCGTAGAGCTTCATGCTCCCCGCGAACGGCCCGCCCGGGGCACTGTTCCCGCTTCCCTGGCTGATCGCGACCGCCGTCGGATCCTGGGTCTCGAGCTGGCTCGCGACCGTCTTGCCGTTCGGCGTGAGCACGTTCGCCTCCCAGTCGTAGAAATCCAACTGCGCCCTTGTAGTGACGAGCGCGAGGATGCCGGCGCGAGTGCTTGGGTTTGCGTTCGGAGCGGTTACGACGATCTCGTTTCCAGCGCGCGACACCCGGACGCCGGGAAAGACCGAGCCGAGACGCTCGCGGAGAATCGCGACCACGGGCCCGAGAGCCCCGGCCGGCGCCTTGGAGTCGATCGCCGTGGCCTTGAACGTGACGGTGACGGAGTGGCTCGCCGCCGGCGGGGTGGTCCGGCTCGAGCCGCGCGCGAGCAGGAACGCGCCGGCGACCACGATCACGACCGCCGCGGCGACAGCGATGGCGAGGTACCCGGAGACGTTCGGGCGGTGCGACGCTCGCGGCAGGCCGGCTTCGACGTTGCGCACGATCTGGGACTCGACTCGGTCGAAGTAGTCGCTCATTGCTCACGCTCCGTCATTTGATGTCTCAGGCGAGCGAGGCCACGGCTGACGCGCTGGCGGGCCACGAGCTCCGAGCAGTTCAGCGTTTGGGCGATGTCGGCGTAGTCGCGCTCCTCGAGCACTCGGGAGCGGACCGCCTCACGCTGGGCTTTGGGGAGCTGGTCGACGAGTTCGACGACGGGCTGGTCGGGCGCGGACGCGAGCTCGTCGACCCGGGCGAGGTCATCGTCGTCAAGCACTTCGGGCTCGAACCCCAGCCGGCGGCGGGCGCGGTCCTCCACCCGGCCCCGCCGGCGGCTCTCGAGCAGCTTGTTGCGTGCGATCCCGAGCACCCACGGGCGCGCCGAGCCCGGTCCGCGCGCACGGAACCGCCGGGCTGCCAGGAAGATCGCGGCGAACACCTCGGCCGTGAGGTCGGCGGTTGCCTCGCGATCTCCGGTCTCGCGCAGCAGAAAGCGGACCACGGTCGGTAGGTGCCGGCGATAAAAGGTGGCGAAGGCCGCCCCGTCGCCGTCGACCACTGCCGCGAGAAGCTCGCCGTCGGTCCGGTTCGGGTTGCCTGGCATCTCACTAAGTGACTTTGCGCTCGTCCCGATCTGTGTGACGTTTCTCCACCGGTCGCCTTAGCCGCGCTCCGCGAGCCACATCGCAAGCACCTCGCCGGCCGTGTCAGCCGGCGACCGTCCTGTCGTGTCGACCGTCCGCACGTCGGCGAGCTTCCGCATCCACGTGAGCTGCCGGCGCGCGTAGTTGCGCGTCCGCCGCTTCATCGAGTCGATGTCGCCGGCCAGGAGCTCCTCGAAGCCGAGCGCTTTCCGCGCGGTCGGCGACGCCCCGGCGGCATGGGCGGCGCGCACCTCCTCCTGCGTCCCGGCGGCGACCATTGCATTGACCCGAGCATCGATCCGCTCATAGAGCTGCGAACGCTCCATCACGAGGCCGACGAGCAGCGTCGGGTGGCGCACCTCGCTGGTCCACAGCTCGGAGCCCTCGGCCTGGGGATCGAGCTCTCCCGCGTCGAGCAGTTCGAGCGCCCTGACGATCCGCTGGCGGTCGCCGGGATCGATCTCGTCGGCGGCCCACGGAGCTCGCTCACGGAGCACGCCGTGGAGCGCCGGCGCTCCGCGGCGTTCGAGCTCGGCCAGCCAGCGCTCCCGCGCCCCTTCGGGAGGCGGAGGCCGGAGGCTCAGCTCGGCCAGCGCAGCACGCAGGTATAGCCCAGTTCCGCCAACGACGATTGGGCGAGCGCCGGCGGCTAGGAGCGCGTCGATCTCGGCGTGCGCCAGCTCGGCATACTGGCCGGCGCTGAACGCGGCGTTCACGGGCAGGAACGAGATCAGCCGGTGTTCAAGCTGCTTTCGCTCGTCCTGGGTCGCGGCTCCGGTCAGGATCTCGAGGCCCTGGTACACCTGGAGCGCGTCGGCGGAGACCGCTACCGGCCGCTCGCCGAGCTCCCGCAGGCGGCGGGCGAGCTCGATCGCGACGTCGGTCTTGCCGACGCCGGTGGGACCGAACAGGGCGATCACCTCGGCGCGCGGCATGGGCCGGAGTATCGTGGAGCGATCAGGATCGGTACTGGAATCTCGACCGAGCGCGACCCTCTTGCGGCCGGGACCGCGGCGGCCCGGTCGGCGGCCGCCGAGCTCGATGGGGATCGCCCCGATCTCGCGGTGGTGTTCGCCAGCGGCGACCACCTGGTTGCGCCCGAGGCGACGCTCGAGGGCGTCCAGGCGGTGCTCGATCCGGACGCGCTCGTCGGCTGCGGAGCCGGTGGAGTGCTCGGGCGCGGCCGCGAGCTCGAGTCCGGCACCGCGCTGGCCGTGTGGGCCGCCACGTTCGACGACGGCGGCGCCGCCACGCCGTTTCACGCCACGCTGACCGAGACCGAGACCGAGCAGCGGCTCGAGGGGCTCCCCGATCTCGAGGGATCGAGTGGCCTGCTGATGCTGTCCGACCCGTACTCGTTCCCCACCGACGCGGTGCTGGAGTTTCTCTCCGAGCATGCGCCGACGGTGCCGGTGCTTGGAGGCCTCGCGAGCGGACGGACCAGCGACGGCGAGGGGGCGCTGTTCTTCGGCGATCAGGTGCACGAGAGCGGGGCGGTCGGCGTCAGCCTCCAGCGCGTGGAGATGCTGCCGTGCGTCTCGCAGGGAGCGGCTCCCCTCGGCCGGGAGGTCACGATCACCGCGGCGGAGGGGAACATCATCCACGAGCTGGCGGGACGGCCCGCTTTGCAGACCGTCGAGCAGATCATCTCCGAGCTCTCCCCACGCGAACGCGGACTGGTCGCGGGCGGCCTGCTGATCGGTGTGGTGATCGACGGCGGCAAGCCCGAGTACACCCAAGGCGACTTTCTCGTGCGCGGCGTGTTAGGCGCGGACAGCGAATCGGGCGCGCTGGTCGTCGGCACCCAGGCGGCTCCGGGCCAGGTCGTGCGACTCCACGCCCGCGACGCGCGCTCGGCCCACGAGGACCTCAGCCAGGCGCTCAAGTTGCGGGTCCAGGCGCTGGCCGGCGAGCCCGCCGCCGGAGCGCTCGTGTTCTCGTGTAACGGCCGCGGAAGTGCGATGTTCGGCATTGCCGACCACGACGCCGAGGCGATCGAGCGCGAGCTCGGGGGCGCGCCGTCCGCCGGATTCTTTGCCGCCGGCGAGATCGGACCGGTCGGAGGGCGCAGCTTCCTCCACGGATTCACCGCGACCCTGGCGGTCTTCCCGCGGGCTTCATGAGCCGCCTCAGCGGCAACGTCGTCCTGACCGGCGCCAGCGGGGGGCTCGGTCACGCGATCGCGCGGGCGGTGGCGCCTCGGAGCGCCGATCTCGTCCTGACCGCTCGGCGGACCGAGGTGCTCGAGCCGCTCGCCGCCGACCTCGGGGCTCGCGTTGTCGGGTGCGACCTGTCACGGCGGGAGGATGTGGAGCGACTGATCTCGGAGGCCGGCCGAGTTGACGTGCTGATCGCCAACGCTGCCCTGCCGGCGTCGGGCTTCCTGCTCGAATTGACGGAGTCCGAAATCGACCGGATGCTTGAAGTCAACTTGCGCGCGCCGATCGCGCTCGCTCGGGCGTTCGCGCCTGGGATGGTCGAGCGTCGGCGCGGCCACCTGGTGTTCATCTCATCGCTATCGGGTAAGGCTGCCTCACCGGCGTCCTCGGTCTATTCGGCGACGAAATTCGGGTTGCGGGGGTTCGCCCTCGGGTTACGCGAGGACCTCCGCCCACATCGTGTTGGCGTCTCCGTGATCCTGCCGGGCTTCATCCGCGAGGCTGGCATGTTCGCGGACTCGCAGGCGAGCCTGCCGCCAGGCGTCGGCACGCGGTCCCCCGAGGAGGTGGCGCGGGCGGTGATCTCGGCGATCGAGCGAAACCGCGCCGAGATGGCGGTCGCGCCCCTGCCAATGCGAGTCGGAGCGACGA
>Ga0335076_10004863_pt1 | contig 13609 bp, 8 predicted proteins | sample Lox_Sample_25_FD_206717 | JGI IMG/M metagenome (GOLD analysis project Ga0335076, IMG submission 206717) | Soil microbial communities from Loxahatchee National Wildlife Refuge, Florida, United States - Lox_Sample_2.5 | ecosystem: Environmental > Terrestrial > Soil > Wetlands | place: USA: Florida... | reverse complement strand
GCCCCCTTGCACACTTCTTGAAGTCTTACGGCTAGCTGGACACTAGAATCTCGCTCTGCTGCCCGATAAGCTTCCCACTGCCATATCATGTGAGCCCTCGATGGATGATCTTGCAAGGCTTTCTGCCCATTGTGTAGTTGCCTCTCCAAGCCAGACAGAGCCCTCTCTTGGTCTATGAAGCGCCGGTTTCCCGCTGGATGTCCTGTGACGGACGGCTGGAAATAATCCTGTTGACGGTCAACTAGAAGGAAGATATAGTTCTTTGGCATTCACCAAGCTGCTGATTGAGCCTGTTGATTGGTGACTCGCGAAAGGTGATCGTCAGTCTGGCGGGTTTGGTAAAATCTCAAATCGGTGGAGTGGTTCATGAATCTCCTAATCGTCTCGCTAACTTCGTCGCAGACAGCTCGAGCTAACTCGAGAGTGACCACAGATTTTCCAGGCCAGGCCAAAGTCCGATTGGACTGGACTGGCTTGGTTTTGGCCTGGCTTGGCCTGGACTGAGAGCTTTGGGCCAGTCCAAGCCTTCTGTTCACAATCACCAATCCAGTCCAGTCCAGTAGGAACCAATGGACCAACCAGTCCAGGCCAGTTCCAGTCCAGAGGCATGCTCAGCCCAGCCCAGGGACTGGACTGGACCACAGATAATTCACGTGGACTTAACGGATATTTCAGTGATCTGAGATCCGGCTCAGATTGTAAAAGTTACAACCCGACTCACTGGGATTTACCAGTCAGTCTCCGGTCGATCCCCGGTTTGAGTGAGTCCTGCCTCTGCTGCCCATAAGGTAAGCTGGGCTCACTCAGCTTACATTATATAACCTATAAATTGCCTATGGTGCAACCGATGCCTTGTATACATTATGCCATTGGCAATGGCGTCACCACTGGCTGGGGCATCACCAGAAGCTGCCATATCACTATCACCTACCAAGTCATTCTTAACCTGGAGATTACCACTATGATATTATCAATAGCCGCTGCATCACAAGTGGCACTGTGTCACTCACAGTTGGAGTGACATCAATGGCGGCACAGCCCCATCACAAATAGCTGTTACTTTAATATATATGAATCAGCCAATGGGTTGACCCATCCACTGACTCAGCGAGGTGGAAAACCCTCATAAAATGCATGATGGGGGGTTTAAATGTGATTAATAGCCATATTATTGGCCCTAGTTACACTATGTGGATTAATTTTCTTCTCTAAATTGCATGATTTCATTCTACTGTATATTATCAATTCTCATTCCATGTAATGGGAATTCATGGCAAATCTCGTGGTTGGAATTTTCCCATTATATGTAACGGGAGTTTGTGTCCACTCTCATGGAACCGGGATCTGACTCGACCGGCAGACCTTAGTGATTGGAAGTAATCATTGACGGTCACTCAAATTGTCAGTCCAAACCGGGCTGGGTCAGATGGACTGGACTGGACCGACAATCCAGTCCAGTCCAGTCCAGAAGGTTTTGAATGGACCGGCCTGTCCAGGCCAATCTCAGTCCATTGATTTCCGAACTAAGTCCAGTTCAGTCCAGATAAAGGTTTTGGACCGAATACTGAAGTGGCCTGGACCGAGACTGGATTGGACTGGCCCGGAGAATCTCTGATATGAATTACTATTATTGACTGTATTAATCTAAATGTTTCTCACGTTGTTAATCTTCCTGCAGCAATTCCGGCACTCGGCAGGAGCCCTCCACATTATGATATCTGATGAAGTTCTATTTGATTCTCTCCTTCGCTCTTCAATAGCTATTTCATAGCCGAGTGCCCATAGGACATTCTTGAGGCACAATCCAAGATGTATGAATGGTATATTCCCTGTATTCCAAATTCGGTGTCTGATTAATTTTCATCTCCCAATATTTTCCAAAGATTACTCACGGAATATTCATGACGAAAGTGCTTTGAACTTCGTTTTCTGATTGAAAAGTATGAAAACAACGCACTAAATAGCTCCAGGTCACATCAAGGAACAATACAAATCAGGATTGACTATAAGAATATCAAAAAAAATGTCGCCCATTGACTGAGACAATGGTTGAAGCCACATCAAGCCACCCATTATCATCAAGACAATCCTCCCAATGCCACATCATTATTTCCTGACAATGTCGGCCGCCACAATATTGTTCCTGGCAATTTGTGCAACGGCCCCATTATCCTTGCGGATAATCCGTGGCATCCATCTCATTATCCTTCCGGCATGGTGGCACCGTAATTCGACAGGTCACCAAATAGCTTGATGAATATTTCCGACGGGCTTGGTTAATAATCTCCTCTGAAGCTTTGTGAGGATAACTGGTGGTACAACTCCGAATGTCCGATTGAAATCCATCGGTCGTGAATCGCGATGAATCCCGACACCAATCGTGACAAATCGCGACGCAACATCCAATGAGAGATGTGCCAGATAGATTATTATACGCATCATCCTGCTTTCATTTTATAATGGTCAAGTAGTATCAGAGAAAAAGGAATAACAAGTATTAAATAAATAAATAAACAAAGCATATTACTAGGGAAAAGGGTTATTCAAAATTAGATCAAAATTTTGAAGCTGGTTTCAATGAATCGCCGATTGCGTTGAAGGTAATCGAGATCGTCGTGTGACTGATGCTCCGGTGATTCACCGACAATCAGTCAGAAAATTCATATGATTGAAAACAATACTTTCGAAACGAAACGATAGACCACCTATATTTCAGCTAATATCTCGTCATTTTACATAGCAAACTTATTACATGCGAAGCCTTTGCACAATTCGTTCAAGTGACCCATATTTCTTGATGTTGTTTTCAGTCATACTGAGCATTTTGTTCTTCTCTCGGTGTTCTTGATATCGCAAAATCCGCCTCAAATCAACCTCCAACGCCCATTGAGTGAGGCCAGAATAAGAAGTACGATTAGGCGAGTTCGTTCCATAGGATTTCCTGTTCACACCATGGAAATTTTGTTTACCGAAATTCTCAAAGCGACCAGCTTCAACGACGAAAACAAACGAGATGTCCTTTCTCGGGTGACGCGTTTTGAAGTCGCCGAAAATTCCCGTATTCACAAGCAGATCCAATTCAGGACGGTTGATTCCATGATTCTGGGCGACAGTGATTTGAAAGCAAAAGCCATCATAAGGTGCGAGGCAATCGACGGCTGCCTCATTACCCTTGAGGGGAATATTCATGACTCCTTGCCGGTCGATCAATTGCGAATGGTTTTGAAAGTGATTCTTCGTTTTCCAGGGACCAAGGCGAATAGAGTCGAAAGTCTCATTGGTATCGAGATTTTTCATACGTCCGATAATGCCGATTTCAGTAAGGAGATTGATCACGAAAGGTTCAAGTAGCAATCCACGGAAACCACCAAGGATACTCTGTTCATAGTTGACAATCAGTGGCAACATGCGATCGCCTCCAAGAGTAAGAAAAGAGTCAAAGGCCAAGTCACGGATATAGTCCGATGCCCACATGTAGACGATTTTTGTATACTGAGATTTGAGTTGGATAATGTATTGCGTATATGTCAGGCCAATTTCGTCCACATTGGCATCGGTGGCTTTGCGTTTGCCGCTATGAGATCCGCCAACGTCGAGAATAACTTCAGGAGGTGCATCGAAAACAATCGGAATTATGTGAAGAAAAGTGCCGGAGGCGATGTCGTGATCAATTTGTGACGATCCCACCATGTGAATCATCCTTTCCACATCTCTTGCACTTCTCATTTTACTCTCTTTGTCGTCCAACCTGCGCTCGTCCATACCGATCTCAAAGATGGTCCGGGGCACGCAACCCCATTTCGTAATCAAATCGATCATTCTAGTCTCTGACATGTACATCTTGGTCCTCTTCTTATCATTGTGATATTGAAGTCTGAATAGGTGCATTTCGTCGAGCGTCGGAAGGGGAAGGTATAAAAGAAGATGTTTTCCCTTTAAAGCGACTTTGAAGTCATGATCACTTGCCTTGCCTGGGGAGCTGATCATGATCTGTGGTCCAACTTCTCGACTTCCACTGTGATTACCCGGGACCGTGGTATCGTATATATGCCAAATGGGTCCGTTCGCGTCCATAATTTTATACGAGAGTGACTGTTCAAACAATTTGTAATCACCAACACTGAAAACGAATCCTCGAAGATAGACGAGTGCACTTCGAGCATTCTCAGATGCCGCGTAAAGAATAGGAGGTGGCGCATCCGGAAACGTATTGAAGATCTTATGGAGAAGATAATGACCTTCAATAGATTTTCCGCATCCTGGGGTGCCGCTTATCATGACCCGCTCGTTAGAACGCTGGTTTACGAAATGATCGTAAATGATGTCCCAATGATCCTTATAGGCCTGTCGAATGTAAATCGACTTAAACGGGTCACCATTTATCATCCAATGACCAAATGGATTGACGAGAAACCGCCCGTCATCCGTCATCCTCGCGAGCTGACAGCGAGTAAGAAGATTGAATTTGCTAGCGTATGCATCGGAGATCTTATCGACAGCTGCTTCATCGCCGGGTGAAGCAAGGAAACGATACTTTTCGCTCGTGAAACATTCCATAATTTCATCAGCGGTGATTTGAAGAAGTGCTGAAGAGTTTTCAGGACACTTTTGGAGCCAAAGCATGAAACCATCGCGAACCATACCATGGCCTGGCCCAGCACTCAGGCGAGAGGAACCGGAGAAGGATCTCATAGTTGTTCAAGTGGACGAACGTTGATATACCGGGGGAGATGCGCTGGAGGAGCCAAGAGACTTCGTTTGGATGCTGAGCTCTAAGGAAGAAAACGACGAATTTGGAGAGGTGAAGATTAGAAGAGCCTCAAATGATTAGAACGTTCGAGGCCCTGTCGGTGATAGAAGTGAGCGGAAGTTGGGACGCTCCTGTTAAAATGCAGAAGAAAGGCTGAAGAGAATGTCTGGACGCAAAATGATCGTGGTACGTGGTACGGGGTGGGAAACCGGGCGGAGATGAGGGTTATGGTGAGGACGGAGAACGAGGCTGAAAATTTATGACTGACACTCTAGGGTTTACCCTAAGAACGACAAAGCGCATATGGAGATACGGTAGAAGGGAAATAGAGTGGAAGCAATGGTAAGGGTGAAGACAAACAAAAGGTGAAAATTATCATAACCATCATAAAGTACTATATCTAGGGTTCACTATAACAATAATAGAATGACACATTCGTTTAATTAATCAAGCCTTCTCAACTTACCGTGTATCTACAAAATAACAGTGACTCCACTTTCCGTTATGATGATTATTGGACTATTTTCTCTTCTTATCTCTATGCATGAAATCCATAAGTTTAATGGCATGATGGACAAGTTAACAGACTTTTTCATCAGTGTTAAAAGTCACCTTGTGATATATAACCTTCTGATTGTTCATGGAGGCTACATCATCGGCGATGTCAACATTGGATGGATTTATATAACAGATGCTAATTATCAAGCAACTTACAATGATGACAAACCCAATTTCGATTTTGAAAAATACTTCTGCATCATCTTGGCCAAACAATTCACCGGTACCTCCGGGAATTGATGGAGCTCTAAGTATCAATGCATTGCCAATGTTGTTTCCAATTGTTAAAAGCCTGCTTCACTTGGCCACTAGACTTCTGACATTTTCCAAACTGCATTCTATAATATGCTTGTTGCATAGTTTGCAAATTTATTGGATGCAGAAATCGTAATATCTGGAGTCAACTACATTAAATAGAATTCTGTTTCAAAGTATAATAAATTTCTTCATTTCTGCTTTGCAGTATTGTTCCATTGTGCTAATATCGATGAATAAAAGCAATGCCTAAATTACATTCTTTTTGTATTTGATAATAATATACATCGCTCTGTTCAATTCACTAATATAGAAGAACTTCTTTAGATGAGCATCCAAGAGTACTACATTATAGAATAAGTTCTAGCCTCTTCATACTATAAGAACAAAGTATCTTCCACAGTATCTGCTACGTGAATGGGCTCACCACAAAATTTATAACGTATAAATGTTAGGGCACATCACCACTAGGGTCGCCAGTTGCGAAATGAACCAAGTCGCAAAATGAACCACCGCCATATTTAATGTCCGTTTCGAACAGTCAAATTCTAAATCGAACATTCGAAATGGCACTTAAATATGGCGGTGGTTCATTTCGCAACCTGGTTCATTTCGCAGCCGGCGACCCTACATGAACGAACTGTCATAATATATATAATACAATTAGAGTATATCGCTATGCTTTTTACTGCTCCATATTGCTTCCATCTACACTTTGCCTGGGTCGCTGTGAGTGACATCGTCTATTGCAAATTTTGGCCGTGGGCCGATTCACATAACGGATCCTATAGATGCAAACTATCTGCTCTTGTTTTCAGTCAATTTGTCTATATGATATGTTATTCATATGGCAAGAAAGGCTGTTATATGACTGGTTGTCTAAAGAAGGGTTTCATTGCTCCTATTGCCGCTGTTGCCCCTGTTAAGATGGAGTCTATAGACAGTAATTTCGACTGATCGAGTCAAATCCCAGTTTTGAGACTTATTCAATTCAACTGGTCTATTGTATCGATGAGTTATAACTCAAACAATAAGGTTACAAGGTCAGCTTGATCTGACCGATTTTGGATTGAATTTAAATATTGTAAAGCCCGACTTGAACAAGTATAAATATTATCAAGCCTGACTCAACCGACTTAACGCTCGACTCGACATTATAACATACAAACATTATAAATCTAGATCAAAAGCAATGAGTTGTATGTTACAATATAGGTACCGGGGCAGGACAACCGAAGCCGATGTACAAACGGAACGGCAAATTAATTAACGTGACTAAGAACCACTATTTCATCGAATTCCTCACTATCTACGGGGTCCACTGGGGTTGGGACAAGAGGTGCATACAGCTGAGGGTGGATAGGAATATTAGAATCTGTGATAGCGGGAGGTTTATTAGTGGAGGTAGATTTTCGCTGCTTTTTTGCTTTAGTCGCATTGTCCGCAGCCAAAACTTTCTGATACACATCCAGTGTTGACAATAGCCATTCGTTTCTGAGAGCAACTCGCTTGCCAGTAGCGGCATCTTTCCGTTTAGCGAGGGCTTCACTCTGTTGATGTACTTGCTCGTTGAGAAGGGAGTTTTGAGCATACAACTTTTCCGCAGCGGAGGTGATGCACCGAATGTATTGCTTTGCATCGGACGGTAAATGGGGAGCAGAATCTCGTAATAACGTGTGAAGAGTAGAATTATTGGAACGAAGGATGAGGAAATCCATTGGAAAGCTTGTTAAAGCATTATGGTCGAATTGTATGGTGGTACAAGAGGTTGAAGATATACAATCGGACTCTGCGGTTGAAGTGGAAGCATGAGGTTTTGGAAGACGATTAAAAACTTTGTCAGGATTGAAAGGATAGATGCCAGTGCTGCTGAATCCACTCATGATATTTTTGTAGTTGAAAACCTTTTGATGGGCTACGTAATAAGCTGCTAGCCATTCCCATTTTTGAACACAAGTGATACCGAGTTGAAATAATCCATTTAATTCGCCGGATAGAACACGTTTAAGAGGACCGAAAATTAAATTATCGAGTGGTTGACATATATGAGAGCTATGGGGAATTAAAGCAAAAGTGAGAATCTTATGTTGCATTGCATGTGCGAGAAATTCAGGCGCACTATGGCTGTCATGTCCATCAAAGATTAGAAGTCGATATTTGCCATTCGCTTTCTCACGTGTCATCGGTTCCAAACATTCTCATAACCAATGCATACCGTGTTCTCGACTTGTCCAACCCTTCATATTATAATGTAATTTTCAGCTAGTATCAAAGTCACGAGGAATCCAATTGCTCATAATTGACGCGCCGGTGAAAATGATAAGAGGTGGAATTGAAGATCCATCTGCACAAATGCAATCAACTGATGTGACCCGTTCTTGATGACCGCCTTGAGCTTGATAACGAATAGAAACTGTTCCATCCACAATTATATTTCGATCCTCCGCAACGCCGATATTAAAACCTGTTTCATCCATATTGTAAATATTCTCCGATGACACTTCGAATTCATCGATTGCGGCGAGTAACTTTTGGAAATAATCGCGATATTCTTCTTTGCTAGCTTCCATTCGCACCGCTTCAATTTTCTTTCCTCGTTCTGTTTGTAAATGAGGAAATCAGTTGAGAAATCTGCCGACCCACCTCTTTCCAATCGGTTCATATGTTACAATTTCCATACCGGATTCGTTAACCCCTTTGACACATCGCCTCCTGATTCCTTCCGCCATTTCATGAACTACCTCCGGAATTGGTGCACGACCACTAACTGTACACAACGTAATCCATCGAGCCAATTCCTTTTCTTCTACTTCTGTCAAATTTTGCCTTTCCTCCTGTGCTTTATTCCTCGGTTTCGCTCCGTGAAGCCACCGATGCAATGTTGTCTTTGGGAATCCGCTTTCCCTTACCGCTTGACCTATACTCTCAAACTCACCCACCTGAATTCTTTCTACCGTGTCTTCCAACATTTCCTCCCGCTCCCATTTTGCTTTGGCAGTGGCGGCACGGTGTTGAGGGGCTATTGGTGACACTGTGCTTTGTCAGAACGCGTGGTGGAAGTGAAAATTTTCAGGTGCGTTCCGTTTGTGCATCCGTTCCGTTGCCCTGCCCTGGCACCTAACAGAAATATTAATCATGATGGGATTTATAAATTACCCATTACATATTTTGGTCACTCCGGTAGCTCAATCCAACTTTCTGTGATGTAAGGGTGGCAATGGAAAGCCGTAAAAGGCGAGGGTCGAAGTAGTTGTAGTGTATAACTGAGACGTGCAGTCGATAGAGATCGAGACTTCGGCAATAGAGGCAGTAGAGCAAGAGTAATGGAGTGAATACTAAGTGAGCTAAGGAGATGCGAAGAAGGAAAGGAGTTGATTGCTGAGGAAAATAAAGTGCGAGATGAGAGGCTATATTTACTATAGAATTGCAGAGGCAATAATAATTTGTAAGTCTCAAACAATGTACTATCACGGACAAAACAACCGCATAAACTAGGAAGATCGACCCAACGTAAGAGTGGTTTTCCGCAGAGTATAAGGAGTGGGATATGAATTTGTCAATATAGTCCTTTTCTTCATTAATATTAAACTAATCTGAGACTATTAAGTTACTTAAAACCGAGTATGTCTGCCTTTGGCAGCTATCACAGCCTCATACCGAGCCCACACTGATTCTAGAAGACTACATAAGAAGTTTGTATCTAATTGTATGTAAGTCTCTCGAAGCCAATCGCAATATATGTCATAAGCATTCTTAAGGCCCAACACTCATTTCCATAACATGCTAAACTTTAGATTAAAGCGGTGCTTGAGTTCTCGCCAAAGTTGTTCGATGGGATTTAAATTAGGAGATTGCGCCAGCCAGTGCATGACAGGAATGTGATTTTCATTTAGTAACTGTTGAACGTCGGGCATTTTATGACAAGTGGCATTATCATGCACAAAGATGAAGTCTGCAGCATTGATAACTGTAAGTGTTTCCGATGTTGGTGGTGTAGATAGATCGTCGACCATTGACAATAGCCCATCATACAATACATCCTGGTACTCTTCACTTCCAATCTCCCCCTGCTCAAATGTGATGAGTGGGCCAAGCTTTTCACCAACAAAACATCTCCAAACCATGATTCTGACGTGTTTTGAGTTAAAAGTTGGTTGAATATAACGTTCTTAAAAGGCAGCGCCAGGAGGACGAATGACTCGTTGACGTTGTGGATTAATAACAACATAGAGACAACATTCCTCTGAAAATATCACTCTATACCATTGCTCTAATGTCTAATCTTTGTGTTCCACTGCCCATTCAAGCTGTGCCCATTTGTGTTCTTTCGTGATGAAAGATTTTCAACGTTTATAGCGACTGACAAGGTTGACTTCTTTGAGGCGTCGTATTACAGTTTTTGTTGAGACAGGAAGGCCAGACAAATTGGTAATATCGTGAAGAGGTACATCGTCATTTCATTTTGCTATGATGGCAAGGTTGCGGTCTTCAAATGGAGTTGTTTTATGGGGTCGACTGTGTTGAGTATCACGTTCTATGAACATGTCATAGTCATAATGACCGAGCGTTCGGGAGACTGTTGATTGGTTACAACCAATTTCTCTTGCAATCTCAGCTTGCTTTAACCCGAATCGGTCCAATGTAAGGCATTTGGCAATTCATACATTGCTCAACTGTGGGTACTCTGTGTTTGTTTTAGTCGGCATGAGTTTGTTTACAAAGCATGGACGTTTTTCATTTTGGCGTGCATGGACTCCCGAGTCAGAATTCCAATATTTTATGTGGTTGTTTTATTCAGGCCAGTATCTTCATCTTAGATAAAGTATCTCAGTCTCAGATAAAGTATCTCAGTCTCAGATAATATGCCTCAGTCTCAACCAATGTATTTTAGTTTCAATCAATATAACATTGCAGATTCCATGACACTTGCCCAGTATGAAATATTAAGAAGACGTGACTTGACTAATATTTAAATTAATTCGATTAATAATGTAACTTTGATAATCCGAGATCCGGTTTACAGTATCCGCCATGTGAATGGGCCCACCGCCAAAATTTGTAATGTACAAATGTTAGGAGACATCACCACTACGTGAACGAACTGTCATAATATATGTAATCCAATTAGAGTACAATCACGTGCATATGAACAGACTCACCTCAAATGAAAATCATCCAAGTTTGAACTTATGCTAAACTGCCAATTGAAAGCACCCTAGCCTTATAAATAACATGTTAACAGAAGATGATATATTCTTTGTAAATGATAGATAAGACTTTATAGAAACCTCAAAATTATGTAGAATAGCAACTTCAAAAAAATTGTCAATTTATACTGTTTATTTCTATATTATATCTCTGGAACCATAAGGCTATTTCATTTTCTAGCTTCAAGATAAGAAGCTTCCATAAAGTATAGTCATGCCATTGAGATCGATTTCTTAGTTCATCTCTATTACTAGATCTCTGAGTTTTGGAATTTTGTCATATTAGCCGTAAAATGCAATAAAATACCATTTTTGCTTAATTTTGACAAATTTCTGAAACCTAAAAGTTTAGCCAGAGACTTCAATTCAAATAACTGTGATTATAATACAATCGCTGTTGTTCACTGCTATTGACAGCTTAGCTCACAAGCAGTGCTGATCTAATGATAACGAGATATGAATTGTTAAAATACTTGAAAATTGGATGTGATATTGACTTTGCTATAGCACTTGTTTGTTATGTCAATTCAATGGCATCCTTATATATTATAATCAACTCAATATCTATTTATAAATCTTTGAATATCAGGTCTTAAAAGCATAACTTGATGGTGTAGTGAAGTTCGAAAGTTAAGCGATTGACAATTTAGGTGAGTCTGTTCACGTGCACCTGATTGTACATTGCTGTGCTTCCCGCTGGCCAATATTGCACCCATCCATGCTTTGCCTCGGTCGCTGCGAGTGGTATCGTCTATCGCAAATTTTGGCGGTGGGCCCGTTCACATGGCAGATACTGTAGTTTATAACAATTATAACTTGAACTCAATCTAAAACCCAAAACAGCTGCTCGATCTCCAATCAACTCTCTTGTTTGGCTCCACTCGTAGATATCACTGTCTATAGATACATACATACACTCATATTAATTAAATCTTCGCAAATTGCTATATATCTACATACCTACAGCATTAATATCCGATATCAAAATATATTTTGATGATATCTATGCTGAGTGTCACCATCCAAATTTAAATTATTAGCTGTATATCAGTAATCAACCTTGACCTTTATCTTTTGTCATCTCTTATTTCTTGCCTCCCTCATCTAGATGCTATTCTTCTTTATTTCCAATCTGTAGCATCCTGCTTTATATTTAAAGCTGGAATTGAGCATCAATTTCATTAAAGAAAGAGATAAATGTATGATATCAAGTAAATGAATGATATAAATAGCAGCTAGATGAATGGTTTTTGTGAAATATATAATGATTAATAGAAAATACCTAAACAATTATAAATCTATCAGAAACTATGATGATTATAAATGCTGGTAGCACCACCACCAATGTAAATAGCATCTCAATTACTTTGTAGTTGATCAATCATATCATGGACACTCGCGAGTGGGCTCTTAAGTGAAGAAACAAAGCCTTGGGGCTGATCCAAGGTGGGCGACATTTTCAATCTGAAATTACCAATATCACCAACGTTTCTAAAGAGGCACTTGGAGATCTCAAAAAGCACGCCTTAGCTCTCAATAAAGTATGATCCAGCCATCCACTCAAGCTGTCCTTATTAAATAAATGTCAAATTGTCTACTATATCATAAGAAACTACGAAGCCTGCCCGTTATCTATCTAATCTATTATCTAAGACCATGAACTTGGCATCCCTTCTGACACCCTCAAACATATCTTTAAAGACCTTGGCTGTAATCATCGTATAGCTTGACACTGACCCTTTCTCAAGAAACTTGACAGGAAACATTGTCTTCAACTTGCAAGGTGCCATACCCATTTCACTGTTGAGGATTGAAAAGCCTTTATTTGAACAGCTGAGATGAACATAAATGTGGGAACGCAGCGCAGCAGCAGAGACTGAGTATGGACAAGGGACGATGAGGAAGCTCATTCTGATTGTATTGATTATAAGAAATATGCTACTCGAACTGGGATGATGTTTTGGGGGACGTTTACATGAGATAAGATGGGTCCAGGAGTGTTTTTTGAACCGAAGGATGGAAAGAAGGTCAACTTCACTATTTATTGAGACCAAATCTTGAAAGGACCACTTCAAGAGTTCTGGGACGAGTCATTTGGAGATGTGAAGATGCCAATTGTGATGGAAGATAATGCTCCTCCTCACAACAAGGTCTGCATTTCTGTCAGAATTGAGCTGAGAATGAAGTGTCATCAACACTGATCTCAATATAATTGAGATCATTTGGGCACATATAAAGCATATCATTTCAAAGAAATATGCTCATTTTATGTCTCAGAGGGTCATGCAAGAGCTAGTTGTCAGTATTTGGAAAGACTTTGTAGATCATAAGTGGGATAATTTAGTTGAGAGTGTGCCAGACAGAATTCAAGCAGTGATCAGGGCAAGAGGAGGATTCACTCAATTTTAGAGTCAGATTGCATAGAATATAGTCTATACTAGGTCCTTGCCAAGTTTTATCGCATCAGAACTTGTGATGGTGGCGATATATGTGAAATGGTGGCTACCAGTCAAGCCTGAGTTCATGATCGTTCGGGTACTTTCTGCCGATCATTGTAAGATTTGGAAATGGTTCGTCCGAAATAACGTGACTGCGGAATGTATTTGCGAGGCTGTAGAATCCCAAGTTTTCCGATAATCAGAAAGACTGTCCGACACTGTAGGTGGGAAGAATTCATTTTGGCGATGGAAAAGCGGCAACCCTCCGCCTCAGGACAGTATGCAGGATACTCCAAGTAGGGTCGCTCCTGGCCTAATGGGCCACCCCCCAATGGGACTTTAGCAGTGTTTCAGCAATTTCTGGATGTAAAAGCACCATATCTCTCAATATATGAGGTCAA
>Ga0335076_10004862_pt1 | contig 13609 bp, 15 predicted proteins | sample Lox_Sample_25_FD_206717 | JGI IMG/M metagenome (GOLD analysis project Ga0335076, IMG submission 206717) | Soil microbial communities from Loxahatchee National Wildlife Refuge, Florida, United States - Lox_Sample_2.5 | ecosystem: Environmental > Terrestrial > Soil > Wetlands | place: USA... | reverse complement strand
CTTCGGGAACCTCGACAGGATCGAGGGATTTGATGGGATGCAGGCGGATACGGGCGAGTTTGGGAGCGGGTTCGGGCACAGAAGAAAGATAGCAGATAGCGGATGGCAGATATCAGTCGGAATCAGTGACCAGCAATTGGTGATCAGCCAGAGGTGATAGGCGAACAGCGAACGGCGATCGAGATGGTCTGCAGTTCGTAGTCGGTAGTCGGTAGTCAGTAGTCGGACCGATTGAAGGAACCACTTAGGATGCGGAGAGGGAGAGAGAGCGGTGGTGAGGGGCGGGATGGAACGGACTGACTCCGGTTTTGCGGAGGGCGTCTAGCGATTGGGAAGCGTGCAGGAGACGCGTGGTGTGGACCTGCGCGACATCGCCGCTGGAGAAGAAAGCGACGGTGATATCGGAAGCGGATACGGATTCCGGAAGATCCGAGATGGCCAGAACGTCGTAGGAATCCACCGCGAAAAAGACGGCTTGGAGCTGGCCGCCGAGCGAGTCGATAGGGGCGCGAACGGACTTGAATCGATCTTCGCTATCAAACAGGCGGCGCCAAGCGGAGCTCGTGAAACTGATCTGGTGACAGAAGTTAGACATGGAAATTCTTTCTGGGGGAAGGGAAAAGGACTTAAGGGCTCGGCCAGTGTGCGAGCGTGATGAAGGGAAGTCAAGAAGAAAACGAGGGATTTAGTAAAAGGATTTAGCAGCGGTCGTTCCAGAATGGAACAACAGAAAAGAAACGTAGGGGAGCCGGGGATTCGCGAAGAAAGTTGTCCGTGCGTGAATATTTCTCTTGACAGCAAGTAACGCCATGGTATACTTGCGGACGTAGAAAAGTGTATCCAAGCCCCGGCGATGAGCTGGGGCTTTTTGTTTAGGTGGCCGGACGTCGCGCCAGCAGCAATTGTGAATCGGTTAGAGCGCGTCAAGATATTTCGGTTGAGAGCCTTCTTCGCAGACGGCTCCTCAGGATGAGATGTTCTGAGTTGGCAATACCCGGGAAGATAGGACGGCTCGGCGCTTGAGCGTCAGCCCAAGATCGAAGAGAAGAAGGCCCAGGCCTTTGATCGTAAGAACCCACCCTTCGCGCAGAACCACGCGAAGGATGGGGCACCCTCAAGATCATTCGGGGTTGCTGTCGGATCGATGTGAAAGGCGGCGATGAATCGCTGCACTTCAAAATGAAAAAATGTTGCGCATATTACCCGATTGCGGGATCGCGATCGGCTTGGGTTCCGTGTGTGCGGAAGGCGGAGGAGGGAACGCCATTTTGCCAGCGGCACGGAGATGCGGTGTTCGGGGCGATGCTGGGGGCGCTGGTGTACCGGGAGCCGGTGAATGAGGTGCTGAGCTTGGAAAGCAGAGACGCGAAACGGATCGCGAATGGTGGAAAGAAGAAAGCGGATCCCTCGCGTGGCTCGGGATGACAAATCAATAAGGAAAATCGTGCATGAATTTGTTTGTACGGCGTTGGCGGAGGTGAGTTGGTGGCGAGCTTGCGGAGGGCGTGGAGGTTAGGTGTTGGGACTTTCCGGACACTGAACGGTCCGCTGTTCGGAGAGATGCACGTGAGGAGCGGACGCTTGCTGTGCAAAGGAGCGCGTAAGTCGAATCGCGGGGCGAAGGACGCTTCGCCGAACATCTTGGCTGGATTTGACGACGGAAGCGGAAGTTCCGGTGACGGGAGTGTGGCCCCCTCCGGCCCACGCGTTCCGGACCGCAAGAGGTTCGCTGATCTGGCTGGGGGTGATGGCGATGAGGCGAGGCGCGCTCCTGAATGTTCTCGAACGAGACTGGCCTTGCCAGAAGACGCGAGCGAGTTCGTTGATCAGGTGAACGAACTGGAACAGTTCGTCCGGGTAGCAGCGTTCCTGCTTTCTGATGAGCAGAAAGACGTCAAGACGAAACAGCAATTGCTGAAGCAGTTGTTGGAATTGAAGTACGGGAAGAATGCGCGCCGAGTGTTTGAGGAAGAGTATTCGGCGACGGACTGCGTACCTCGGCCCGTGCGGGAATAAGGAGACAGCGAAATGGGAAATGCGAAAGTGATCTTCATCGGCGAGATTGCTCAGATCGGCGGCGTGGCCGCTGTGGTACTGGGTATTGTCTTGAGTTTGCATCACTGGGGCGCAGCCGCTGCCCTGATTGGCGGAATCAGTTCTTTCTTTGTGGGCAGAAAGCTTCGCCAGGGACAAGCGTAGAGCCAAAGAGGGTGCGAGGAGAGGATGCGGCTGGAAGAAGGGTGCGAGCGAGGGCACGGGAGAGTCTGGTACACGCCCTTCGATCGGCAGAGGCAATTCCATCTCTCTGGGGCGAAGTACCGGTTATTCGGCGGAGCAGCGGGACCGGGCAAAACCAAGGCGTTATTGTGTGAGGGCATTCAGCAGGCCCTGGACGTCGCCGGAAGCGACACCTTGTTGCTCCGCCGCACTTACCCCGAATTGGAAAGTTCTTTGCTTGCGCAATTTCGCCGCGATGTCCCGCGAGACTTGTACGTTAGCTACAACGAAGCCAAGCATGTAGTGACCTGGAACAATGGCTCCACGACCCGGTTTGGCTACTGCCGCAATGAAAATGATGTCTATCAGTATCAGGGTGCGGAGTATCTGTTCATCGGCATCGATGAGTTGACGCACTTCACGCTCAAACAATGGCAATTTCTGACTTCTCGAAATCGTTGCCCGATTCAGGCATACACTTCCGGCACGAATCGGGGAAGGAAAGTGGTCCCCTGCATGGCCGGCGCGACGAATCCGGGGAATATCGGGCATGCGTGGGTGAAGGCGTTGTGGGTGGATAAGACTCCGCCGCCGGGATATGAGCGAGCGGAGCAGTACGATCCGACGGATTATGAGTTCATCCGGGCGAAGATTGAAGACAACCCGATCTACGCAAACGATCAGAATTATTTGAAGAGCCTGGGGGCGCTTCCGGAGAAGTTGCGGAAGGCGTTTCTGGAAGGCGACTGGAGCGTGTTCGCAGGGCAGTACTTCGATGTGTTTGAGCCGTGGCGACACGTGGCGCGGGCGGAAGCGATGCGGATGCAAGAATGGTGGCCTCGGTGGATTTCCGTGGATTGGGGATTCCATCACCCGAGCGCGGTGTATTGGCACTGCGCGGCGCCGGAGGGAGCGATCGGCGAACAGCGACCAGCGATCGAAAGACACCGACTCACCGCAGAGACGCAGAGGAACGAAGAGGGCCACGGAGACGACCAGGCGAGGAGGCAAGGAAGTAAGGAAGCAAAGAGTGGACCGCGAATCGTTACTTACCGGGAGTATGTGAAGAGTGGGCTGTCGCCGCGGATGCTGGGGCAGGCGATCGCGGAGATGTCGAAGGACGAGAGAATCCGCGAAGTGGTGATGTCGCCGGATGCATTTGCGCACCGGACGAGCGAGGCGTCGATTGCGGAGCAAGTGGGAGAGGTGCTGGAGCAGAACGGGCTGCCTAGGCCGATACCGGCAGATGACGATCGTATTGGTGGATGGCAGTTGATGTACCAGATGCTCGAGAACGATGATTGGGTAATTGCGGACAATTGCAAGGAACTGATTGAGGGCCTGCCGCAGCTCGTGAGAGATGAGAAACGCGTGGAGGACATCCGGAAGGTGGAAGGGGATGATCCTGCGGACGCGGCGAGATATGGAATAGTTTCCGGCGTGAGATACGCCGGCTTTGGGGCACACCGAAGTGCGCCCGGGGCGGGGCAGGCCCCGCCCAATAAATTTGAAGCGTGCGGGCCGCGATTCGTGCCGGGGATGCCGGTGGATGTGCAGATCGAAAGGCAGATTACGGCCGAGGATCCGACGTCGCGGATGATTCACCGGGCGCGGTTGGAGGAAGAGGCGCGAAAGCAATTGGGGCCGAAGAAGTTTGGCAGAAGAATGAGGTAAGGGAATAAGGAAATAAGAAAGTGATGGAAAAAAGCGGGTCGTTCGGTTCACTCCGAGCGAAAGAAGAAAACTAACGCAGAGGCGCAGAGGCCGCGGAGATACGCGAGGAACGGAATAAGACTCGCGCAGATCGAGTAGAGGGTGCAGGCGGCTTCGGTCGATTGTGATGAAACCGTAAAAGCGGCGATGAATCGCCCTTCCAGGGCAAGCCGCAGTCCAAGAAAACCAGGCGGAGTATGAAGCTGAATACGGCTGAGGCGTGCGGGTGGGTGTGCAGTGCTTGCGAGGCGGGGCTCGAGAATTGCGGCTGTGGCAGCCAGTGCAGCGCCAAGGAATGTTGCGAGAAGGTTTGGCGGGAGCAAATGGAGCGGGAGGAGATTGACGCAGTGGTGAGGGAAAACGGGATACGGTTCGCGATCAATCAGCATATTTGTGAGGACTAGACTAGGGGCCGCAAGGCTGCCGCTCAAGACACAAAGATGCCGGGCTAAAGCCACGGCGCTACGGACTGTGCGGTGACGGGCTTAAGCCACGGTGCGGACCTGGTTCGCGTTAGAAGAGCAGGATGGACGCGTAAAGCGTCCGCTACAAACGGATTCGGAAGGCTGTTCGGAGGGTCGATGAGTTGGTTGCGAAAGGTCTGCAGATCGCGGTATGTGGCGATGCTGGAGGAGGAAGTGGCGCGGCTGCGGGCGGAGAACCGCGCGATGTTGAATTCGCTGCTGGGGACGGCGGGGTTTCCTCCGGTGGAGACCGGCGATGAACGGATAGAGGAAGTGCCGCGACTCAGGCGAAGGTCGTGGCAACAGATTCAGAGAGTGAAAGAGGAAGAAGCGACGACGGCGAGGAAGTAAGGGAGTGAGGAAAGAGAAGGGGGCTTGTGGCGTAACGCCGTCAGAATCCACCCTTTCGCAAACGGCGCGAAAGGATGGGGCACCCTCGAGCACTATTGAGGAGCGACGCAACAAAGTTCGTCGAAGGACGAGATTGGGAATTTGGAGCGCGGAAACATGGCGACGGTCGATAAGAGTTGGAACGGTGAAGTGGCAGGAGAGATTCCTCGCTTCGCTCGGAATGACGGATTTGATGATGCGAACTTGAAAAGCGCTGGCATGAAAGCTGGCGCTACATGGGCGGGGGAAATGATGGATCTGGGGCCGAATCTGGAGCGGTTGGAGGAGGAGCGGCCGGAGCTAGTGGCGGCGCTGCGGGAGCTGGTGCGCGGATACCGGATGGAGGGAGTGGCAGCGCGGCGGCATGAAATTCGGCGAATTCGCCAGGCGCGGATGTTCTGGCAGGGGATGCAGTATGCATGGTGGAATCCTGCGGATATGAATTGGCACTTGCCGTACGAGCGGCGTTCCAAGGATGACCGGGAGCTGGAGGAGATGCCGCGGTACCAGTTTGTGACGAATTTCTATCAAGGATTTGGGCTGTCGTTTGTGGCGGTGCTGAGCCAGGACGTTCCGAGTGTGCGGTTCTATCCGCAGAGCACGCAGTCGTTGGTGGACATTGCGGCGGCGCGCGCGGCTAGCGATGTGGCGGAATTGATCGAGCGGAACAATCACGTGGAGGAATTGCTCACCGCGATTGGATATTTTTTGTGGACGGACGGAAAGCTGGGCGCGTATGTGCGGTATGTGGAGGATGGGCAGCGGTTCGGGTTCCGGGACGAGGAGATTCTGGAGGCGATTGAAGTGCCATTGGGTAGGGACGCGATTGTCTGTCCGCAGTGCGGCAAGAGAATTGCCGTTGATGAGGGCGATCCGCGAACGGCGAACGGAGATCAGGAGGGCTCGGTACAAAAGCTTAACGCAGAGGTAGCAGAGACGCAGAGGGCACGGAGAGATCCTAGCGAGGATCGGTCCTTCGGCGCCCGCCACGGGAGGGCTCCTCAGGATGACAATTCGTTTGGTGGCGCTCAAGACGCAACGATTGGAGAGCGGTCCGCCTCAAAAGGCGGACCCTACAACGGGAGAGGAATTGGGCCAGGGAAAGGCGCGCAGCCAGGAATGGCTGTGCCACGGGCTTGTCCTGATTGCGGGACGGAGCTTGGCGGGAAGGATTTGAAGAGGGCGGAGCGGGTGACGGTGCCGCGAGTAGCGAGTGTGCGGCGGGTGGCGAATGGGCAGGAAGTGATTTCGATTGCAGGCGGCCTGGAGTTGAATACGCCGGTGTGGGCAAATGAGATGCACGAGTACCCGTACCTGCAATGGCAAGCAGAGGTGCATCGGGCGAAGTTGAAGGCGGCGTATCCGCTGGCGGCGGAAAAGATCGAGAGCGCGCCGTCGCAGGATGCAGAAGATGTGTACGCGCGCGTGTCGCGGCTGAGCGTGGAGCAAGGGTTGCCGACGCTGCATCCGGGCGATGCGCTGATGAACCTGATTACATTTGACCGGACGTGGCTGCGGCCGTGGGCGTTTTACGGCGTGGAAGACGAAACGGTGCGGCGAGATTTGCTGGCACTGTTTCCGGACGGATGCTACGTGGCGTTTGCGGGCGACGCGTATTGCGAAGCGCGAAATGAAGGAATGGATGACCACTGGCGTGTGCTGCACGCGTTGCCAGGGGACGGGCAGAACCGTCCGAGCGTGGGAGATTCGCTGGTGCAGGTGCAGGAGCGGTACAACACGCTGTCGAACATCCAGGCAGAGACGTACGAGTACGGGATTCCTCCGATTTACGCGGACCCGCAAGTGTTGGATTTCGATTCGCTCTCGAACCAGGTGGCGGAGCCCGCAGCGCATTTTCCAGCGCGTGCGCGGCCGGGGCAACCGTTGGCAGCAGGATTTTTCCAGCCAGCGCCGGCGCAAGTGCCTCCTGACATGATTCGACATCAACAGGATCTGATTGGCCCGGTGGCGCAATTTCTGACGGGACTGTTTCCTGCAGTGTTTGGAGGAAACATGGAGGACGTGAAGACGGCAAGCGGGTACGCGTTGGCGCGCGACCAGGCGCTGGGGCGGTTGGGGCTGGTGTGGCGCAGGCTGAAGCAGTTTTATGCAGACGTGATGCTGCTGGGCGTAGATTGCTTCCGGAAGAACCGGCCGGAAGCGGTGGAGGTGCCGCTGCTCGGGCCGGATGGCGCGCTCGATGCGCGGCTGATTCGGGTGGCGGATTTGAAGGGGAATATCTGTGTGCACGCGGAAGCGGATGAGAGTTTTCCGCGACTGAAGTCGCAGCAAAGAAGCGTGCTGCAGCAATTGTTCGCGGTGAAGGATCCGCTGATCCAGGAAGCGCTGGCGGAGCCGGCGAATGTTGGGTACATCAAGAATGTGCTGGGGCTGAGCGAGTTGGTGGTGCCGGGGGAGGATGCGCGGAATAAGCAGTTGCGGGAGATTCAGGTGCTGCTGGGTGGGGCGCCGATTGTAGTGGAAAGAGCAGTGACGAGTGGCGAGTGGCGAGTGACGAGTCCAGAAAACACCAACGCAGAGACACAGAGGATGCCGAGGTCATCGGAGGAAGGTCAAAGCAGATCCCTCGCTGGCACTCGGGACGACGGAACAGCGAGTGGCGTGACTGTGCTGCCATCGGTGGCGGTGGATGCGTTGCTCGATGATCACGCGGTGGAGTTTGAGGAGTGCAAGCGGTGGGCGAACTCGGAGGCGGGGCAGGCGGCGAAGATGACGAATCCGGCGGGGTTTGGGAATGTGCGGGCGCATGCGGAGGCGCATTTGCGGGCGATGCAGGAGACGAAACCAGCCCAATAGGGTGACTGGAACTTTCCACAGCCCTGCGGCGTAGAGCGTCATAGAGGCCGCAAAATGTGCGCCGCGTTGAGTTATCCGATGAAGCGATCAAGGGATGAGATTGCGGTTGACTCGATTTGGTTTGTTTTGAAGCTGATTATTCTCACGATAATCAAGTCCGCTTGAGAATCGAGAGGCTATGGTCATGCGGCAGAGCTGCCTAGTCTGGGTGAGGGATACATTCTGGGGAAAAGCGGGAGGAGGCTCCCGCACTCCAAAACGTGGCGGAGGATTTTGTGGACGCGGGGACAATGACGGCAGGCGGGGAAGTGTTTGCGCTGACGGACGAGCAGATTGTGGGGCTGGAGGCGGCGCCAGAATCGACGGAGAAAGAAGGACTCACCGCAGAGACGCCGAGGAGCGCAGAGGGCGGCCGAGACGGGGCGGCGATCGATAGGCTAACGGATGATGAGCGAGGGGTCGCTGCACGGGGAGAGCGCACGGCCTCAGAGGGCGGTCCCTACAAAGACGGCGCCAAGGGCGAAGTGCCGGAGTGGCTGGCGGCGCGGATGAAGGACCCCTGGCATGGAGATGAGGCGAAGGCGTTGTGGGATGGGAAGCAGAGGGCGGAGACGGAAGTTGCGGCGTATCGCGAGGTGTTTGCGACGCCCGAGGATGCGCGGACGCTGAGGGAGATTTATCCAGGGGGAGTCCCAGAAGCGAAGTCGGCGGCGGAACGGGCGCGGGCGCTGGACGAAATTGATGCGGCGTTTTATCGAGGCGACGCGGCGGCGCGGACGGGATTGGCGCAGCGCATGATGGCACAGGATCCGGAGGCGTTCCGGGCGATGGTGGAAGCGGGGGTGAGGTTGCTGGATGGAGCGGCCGGTGAAGAGAAACGACTCACCGCAGAGACGCAGAGGACCGCAGAGGACCGCGAAGACAGCAAAGCACAGACAGGAGTGTCTGTGCCACAGGAAGTGGTGCGGGCGTACGGGGAGATGGAGCGGGCGGCGAATGCGGAGCTGGAAAAGAGTGTGGGGGCGGCGATCGGGCGCGCCATGGAACAGGCGCTGCCGAATTTGAAACGAGGTTCTACGCCTGGGCAAGCAGGGGCGCAGCATGCTGCGCCGCTACAGGAGCGGCTTACGGGAGCGGTGCGAGAGGAAGTAGAGGCGGCGTTGAAGAGCGACCGTGAGCTGGGAGAGCAAGTGGCGCGGGTGTTGGCGGGGCGGCGATTCGATGCGGTGGCGCGTGGGCAAGTGGTGCGGTTAATCGATGAGCGAGCGCAGCAGTTGGTGCCGGGAGCGGTGAAGAAAGTGGTCGGGGCCTGGACGCAGACCACTTTGGCGGCGCGAGGAGAGAACGAAGGACCGGCTCGCGTCGAGGTGAAACCTGTCGCGGACAATCACGCGAGATGGATACCGTATGAGGCTGCACATCCTGCGGCGAAGAATCCGCGGCAGCGCGCGACGGAAGAATTGGAAGCGGTGGCGGTGCGACGTGGGCCGCGGGTGAATTATTCGCGGGTGACCGACGAGGAGATTTTAGGGCTGTAGGAGAGAAGAATTACCGCAGAGTGCTCAGAGGAGAGCCCGAGAGAACGGAGAATTGGGCGATCACGATCGGTTGAGATCCTTCGTCGCATAAAACGCTCCTCAGGATGACAGTTTTTTTGTTTGTTTCGACAAACTCATAGCGACGCACGTCCGTTCTCTGACCCTTTCGAGACACAAGCAAAACGACTAGAGAGTTTGGCGCCTTCTCGCAAGACGCCTGAGTGGCTGTGGTGTGCCGGGCTGAAGCCTCGGCGCTACATGGCGGATGGCTTCGGGTGGCCGGGAGATTCCTGCGGCACAGGATCGACCGAACGGCCCGCCTCAGAAGGCGGGCCCTACAACTGCCCTGAGTGACGGCGCAAGCCGGCACGAGATGAAGCGGAGCCATTCACAAACAAGGAGAAGAAACAATGCCAGCACAAGCAAACGCGAATGTCCTCGCGTTGCAGCTCGAGAAGGTGCGCGACAAAGTGCCCCTGCTCTACGAGCGCGACGACATTTTATTGACGATGATCCAGCAGCGCGGGGACATCGATCGAATCTCCAGCCGGAACATGCGGCTGCCGTTGCAGTTGTTGCCGGGCGGGAAGGCCGGATCATACAACGCGGACGGAGGAGATTTGGGGCGCGGGTCGGGGTCGCAGTATGACGTGGCGCAGGTTTCGCCGATTTTCTTCCGCTTTGCGGTGGAAATGACGAAGCTGGCGCAGTATGCGACGACCGGCCGCGAGCGAGCGGTGGAAGACGCAGCGAAGCGGGAAGTAGTGAACGGGATGCGGCAATTCCGGGCGTTCCTGGACAAACTGATGCAGACGGGCGGGAATGGCGTGTTGGGAACGATCAGTTCGTTCGCAACGACAACGTGGACCATGGCAACGCCGCCAGGGGCTGCGCTGGTGTATCCCGGGCAGACGATTCAGGTGTACGACCCGACGCTGACAACAAATCGCGGAACAGCGAATGTGGTGTCAGCGGATCCGATCAGTGCGACGCAGACGATTGTGGTGGATGCGAACCCAGGCGGGCTAACTGCGAACGACGTGATCGTGCATGACGGCTTGAGCGGGGCCTCGCCGGTCTCGTTGTTCGGGATCAAGTATCACCAGAACAGCGCGACCACAGGGACCTGGTTGAACTTGAACCGCGCGACGTATCCGGTGCAACTGGCGACTCCGCGCGTGAACGCGGGCAACGCAGCGCTGACGCCGGCGAACGTGCGGCTGGCGATCAACAAAGTGAGAAAGGCTCTCGGCATCAATCACCTGAGCAAGCTGATCGCGTACATGGCGGTGGAACAGGAACATGCGTGGGAAAACCTGGGGATTACCGTGAGCCAGGTGATCAAAGAAGGCGGATCGCAGGGCGGGAACGATCTGGACCTGCTGTTCACCGGGCGGAAGACCATGAGCGGCGTGCCGATCAAGTCCAGTGTGAATGCGGACCAGACACGTGTGGATTTTCTGGATCTGAGCCATTGGGGCCGCGCAGTGCTGAAGGACATCGATTTCTATGAGGTGAATGGAAATACGGTGTTCCCGATTTATGGCGCTAGCGGCGGTTTGGCGGCATCGTTCATCTTCTACTTCGATACGGCGTTTCAGATTTGGAATGATTCGCCGCGGAGTGGAGCGTACATCGACACGCTGGCGCGGCCGAGCGGGTACTGAGGAAACAGTTGTTATCAGTAGTTGGTAGTCAAACAAAAAGCGATTCGTTAACGCAACGTGAAGGGGCCCGACGGGTGTTGGGCCCTTTGTGTTTTGTGAGTGGAAAAGATCACCGCAGAGAGCGCAGAGGGAAGCAGAGTTAGCGGAGAGTTTGGCGGCAGACATGGTACGGGTGATGCGAGAACGGCATGAGGCGCCGGAAAGTGTGGCTGCGCGACTGGCGGCTGCGGGCGGGTTGAACAAATACGGAGAGGCAAATTACCGCGTGGTGTGGGGCTGGAACCGGCTCGGATGGATCGGTGGGAAGTTTGAAGATCGCGACGAGCAAGGAAATTTGATTCGGGAAGTGGTGGAACTACGCGAGGAACCGAAGTATGCGGCGGTGAATCGTTGGCATGTGGAGAGGTGGGTACCGCCGGAAGCATATGGATCGCCGCGTACGTGGTATGCCCAAACTGTTGAAAGCACGGATGGAAAAAGCGTGCCGGCGTTAGGGCCGTATCCGGAGCGCGGAGAGTATGAGCACTGCTTCACCATCGAGGGAGCACACGGGGAATTTGTGCAACTAACGCCGACGATCGTGGAGCGGGTGGCGCAGGCCATTGAATGGTCGCGGCGGATGCCGAGGGCGGTGCAACGGGCGGGTCTGTATGGACGGGAAGAGCGGAGAGAGCGCAAGTACGAGGAATGGGCCCTGGATTTGTTGGATGACGCGATGCCGGCGCTGCACGGACAGGAATTTGTGACTGTGAAGTGAAGGAACGAAGCAAAGAAATAAGCAGAGAAGAGTCAAGTGCAACGGCTGAAGAGAAGACCCACCCTTTCGCGTAGAGCGCAAAAGGATGGGGCACCCTCAAGTTACAACGATATGGAATGTACCAACGGTGCCGGGCTGAAGCCCGGCGCTACAACATACGGCATGGGGCTGCACTTGCAAATTAGCGGTGGGGAGTTAGTCGGCCAGGCGGCGCATTTCTTCGATGAAGTGAGCGACCGGATGACGGCGGAGGCCGATGACGGCGAAGAAAGCGGCGAGGGCAGCGATGCCCAAGAGCGTGTAGAAGGCGGAGAGATGGTGGTAGTGGCGGACGAGCAGTGCCAATGCAGCAGCGAGCACAGCGATCAGGGACAGGAGCTTGCTCATAAGCAGCCTCGGATGAAGTTGAGGACGAAGAGTTTACGAATCAGTAGAACTTATTGCAAGTAAGGAATCAATAAGCACGCATTGTAGGCATATGCGGACCAGTACCGCAAGATATGGCGGTTCCGGCGGAGTATAACGTGAACAAGAAGATGATGCGGTGGGAGGTCTGGATGCGCGGGATGCTGGCAGCGGGAATCAGCGGCGCGTCCGGGGGAGTGATGACGGGATTGGCGGCGGTGGGAATCGATCCCGGACATTTCAATTTGCAGGCGGGGATCGGGGCGACGGTGCGTATTGGGGCCGCGGCTGCGCTGATCAATGCGGTGATCGGGGTGGCGGCGTATTTGCAGAAGAGCCCGTTGCCGGAGGGTGGCAGTCAGTAGTCGGTAGTCGGAAGAAAGAATTAACGCAGAGGGAACAGAGGCGAAGAGGACACGGAGGGAAGTGTCGAAGATCGGTTGAGATCCTTCGTCGCTTGCCTACTCCGCAGGCAAAAACGCTCCTCAGGATGACAGGTTGGTTTTGTTCTTGGCGGAAACAAAGGTGGAAAGACATGCCAGTTGTTGGATCGAGTGCGTATAACACGGCGGGGCAGATAACAGCGCTGGTGCGGTCGTTGCTGAACGATGCGCAAGGGAATCTGTTCACGGATGCGGTGCTCTTGCCGTATCTGAATTCGGCGTACCGGAAAGTGCAGCGTTCGTTGGGGAACACCGGCGGAGGAGGATTCATCCAGGACGATGCGCTGCTGGTGGTGACGGCGGTGAACGCACAGGATGCGTCGTTGCAGGTGTGCATCAGTGATGCGACAGCGGCGCCGAACCAGCTGCCGACGGACCTGCTGGTGCCACTGAAGCTGTGGGAACGGGCGAACGGGTCGACGGACGATTTTGCGGAGATGGTGGACCTGACGCGGCATGGAGGTCTGCCGTCACGGGCGCAGGACACGACGTTGAGTGTTTGGGAATGGCGCGCAGATGGGCTGTGGTTCGTGGGTGCGACGCAGGACACGCAGATTCGATTGCGGTATTTGAAGGCGTATCCAGACCTGGCGGACGCGAGTTCGCCGGTGTTAGTGCGGAATGCGCAAGAAGCGTTGGCATACGCGACCGCGGGACTGGCGGGCTGGGCGAGAGGAAGTCCGCTGGCGGAGAAGTGGGACGACGCGGCGAGCGATGCGATCGAGGACCTCGTGTCGGCGGCGGTGAGGAGAGAGCAGCAATGCGCGCGGCGGAGACGGCCGTATTCGGGGCGAAGCGGATGGGGAGTGGTCTGAACGTCGAGGCGTCTAAACGCCGCAACGTCAGGAAGTCAGTGGCTGGTGGTAAGTCGTAGGTGGTTAGCGGCACTTCCTAAGGAAGGTGGAGAGATGGCGATTACGATTAATTTGAGTCCGAACAACGTGGACGCGAGCGCCAGCAATTTTGTGTATGCAATCGCGACGCTGACGTTTTCGGGCAACTACACGATTACGACGGGCGACACACTGGACTTCACGCAAGTGTCAGACAAGCTTTCGTCGGACACAGTTGTGCAAGCGTTTGCGGAGAGCCAGACGGGGAACGCGTGGTATTACGTGGTTACGCAGGGCAGCGCGCTGAACAACTGGAAAGTGAGGGTGTACCAGGGCGGCGGGACAGAATTGACATCGGGGGCCTA
>Ga0335076_10004861_pt1 | contig 13611 bp, 9 predicted proteins | sample Lox_Sample_25_FD_206717 | JGI IMG/M metagenome (GOLD analysis project Ga0335076, IMG submission 206717) | Soil microbial communities from Loxahatchee National Wildlife Refuge, Florida, United States - Lox_Sample_2.5 | ecosystem: Environmental > Terrestrial > Soil > Wetlands | place: USA: Florida... | reverse complement strand
TTGACGCGGTCGATCAGCACGATCGCGTTCTTGACCACGATGCCGGCAAGCATGATGAGGCCGATGAAGACCACGACGCTGAGCGGCGTGAACGTGATCTTGAGTGCCAGCACCGCGCCGACCAGGGCGAGCGGAATCGAGAACATGATCACGAACGGATGCAGCAGCGACTCGAACTGCGAAGCCATCACGAGGTAGACGAGGAAGATCGCCAGCGCCAGGGCGAAGATCAGCGACTTGACCGACGCGTCGAGTTCTTCGCTCTGCCCGCCGATGTGGGTCGTCACGCCCGCCGCGAGCGGATTGTCGCGGATGAGTTTCTGCACTTCGTTGACCGCGCTGCCGAGATCTCCGTAATGCAGGTTGGCCGAGACGATCGCCACCCGTTCCTGGCTGATGCGGTGGATTTCGCTCGGACCCACGCTGGAAATCACGTCCGCAACCGCCGACAGGCGGATGGGCGTGCCCGCCGGCGCGCTGGCCGTCGCGGATGTCGCGTTCGTGGAATTCGTCGTGCCCGCCGTCGTCGCCGTGCTGCCGCCTGCTCCTGCGGCGCTAGTGCTGGCGCCCGTGCCGACCGGCGAATAGCCCACGATCAGGTTGCGGATGTCGTCCACGGACGCGCGCTGGTCGGCCTGCGCGCGCACCAGCACGTCGATCTTGCGGTCGCGGAAGCTGTAGCGTGTCGCGACCGAGCCGCGCACCTTGTTCACGACCTGGTCGGAGATCTGCTTCGTGGTCAGCCCGAGCGCTGCCGCGCGGTCCTGGTCGAAGCGCACCTGGATTTCCGGATAGCCGCCCTCGACCGTCGACTTCACGTCGGCAAAGCGCGGCGAGGCATTCATGAGCGCCGCGAGCTTCTTGCCGCCCTTTTCGAGCGCAGCGAGATCATAGCCACGCAGCTCGATCTCGAGCGGAGTGGCGAAGCTGAAGAGTTGCGGCCGAGCAAATTTCACCTCGGTGCCGGGATGCGCCGCCATGGTCGCGCGCAGGGCTTCGACCGCCTCCCTCTCGCCGCGCTCGCCGACGCCGGGCTTCAGCACAACGAGCAGGCGCGCGATGTTTTCGCCGGATTCGGTGGGCGTTGCATCGAGCCGCGTGCCCGTGCCGCTGACGCCGTAGATCAGTTCGATGTTCGGGTCTTTCGCGTTCTTCTGCTGCAGTTCGGCGACGAGCTTGTCGGTGTCGATGAGCGCCGTTCCGGGCGCCTGCTTCACCGTCATCTCGAAACGGCCCTGGGCCAGCGAAGGAATCAGATCAAGACCAAGCGTCGGGATCAGCGCCACGCTCGCAGCGAAAGCCAGCGCGGCCCAGCCGAGAACCGTCCACGGACGCGCGAGCGCCTTCGGCAGCAACGCGTGGTAGGCGTTCGCCGCGGCGTTGTAAGGCATCATCACGTAACGCCCGATGACCCTCAGGGCCCGGCCGACCAACGTTCCAACGATGCGGAAGATGAAGAATCCGGATGCAGCGAAGAAGCGGGGAATCCACTGGAAAAACGTTCTCGACACCGGCGCAATCACGCGCTTGACGGCGCGTCCGAAGCCGCTCGTCGGCTGCCAGCCTGGCGAAGGCGGCTCGTCCCGGTACGCGATCGGCGAGCGGCCCTTGAGCGAGGCCAGCATCGGGATCAGCGTCATCGCGACCACGAGCGAGATCAGCATCGCGAACGTGACCGTCAGCGCCTCGTCGCGGAACAGCTGCCCGGCCACGCCCTGCACGAACACGAGCGGGAAGAACACCGCGACCGTCGTGAGCGTCGATGCGATCACGGCCATCGACACTTCGCGCGCGCCCTTGACCGCGGCTTCCACGATGCCCATGCCGTGCTCGCGCAGGCGCGCGATGTTCTCGAGCACGACGATCGAGTCATCCACGACCATGCCGGTCGCCAGCGCCAGACCACCGAGCGACATCACGTTCAGGCTGACACCGAACTGGCCCATGAAGAAAAACGTGGCGATCAGCGAGATCGGCAGTGACAGCGCGATGATGAATGTGCTGCGCGCGTCGGCGAGGAAGAAAAAGATGATCAGCACCGCGAGCAGGCCGCCGATGATCGCGTCGTCGCGCACGTCGTCGAGCGAGCTCTGGATGAAGATCGACTGGTCGTCGATCGTGTTGAGCTTCGCGTTCGTCGGCAGGATCGACGTGCACGGACCCTGGGGATGCGCGCAGGTGAGCCGGTCCAGCTGCTTCTTCACCGCCGCGGCGACGGTGACCGTATTGGCGTCCCCTTCCTTGTAGACGGCGAGCTCGATGGCTTCGTGTCCGTCGACGCGCACGATGCCTTCGCGCTCCTTGTAGCCCTGGCGCACGTCGGCGACGTCCTTGAGGCGGATCGGCACGCCGTTGTCGACCTTGATGAGCAGGTTGCGCATCTCGTCGAGGTTGCCGAACTGGTTGACGGTACGCACCAGATAGCGCTGCGAGCCGTTCTCGATGCGGCCGCCGGAGACATTCACGTTTTCATCGGCCAGACGCTTGGTCACGTCGGCGACGCTCATGTTGATCTGCTGCAGGCGATGCTGGTCGATCTCGACGTCGATCTGGTCCTCGAGACCGCCGCCCACCTTGACCGCAGCGACGCCCGGGGTCGGCTCCAGGCGCTTCTTGAGTTCATCGTCGGCGAAGCGGCGCAGCTGCTTGAGTTCCGCTTCGCCGACCTCGCCCTTGCCTGACGCGCTGAGCGACAGGCGCATGATCGGATCGGTCGACGGATTGAAGCGCAGCAGCACCGGCTTCTTCGCATCGAGCGGCAGCTGCAGGATGTCGAGCTTGTCGCGCACGTCGAGGCCGGCCTGGTCCATGTTCGTGCCCCAGGCGAACTCGAGGATCACGTCGGACTGGCCGGTACGCGAAACGGAATGGATCTTGCGCAGGTTCTTCACCACGCCGATCGCTTCCTCCACCGGCTGCGAGATCAGGTTCTCGATCTCGAGCGGCGCGGCGCCTTCGTATTCCGTGCGAACGGTCAGCGTGGGATACGTCAGATCCGGCAGCAGGTTGACCTTGAGCCCCGACAGCGCGATCAGGCCGAACAAAACGAAGGTGAGCGTCACCATGCCGACGGTGACACGCCGGCGGGTTGCAGCCTCGACGATGTTCACCCGACGACTCCGACCGCGCTCTTGTCAGCCAATGCCTTTTCCTTGCCCTCCTTCGCCTTGTCCTCGAGCACCTGCACCGCGGTGCCGTCGCGAACCGCGTTGCGGCCGACAGTGATGACGCGATTGCCTTCGTCGAGCCCGCCGCGGATCTCGATCTTGTCGCCTTCGCTGTAGCCGACCTTCACGAGCTTGCGGTGCGCGACGAATCCGGGCGCGGCCGGCGCGACCTTCGCGTCGGCGGTCTTCGCATCCGGCTTGTCGGCCTTGTCCTTCCTGGCAGGTGCCGGCGGCGGCGCGTTGTCGACCACGAACACGGCGGTCTCGCCGTCTTCCTCGACCAGCGCCGCGCGCGGAATCGTCAGCGCGTCATCGCGATGGTCATAGATGACATCGATGCGCGCGAACATGCCCGGCTTGAGCGTGCCGGTCTGATCATGGAACTGGCAGGTGACGCGGAACGTGCCGCTGGCCGGATCGACGACCGGCGCGATGCGCAGGATCGTACCGGTGAACTTGCGGCCGGCCAGCGCATCGGCTTCGAGCTGCACGGCCTGCCCGCCCTTGAGAATTCCAAGCTGGCGCTCAGGAACGTTGAGGACGGCCTGCAGCGGATCCATGCCGACGATGCGGAACACGTTCTGATTGGCCTGGATCATGTTGCCGACCTTGACTGAACGCTCGGCGAGCACGCCGTCGACCGGCGCGAGTATACGTGTATACGCGAGCTGCAGCTCCGCGCCCTCGCGCGCCGCACGCTTCTCGGCGAGGTCGAACTTGTCCTGCTCGTATTCGAACTGCGGGATCAGCTGTTTCGGAATGGCGGCCTCGGCGTGTGCGAACGTCGCCTCGGACTTGTGCATCTGGGCCTCGGCCTGCGCGAGCTTGCTGCGCGCATCGGCGTCATCGATCTCGGCCAGGAGTTGTCCGGCCTTCACCGTCTCGCCTTCTTCCACATAGAGCTTCTTGAGGACGCCGCTGGTCTTGGCGACGACCTGGGCCTCGTGGTCCGCAACGATCGTGGCCGTACCGCTGTAGCTCGCGCTGATGGGCGCGCGCTGCGCGAGCGCGACTTCGACCGGCACGGAGTTGACTTCGGCCTGCTTGGCTGGCGCGGCTGCCCCATCCTTGTTGCAAGCCGAGAGCACGCTGACCGCGAGGGTGATTGCGCATACCAGCAAGGAATTTTTGAGTGTCATGGGGAGATAACCGTTTGATAAGTAGGCTTATTTTTACAAAACGTTATGGTGTTATAGTTAACTATATCACCAGAATACTTAAATTTCAACTCTCCCCTTCTGGCGACGTCACCCATTGTGGGGACGAGGCCTCGCATCGGCCAGAGCCGGTAGTCATGGAATGGCCCCCGGCGCAGCTACCAGGAGTTTGATGCGCGAAGGCCTCCGCAGGTTGCGTCGCGCCCGGTCCCTGCGCGCCTTCCGAACCAACTGCGCGACAAATCTGGCAGCCGCGCGCGGCTGCAGGCTATACTTCGGCGAATAACTTTTACGCTCTCGATTACCGGACAGCCGCATCTATGCCGAGACATTTCCTCGCCCGTTTTCTGCCTTTACTGGCATCCTCGTTCGCCTTTTGCGCCTTTGCCGAGGAGCCCGGCAAGGGCGATCCGCAGGCCGGCAAGGCGCTCGTCTACACGTGCGGTGGATGTCACGGGGTCAGCGGCTATCGCAATGCCTATCCGAACTACCGCGTGCCGCGCATTGCCGGACAGAACTACGACTATCTCGTGACTGCCCTGACCGAATACAAGAAGGGCGAGCGCGCGCATCCGACCATGCGGGCACAGGGCGAAAGCATGTCCGACGAGGACATCCGCAATATCGCCGCCTATCTTTCCAGCCTCAGCCCGTAAGGACCGCGCTCAATGAATCCGATGCGACTGCCAGCACTCCTCGTCTGCCTCGCCAGCACCGGCGCCTTCGCGGCCGACGGCGCAGCGGCACCCGGCAAGACGGTCGAGGACATCGCCAAGCCCTGCGCTGCCTGTCATGGTGCGGACGGCAACGGCACCAATCCCCAGTATCCGCGTCTCGCCGGGCAGTACCACGATTACCTCGCGCGCGCGCTGGAAGAATACAAGTCCGGCGCGCGTCAAAACGCGATCATGGGGGGATTCGTCAAGACACTGAGCGATGCCGATATCGATGCGTTGTCGCGCTACTACGCCGCGATGCCCGGCAGGCTGGACGACCTGTCCAGGCACAAATAGCGTTCAGCGCACCGCGCTCTTGCCGTGGTGCCCACGGTAGTACGGATTGTTCCCCTTGGCATGATCGGTCGCGTCGCGCACCTCCCGGATTTCAGGTAGGTGCGAACGCAGCGTGCGCTCGATGCCCTGCTTCAGCGTGACATCCGCCATGCCACAGCCGTGGCAGCCGCCACCAAAGCGCAACACCACGACATTGTCGGTGCTGACTTCCTCGAGACTCACGCGTCCGCCGTGCGCGGCGATCTGCGGATTGATCTCGCTGTCGAGCAGGTAGCGCACGCGCTCGGCCAGACTCGCCCCAGGTGCCGGCGGACCGCCCTTCAGCTTCGGTGCGCGCACGGTGAGTTGGCCGCCGGCTGCATCGGTCTGGTAGTCGATTTCGGCGCCATCGAGGAAGGCAATGCTCGCCGCGTCGACAAACAGGGTGAAGCCCTCGCATGCGAGCGCCCACTCGTCGCCGGCAAGATCCGCCGCTTCGCAGAACTCGAGGCGGCAGTCGGCCTTCGAGGTGCCGGGATTCACCGCCTGCATGCGCACGCCGAGGCCGTCGATTCCCTGCTGGGCAACGAGGCGCCGGAAGTGCGCCTGCGCTCCGTCGGAAAGCTTGAGCATGGTCCACCTCTCGTAAACAGGACTATTTTAGTCCTAAATCGCGGCGCGGTCACTCACGCTATACTTTTCTGATCCCGGCTGGAGCGCCGACATGACGATCGATGAATTGCGCCTGCAGAGCTGCCGGCCGCTCAAAGGCAGTCAGCACCAGATCGCCGGCGAGCACGCCCGGCGGCTCCTTGCCCTGCTCCCGCATTGGGAGTTCGGCCCCGGCGAGGCGAGCATCCGCCGGAATTTCCGCTTTCCGGATTTCGTCCGCGCGCTCGCATTCGTCAACGCCGCCGGCTGGATTGCCGAGCAGCAGAACCACCATCCGGATCTGGAACTCGGCTGGGGTCGCTGTCTCGTGGCTTTTTCCACGCACGACGTCGGCGGCCTGTCGATGAACGACTTCATCTGCGCCGCGAAGATCGACGCACTGCTGCCGGAGTGATGCCGCGATCACCTGCGCGGCGAGCCGGAGCGCTGCTGAAGGGCTGCGCGGGTGTGCTGCTCGTTGCGGCAACGGCGTGGGCGTTGCTGCAGTTTGCACGATGGGATCTGACCGCGCACCTGCGCGACGCGGCTGCCCGGGATCTCGCGCAGGCTGCCAGCGGCGGCACACCCTATCGCTGGCGCCTGAGCGACTCGAATGACGTCATCGCGGGCCGCGTGTTCTCGGCGCGCGACTATGGGTTCGGCGCCGACGAACTCGTTGTCACCTCGGATGGAAATCCGTTCGAAGTGGGCCTCGTGCTGGCGCGCACGGTGGACGTGAGACGTTTTTCCGGTCTGCGCGTCATTGCCCGCTGCGATCCATCGACGCGGCTGCGCATACGCGTTCGCGAGCGCCTGGACGGCGCAGATTTCATCAGCGCGGAGATCCCTTTCGGCGCACCGCCGCATGGGCTGTCGGTGGACCTCTCCACGCTCGCGTGGACCAGTGGCGATCATCCGGTCGAGGCGCCGCGTGCCGCTGCCATGCTGCGTCTGAGTTTCGCTCTGCCTGCCGGGAGTGTCGCACGCCTGAGCACTGCGAGCCTCGACCGTGCGGTCGACATGCAGCGGATCCGCCTCGACATGCCTGCGGAAATCGTCGCGCCCGGCCACCGGGCGGATGGGCACACCGCCGTGTACCGCATGCCCGAGGACGCAGAGACCCAGAAAGCGGCCCTGAACACGCTTGCGGCGCTGGACACGAAAGAACAGCTCCCTGTACTCCTGCCGCAGTCGGGAAGCATCGAGAGGAAGCTGGCGCTCCGCAGCACGATCTACGCACGACTGCCGGGTGCGATCCTGATACCCGATGCGGCCAAGGGGGAAGCGTTTGCGCAGGCGAGCGCACTGGCGTCCGCACGACCCGCAAACGACACCCGGAGGAACACGCGCTGGATTGCCGTCATCGCGTACTGCCTCGCGCTCGCGTTCTTTCGCCTGCGGCCACCCGCCAGGAAACGCCTGCGTGCGTTCGTCGAGGCCGCGCTGGCGCTGGCGGGTCCCCTGTGGCTCGTCATCGGAGACGGTTTCGACGGCAAGCCCGACGCCGCGCAGAGACTCCTGATCGGGGCCAGCGTGCTGTATGCCATCAGTCTGTCGGTGCCGCGGCACTGGCGCTGGAACGGCAGCGCACGTGCATGGGCTCTGGGCGCAGGCGTTGTCCTCGTTGCCCTGGCGTCGGCGCTTCTGCTCGGCGGCCCGCATGGATCGGGTCGCGCGCTCGGGCAAGCCCAGCTCGCCCGCTATCTGTTGTGGGCGCTGTTCCAGCAGTATCTGATTTGCGCCGTGTGCACCGAGCGCTGGCACCTCGTTGCCGGGAGCAGGGTTCTGGCCATCTATCTGGGTGCGCTGGGATTTGCCTTGCTGCACTTTCCGAACGGTGCACTGATGCTCGCAACGCTGGCCGGCGGCATGTGCTGGTGCGCCTTGTATCTGCGTGAACGCGCCCTGCTGCCGCTTGCGGCGTCGCATGCCGCCAGCGCGGTTGTCCTGCTCGCGCTGCTGCCCAGGGATATGCTGTGGTCCGCGGAAGTCAGCGCGCGCTTTTTCCAGTGACGTCGCGCGGCAGCGCGTCGAGCACGCCAGCCAGATCAGCCGCCAGCGGCGCGGAAAAGCTGTAGGTCTTTCCGCACAGCGCAAATTCGAAGCGCGCCGCGTGCAGGAACAGCCGCCGCAATCCGAAATCGCGCAGGCGCCGGTTGACGTCGCGCGAGCCGTACTTCTCGTCGCCCGCCAGCGGGTGGCCCGCATGCGCGGCGTGCACGCGGATCTGATGCGTGCGCCCGGTGTGCAGGGTCACTTCGGCAAGACTTCCGTCGCGATAGCGCTCGATGACCTTGAACGTCGTCAGCGCAGGCTTGCCTTCGTCGTCCACGCGCACCATGCGCTCACCGCCCTGCAGGGTCGACTTGCGCAGCGGTGCATTCACGTCGAACCGCGCCCGCCGGGGATGTCCCGAGAGCAGCGCAAGATACTGCTTGGTGATGTTTCCGTCGCGGATGAGCTCCTGCAGCGCGGTGAGAGCTGAACGGCGCCGGGCCAGGACGAGGATTCCGCTCGTGTCGCGATCGAGCCGATGCGCGAGTTCGAGCGTCTCGCCCGGACGCGCCGCGCGCAGCAGTTCGATCACGCCGAAACTGACACCGCTGCCGCCGTGGCTGGCGATGCCCGCCGGCTTGTCGATGACCAGAAAGTTGTCGTCCGCGTAGACAACGCTAGCTTCGATGCGACGGACCTGTTGTGGCGACGGTATTCCGGGATCTCCGGGCACCGCCATCCGCACCGGTGGAATCCGCACCTCGTCATCAGCCGCGACACGCGTGTCGGCCTTCGCCCTTTTCCCGTTGATGCGTACCTGGCCGGTGCGGACGAGCCGGTAGACGAGGCTCTTGGGAACCCCCTTGAGCTGCCCCATGAGAAAATTGTCGATGCGTTGACCGTCGCGATCGGCCGCGACGCGAACCCGGCGCACTCCCGCAGCTGAGCCGGGATCGTCAAGTTTCGTCGAAGTTCGCGTCACGATTGGAAATTTTTGCCGCAAATTGCTACACTCCACGGGTGCTTCGCGCATGCCGGCATTGAGCCGAACGTGGCGCACCCGCACGTTGCGTCCGCTGCGCCAGACCGGAATTCCGGGAGGACCCGGCCCAGGCAGGCGTAATCGTAACGGTTCGAGTCGCGGATTGCCCATCGCCCCTCCGGGCGAAGGGATTCGCGGTTGCACATGGGCACCCTTTAACGGCCAGGCGCGGATGGTTCGCGCCGGCAGATACAAAGCGCTCCCGTGGATGCGTGCCACGCCCACGGCCAACGCGGACCGGCTGCCGGAAACGGCGCGGCTTCGCGACGCATACGCGGTCGAGCGCGCGAGGAATATCAAAAATGAAACGCATGTTGATCAACGCAACTCAGCGCGAAGAGTTGCGCGTGGCCATCGTCGATGGCCAGTCGCTTTACGATCTCGACATCGAGATTCCCTCCAAGGAACAGAAGAAGGCCAATATCTACAAGGGCCGCATCACGCGGGTCGAGCCTTCCCTTGAAGCCTGCTTCATCGATTATGGCGCCGAGCGCCATGGCTTCCTTCCGCTCAAGGAAATTTCCCGCCAGTACTTCACCCCGGGGGTTGACCACAACCGCGCCGGCATCCGTGACTTGCTGAAGGAAGGCCAGGAATTGCTCGTTCAGGTCGACAAGGAAGAACGTGGCACGAAGGGCGCCGCCCTCACCACGTTCATTTCGCTCGCCGGCCGCTATCTCGTGCTGATGCCGAACAATCCGCGCGCGGGCGGTGTATCGCGCCGCATCGAGGGCGACGATCGCGCCAACCTCAAGGAAGCGCTCGACGAACTGAAGATGCCCGAGGACATGGGCCTGATCATCCGCACCGCCGGCATGGGGCGCGAAGCAGATGAGCTGCAGTGGGACCTCGATTACCTGCTCCAGCTGTGGAAGGCCATCGACGACGCCGGCAAGGCGCGTCCGGCACCCTTCCTCATCTATCAGGAATCCAAGCTCATCATCCGCGCGCTGCGCGATTATCTGCGCAACGACATCGGCGAGATCCTCGTCGACAGCGAGGAACTGTTCAACGATGCGCGCGAGTTTGTCGAGCAGGTGATGCCGCAGAATCTGCGCAAGCTCAAGCTGTACAACGACACCGTCCCGCTGTTCTCGCGCTTCCAGATCGAAACGCAGATCGAGAACGCGTTCGATCGCAGCGTACGCCTGCCGTCCGGCGGCGCGATCGTCATCGACCAGACCGAGGCGCTCACGGCCATCGACATCAACTCGGCGAAGGCGACGAAGGGCGGCGACATCGAGGAAACCGCCTACAACACGAATCTCGAGGCCGCGGTCGAGGTCGCACGACAGCTGCGCATCCGCGACGCCGGGGGATTGATCGTGATCGACTTCATCGACATGGACAGCCCGAAGCACCAGCGCGACGTCGAGGACAAGCTCAAGGATGCGCTGCGCCACGATCGCGCGCGCGTGCAGATCGGGCGCATCTCGCGCTTCGGACTGCTGGAGATGTCGCGGCAGCGCCTGCGCCCGAGCCTGGGTGAATCGACCCAGAGCGTGTGCCCGCGCTGCGAAGGCCACGGCCGAGTGCGCAGCGTGGATTCGCTGTCGCTGTCGGTGCTGCGTTTGGTCGAGGAACAGGCGATGAAGGAAAACTCCGGCCAGGTGCTCGTGCAGGCGCCGTCGGCCGTGGCGAACTTCCTGCTCAACGAAAAGCGCGCCAGCGTCGTCGAAATCGAGAAGCGTCACCAGGTCCCCGTGATCATCGTGGCCGACGAGAAGCTGGAGACACCGCACTTCGAGATCCAGCGCATCCGCCGCGCCGAGGTGGGCGAAGAGACGAAGCCGAGCTACGAACGGCTTACCCCCGTCGTCGTGGCCCCGCCGCCACAAGTGGCGAAGCCCGGCGCCGAGCCGGAAAAACCTGCGGTGAGCGGCGTCGTACCCGCGAGCCCGGCACCCGTAAAGTCGGAACAGGAAGCGGTACCGCCGGCGCCGGCTCCCGTTCCCGCTCCAGTGGCTCGCGCTGAGCCCGCTCGCAGTTTTCTCTCCAGGATGCTGAGCTGGTTTGCACCGGCGCCGAAACAGCAACCCGTCGCGCCGAAAGCTGCCGCACCGAAGACGCCGCGAAACGAAGGCGCCGAGCGCCGCCCTGGCCACGAGCAGCGCGGGAAAGGCGAAGGCCGTCCGCAGAACGCCGGTCGCGATCGTGCGCGGGGCGAAGGCCGGCCGCAGCAGCGTGGCCAGCAGGAAGGCCGCAGCAGCGAACCGCGCAACGCGCAGCAGCAGCAACGCAAGCAGCCAGCGGCGCAGCCGCAACGGGCCCCCGCGCCGAAGCCTGAAGCGCCGCCTGCGCAAACCGTGCGCGAACCTCAGGCCGTCCCGGCGCAGGCGGCCACGAGCGCCCAGGAAAAGCCGGCGGCTGCATCGGTTGCTCCCAGCGCAGTCCCGATGACGACGGATGACGGCACGGCGCGCTCTCGTCGCCGTGGCCGCCGCGGTGGTCGCCGGCGCCGGCGCGGAGAAGATCGCCAGAGCAGCGCAACACCCGATCAGTCGGGTCAGCCGATCGTCATCGATTTCGACGATGAGGACGATAACGCGGCGCCCTCGCCGCAAATGCAGGCCGCTGCAGCGTCTGTGGCTGCACCGTCGGCCCAGCCGCCTGCACCCGTCGCGCCGAGGCCCGAGATGCAGGCACCGGTCGCTTCGCCACCCGTGCCACCCCAGATGACGATGCCGCTCGCGGAACCCGCGATTCGTACTCCGGCTCCCGCGCCTGCCGCAATCACTCCGGCGGCACCACCGACCCCTGCACCGCGCGTACCCGAGCCTACGCCGGCGATTGCAGCTCCTCCCGTTCGCCCGGTAGAAACGCCTGCGGCTGCGCCTCCTGCCCCGCCGCGCCACGAACCTGTGCGTGAGGAGACGCAGGTGACACCGGTACTGCCACCAACGACTCCGGTTCTGATGCCTTCGCGACCGCTGCCGATTCCGCCGCGCTTCACGCCGGCGCCGGTTGTCATAGCGCCACCGGCTACACCGAGCCAGGACCGCAAACCTGCGCCGCCAGCAAGCCCCGGCGAAGCGTCGCCGCGTGTCCCGGAAACGCCGGCGGTCAAGCCGCCAGCGGCGCCCGCCGCATCGTCTTCGCAAGTCACGAGTCCCGTGCCGTCGGCAGTGCCCGCAGCCCCCGCATTCAAGCCGGTGCAGAATAGTCCGGTCCCAGCGGCGCCCGCATCCGTGGCGCCGCTGGCCCCGCGCCCGGCCGTGCCACCTGTGCCGCCGCCGGTTACGGTTGCTGCTCCGGCGCGCACTGAGACGACGCCTGCGCCCGGCACGCAGATTCCGTCCGCTCCGACTCCAGCGCCCGTTGCGGCGCCAAGTCCGCGCCCGGTGGCCACTCCGGTTCCGGCAACGCAGAACCCGTTTCTGCGTCCGCCGGTGTCAGCCCAACCCTCGCCGGCCCCGTCCGTTCGTGCGGAGCCTGCTCCGCGCCCGGCTCCAACGCCCAGCACCGCGGGCGTGCCGGTCAGTCCGGTGCGTGTCGAGGAGCCGGCGAAGCCGGCACCGACGGCTGCGCCGGAAATGACGTCGGACACGACCAAACCAACGACAGGCGAATGACTCGTGCGGCTGGCGTCCTGCGCCAGCCGCCATTACGCGTGTGCGGATGCGAGGCGCGGTGACGGGTCGATCAGGCCGTGCAGGTTCGCCAGATGCGCGAGTGCGACGACGTTGTCGATCGACAGCTTGTCAAAAAGCCGGTACTTGTAGGTGGCGATCGTCTTTGCGCTCAACTTCAGCCGGTCGGCGATCAGCTGCGCGGTAAGTCCCTGTGCCAGCATCATGGCGACCTCCAGTTCCCGTGACGACAGTTCGCCGAACGGCGATGGCGTCTCGCGGCCATCATCGAGCGCCAGCTGCTGCGCGATATCGCTGCCGATGTAGCGTTGGCCATCCGCGACGCGGCGCACGGCCTTGAGCAGTTCCTCGGCCGGACAGCCTTTCGTCAGATAGGCACACGCGCCGGCATCGAGCAGACGTCGCGGAAACGGGGCGCCGTCGGCAACGGTGAGAATCATCACCCGCGTCGACAGCTTCGCGCGGCGTGCGCGCTCGGTGAGCTCGACGCCGCTGAAGCGCGGCATGTGCACGTCGACGAGCGCGACATCAGGCCGCAGCCGCTTGATCAGCGCGAGACCGGTTTCCCCATCCTCGGCCTCGCCGATCACTTCCATGTCGGGCTGCTGCGTCAGGATCATGCGCAATCCGGTGCGCATGAGCGTGTGGTCGTCCACCAGAACGATCTGGATCATGCTCCTTCCCCATGTGGTTCTTCCCTGTGGCCAAACTTACTGATGATCCGTCTGCCTCGCAAGCGAATTTGCACGAGGAAGAAGCTGTAAACGTTTTCAGGATGCAAGGCCGGCCGAAGCGGTGAGATAGGCTCGTCCGATCCCTGAGATTCGCCTCGCTGCGCTCGGCCAGCTCCGCTGTCCAGATTCGTTCCAGACGAGTCTGTCGAACTCGTCATTCTTGGAGGTGGCGGAAGCGGTGAGATTCGAACTCACGAGAGGCTTACGCCCCTGCCGGTTTTCAAGACCGGTGCCTTAAACCACTCGGCCACGCTTCCCTGGTGGACTATTGTATGCGCTCGGC
>Ga0335076_10004859_pt1 | contig 13616 bp, 10 predicted proteins | sample Lox_Sample_25_FD_206717 | JGI IMG/M metagenome (GOLD analysis project Ga0335076, IMG submission 206717) | Soil microbial communities from Loxahatchee National Wildlife Refuge, Florida, United States - Lox_Sample_2.5 | ecosystem: Environmental > Terrestrial > Soil > Wetlands | place: USA... | reverse complement strand
CGGCGGGATCGTTGAAGATCCGGTCAAAGGTGGGGCAGAGCGTATCCAGGTCGAGCAGGGTCTCGTTCACGTCGAAGACGATGACCGGCCGCCCGGGCACGTTCTGATCGTTCATGCTCTCGGTCATGACAGCGTCCTTTCGAGGAAGCGGTGGATGATGCCCACTGCCGCATCCAGGTGGCTTTCGAGCAGGAAGTGGCCGCCGTCGAGCAGGTGGATCTCGGCGCCGGGCGCATCGCCCGCGAATGCGCGGGCGCCGTCGGGGCCGAAGATCTCGTCGTTGGCGCCCCAGACGGCCAGCAGCGGCACGCGGCTGTCGCGCAGGTAGGCGTGCAGCCTCGGGTACAGCGGCAGGTTGGTGGCGTAGTCGGCGAACAGCCGTAGCTGGACCAGGTCGTTGCCGGGCCGCGATACCAGGGCAAAGTCGTGATACCAGGTATCCGGGCTGACCACGGTCTCATCCGGGACGCCGTGCAGGTACTGCCACCGGATGGCCTCCAGGGTCAGCGCCTGGCGGAGCGCGGCCTCGGCCTGCGGGCTCTGCTCCGCCCAGTACTCGCGCACCGGCTTCCAGAAGCCCTCGGTGAAACCGGCCTCGTACCCGTTGCCGTTCTGGGTGACGATCGCCGTGACCGCGGCCGGGTTGGCGAGGGCCAGCCGCCAGCCCACCGGCGCGCCGTAGTCCTGCACGTACATCGCATAACGGGTCACCCTGAGCTGAACCAGCAGGGCGGCGGTCAGGCCGGCCAGGCCGTCAAATGTGTAGGTGAACTCCCCGGCGGGCGGCGCACCGGACAGGCCGAAGCCCAGATGATCCGGGGCGATCACGTGATACCGGTCGGCCAGCCGCGGGATCAGGTTACGGAACATGAACGAGCTGGCCGGGAAGCCATGCAGCAGCACCACGGTCGGCGCCCCGGCCGGTCCGGCCTCCCGGTAGAACAATCGCTGACCATCGACGGCGGCGTAGCGGTGGTGGACGGTGGTCATCTCCGGTTCCCTTCCGGGTCAGCTGTTGCCGGGGCCGGTTATTGCTTGTGCTCGACGGTGAATCCCAGTTTCCCGAGCACGGCGACGGCGCCGCTTTTCCCGCCCTCGAAATCGCCGGAGCCAAGGCGCTGGCCCGTGGCGAACTCGTAGGCCGTGCCCAGGATTGCTTTCGGCGGATAATGGCGTTTGTCCCGGACCAGGTCATAAGTCGTCGTCGGGGCGAAACCGTGCTCAGCGAAGAACCCCTCGGGCCCCAGCCGGTCGTATTCGTCCATCGCGCGCACCACGTCATCGTGGGTCACGCGGTCCCACACCACGTGGGCCATCGGGTCCTCCCGGGATCGTTAGTTGCGCCCCGGCCATGACGCCGCCGTCGACGTCCCAGATGGCGCCGGTGACCCAGCTGGTGGCCGCGGAGAGCAGGAATCAGCACGGTCTGGCCCTTCGGACAAGGCATAGCCTTCTCCTTTACCGGCATCCATTGAACTTCTGTGCTAATGGATAGAACGAGCCTGACACATTTCCTATGCCGGTGACAAGGAGCCAAAGGTTTCGAAGAATTCATGGCACTTATGAAAATTCCGAATGCCTATACTTCTGATATGGCCGTCAGCACCGGACGCGAGCGCCTCGCTGTGGTCGGCGGGCCGATTGTCGCCGTGGATCTCATCGACACAATCGCGGCGCCCGGATCACCGGCGGCGGGAGATCTCTCGTCGGCGGATGGCGACGCAGAAGCCTCGTGGCAGGTCGAGGGCGCCGGACGTGAGTCGGCTGCGCCGGTGCGCCAGCCCAGCCTGTTCGATGATCTTTGTGGCCGTCAACCCCGGCGTTCATGGTGCGCGCCTGCCGTTTGCGGCAACCGGGCGCGCGTCGCCCGGCATTGCCGCCGCGCGGGCCGGGCCTGACTGGGACCCAAGCCCGCTGGGGTGCGACAGGCACGACTCGGGAAGACCGCGTCGCTTCAGGTCGGAGACGAAGTGCCGCAGCAGATCATCGTGCGGCGCGGCGACAATGACGATCACGTCCCGCAGCTCAGGCGGGTCAACCGGCCTTATCGTCCCGCCCGGCCTCGGCGTGAGAGCCGAGAAGGGCACGATTGCCACCCCCATGCCGGCCGCGGCCAGCTGCGCGGCCGTGCGTGGGCTGCCCGTGCGCAACACCGGCTGCGGCAGCACGACACCGCGTTGCGCCGCGAACTCATCCAGCCACAGCGCATTCCCGTTGTCCGGGTGGTAGTGAACGAGCGGTTCGGCCGCCAGCTCGGTCAGCGGCACGGCGTCCATGCGCGAGAACCGGTGCTCCGCGGAAGCGACGATCACGATCTCTTCGCCGCCGAGCACCTCGACGTGCTCATCCGTGAGCGTCGGCGGCGGCCCGACGACGATGTCCGCCCCTCCGGCAAGGAGCACGTCCAGCATCCGGTTCGCGCTGGTGTACTCCTTGAGGTCGAGTTCGACGTCGGGGAACCGGCGGCGCCAGCTGCGCAGGACCGGGACCAGAACCCACGCCGTCATCGTCTCCGCGCAGGCGATACGGATGCGGCCACCAGACCCGGCCGCCACCCTCCGGCCCGCCATCACGGCCCGGTCGGCCGCGGCCACGGCGATCCGCGCCTCGGCAACAGCCGCCAGCCCGGCCGCGGTCGGCCTGATTCCCCGCGGCAGGCGCTCGACGACTGGGGTCCCCAGCTCCCGCTCGATGGCCGCGATCTGGTGCGACAAGGCCGGCTGCGACATGTGCAGGGCCGCCGCGGCCTTCGTCAGCGAGCCCTGCTCCACTATGGTGACCAGGCACTCCAGTGCCCTCATGGAAAGCATTCGGCGATCCAGTCCATATCAGGCGGTACTTCAGGCCAGTGGCTCGCCGCCGCGAGGCGGATCCGGCTGCGTAGACAACGCTCGCTCCTACTGCATGAATCAGCCCCGGTCATCTGACCGGCCCGGCGGGTCTCACGTGCTGCGGCTGTCCCGGCGCGTAATCCAGCGTAGCGGCGCCATGACCGACATAGAACCGGCCACTGGCCGTCCTCTGATGCCAGCGTGCCGAGAACGTCCATAATGACCCGGCAGGCCTACTGCGCCGACATCGAGGCGGCGCTGCAGGCAAAGGTCCGCCCGGCGGCTTTGCGAGGGGGTTACGGCATGTTCACGCGCACGGGAAGAACCGCGGCGCTGGCTGCACTCACCGGATGCGCGGCAGCCCTGGCCATGAGCGGCTGTCATGTCGATTCGGGCCTGCTGCAGCACCAGACGCGCTCCTATGCGGTCTCTTCACCGGTGCACATGCTGGTGATCAGCGACCGGGTGGGTGATGTGCACGTGACCGCTGGTGCCGGGCCGGTGTCGGTGACCGAGCGGATCAGCTACCGGCACCAGCTGCCTGCCACCATGCACGTGGTGCGCGCTGGGACGCTCACCCTGACCGGCACCTGCCCGGCTCAGCAGCCATGCGATGTCGAGTACCACGTCCGGGTGCCACCGGCCACCGCGATCAGGATCGATGACCGGGTCGGCAACGTCCGGCTCGTGGCTCTCACCGGTCAGGTGATCACGCATATCAGCGCGGGCGGCATTGCCCTCAGATCGCTGTCGGGCGCCGTCCAGGTGAGTGACCGCGCCGGGTCGATCAGCGGCTCCGGCCTGTCCTCGGCCACGGCCACGCTGAACACCTTCGTCGGCGACATCGATGCTTCCTTCTCCGCCGCGCCTGCCACCGTGGCCGCGACCACGACCATTGGATCCATATCGCTCCGGCTTCCCCGGGGGGCGGTGTATGCCGTGCACGCGAGCGCCACCGTGGGCGGCATCCATGTCACAGTGCCGCAGGCCAGCAGCTCGGCCCACAGCATCACCGCCCACGCCGGGACCGGTTCGGTCACCATCCGGCCAGCGTGATCACCGGCCTGCTGGTCACCGGCCCACGCCCATCGGGTCAGCGCGGTCTGCCTGGCGGGCGGCCAGCGTGCCCTCGAGGATCGCCTCTTCAAGTCCGCGTGGCGAGCGGCAGTCCCCGGCCGCCCGCACGGTCAGGCCGGCGCGCTCGCGCAGCTGCGCGAGCAGTGCGTCTTCCGGCACTCGTCCCAGCGACAGCAGCAGCGCGTCGGCTTCGATGGCATGTTCGAGCTCCGGCGCGAAGATGTTGCGGAAGCGGACCACGCCCTCGCCCGCGGAATGAAGGCCGAGGTGGTGCTCGATGCGGACCTTCGCACGCGCAAGCCGCGCCAGGTACTGGTTGCGCGCGTACTGGTGCAGAGCCTCCCCCGGTATCACCGACCCGGCGGCAAGCGTTACCTCATACCCTTCTCCGGCGAGAAGCTCGGCGCAGTCCAGGCCCGCGGCGTCGCCGCCCCAGTCGGCGATCAGCACGCGCCCCTGCGGCCGCGTACCGGCCAGCACGTCCCAGACCTGCAGGAGCTCGACGCCGGCCAGTTTCTGGTGCGGCGGCGCCGGCTGGGCACCGGTGGCGATGATCACCAGGTCCGGCCGGAGGGCGGCGACGACGTCGGCGTCCGCGGTGGCGCCCAACCGCAGTTCCACGTTGCCGCGGTCGAGCAGTGCCCGGTAGTTGGCGCACAGCGCGGCGGCCTGCTCGCGGTGGCCGGGCGTGCCGGAGCCCAGCTGCACCTGGCCGCCGATGTGAGCCGCGCGCTCGAAGATGATCACTTCGTGGCCCGCCTGGGCGGCCTCTGCCGCCGCCGCGAGGCCGGCGGGTCCGGCGCCGACGACGACCAGGCGGCGGCGTTGCGCGGCCGGGGCGGGCGCAGGCAGCGTGCGTTCCCGGCCCGTGCGCGGGTTCTGCGCGCAGCGGATCGGCGTCCCGGCGTGGTAGTGGGCTATGCAGGCGTTGCAGCCGATACACCGCATGATCGATCCGGTCTGGCCGCTGCGGGCCCTGCGCGGCATGTCGGGGTCGGTGATCAGCGCGCGGGTCATGCCGACCGCGTCGGCGGCACCGCGGCCGATCATCTCGTCGGCCTCGACCGGGTCGATGATACGGCTGGTGGCGATCAGCGGCGGCCCCAGCTTGAACGGCCCGGTCAGCGGCGCGATCAGGTTCCGGGGTGCTGGCGGGGGCGGCACGATCCCGCTGCAGCCGTCGAACGTCGCCGAGTTGCCGACCGCGACGTGCAGGTAGTCCACCAGTGGCGCCAGTGCCGGGGCGACCGCCCGGGCGGCCGCGGAATCGGCGCTCAGCCGCAGCCCGAGGGCCAGGCCGGGCGCGGCGGCGCGCACGGTTTCGAGCACCTCGGTGAGGAAGCGCGCCGGCTCGCGGTAGCGGTCGTGGCGGAGGTTCCATTCCGGGGTGAAGAACTGCGCGCCGAGATAGCCGTGCGCCGCGGTCACCTCAATCCCGTCGAGCCCGCCCTGCGCCGCCAGCGCCGCGCAATGCCCGTACGCGGCGACAAGCTCCTCAACCTCGCCGGTTGACAGCGCGCGCGGCTCGGTGTGGAAGCGGGCACTGGGCAGCGCCGAGGAGGATACGGCCGGCGGGCGGGGCGCGGAGGCAATCAGCTCGCGCCCGCCGTGGAAGAGCTGGGTGAAAAGCTTGGTGCCGTGGCCCTGCACAGCGGCGGCGACCCGCCCGTAGCCGTCCACGATCTCATCCAGGTAGCCGCCGAGCGTATGCGCGGTCAGCAGGCCCGACGGCGCGACCGCCACCGCCTCCATCACGATCAGCCCGGTCCCGCCGCGCGCTCGTGCCTCCTGGTAGGCGATGAAGTCCTCGGTGGGCAGGTGGTCTTCGACCAGGGTGGTCTGATGCGAGGAGGAGACGATCCGGCAGGGCAGCTCTGCCTGGCCGATCCGGAGCGGGCTGAACAGCGACGCGAGCGCGCTCACCGGGCGGGCCTTGCTGCTGTTGCCGTTACCAGTTCTCCGGGCACGGCGTGCTTACCGATCAACTGGACCCTCCTCGCATGGCGTTACCCCGGCCGGACTAGGTCGCTACCGTGACCACGGAATAGCGGTCGCGGGAAGGGTCGAAGTCGGCGTCGACCTCCCTCAATCCCGCGAGCTCTAGCCGTTCGCGCAGTTCGCTGACCGTGAAGGGACGGAACGTGATCCGGTGCTCGTGTGGCTCGGTCCGGCCACCGTTCTCGAAGACGAACACCAGATGGGCGACGTGCTCGTCGGCCAGGCGATCCGGCACCTCCCAGGCATAGAGCACCAGGCACCGCCGCCCCCCGCGGGTCACCTCCCGGTCGGCGATCTCAACGATCCGGCGTTCGGCGTGGAGCTTCTCCCAGTTACGGGAATCAACCACCACGTGTCCTCCGGGGCGGGCCATCCGCCGCAGCCCGGTGAGCGCCTCCACCATGGCGTCGCGGCCGACGGCGTGCACCAGTGAGTTCCCTATGCAAAGCACCACGTCAAACCGTTCGCCGGTGGCCGCGGGAAGATCCGCCCACCTGCTGCGCAAGAGCGGGATCGCCAACCGGTCCCGCCGGAACCGGGCCGCAGCAACCTCGGCCATCGCGTCGCTTCCGTCGGCCGCCCATACGGTGAAGCCGCGGCGCGCGAGCACCGCCGCGTCGACGCCGGTACCGCAGGCCGCGTCCAGCACCGCGGCGGTGCGGCTGACCCGCTGGAACAGGCGTGCCGTCGCGGGATGGTTTATCGCGCGTCCGTTAGCAAGCGCGTCGTCGTCGAACATCCAGTCGTAGTCCGCGGCGAGCGTCTCGTAGGCGCCAGCCATGAGCATGTAGTCTGCCAGACACCCGCCGGAACACCTCCTCGCCGTGCGGCCTGCCCGGTCAGGACGGGAAGCGGCCCGCACCGCGGCGAGCGGGGGGCCGGGCACGGGCCGCGTCCAGCCGCCAGCGGCGCCGCCGCCGTTCGACGCAGGCACCGGCCCAGCACGGGCAGCCCCGACGGCGACGCCTACACTCGCCGCTACCACCATCCGACGTACCTAAACGAGTCCGTCGCCCCCGGTGCTGCCGGTTGGCATGGAGAAGAAGTAGAAGGACACGGCCACCAGCGGCCAGTCAGGCCACCGGGGTGTCGGTGCTGGCGAGGAACTGGGTGGCGGCCAGCTCGGCGTAAAGCGGGTCGCCGGCGACGAGTTCGGCGTGGGTTCCCATCGCTTTGACCCGGCCTGCGTCCATGACGATGATGCGGTCGGCCATGGTCACCGTGGACAGCCGGTGGGCGACGACCAAGACCGTGGTCATGAGCGCGGTCTCGGCGACCGTCTCGCGCAGCGCCGCCTCGTTGAGCGCGTCGAGCTGGGAGGTCGCCTCGTCCAGCAACAGCAGCCGCGGGTGGCGCAGCAGCGCCCGCGCGATCGCCACCCGCTGGCGCTCGCCCCCGGACAGCCTGGTGCCGCGGTGCCCGACCGCCGTGTTCAGGCCCTCGGGCAGACGCGCCACCAGGCCGGTGAGCCTGGTGGTCCGCAGCACGTCGGTGACCTCCGCCTCCGTCGCGCCCGGCGCGCCCAGGATGAGGTTCTCCCGCAAGCTGCCCGACAGCACCGGGGCGTCCTGCTCCACGTAGCCGATGGCGGCGCGCAGCTCGGGGATGGGCCAGTCCCGCAGGTCGGTGCCGTCCACCAGAATCCGCCCGGCACCGGGCTCGTAGAACCGCTCGATGAGCGAGAACACGGTGGTCTTGCCCGCGCCCGACGGGCCGACAAAGGCCGTCATTCCGCACGGCGGGATCGCGAAGCTGACGCCGTGGTGGACCTCCGGCAGCTCCGGCCGGTAGCGGAAGCGGACCTGGTTGAACACGACCGCTGCCGGGGTGCCGCCACCGCGCAGGCGGCCCGCCGGAGGGCTGGAGGGTTCCACCGGCAGCCGTTCTGCCTCCTGGATCCTGGCCACGGCCGCGGCGCCCACCTGGTACTCGGTGGCCGCGCTGACCAGTTGCTGAATGGGCGCCATCAGGTAATACACGTACAGCAGGAACGCGACCAGGGTGCCCACCTCGATGGCCCCGGAGGCGACGCGGGCGCCGCCGGTGGCGAGCACGGCGATGAACGCGCACTGGATGGCCAGGCCCGCGGTGTTGCCCGCTATCGCCTCCCACTTGGCGGCCCGGATGTCGGCCCGCCACGCGTCCCGGGCGGCGGCGTGGATGCGCTGCCCCTCGCGCTGTTCGGCGCCCGACGCCTTGACGGTCCGGAACGCGCCCAGCATCCGTTCCAGCGCCGCGCCCATCACGCCCACGCTGTCTTGCGCGCGGCGCGCGGCGCGGCCGATCTTCGGCACCACGAGGCCGATGACCAGCGCCGCCAGGCTGAACACGCCCAGGGTGACGCCGAACAGCACCGGGTCCAGCAGGCTCATCAGCACCAGGGTCGCGATCAGGGTGATGCCGCCGGTGACCACGCCCACGATGGAGCCGGTGGTGACATCGCGCAGCAGCGTGGTGTCCGAGCTGACGCGCGACATCAGGTCGCCGGGCTCGGCGCGGTCCAGCCCGCTGATCGTGAGCCCCAACAGCCGGTCCACCAGCCGCCGCCGCGCGGCCAGCACCACCGACTCTGCGGTCCGCCGCAGCACGTAGCTGCCCAGCGCGCCGAGCGCGGCGTTGGTCACCACCAGGCCCGTCATCAGCAGCAGGAGTTGCGCAACGGAGCGGTGGTGGCCGAGATTGTCGATCAGCGCCCTGACGACCAGCGGCAGCGCCAGGCCGGTCGCCGCGGTGAGCAGGCTCAGCAGAGCCCCGGCCAGCAGCGCCAGCCGGTGCGGCCGCACATAGCCGTACATGACCCGCCAGCGGGCGCGCTCGCCGCCGGCCGGCCCAGGTGCCCCGGCGATCACCCGGACCTCCCGTACCGCGTCATGACGACAGTCTCACCGAGGCCGCGCCGGGCCGCCAAAATCTTTACCTCCACGCTGGCCCGGCCGCCCCAGGCGCGGGATTAGCTTGTGCCGGTCCTGAGCAGGACTGGCAGGGCGGCGGCGAGCGCGAGCGCGCACACGATGCCGCCGATCGTGTACGGGGCCCGCAGGCCGCCGGCGTGCGCGACGAAGCCGCCGGCCACGGCGCCCAGCGGCATCAGGCCCCAGCCGAGCATGCGGTAGACGCTGTTCACGCGGCCGAGCAGGCCGGCCGGCACGATCCGCTGCCGGAGGCTGACCGTGACGACGTTCCACATCGTCACGAAGAAGCCGTTGCAGGCCATCATCAGGCCCGCCACGAACGCGTCGGGGGCGAGCCCGATGCCCGCGTACACGGCGGCGGTGGCCGCCATGGCGACGATCAGCGAGGGCAGCTGGCCGAGCCGCCGGGTGAGGACCGGGTTGGCCAGCCCGCCCAGGATGCTGCCCACGGCCGCCGCGGTCCACAGCAGCCCGTAGCCGCGCGCGCCGATGTGCAGCGTCTGGGTGGCCAGCAGCACCAGGACGGCCTGGCCCATCTGGTTGCAGAAACCCATCACGCCGAGCAGCACGGCGACGACCCGCAGCAGGCGGTGCCGGAACAGCCAGTGCAGCCCTTCGGCGATCCTGGCACCAAGGCCGCCCGTCGCCCCGGTAGGGGCCTGGCGGGGCAGGCCGGACAGCAGGAGCGCCGACCCGGCGAACGATCCGGCGTCGAGGCCGAACGGCAGGGCCCGCCCCGCGGCGAACAGCAGGCTGCCCAGCGGCGGGCCGAGGAACGTCTCGCCGACGGTCAGGCTGACCTGGAGGTTGCCGTTGGCCCTGGGCAGCAGCCCGGCTGGAACGAGCTGGGGCAGCACCGCCTGCGCGGCGTTGCTGAACACCACCTCGGCGGCGCCGAGGCAGAACCCGGCGGCGATCAGCATGCCGATGCCGACCGCTCCGACGCCGGCCAGCACCGCGATCAGCGCGACGATGATGCCCTGCACCGCCTGGGCCCGCCACATCAGCGTGGTCCGGTCACAGCGGTCGACCAGCGCCCCGGCCGGCAGCGACAGCAGCAGCCAGGGGACGAAGAACGCCGCGGACACCAGCGTGACCAGCCGCGGGTCCCTGGTCACCGTGACGGCCAGCAGCGGCAGCGCGGACACGAACGCGCCGTCGCCCAGGCTGCTGACCGTGTTGGCCGACCACAGGCGCCAGTAGGCCGCCCCCAGCACCGCCCGGCCCGCCGGCTGCCCGGTCGTCTGAGTCATGCCAGCAGAGTCACGCCCAGCCGCGGCGGTGAAAATGTTTAAGGGATTTGCTACATAGTGACTATGGTCCTGGTGGTATCGCTCGACGTGGCCGAGCTCGCCACGACCAGGTTCGCGACCTCCCCGCTGGGCGAGACGATCCGGGCGGTTCAGCTGCTCGCCAAGCCCGACCCGCCCGCGGTGAACCTGCCCTGGCTGCGCTGGGCGCGGTCCCGGCTGGACCGGCAGCCGCTGCGGGTTCCGCGGCTGTGGCCGCTCGCCGTCACCGGCCTGCGGATCTACCCGGAGTTCCTCATCCCGGCGCCCGCGGGCCAGTGGCCGGCCTTCGCGGACGAGCTGGCCCGGGTGGCGGCGACGTCCGCCGCGGCGGTCCGGGCCAGTCTGCGCCGGGTGTTTGGCGACGGCCCGTGGCCGTCCAGCGCGGTCGAGCTGTTCGAGCGGCCCGAGTTCGGGCAGATCGCGGCCGAGCTGGCCGACTGCCATGACCGGCTGATCGCCCCGCACTGGGATCGGATCCGCGCCGTGCTCGACGCCGACATCGCCTACCGCACCAGCCTGCTGGCCCGCGGCGGCGCCGGGCAGCTGTTCCGGGACATGCACCCCGACCTGAACTGGGCGGCGGGCACACTCACGCTGGCCGACGCCGACACCGGCCGCACTGAGATCCGGGTACGGAAGGGACCGGACGGGCTGGTGCTCATGCCCACCGTGTTCGGCTGGCCGGACGTCTCGCTGAGCAGGGCGACGAGCACCCAGACGATCATGATGTATCCCGCGCGCGGGGCGGCGACCGTGTGGCATGCCATCGCTGATCGCCTGGCGGGCGGCGGCACGCCCGCCGAGCACCTGCTCGGTGCCTCGCGGGCGCGGCTGCTCAACGCGCTGCGCTCCCCCGCGACCACCACGGTGCTGGCCCGCCAGCTCGGCGTCACGCCGAGCGCCATCTCCCAGCACCTGAGGTTCCTGTACCGCGGCGGCCTGCTGACCCGCCGACGCGCTGGCCGCGCCGTGCTCTACCAGACCTCCGAACTCGGCCTTGCCCTGCTCACCGCACCCGCCGCCGGTGAAGGACACAGGTGACCCGTCAAGGCCAGGGCATTCCCTGGTCCCGCGGACCGCTTCCGGACGCGATAGTGGGAATGCAACCCTCCGTCCCAAGATCAGATGCTGCCTCCGAGCGCGTCGATGGCTGCGCCGATGCCCGCCAGTATTTCCCGCTGCCTGGCTGGCGGGGTCTGACTGTATCCGCCGAAGGTAGGGACCTGTTCCAGCCACTGGTCGCGGGTGTAAGGGCGGTCCCAGTCGAGCTGATGCGGCTCATTCATGGGCGAAGGTTGTTCTCGCTGGCCTTCTGGTTGCGCTGGCACGTAAGAACGATCGCTCCCGGATGTCCCGATGGCTGCAGGTTTTTGCGCGTGGCGAACAGGAGGTACTTACCAGCGGCCCCATCGGTTCAGGAGGCGATCGCGATGGCTACCGGGAGCCGGCCCACCTTGATGGGCTTGCCGGCCGAGTTCGTCGCGACGCGGATCGGAATGACCTGGCCGCGCCAGGAGGGCGGCTTCCTGACCAGCGCGCTGAACAGCATGCGGGCCAGTACCCTGACCGTCGCGCTGAACGGCATTCCCGGGCCCATCGGGCCGAATACGTTCGCATCGAGCACGTAGACCGTCGTGCCGTCCGGGCTGACCGCCAGCCGGGCTGGCATCTTCCCGGCCTCGATCGGCGGCCCGGCCTGGCCGCCGGGGAGCTCGATCGGGGTGACGCTCCCGGACGCGTAGTTGGCGACATAGGCCATCTTGGCGTCGGGGGTAAAGACGATCTGAGCCGGGCTCAATCCGACCTTGACCGGCGTGCCTGCAGTGCCGGCGTGGAGGGGGACGGGGACGACGAATCCCTGCTGGCTGCCCGGATCGGGCATGGCCAGCACGTAGGCCGTGCCGCCGTCGGGCGCGACCGCGAGCGCGTGTGCTCCCTGGATCGCCACCGGCGTGCCCGCCCGGTTGGTTGCCGTGTCGACCGGGGTGATGCCGGTGGAGGTCAGGACCAGAACGGTCCCGCCGTCGGGCGTGACCGCCATGGCCTCCGGTGACTGGCCCACGATGATCGGCTGCCCGGGCTCCTCGGTGGTCGTGCTGACCGGCGTGATGGTGTCGGCGCCGGAATTCGCCACGTACAGGGTCCTGCCCCCGGCGGCCATGGCCAGAGCCCCGGGCGAATGGATCTGGATCGGTCCAGCCGCGGCATCGGCCCCGGCACGCACCCGGACGACCTGCCCGGGGCAGGAGACGTAGACGGTCTGGCTGTCCGGGGTGATCGCGATCGTGTCCGGGCTGATCGCGATCGCCCCGGACAGATTCCCAGCGGCGCAGGCGGTGCTAAGCCCGATCCCCAAACGGCATCGTCTCAGGCCATATAGAACCACAGAAGATCTCGAAAGCGCCGACCAGGCCTCGGGCCTCTGCTCACACAACACCCTCCGGCAAGGCCCATCCCCGGTCTCCTGGACTGCACGGACAAGCTGACAGGTAGGAGGCCCGGCAGCGCCGAGCCGACTGTCGAAGCCCTGACGCGAATTACGAAGCCCTGTCGTCGTACAGGGCGGCGATCAGTGCCGCGTACTGCTCCACCACGATGTTGCGGCGTACCTTCAGTGTCGGTGTCAGCTGACCGCCCGCCTCGGTGAAGTCCTCGTCGAGGATCGCGAACTTCTTGATCGCCTCCGCACGAGACACCGCCTTGTTGGCGTCGTCAACCGCAGCCTGGATCTCGTCCCACAGGTCGGGGTCGTCGCGGAGATCGCCCACGGTCGCCTGAGCTTGCTTGCCGTGGCCGGCCTTCCACTGCGCGAACGCTTCACGGTCGATCGCTACCAGCACCGCGATGTAAGGTTTCGCGTCGCCGACGACCAGGCACTCGCTGACCAGCCAGTGGGCGCGCAACCGGTCTTCGAGCACGGCTGGTGCGACGTTCTTGCCAGCCGCCGTGATGATGAGGTCCTTCTTGCGTCCAGTAATGGTCAGGAATCCCTCGTCGTCGAGGACGCCGATGTCCCCGGTGTGCAGCCAGCCGTCGTCGTCGATCATCTCTTTCGTGGCCGGCTCGTTGTTCCAGTAGCCCTGAAAGACCATGTGGCCCTTGACCAGGATCTCCCCGTCGGGCGCGATCCGGATCGTGCATCCCGGGATCGGGCGGCCCACGGTGCCGATCTTCTGCGCCTCAGGTGTATTGGAGTTAGTTGCTGGGCTCGTCTCGGTCAGTCCGTAGCCCTCGAGGATGGTGATGCCGCACCCGCGGAAGAAGTGCCCGAGCCGCGTGCCGAGCGGAGCGGCCGCGCTCCAGGCATACTGCACCTCACCGCCGAGCGCCGCGCGCAGCTTGCCGTAGACGAGCCGGCCGAACAGGGCATGCCTCAGGCGCAGCATGAGGCTGGGACCGCCGGTGTCCAGCGCCTGGCTGTAGGCGATGGCGGTGGTCTCAGCCGCGGCGAAGATCCTGCTGTGCCCGTCGGCCTCGGCCCTGTGCTTGGCGCTGTTGTACGCCTT
>Ga0335076_10004858_pt1 | contig 13617 bp, 8 predicted proteins | sample Lox_Sample_25_FD_206717 | JGI IMG/M metagenome (GOLD analysis project Ga0335076, IMG submission 206717) | Soil microbial communities from Loxahatchee National Wildlife Refuge, Florida, United States - Lox_Sample_2.5 | ecosystem: Environmental > Terrestrial > Soil > Wetlands | place: USA: Florida... | reverse complement strand
ACTGCAAAGAAGCTGGCCATGGCGCCCAGGAGTAGGAGACCACCCCACAGCAAGGTCACCTTCGTACCTAAACTTCTCCACTGTCCTATGGTAATTCCAGTCAACAGGAGAAAGTAAAAGACATAGTCGCAGGCGGTCTCGAGCCAGCATCCAAAGTCTGACTCGAGCAATTTCAAGCGGGCAACCTCCCCGTCGCATCCATCTAGAATGCTCGCAAATAAACAGAGAAACGCGCCGAGCAGCGTGTTCCAGTATCCGCCCCGAGCGAAGAACACGGCGGAACAGAAGCCCACACCGAGCGTGAAGATGCTTACCATGTTTGCGCTAATTGGAAGCCTAACGAGCTGCCGGCTAATGGGAATGGAAATGCGGCGATTAAACTGAGCATACATGCCATCGGTAGGCTTGACCAGCCAGCGGTCCAGTTTCTTTTCGGCTATCCGACGATCCTGTTCTGCGCTCACTCGCTGCCATAGATCCTTGTTCACGTCGATAGAGACGATAGAGTTCTTTGCAGCGAGCGATGCATGCAGTTCCGCCAAAGGATGGCCGTTTACGGTACCAAATTCTTCACAACCTTGAAGCATGTCTGCGGATACCACGCAAATTCCGGCGAATCGCTGGCCGCTCATCAGCGTCAGCGCCGTATGGGAGACACTCCATTCACTGGCTTGTCGAATCATGGCGGGGTTGTAATTCGTCTTCCCATCGATCAAGACCAAGCGGTGGCTGCCTGCTTGACTGGCGACGAAGTGCAGTCGTTGTGCAAGAGAAGTGCCGGCGATTTCGTCGAGCCATTGTACGGAGCTGGGAAGGCGACCAGTGGCGATCAGTTCCGATTGAACAGCCTCTCCTGTCGTGGGGCCGGTCACGACCACGATGCAAGCGGGATTCAGTTTTTGCGCGGCCAAGATCGTCCGGCACGCAATCGGCAAAGTACCCACTCGAGCCATTGGTGAGTCCGCGCCTGTCAGAAAAATGACGAAAGTGGCCCCGTTGGATGAGGGGAAAGTCTTGGAAGCAGTTGTTGGCGTGGCTGTATTTTCGGTTTCGGTTCCAAGGTTCGTGGTTCCGCTACAATCGGTTTTTCTTGCCCGCGTCAGGAAAACGAGACAGAGGCCGCCAACGAGGGCCCAGAAGAGAGCCCGCAATCGTCTTGCCAAGGCCAACGCCATGGCGGTCGAACTACTCAGGCCAAAGATCCTGCCGATCAGCATGTTTCCACCCTCATACGTACCAATGTTTCCCGGGTTGAAGTTGCCGACAGCGTTTACGAGCTTAGTTAGTGCTTCGGTGATAAGCGCCCCGGAGAAGCCAATGTGCGCACCCAGCAGCCACAGAACGATACTCACCTCCAGTATGGCTAAGCATTGGGCCACCACATTGAGTGAAAAACTGCCCCAAAACAGCATGGGAATGTTGTGTTGAAAATCGAAGAGCGCGGTTTCCATACCCTGAATCAACTCGATGCGCTGGTCGACCCAACCCTTCAGAAATGGAATGCGTCCGATGGAACGCGCGCTTGTCGAGAGCAATGGCCAGCGCTTTGTTATGGTCATCAGGATAAGCAGCAGGAATGCCGTCGATCCAAAAACAAACAGCTCCCCATAAAACCGAAAGATGGGGTAAATCGAGAGCATTGGTAGGGCTGCCACAATCCCCACAATTGCCACGACAACTCCTGTAACTAGAAGGAATCCACGATCAAGGGTTACCGACGCCAGGCTGTTGGACATTCTTGTCGCGCACCTTAACTGCGAGACCCGGATGGCATCCCCAAAGGTTTGCCCAAGTATTCCGAGTTGTCCGGCAGCATCTGCGCCCAAACGCAATCCCAAGAGGCGGGGAAACGAGATCCTGTGCCGATCATTGCCTAAGGTCATCTGCCAAGCCCGTGTTTTCGCAAGATGTGAAATTCCTGCCAGGGCAATAACCAAGAGGAAAGCCCAACCCAGCTTCTCAAGGTTCTGCCAGAGGTTAGCAGGCCCAGCGCGCCACGCCAGGTAGGCAAACAATCCGGCGCTCACCACAGTTACGAGAATGCGGATCGCTGGACGCACACTTGATCGAACTTCAAACATGAACGCGCCTTTGCAGCATTGGGCTGTCAGAAAAATCTCGTCCGAAGATCGATTCGGTGTAGGCGAAGGCTTCGGGGGTGTCGACGTCTTGCCAGTGCCCGTTGCCGACGTCAAAACTTTTTAGTCTTCGCTCAAGGGCAAGTTGGCGCATGCCATCCGACAGCGAGCAATTGCCGTCTTTCTTTGCGGATTCGAGTCTCTCAAACAAAACCGGGCTGCACAGAAACATCCCGGTATCCAGCGCGTCGTAGCGGAGGAGGTCCTTGCGAATGTCGATAATGTAATTCCCTTCGAGCTTGACCTTGGTTGCGTCGTCCAGGTCGAAAATACGATCGATGTTGTAGTCCACGCCGAGAATGACTTCATCCTGTTCGAGTGGCTGGCGCAACAGCGCTCGGGCCGTTTTCGGTTCGAAGATGTGATCCGCCATAAGCAAAAGGAAAGGCTTCCGCAGCAATTTCTTCGCAACCAGGGCCGAAACGCCGTTTGCCTTGTGATAATCGAAATTCTCTGCAAAGCTGATGGAAATGTTTTCCAGCGGATGATCAGCAAACCACCGGCGAATCGCGTCGGCGCGATAGCCCACAACGATGACAAACTTCTCAATTCCAGCGGCGTTTGACGACCGAACGATATGTTCCAGGAGAGGCGCGCCGAGAAGTGGAACGAGAGGTTTAGGAGCGCTACCCGACAGAGCGGCAATGCGGCTCCCGTTGCCGGCAGCGAGAATCAGGCATTCATTTACCTCTGCCATCGGCTACCTCCGGAGCTGGATGTATGGTTCTGCTCATGGTTTGTACGCTTCCTTTATGGACATCAGATTGACCTCCGACGACGGTTGGGTCTTAGGTACGTAGTCGAAATAATCGATCTTCACGTCGGTAGTGCCAAAGAACCGAGCGTCGGTGACGCTTTGTGTAGCGAATGGAAACCATAGCGGCCCGCTTTTCTGATACACCTGAACGAAATAGGTACTTTTGGTCCAGAACGACGGATTTCTTGCTGGTCTACCTTCCGCACGTACCAAGGCATAATCCTCGGCGTCCACCCAAATGCGGCCCTGGAACAGATATTTATCCTTGCGTTTCGGTGTAACCTCCAAAACATAGGCCAGGCGGCCGGTCACCACTTCTGCGCGGATCATTTCAAAATCGTAGTTTGTGAAGTTGAGTCGGGACATGGCCCGCTGCTCGGGGCGAGATGTCTCACTCTCAGATTCGAGCATTTTTCGCAATACGTGAGTGTTTGCGGCTTTCCATCCTTCTTCAGAAATGACTTCGAAGTGTTTCGTGCCGTCCTGATCACCTTCTACCCGTACAACGAGTTCAGCGCGCTTCTGCATACCTTGGTTTTCCAGCACATACCGCCGCATTCCGGCGTATCCCTCAATGGAGGATTGGCGTTGGAGATCGAGGGCAGCCATGCGACTAATGATTTCCTCAACCGCTGGAAGCTTCCCGGAATCGCTGGCCGCGAATAGGCAGGAGGCTTGGAGCAGGAACAAAGCAGTCAGTGAGAAATAAATTTTCATATCTAGAACTCCAAAACGAATTTGCCGCGGTATTCGCGCCACGATGAATTGAAGAACCCGCCGAATCTGGCGCTCGCGAGATTGTTCTGTACGTCCCGGGGATCAAAGTGATTGAACAGGTTGAAGGCCCCCGCGCCCACTCGGGCCGGGATACGCTTCCCATGAAAGGGCAGCAAAATCCGTCGTGAAACCTGCATATCGAAGGAGGAAAAGATTGGGAAGCGATCGACGTTTCGTGGTCCCACGAAAGCACGGTATTCGTCTTCCACCGAATAGGGGAAGCCAGTGTGCAGGTCATACACCGGTACGACCGTGAGTTTCCAGGGCGCGGCGATGGAACCCCAGAAAAGGAAGCGGTTCGGCGCGTCGAAGGACAATCGTCCCCGAGCGTCCGGCTGGATCACCGGCTGCGCCAGATTCCCAAAGAACTGATTTAAATCATTGAGATCTCCATACGCCCGGGAGCGCACGTAAGAGACGTTCAACAGGTGTTCCTTCGTCTTGAAGCGTGCGGTTACCTGGAACTCCCGATAGGAGTCGAAGCCGCTGTTCGCGAGCTCGAGCACTCCGGTTGTGCCTTGCACGATGGGTGAAACAATCAATTCATTGCTGGTATTGCGCTGTTCATACGCGACGCGCAGGGTAAGAGCCGAGAAAACCTGACGATCCAATTCCAGGCTCCATGAAGTGCTGCGCGGATTTCGCAATCGGGCTGCGACTTGATTGCTGTAAGGCACGGAGCTGGTGGCCTCGCCGTTCAGACCGAGAAGGGTGACAGTGCGATCGGGAAGGTCGACAAAGGAGGCGGCCATCAGCGGAACGCGGTCATAAAAAAGGCCAGCGCCGCCCTTCAGCAGTGTCTTTCCATCGTTTGTGAGTGCCAGAAGAAATCCAGCGCGAGGGGCAACGTGGGTGGAAGCCGTGATGGTGTCATAGTCGAATCGGACGCCAATATCCAGAGTCAATCGAGCCTTGATGGTCCATTGATCGCCCGCAAACCAGGCAGTCTCGTTCTGTGAGACCTGAAACGATGTGGGGGGGGTGAAGGCGATTCGCTCCACAGGCAAATTGGAGATTCCGTCGAGTTCGACGGGTAAGAAGGTCTGGCGGCCATCGTATGAGGAGTGCTCGTAACTCAGACCCACGTCGAAGTGGTGGGAACCCGCGACTTTCCAGGGAGCGAAGTGATAGTTTTCCTGCCAACCGAGGCGCGATGTGCGACGCTCTTGGCGATTGAAGAAACCACCGTCCGTCGTTTCCAGCAAAATACGGTACGGATCGTCGCTTTGTGCAGTGACGTCAGCGTTAAACCGCTTGTAGCTGACCTGCGAGGTCAACAAGCCGGAGCCGATCAGGTAACTGTCTTGCGCGTTTAGTTGATAACCGTGCTGGTGGAAGTCGGGCGTCGACTCTTGTGTGTTAAAAGTGTTTAGGCCGAGGTAGTTCAGTCGTTGAGGATAGAAGGCCAGGGATGCGCTGGCGGTCTGTTTCGAACTGATGGTCAAGTCAAGTTGGGTATAGGAATCGAAGCTTTCGAGTTTTGTGTCGCGCTGGAACGGTGGGAGGCTATTTACCGGCGTTTCCACGAACCGATATTCAAAGGATTGGGTAATGGCGATCTTATCTTTCAGGAGCGGCCCGGTGAAGGTCATTCGGGGCGTCGCAGCGCCGATGCCCCGAATACTATCGTCGCGATCACGCAAACGGGGTACAAAGTTCTGGAACGAGAAATGGAAGCCTTCATAGTTGCTGATCTTGGTTTCAACGCTGGAAACCGCCCCTGTGAACCTGCCGTACTTGGGATCGTAGGGGTTGGAAATGACTTGCACCGAAGAGACCACATCCACGGGAAGATTGATAGCGGGGCTGCCCGTAACAGGGTCGGTAACGTTCGCACTGTTGACTAGCGCGCCGCTCTGCGTACTGCGTGCGCCCTTGAGATTAACGTGACCATCCGGTCCGCGAACGACACCAGGAATGAGCGGCAGCGAACTCTCGAAACGTTCATCGACACTGGGAGCGTCGCGTAATGTCTTGTCAGAAATGGTTTCATTGGGCGCTGCGGCCTTGCTTTCAGATTGATCTGCTGTGACCACCACGGAGGTGCGAACCGCGTCTGGTTTCAGTTCAATGTCTGGCCGAAGGTCATTACTCTCGACGGAAATGGTTTCGACGGCATTGAACCCGGACGATTCTGCCTCCAGGGTGTACGTTCCGTATGGCACCGCCGCAAGTTCGTATTCGCCGTTCTCACCTGTTTGTGTTTCGCGCGACGTTGAGCCTACAAGTCTGACCGTTACGCCGGCAACCGCAGATTGCTTTCCTGCCGAGTCTCGAACAAAGACCGTTCCACGTATCGTTGCGCTTTCCGAATTTGACTGCCCGCTTCGCGCAACTGAAGCAAAGCAGCAGACCAGCCATAGCGCGAGCGTGATTTTTTGGGTTGCCTGTAACCCTGTCTGTTGATGAATGCATCGGGTTCGTCTGGCCCGAACAAGAGGGGCGCCGTCCTTTGGGATTCCAATGTAACGTCCACGGTCCATGTTGTCCCGGTTCTTGCATAGTGCAAGGGTAGTTCCAGAACTACGAGCCTATCGGTCCAGGCACTTCGCCCTGTACAAGTCATGAATCCGCGGTCGACCTGGACTCGGTCTTCGGGAACATTGACGTTCCAAGCAGGCCTCCACGGGCACGGGCCATTCTGTGTCGGTCCTGATGCGATCTCCTGGCAACTGGACACGTAGTCAGTTACGCCGTACTTCATAAATTCAATGCATCGAGGTTGCCAAACTCGCTTTAGTACATTTCACGGGTAGATGAGGGAAGCCATCGCAATGAAAGGATTGCGGCGATGCGGAACTGGCAGCACGGACACAATGATCCGGTCGAGTGTCTAAAATCTGTCAAGATGCAGTCGACCGTCGAGAATCCGTCACAATTGCGGACACGATCTCTGCGCATGTGGACCAAAACAGGCAGAACCCTGAGTATTCCATCTCTCGCAGGACGTCTCCCGGAAGCGGTCTTTGGTAGTTGACTTGCCTCGTCTATAGCGCAGGACGAACTCGAAGGAGATCATGGAACCCAGCCGTCTTAACCGCAAACCAAGAACTTGGCGCCAGGTCATGAGTCGAATCGCCAACCGCCTTGGCTGGGCACAGCGTATGCCCCCGATCCTAGGTCAACTTGATTCCGAAGAGAAAATCGCACCCGAGTCAATCGATGATTTACCCGAATCCGTTCACACCGCCATCTCGGATGACGTTCTGTTGATACGCGCTGACGTTCTCGGCTTCCGACCGGAGGAACTCGAGCTCACGATCGAGGCTCGTTGTTTGACCATAGCCGCAAGGCGAAAAACTCCACACCATCGGGAGCTGGACGAAGTTATTTACCTCGATCAATCTCCCGATCTAATGCTCCGGATCCTGCAGTTGCCAAGAGAGATCGATCCGAAACGATCAACGGCTACCTTGCGAGGTGGGATTCTCGAAGTTTCGCTGGCGACTGCATTTCCGCAGTGCCACACGCTATTCGGAGCGGACACGCATTGGGTTGCATAGAGAACAGCCGGCGCAGCCAGAAGCAGAGTCGAAACGATTGGCAGCCTCAAAATTGGTGTTCAGAAATTGGGCCCAAGGGATCGAAGCCGCACTGAAGTCTCCAAAATGTTCTTGGGTCTCAGCCGTGTAGCCATCGCCGCGTGGCCGCTGGCCACCACCACGAAGCCCGGCCGCAGTGTTCGCCCATGCCGGGGGCGATCTGCACTACGCTGCACATAGGGACATCGCTCGGCCAGCGGCCGCTTGCGATTTGCATGCCGTCCCGGCTGGCAAGGCGGACTTCCTGCTGCGAACTCAAGTTACTGTTTACAACTTCTTGACTCACGAATCGACAGTTCTTTGCCCTCGCACCTTCGCCGTCACGAAGTGGCCGTTTCAACTCCGCAGTCGTGAGTTGCACGTCCATTCCATTGACCACGTGAGTCCACCCCGCCTGGTGCTGGGAAGGTCCCCAACTGCCGTTTCCCATTTAGGTCTAATTGGGCGACTGCACTCCTTGATTTGAGTGCATCCGGCTAAAGAGTCCGGCGTCGGACGCGCTGCTACCGCCTGGTAGCTATCGGAGGTCGCTGCGCGTTCGATCCTTTGCGGTCGAGTTGTGATGAAATCTCGTTTAACTGCTTACTTCCGTCTAGCGTTTTCCCGGCCAGAATCAATAAAGAGCCGGCCTTCTGCAGGTCGCGCTGCACACCCCAGCCGGAAGCATAAAGTTGCGTCAGGCTGAATTGTGCGACTGCATTTCCCTTCTCAGCGGCCATGGTCAACCATTTCACCGCCTCCTCGAGATTGTCGTCGGCACCGTGGCCCAAAAGGAGGAGCGTTCCGAGCCGTCCGGCCGACTCCATGTCCCCGTGTTTGGCGGCTTGCCGATACCACGCCACCGCTTCTTTACGGTCCACCGGGAAGCCCTGACCGAACTCGTAAATCTGCCCGAGAGCAGCTTGGGCTGAGGTGCACCGGAGCCGCGCCGCGAACAAGACCATAGGAGCGTCTGTCGAGTGTCAAAGCGTCGGAAATCGGACGAGCCGACACTGAATTTGACCAGCTATTGCTCTTCCGCACCACGGTGTTGCTCGTGTCCGACCAGTGCTTTCAGTGCTTTACGCAGAAAGCATCTTTGGCACCTGCGTTGCCTTCCTGAGTCACGCCGCTCGATCAACACGTTTTCGTGTCGCGAAACAAACGAGGAAACTCATTATGTGCAGTGCAGCGATATACACGGCTCCTGCAAGCTACAACCGAAGAAGGGCGCGCTATTTGCTGATTTATCCGGTTAAAGCACATGCGCATGTCATGGGAGAGTTGGAAGCCAACATCCCGTTCGCTTTCCATGCAGGCAATGCCAAACTTCCGGCCGGCAAGTACCGGATCCACGCGCCGGCCGATTCCGATGTGGACGTAATGGAAATCACTAGCGCGGACGGGAAGATGTCCGCTCTCTTCCAGGTCCAGGACGCAGGAGACAACACATCACCGGCTAACACCGAATTGATCTTCAACAAATCGGGGAATCGCTACTTTCTTGCGAAGTTGTTCCAGGAAGGCAGCCCTAGCGCCAGGCAGGTACTGGCGTCCCGCTACGAAAAGAGTATGAGGCCACAGACGACGGAGGGCCGGGAGCACGGGCCCGCACACCCCGAATGCACGGGGGAAGCTGTTGCAGCTGTGAGTGAAATGCATGGGAGCATACGATGGCGACCGCAGGAGTGATTTCATCGGATTGGAAAAACAGTGGCAGCGTTCTGTCCGACGATCCCTGCGCGATGACCGACGAAGGACTCGTGGCCGTCGCCCAGGGTGGTGACGCAGCCGCGTTCGACGAGCTCTGCAAACGCCACACCCAGAAGATCTTCCGTACGGCGCATCGCATTATGCGACACCGCGAGGATGCGGAGGACGCAGTTCAGGAGTGCTTTCTCAACGCGTTCATTCACCTGAGAAGCTTTGATGGAAGGTCACGATTTTCCACCTGGTTGACACGCATCGCGATCAACGTCGCGTTGATGAAGCTGCGCAAGAACCGTGGCTACCGGGAAGTTCCGGCAGAAAATCCTGTTGAGACCAGCGAACTCCGGCCCGAGCATCAACTTGCCGACCCATCACCAAATCCGGAGGAGCGGTATGCAACGACTGAGCGGCAAGCAGCCTTAAGAGATGCCATCGCCAGACTGCGGCCCGCAATTCGGAAGGTCATCGAGATTCAACTGCAGGAATGCTGTGTGGCTGAAACAGCAGAAATTCTTGGAATCTCTGTCTCAGCAGTAAAAGCTCGGCTATTTCACGCAAGAGCCGCTTTGCGCCAGAGATCGCAGTTGCACCTCATGGTTCCGTCGATTTGGACAAGTTCCGAGCCAAGTTCACGCGCTGTCAGGCGAGTGTCTCGACGTGGTCGAAAACAGGCGGAAAGGTCACTTGAAGTTGGCGTTCAGGCAAAAGGAATTTCCCTGGAAGCCAATACCACATTTTGAAATACTGTTCTTTGGATAAAGAGGAATTCTGGGAAGTCGTTTCATATCGAAAGCGACCGAACCACGCACAGAATCCCTGGATAGGTCAAACGTTTAGGTAAGTGATCATCTCGGACAGGCCTGTCACCGATGGGGCGCAGAAAACCTACCACATTGCCGGGAAGCGGTCTATTATTCGGCGTTAGCGACGGTATTCCCAGGTAGCAATTTGCACGATCACTCGTCCGGGACGTCGCGCGGGAGGTGGTGCATCCCTTTCGGAAATCTGACAGCCGTGGCGCCGATTTTGAAGCCGCTGGCTCGAATCGGGCTCTGCATCGTGACGGTAGTCGCACTTACGGCCGGGCTGTCGGTGGTCCACATTCATGATCGACTGGTTGGAGCGCTCGGCCTTCTGATCATTGTCATCCTCACGGCATCGGTGGGTTGGGGCATTCGCTACGCCATATTCCTCTCCTTTCTCGCTGCGCTCGCATTCAGTTGGCTGATACAGCCGCTCGGACGTTTTCATTTACAAGACGAGCGGGTTCCGGCGGTGTTGGCCGTATGTCTCGTCGCTGCGTTTACAGCCAGCCACCTGTCGAATCGTGTGCGCAACGTGATCCTGGCTGCGCACCAGAGTGAGAGAGAGCTTCGCGAGCTTATCAACGCGATCCCGGCAAGCGTCTGGAGCGCCTCGGCCGATGGCGCGGTCGATTTCATCAACCGGCGTTGGCAGGAGTTCGTAGGCGCGCCTCCGGAGGATGCAATGGGATGGAACTGGCAGGGCGCAGTTCATCCTGATGATCGCAACAAGTTCTTCACGGATTGGCGCGCGGCCCTGAAAAATGGGCAACCCATGGAGAGCGAAGCACGGGTGCGGCAGAAGGACGGAGAGTATCGCTGGCTTTATGTCCGCTACGTGCCGGTTCGCGACGAAGCCGGAAACGTTCGCAAATGGTATGGAACAGCCATTGATATCGACGATCGTAAGCGCGCTTCCGATACACTGCGACAGATTGAAGCGATCTTATCCCAAGCTCAACGCATAGCCCAGATCGGAGTGTGGGTGACGCGGTCGCCGATGATCCCCGAGTATTGGTCCCCCGCTGCCTTTGAGATATTTGGGATTGATCCGGCTGGCGGACCTCCGCAGAACTTGCAAGAGTTCATGGCCCACGTACATACCGATGATCGTCAACGTGTGCTGCGCGAGACTGACGTTCTAGAGACGGGCCGCGTATTTGAGTGCAAGTACCGCATTGTCCGCCCGGATGGAACGATCAGGGTTATTCGCGAGGTTGGCTCGCCGGTCCACGAGACCGATGCTGTCCAGCGGTTTGTCGGTGCTTGGATGGACATTACCGAGCAAGAAGAGCTGACTGGGGAACTTCAGCGTCGGGAAGCCGCTCTGCAGGACAGCGAGGAACAATGGCGAGCTGCCTTTGAGAGTAACCCGACGATGTACTTCATGCTGGACGGGGCCGGTACGATCCTGTCCGTAAATCCATTCGGTGCTGAGCAACTCGGTTACAGCGTGAGCGAACTCGTGGGCCAGTCCGTAATGAACGTTTTTTGTGAAGCAGATCGCGCGGCCGTCCGAGCGCATGCCGCGGACTGCTTCCAGAGGGTCGGCACGACAACGAGGTGGGAAGCCCGGAAAATCCGTAAAGATGGCACGATGCTTTGGGTCCGCGAGACCGCCAACGCCGTTTCCCTCAAGATGCAGCCCGTCCTATTGGTCGTATGTGAAGACATCACGGAGCAGAAGCGCGCCGAAGAGGCTGCCCGCCGGAGTGAAAGTGAACTTCGCGATTTGATCGAAAACGTTCCAGCGATGGTGTTCATTGCTTTGCCCGGGGCCTCCAATGCGTTCGTGAGCCGGGGTTGGCGGGAATATACAGGCTTGTCGGCCGAGGACACCGCGGGTTCTGGCTGGCAAAGCGTGACCCACCCGGAAGACTTGGAACGACACATGGAGAAGTGGCGCGCGTGCTCGGCAACCGGCGAGCGGTATGAGGATGAGACGCGTTTCCGCCGTGCGGCGGACGGGGAATATCGCTGGTTTTTGGTCCGCGCTGTGCCGCTCCGCGACAAAACCGGAAACATTCTCAGATGGTATGGCGTTCTGACGGACATTGAGGACCGCAAGCGCGCCGAGGAAGCTCGAACGCGAAGTGAAGCTTATCTCGCCGAAGCGCAGGGGCTGAGCCATACTGGCAGTTGGGCCTGGGATCTCAGGACGGACAAGATGGCCTACTGCTCCGATGAGGTATATCGAATTTTCGGAGTAAATCCACAGGAGGGAGTACCGGGTATCGCAAAACTTCTGGAACGAGTGCACCCGGAAGATCGTGACAACGTAAAAAAAGACCTCGAGCTTCTGCCTCGAAAGGACAGCATAAACCCCGCCCCGGAACTGGACTATCGTTTGGTCATGCCGGACGGCAAGGTGAAGTACATTCGTAGCATTCGGCGCCCAGTGTTGGATAACGCCGGGACGGTAACCGAAATCATCGGGACTGCTGTCGATGTGACGGCACGGAAGCAAGCCGAAGACAAATTTCGCGGACTGCTGGAATCGGCGCCTGATGCCATCGCCGTCGTGAATCTTGAGGGCAAAATTGTTTTGGTCAATGCGCAATTGGAAAAGCTGTTTGGCTATCAACGACAAGAGGTGCTGGGGAAGGAAATCGAGATGTTGGTGCCGGAGCGGTTCCGGAGTAAACATCCGGAGCACCGCGCGACATTTGCCGCCAACCCTCGCGCGCGGCCCATGGGGTCTGGACTGGAACTGTACGGCCTGCACAAGGATGGACGTCAGTTTCCGGTAGAGATCAGCCTCGTCCCGCTGGAGACCGAGCAGGGCGCGCTGGTTTCCAGCACCATTCGCGATATCACCGAGCGCAAGCGGGCGGAAGAAAAAATTCGGCATAGCGAAGGGGAGCTTCGACAGCTTGTCGACGTGATCCCCCAGCAAGTCTATGTTTTCGATGCGGATTGGAGTCCGCTATTTGCTAATCAACGAGACCGTGAGTACACCGGTCTTACTCTCGAAGAGGCGCAGTCTCGGGATGCCGTTACCGGAATCTTTCATCCCGAAGATCGGAAGAAGTTGGAGGCCCTCCGTCAGCGCGCGCTTCGTCACGCCGCCCCATTTGAGCTGGAGGCGCGAATAAAGGGAAAAGACGGTCAGTATCGCTGGTTTTTGATCCGAGACAATCCATTGCGGGATGAGCAGGGGCGCATTCTTCGGTGGTATGGCACGCGGACCGACATCGAGGACCGCAAGCGCGCCGAGGAAAAGGCGCAACAAAGCGAAGGGGAGCTTCGGCAAATCGTTGACGTTGTTCCACAGCACATTTTCGTTTTGGAACCAGACGGTGGGTTCCTTTATGTGAACCGGCGCGACCTCGAATACTCTGGTCTGACTTCGAAAGACGTTCACGCGGCGGATTATCCTAATAGAATCTGGCATCCAGATGACTGGGCGAGATTCCAGCACGATCGCGAAAATTCAATTGCACAAGGAATTCCATGGGAAGCGGAAGCCCGACTCCTCGGAAAGGACGGTCACTACCGCTGGTTTCTCATTCGCCTCAACCCACTGCGCGATGAACTGGGTCACATCATCCGGTGGTACGGTACGCGGACCGACATCGAGGACCGAAGACGGGCCGAGGAAGCTCTGCGGCGCAGTGAAACCTATCTGGCGGAAGCGCAAAGGCTGACCCACACGGGGAGTTGGGCCTACGAAAGTAGCGGAGATGCCGGCGACTGGTCCGTCCGCTACTGGTCAGAGGAGAACTTTCGAATCTGGGGCTTCGATCCCCTGGGGGGGCTTCCGACGCAGGAAATGGTGCGGCGACGGATAGATCCAGAGGATCGGGACAGAGCGCTCGGACATGGCGAGAGAGCCGTGGCGACCAAGAAGGATTACGTCAGCGAGTTCAGAATCGTGCTACCAGACGGCACGATTCGACACATCCTTTCGT
>Ga0335076_10004856_pt1 | contig 13620 bp, 13 predicted proteins | sample Lox_Sample_25_FD_206717 | JGI IMG/M metagenome (GOLD analysis project Ga0335076, IMG submission 206717) | Soil microbial communities from Loxahatchee National Wildlife Refuge, Florida, United States - Lox_Sample_2.5 | ecosystem: Environmental > Terrestrial > Soil > Wetlands | place: USA... | reverse complement strand
CCGAGGCCGGTCACGACCATCGTCTTGCCCGCGCCGGTCTCGCCGGTCAGCGCGGTGAAACCGGGGGACAGCTCGAGCAGCGCGTCGTCGATGACCCCGAGCCCGGTGATGCGCACTTCCTCAAGCATGACCGCCAGCAGTCTCCTTCCTACCCCGCCAGCCCGCGACGGGCAGCCCGAACTTGGCCACCAGCCGGTCGGTGAACAACGCGCCGCCGCCCGACCCGTGGTCCGCGCCCGGCCCCGGCCCGTGCACCCTCGCCAGCAGCACCGGCAGCGAGCCCCGGCGCACCTCGACCCGGGCGCCGGGCGGCAAGTCGAACCTACGACGCCCATCGCACCACATAACGGCTTCAGATGTCTCGGCCCACGCCGGCTCGTGACCGGCCGACTCGGCGCTGAGCCGGCCGGAGTCGGCGTGGGGGACAACACCCTCGTACACTAGTTCTACCGCGAGAACCGAGTTTGGGGAAACAACCAGCGGCCTGGCGAACAGCGCGTGTGCGCTGATCGGCACCATCAGCAACGCCTCTACCTCTGGCCACACCACCGGGCCGCCCGCGGAGAACGCGTACGCGCTCGAACCCGTCGGGGTCGCGCAGACCACGCCGTCGCATCCCCAGCGGGACAGCGGCCGCCCGTCGACCTCGATGATGACCTCGATCATCCGCTCCCTGCGCGCCTTCTCAACGGTCGCCTCGTTCAGCGCCCAGGTGGCGGCGAGCTCGGTGCCGTTGTCGCGCGCGACGACGTCGATCGTCATCCGCTTCTCGACCCAGTACGCCCCGGCGACGAGACGATCGACGGTCTCGGCGAGGCCGTCGGGTTCTGCCTCGGCGAGGAAGCCGATGTGGCCCAGGTTCACGCCGATCAGCGGGGTCCGCGCCGGGCGGGCGATTTCCGCGGCGCGCAGCAGCGTGCCGTCGCCGCCGAGCACGATCACCAGTTCCGCGCCCTTGGCCGCCTCCGGGCCGGCCGGCACCGCGGTCACGCCGGCGCAGCGCAGGTCGGGCGCCTCGTCTTCGGTGACGCGCACTGTGACGCCGGCGGCGATCAGCCTGTCGATGACGAACCGCGCGCTGCGCACCGCGTTCTCTTTGCCGGTGTGCGCGAGGACGAGCATTGTGCGGGGGGAATCAGGCATCGGGTCCCGTCTCGATCGCGTGCCGCAGGGCGTCGTCGGACAGCGGCGGCGCGCCGCGGCGCAGCCACACGAAATACTCCACGTTTCCCGCTGGCCCCGGGAGCGGACTCGCCGTTATACCTCTTACGCCTAGCCCCAGCGACGCCGCGGCGTCGCAGACGGTCCGCACCGCGGCGGCCCGGTCGGCGGGGTCGCGCACCACGCCGCCAGCCCCGACCCGGCCCTTGCCGACCTCGAACTGGGGCTTCACCATCAGCGCGAAGTCCGCGTCCGGCGCGGCGCAGCCGACCAGCGCGGGCAGCACCAGGGTCAGCGAGATGAACGACAGGTCCGCCACGACCACCGCGGGCGGCGGGGCCACCAGAGCCGGGTCGAGGGAGCGGACGTTGACCCGGTCCAGCACGGTCACCCGCGGGTCGGTGCGCAGGCTCCAGGCCAGCTGCCCGTACCCCACGTCGACGGCCACGACGTGCGCCGCGCCCGCGCGCAGCGCCGCGTCGGTGAACCCGCCGGTCGACGCGCCCGCGTCCAGGCACCGCTTTCCCGCCACCGTCAGGCCGTCGGCGGCGAAGACGCCCAGCGCCCCGGCGAGCTTGTGCCCGCCGCGCGAGACGTACTGCGGGCCCTCGTCACCGGCCGCCACCGTCACCGGGGCGTCCCTGCTCACCTGGGTGGCGGCCTTGGCCGCGGTCTGCCCCGCCACCGCCACCCGCCCCGCGGCGATCAGCTCCGCCGCCTGCTCGCGGGACCTGGCCAGCCCCCGCCTGACAAGCTCGGCGTCCAGCCTGGACCGCACCGTCACCTGCGGCCCAGCTCCCCTTGCTCGCCGTGCCTGCCGGGCGCGCCCGGCGTGCCCGGCGCCCCTGGTGTGCCAAGCTCGCCGAGGATCTCGCGGAGCCGGTCGTGCACGGCCTCGAGCGCCGCGGGCCGCTCGTCGAGCGGCAGGTCGTCAAGGGCGGCGAGACCGGCGATGGCCTCGTCCACCCGGGAGTCACCGGTGCTTTCTTGAGTCGGCTGCGTACGTTCCGGATCCATGTTTTGATTTTCCTCCGCCTCAGGGAGACCAGCGCGCTGCCCGAAATGCGCTACCCTCCGCGTGAACGGTACCGCCCATTGAGGAACGAGGCGCACATGAACACGGCTGAAGAGTGCCGCGAGGCGCTGCAGAAGCTGGTAGGCCGGCTGAACGAGCTGAGCCCTGCCGACCGGGACGCCTACTTCGGCAACCGGACCATCAGCGTCACGATTCCCGATCTCGGCGTTACGTTCGGGACCAAGCTGGACTCAGGCGACGTTCCGGTCCGGGAGATCGGGCCCGGCGAGCCGCCCGCCGACATCCGGCTGACCGCGAACAGCGACGAGGTGGTGTCGCTCGCCGAGTCGCCGATGAACATCGCCCGCGCCTGGGTGGCGGGCCGGGTGAAGATCGAGGCGAGCATGAAGGACCTGTTCCGGCTGCGCAGGCTGCTGTAACGCACAAGGATCAGCGCGGGTCGAACCAGCTGTTCGGGTATTGCGCGGGGTTAGCCGGCGGCGAGGCCGGCGTCCAGGGCGGGGCCTGGAACGCGGGCTGCGGCAACGGCGCGTGCGCGAATGGCGGCGCCGGCCGCCGGTCGCGGCGGGACTGGCCGAGCAGCCAGATCAGCAGGCTGGCGGCGATGATCGCGCCTACCGCGCCGGCGTAAGCCGCGGCGGAGTAGCCGATGATCAGCCTGGCGTTCCTGTGCACTACCTGGACCGGGCGGAGCCCCGCGCTCCCCTGGCCAGGCGAGCCGAAGAACGCAGTCGCGGCGAGCCCGGTCGCGGGCGCTGCGGCCGCCAGCCGTCCCGCAGCCCGCAGCGCGGCGGCCGCGTCCACCTCGCCGAAGCCGGTGTCTGTGCTGTACCCGCCGGACGGCCGGTGGTCAGTGCTCGTGATCAGCGCCTGCGTGACGAGCGCCGGGCTTAGCGCCGGGTAGCGGCTCCTGATGAGTGCCGCCACCCCGCTGACCAGCGCGGCGGACGGGCTGGTGCCTTCCGCGTCGAGGTAATCCCCGCCCGGGCCGGCGCCGATTACGCCGACGCCGGGCGCGGAGAGCAGGACGGAGCTGTTCTGCTCGGAGAAGAAGGCGCGGCTGCCGCTGCTGGTGACGGCCGCCACGGCGATCACCCCGGTGAACGAGGCGGGGTAGATGTAGGGGGCGAAGCCGCTGCTTGTTCCGTTGTTGCCTGCCGAGGCGACGACCACGACGCCCTTGCTGACCGCGTAGGCGATCGCCGCGCGCAGGTTGCCCGCCGTGTCGGCCGAGCCGAGCGACATGTTGATGACCGTGGCGCCGTGCCTGACGGCGTAGTAGATGCCGTTGCCGATGGCGTTGACGAACCGGTTGTCCTGGTTGTAGGCCTGCAGGCCCGGCTCGCTGTCGTCGAGGATCACGCGGATGGCCAGGATCCTCGCCTCCGGGGCGACGCCCATGACGCCGAGCGTGTCGCCAGGGCCGCTGCCGTGACCGGCGATGAGCGAGGCGATGTAGGTGCCGTGCTCGAGCGGCGGCTGGTAGCCGGGCGGGTCAGCGCCCGCCGTGTAGTCCGGGCCGGTGGTCACGTCGCCGGCCAGGTCCGGCGCGGTCGAGTCCACGCCGGTGTCGAGGACGGCGACCGTCACCCCGTTGCCTTTGGCGGACTGCCACGCGGCCGGCACCTCGATCTGGTCGAGCGCCTGCATTTCGTCAGGCCGGACCGCGGCCAGGTCGGCTGGCGGGGGCGGCAGGCCGGGCGCCGGGTCGTCGCAGGTCCATTCCGTGCCGCCGCAGCGTACGGTGACCGGCCTGCCGAGCGGCTCGGCGACGGCGTTAGCCAGCTGGATCGCCGGGTCGAAGACCACGTCCCTGCGCTCGCCACTAGTGCTGGCCGGCCTGCCGTCCGCGTACCCGGCGACGGCGAGCACGATGTACGGGCCGGACTGCTGCGCGACCGCCAGCTGCCGCGCGGCATCGCCGAACAGCGCGGCGGGCGTGCCCGGCATCGCCAGCGCCCGCAGCCCGGTGGCCGGGTACTGCGCGGGCGGGAGGTTGTCGTAGAAGTCGGACGCTCGCGCGGTACTGGCGAACGCCAGGACGCCGAGCGTGTACACCGCGCCGCGCAGCTGGTCCGTGTAGTCGGCGCGCAGGGCGGCGACGCAGCCGTCGCGCTGCGCCTGGCTCGTCAGGGTGCTGTCCACCGCCGTGGCGCACGCGTCGCCCGGCGCGATGCCGACCCGGCTGGCCGTCTCCGTGGTACCGAAGCTGGTGGTGTAGGCGATCGTGGCGGGGAAGACCTGGCCGGCCGGCTCTCGCTCCCAGCGCTGCGCGGCACCGGTGGCGGCGGCCGCGGAGAGCTCGGCCGTGGTGGGCTTGCGGACCAGCTCGGCCTGCGCCCGGCCGCCGGCGACGACGGCCACGGCCAGGCCAAGGAGGGCAGCGACCGCGCACGCAATGATTCGCACCGCGCGCCCTGACGTCACGCGACGAGATTAGCCGGCCATGATAAAGCCCATGGGAGATCTGATCTTGTTGCGGCACGGCCAGACGGAGTGGAGCAAGGCCGGGAAGCACACGGGGCGGACGGACGTCCCGCTCACCGCGCAAGGTGTCGCCAGCGCGAGGTCGCTGGCGCCGATGCTGGCGAAATGGCAGATCGTCGCCGTGTTCACCAGCCCCGCTTCGCGGGCCGTCAGGACCGCGGAGCTGGCCGGCCTCGACGGGGCGGACGGCCGGTACCTGGTCAAGCATGATCCAGATCTGTGGGAGTGGGACTACGGCGGCTACGAGGGCATGACGACGCCCGAGATCCAGGAGCGGCGTCCCGGCTGGTACCTGTGGCGCGACGGGGTGATCCCCGGCGACGCGGAGCATCCAGGAGAGACCGTTTCCCAGGTAGGCGAGCGGGCCGACCGGGTGCTCGCGCGGGTGGCGCCGCTGCTGCGCGACGGGGACGTGGTGCTGGTCGCGCACGGGCACCTGCTGCGGGTGCTGACCGCGCGGTACCTGGGACTGCCGCCTGACGGCGGGCGGCTGTTCCGGCTGGACACGGGGACGATCAGCACGCTGGGCGCGGAGCATGGCGAGGGCGTGGTCCTGACGTGGAACGTCCCGCCGTCGGCGTAGCCGCCTTCTTAGTTGCGCAGCACGAGGCGCTGGTTGCGGCAGCCGGTGAGGAGGACCGCCAGGCCGAGGACGCCGACGTCCCGCATCGACGTGTCGGACAGGCCGCTGACCGACAGCGAGATCACGATCTCGAGCAGCAGGACGCTCGCGATCGCGGCGCTGATCCTGGGCGCGATCCCAGCGATCAGCGCGATCGCGAGCACGAACAGCACCCAGCCGTGCACGAGAACCGCGACGATCGCGAGCTGGGACGCCTCGTTGATGATCGGGACGTAGCCGGTCCACTGGTCCGGGGACGTGAGTTCGTGGTAGCCGAACCAGACCAGTACCAGGCCCAGCAGGACGCGGCCGACGACGGGCGCCCATTCCGCGGCGAGGTCCCCGGCGCGCTCGGCCTGGCCGCGCCAGCCCGTCGCCCTTGTCGCCCGCGCGGGCGCGGGCGCGGTGCCTGAGCGGGCGGGGGCGGCGGGGGCGAGGTCCGCGCGGGCGAGGTCGCGGTCGTCGGGGGCTAGGTCGAGGCCGCCGGGCGCCGGGTCAGCCGGCGAGCTGGCCTGCCTGATCACCTGCTCCTCGCGGCTCCCGAGCGGGGACCTGAGCCGGCCGCCCGCCCAGCCGCGGCCACGGCCGCCCGCCCAGCCGGCGGGCCGGCGCGACGCGTCGCTCATGGCAGCACCTGTCCTTGCGCGTTCGTGACCTCCAGGCCCTCATCAGTGGCGCCAGGGGAGCTGGCACTGAGGTCGGAGTCGAGTATGTACACCTTGGCGCCACCGGGATAGAAGTGCGAGACGGAGGCCATCGACTGGCCGTCCTCCGCGGCCTGCACCGCGATGCCGCCCGCCTGCCTGGTGACCGTGAGTTTCCAGCGGCTCATCGCGAGCTTGCCGTCGGCGCTGACCGGCCCCGGCCACACCTGGTAGGCGAACGACGCGTACGGCATGGAGCTCAGCAGCGGCCCGGCACCCGCGGGCACCGGCGCCGTGGCGGTGGCGGACGGCGAGCTCGTGGCGGCGGGCGCCGACGACGAACTGGCGGGCACCGGCGGTGCCGCGACCAGGTCGGTGCCGCCCTGTTTCCAGCCGACCACGCCGAAGAGAAGCCCGGCGATCCCCGCTATCGAAAGAACGGTCAACCCTCGGGGACCCACCCGCTCACTCCGCTCTGATCTGTCCTTCTGCGGCCTGTCGCGCCGCCTCGTCCGCGCCGGGTTCCTGGTCGCTGGCGGGAGGCTTGGACGCGGGCCGGGGACGGGTCTCGTCCCTGATCCAGGAGAGGAACGACGCCGAGCCCGACACGATCGGGGTGGCGACGATCTCAGGCTCGTCGTAGCTGTGCCGTTCGGCGAGGAACGCGGCGAGTTCATCGTAGCGATCGGCCGGCAGCTTGAGGAAGACGAACCATTCCTCCGAGCGCTCGATCTCGTCGTTCCACCAGTACGTGGACGCGACGGGCCCGGCGACCTGGCCGCAGGCAGCCAGCCGTGCCTCGACGGCCGCATGGACGAGTTCCATCGCCTCGGCTCGTGAGTCGGTGGTCGTCTGCACCTGCAGGTATTCGTTACCCCCGCGGTGGCCGGTATCGCTTCCCGCCATGCCACCTGATCGTACGCCCGCGTCGCGCAGGTACGCTGGCCAGGCCGCTGCCAGCCCAGACTGGGGGTTACCGCTATGGAGCTGATTCATTCGGGAAAGGTCCGCGACGTCTACGCCGACGGCGACGACCTGCTCCTCGTCGCGTCGGACCGGGTGTCCATCTATGACGTGGTGCTGCCCACGCCGGTCCCCGGCAAGGGCCGCATCCTCACCCAGCTTTCGCTCTGGTGGTTCGACCGCCTCACCGATGTCACGCCTAATCACGTGATTTCCGCGACCGACGTCCCCGCTGAGTGGCAGGGCCGCGCCATCCGCTGCCAGCGCCTCGACATGGTTCCCGTGGAGTGCATCGCGCGGGGCTACCTGGCCGGGCTCGGACTCGCCTCGTACAACGAGACCGGCACGGTCTCCGGCGTGCCGCTGCCGCCGGGTCTGGTTGAGGCGTCCAGGCTGCCCGAGCCGGTCTTCACCCCGACGACGAAGGCGGCCGCCGGGCACGACGAGCCGATGACCTACGACGAGGTGGTGGACCTGGTCGGCGCTTCGACGGCTGCCGAGCTCAAGCGGATCACGCTCGAGGTCTATCGCCGGGGCGCCGCGCTCGCCGCGGAGCGGGGCGTCATCGTCGCGGACACGAAGCTGGAGTTCGGCCGGGCGAAAAACGGCGACCTGGTCCTCGCCGACGAGGTGCTGACCCCGGACTCCTCCCGCTTCTGGCCAGCCGGCAAATACGAGCCTGGGCGCCCGCAGCACTCGCTGGACAAGCAGTACCTGCGCGATTGGGCGACCCAGATCGGCTGGGACCGCAAGCCCCCGGGCCCGGAGATCCCGCCGAACGTCGTGGCGGCGATGACCGCCCGCTACACCGACCTGTTCGACCGCCTCACGGCGGCCTCCTGACGGGCGGGCGGCCCGGTCAGGGGCTGTGGACCAGCAGCGCGGAGATGCGGCGGCCCACGGGCCCGTCGGTCACCAGGTAGGTCAAGGTGACCCGGCGGATCTCTGCGCCGTCGCTCTGCTGCCACGAGTACGTCCCGCGGTAGAGAGCGGACGCGGAGTTCAGGACGGTGACCTCGGAGCCGAGGGCCTCGCTGCGCGCGTAACCGGCCACGCGCATCCCGTCGACTTGATGCCGCATCACCGCGAGGACCTGGTCGTCGGTCGTCAGCGCGAAGACCCCGTCGTCGGTTGTGACCAGCAGCGGAACGCCGTAGTACGCGAGCAGCTCATCCGTGTCGCGCTCGCCCCGGCCGCAGGCCGCGTAGGCGTCGAGGTACTCGCCGAACCACTGGCTCACGTCGTCGCTGTCCACAATCACGGACCATATCGCTTGACGCAGGTGTAGGCGCCGTAGAGGCGGCGCTCGAAGCCGACCTCGATGATCTCGAAGCCTGCGGCGGCCAGCAGCGGCTCAAGCAGCCACCGGTAGGTGCTGTACTCGGTGCGGATGTGCTCGGCGTAGTCGGCGGCGGTATACCCGTCCGCCGGGTCGGCGGCGGCGCCCGCGAACCAGCCGGCGAAGATCTCGCTCGCCTCCCGCGGCTGGAAGTCGAAGATGAGGTCCCGCAGCCGCAGCACGCCGCCCGGCGGCAGCAGGTCGGCGATCCGCTGCAGCGCGATCCCCTTCCAGAAGTCCGGGACCTGGTGCAGCGCGTTCCTGGTGTAGACGCCGTCGACGGGCGGCCCTTCGTGGGCGTAGCTGAAGAACCCCGCGCGCACGGAGTCGAGATTGCCGAGATTCGCGGCCGCCGCCTTCTGGCGCAGGGCGTCCACCATGACGGGCGAGACGTCGGCCGCGACCACGCGCGCGAACCGTCGCGCCGCGGGGATCGCGAACTGCCCGGTCCCGGCGCCGAGGTCGACCACGGTGGACGACCCGCCGAGCCCCCGCGCCTCGAACGCCGCCAGGTCCTCCCCAGGGTCCGGGTATCCCTGCTTCTTGTCGTAACCGGCGATGAACGCCGCGTCCAAGTGCTCGGGACCCGCGTGCGCCAGTTCGTCCAGCATCCATGCCTCGGTCATGGCCTTGATTGTCCCGCCGTCGCCGGCCCCGCGGCGAGCGGGTTTCCGGCCAGCGCGGCTCACGAGGACAGCCTGGTCGAGGTGAGCGCCAGGTCGCCGGTGCGCAGCGACGGCCGCTGGACATCGGACGTGAAGGCCGGCCGGTCCGCCAGCAGTTCCTGGTACACCGCGCGGATCTCGTCGCGGCCGGTGACCACGCGCCCTGGTGCGAAGGCGAGCACCGCATCCGGTTCGTACAGCGCGACCAGCCCCGCTACGTCCCCGGCGTTCGCCCGCTGGAGAAAGAATTCACCCAAGTCCTCTGGCGAACGCGCCGACGGATGACCATCTGGCGTGGTCATGGCAGCACTCCTTGGTCCTGTTCGTTGCCCTGTCCCTTGGATCAAGTTTCCCGTTATGCTCGGCTATCTGCTGTTCTCATCGCGGGGTGCAAGGGGCGGGGATATGAACGGCGCTGATGATGCCGACATGGTCATGCAGACGGTCACAGCCAGGCTGCCCAGCGGGGTGGCGATCAAGGTAGAAGCGGCCACGGATTCCGCAGACGGGATTACCAGCGTCGGCCTGCGCGATTACGACCTCGACAAGGCGCTGGATTCGGTAAGCGAAATCGGCTCCCTTGTCGTCGAAAAGCTGAAAGCCGCTGTCTGGGCCGGCGGCAAGGGCGAGGCGTCGCTGACCGTGACGCTCGAATGGTCTGGTGACGCCACTCTCAAGGGAACACATGACTGACCGGCTTGAGGACCTGCTGCGGGCCTGCACGGTCAGGGTCCTCGGCGGCCCGGAACCCGGGGCCGGGTTCTTCGTCGCTCCCGGCAAAGTGCTGACGTGCGTCCACGTGATCGCGACCTGTGTGGACGGCATTAGGGTGAGCCCTGGTTTAAGAGTTCAGTGGGAACGCGATAAAGATGAACCCGCCGAGTTCCCTGTTGCTGGTGCGCCACTGGTACTCGCTGATAAGGGCCGCGCTATTTCGGCGCTGGACTGTGACTATCCCGATATTGCCGTGCTTGATGTTGAGGGACTGAGCGATCACCCGTGCGTGGGGATCGACACAGACTGGCCAGCAAGCACCGACGACTTTCAGATTTACGGTTATCCCAGGGAAGGCGGCACGGTCCGGCTCACTCCGGCAAGCCTGCGATACCGCGGCAAGCACGGGAACGAGCCGACCATGTACCTTGACCTGGCTTCGGACACTGTCAAGCCGGGCATGAGCGGCGCGCCCGTGCTGAACCTGACTTCCGGCGGCGTCTGCGGCGTGGTGGTCGCCAGCAAGAACGCCGCCCAGCCCGACGGCGCCCTCGCGGCGCCCTGGTCCGCGGTCACGACCGAGCTGCGCCACGTTCTGGCGGCCAACCGGGCCTTCCACGAGCGGGACAATCGGTGGAGCGCTGCCGTGGCACAGGCGACTCCGACCGCAGCCGCCGGGCAGGCGCGGCGCGGTGCATTGCCAAACGTTGAGGTGGTCATCGAGATCGCGCTCACCGAGGCCGGGATCCTGAATTCGTGCGTACGGCTGGCGGGAGACGTCGTGTGCCGTCAGGACGCGCCGTTGCCTTCCGAAGTGGCCGGGGTGTGGAACGCGCTGCAGCTCCCGCCGCTGATCGCCGGAGAACGGATGGCGGATGCGGGCCGCCGGCTGGCTGGCGCGCTTCTTAATGACACGGCGCAGCAGAAGCTCGCGCGGCGGCTGAGCGGGATTCCACCCGGCGATACCGCCGAACTGGCGCTGGTCGCCGACGGGAACTGCCTATCGCTGCCCGTGGAGCTCATGCGCCTGGCTGCAGATGGCGCAGAGACTGGCCCAGTTGGTCTGCTGCCCAACGTGAGCGTCATCAGGAAGATGGCCACAGAAGGCGCGTCTCCGGGCGGACCGCCGCGTCCGGCCCTCGCGCCTCAGCCGACCGCTGGTCCGCTGAAGATCCTCGCAGCGGTCGCCGCGCCAGACGAGACGAAGACGAAGAACGCGCCGCTGGACGTGGAAGCCGAGATGGCAGCGGTGCTCGATGCCACGTCCGAGGTCGCTGCGGATGCGCACGCGCAGGTGCGCATCCTGGAGGTAGCCTCGCTCGCCGCGATCCGGGAAGCGCTGGCGAAAGACGCCTATCACGTGCTCCACCTATCTGCACATGGCTCGCCGGAGTCGGTCGAGCTTGAGGACGAAGACGGCGCGCCGGTTACGGTGACGACCGAGACGCTCATGAACGCGCTGAAGAGCAGCGGACATCCGGTACCCCTGATCGTGTTGTCTGCTTGCTCGGGCGGAGCGACAGGATCGGCGGCGATGGCGGCTGGACTGGTAGGACGCGGCGCTAGCCGGGTCATCGCGATGCTCGCTTCTGTCACCGACGCCTATGCCACCACGCTCGCGCGCTATTTCTACCGGGAACTGTCCACTGATCCGTCTGTAACCACTGGGCAAGCCCTAGCTCGGGCGCGATACAAGGTGGAGGAAGACCGCTCGGGTGAAAGCAGGGATCGCCTGCCTAGACCTGAATATGGGATCGCCACGCTGCTCGCCGCAGTCGGTGACGCTCCGCTGGTCGATCTGGATGCCGAGCCAAAGCCGCTCACTGTCGCAACCGCCCCGCCCGGCGGCAAGGGAGTCCGCGACCTGCCCCTCGGCTCGCTCATCGGCCGCCGCGCGCAGTTGCGGGACGTTATGAGCGTCTTGCGCCGGACGGAGCGCGCCAGGGACCGCTTCGGGGCGACGAGCGGAGTCGCGCTGACCGGCGTCGGCGGCATTGGAAAGACCGCCCTGGCCGGGCGCGCGATGGCACGCTTGCGCGACGAGGGCTGGCTGATCGCGGTCCACGAGGGCCGGTGGAAGCCAACCGCGTTCATCGACGCCGTGGGCGCGGCGCTCGGCGACACGGCATCCCGCATTGGCGACGCCACTCAGGCACGCACACTTGCCCAGGTCGCGGCATTCCTTGCCGAACGCGACGTTGACGACACGCCCAAGATGGACGTCATCGCTAGGTTGCTCTCCAGCATGCCGATACTCGTCGTGCTAGACGACTTCGAGCAGAACCTCACGACGGGCGGAGAGGCGTTCCTCGATGCCACGACCGAAGAGGCGGTCACGCGCCTAGCCGACTCCGCGGAGACCGGCGCCCTGCTGATCACTTGTCGCTACCCATTGCCAAGTCGGGACAGCCTGCTCGTCGAGGTGCCGATCCCGCCCCTCTCCCCCGCCGAGTTGCGCCGGATGTTCTTGCGGCATCCTGCGCTCCGCGACCTAGACGCCGAGGACAGACGGCTCCTGATGCGCGCCATTGGCGGCCATCCCCGGCTGATCGAGTTCACCGACGCCTTGCTCCGCGGGGGCCGCGCCAACCTCAGGCACGTACAAGCCAAGATCCGCAAGCTCGCCCGCAGACAGGGAGTCGACCTGACGCAGGCTCTGTCCGTGCAGACCGCCGCAGATCAGGCGGCTCTACTTGGAAGCGCTGACATCCTGCTCGAAGATCTGCTTGAGCTCCTGACGCCCAAACAGACAGATGTCCTGCGCCAGGTTGCGGTCTGCCGCGGACCGATGACCCTCGACGATCTCGCCTTCGCCCTCACACTCGACCCTGACGCCCCCGACCCTGGTCTTACTGATCTGCGAAGCGACGTGAGGAGGCTTGCCGATCTCACGTTGCTGATACCTGGTGCCGATATCGAGATGCATCCCTGGACCGCCACGCTGGTGGCACGCAATGCCCCAGGAGACGTTGCTGCCTTGCACGAACGGGCGCTTGCGATGCGGAGACGGCGCTTCGAGCAGGCACGCGGCACATATGACGATCTTGTGGATATCCCCCGGCACTTGTCGGCCCTTGGGCGCTATGACCAAGTCGGTGCCATCGCCGGGCAGGCTGAGAGGTTGCTGGCTGGAACGCTGGCTACCGTCGCCTATCTCGCTGAAATCCTTCAGTTCATACCGAAAGATGAGCGCGTATGGGCTGGTGTCGCTGAACTAGAGGCAGCGGCGCTCCTCAACGCCGGAGATCTCCAGTCCGCCACGCGGCTGTTCCAGGCGGTTTATCAGGAGGTTAGCGCCCGAGCCGCCGCCGACCCGGCCAACGCCCAATGGCAGCGCGACCTGTCCATCAGCCACAACAGGCTCGGCGACATCGCCCGCGCCACCGGCGACCTGACCGCCGCCCGCACCCACTACCAGGCCAGCCTCGACATCGCCCAGCGGCTCGCCGCCGCCGACCCGGCCAGCACCGAATGGCAGCGCGACCTGTCCATCAGCCACGAAAAGCTCGGCGACATCGCCCGCGTCACCGGCGACCTGACCGCCGCCCGTACCCACTACCAGGCAAGCCTCGACATCGTCCAGCCGCTTGCCGGCGCCGACCCGGCCAGCACCCAACGTCAGCGCGACCTGTCGGTCAGCCACGACAAGCTCGGCGACATCGCCCACGACGCCGGCGACCTGACCGCCGCCCGCACCCACTACCAGGCCGGCCTCGACATCGACCAAGGGCTCGCCGCCGCCGACCCGGCCAACACCGAATGGCAGCGCGACCTGTCCATCAGCCACGACAAGCTCGGTAACATCGCCCACGACGCCGGCGACCTGACCGCCGCCCGCACCCACTACCAGGCCAGTCTCGACATCCGCCAGCGGCTCGCCGCCGCCGACCCGGCCAACGCGCAATGGCAGCGCGACCTGTCCATCAGCCAGAACAAGCTCGGCGACATCGCCCGCGACGCCGGCGACCTGACCGCCGCCCGCACCCACT
>Ga0335076_10004854_pt1 | contig 13621 bp, 12 predicted proteins | sample Lox_Sample_25_FD_206717 | JGI IMG/M metagenome (GOLD analysis project Ga0335076, IMG submission 206717) | Soil microbial communities from Loxahatchee National Wildlife Refuge, Florida, United States - Lox_Sample_2.5 | ecosystem: Environmental > Terrestrial > Soil > Wetlands | place: USA... | reverse complement strand
CGGCCAGGAAGACGTAGCCGTCGACGTGGTCGAGCACCTCGACCGGCACGTCCTCCAGGCGCTTGCGGCGCACCAGGAGGATGATCGGCATGTCGAGGCCGCGCCCGCGCACGTAGGCCATCAGGGCGCCCAGCTTGCTGTCGATGCCCTTCCTGCCCCAGTCGACGATCATGCAGCCGATCGCGGCATCGGTCTTGATCGCCAGCTCGGCGTCCTCGGCGCGCCGCGCCTTGACGACCTGGAAGCCGAGCTTCTCGACCTCGGCGACGATCTGCTGCAGGCGCGTGCCCTCGAGCTCGTCGGCGTCGAACGCCGGCGCGCAGATCAGGAAGGTGAAGCGTCGAAAGAAGTCCATGCATACCCCGCGGGCGCGGCGACCGGCCGGCGGGGCTCAGTAAGCGTCAAATTCGTGACGCGGCGATGACAGCCGGCCCTTTCGGAGGACCGCACCCCGGTGCTCTCCTCACGGCTGCGCGGTCACGTGCAGCCGCAGGCCGGCGCGCTTCTGAAGTGGCCTGCGGCTTGCCGTGGGGACCGAACATACGAACGGGGCTCTTCGGCTGCCGTGCTGCGGGCGGCGCGGGCATGCGCGGCCACTATGCCAGGCGGCGCGCCATCCTGCATGGGCCCCGTGGCACGATTTTCGCAGCTTTTCCCAATGCGTTAAGCACAGCTGCGGCATAATCGGGCCGATGAGCATCCGGGTCGCCGTCCATCACGTCACGCGCTATCGCTACGACCGGCTGGTGCGGCTGGGGCCGCAGGTCGTCCGGCTGCGTCCGGCGCCGCATTGCCGCACGCCGATCCTCGCCTACGGCCTGACGGTCAGCCCGGCCGAGCATTTCCTGAACTGGCAGCAGGATCCGCAGGCCAACTGGCTCGCGCGCGTCGTGGTTCCCGATCCGGCGGATCACCTGACCGTGACGGTCGACCTGACCGCCGAGCTCAACGTCGTCAACCCGTTCGACTTCTTCCTCGAGCCCGAGGCCGAGCGGTTTCCCTTCACCTACGCGCCCGAGCTGGCGGCCGACCTCGAGCCCTATTTCCACACCGCCGACTGCGGCGCGCGCTTCCGCGACTATCTGGGCCGCGTCTCGCGAGTCGCCCAGCCGACCACCGGCTTCCTGTTCGAGCTCAACGCCCAGCTGCAGCACGACATCGGCTACGTGATCCGCATGGAGCCGGGCATCCAGACGCCCGACGAGACGCTCGAGAAGGCGTCCGGCTCGTGCCGCGACAGCGCCTGGCTGCTGGTCCAGCTGCTGCGCCATCTCGGCCTGGCGGCACGCTTCGCGTCGGGCTACCTGATCCAGCTCAAGCCCGACGTCGAGGCGCTCGACGGCCCGTCGGGCGCCGCGCAGGACTTCACCGACCTGCATGCCTGGTGCGAGGTGTTCCTGCCGGGCGCCGGCTGGGTCGGGCTCGATCCGACCTCGGGCCTGTTCGCCGGCGAGGGCCACATCCCGCTCGCCTGCGCGGCGAGCCCGACCGCGGCGGCGCCGATCACGGGCGCGCTCGGCGAGTGCGACGTGGCGTTCGAGCACGAGATGTCGGTCGCGCGCGTGCTCGAGCCGCCGCGCGTCACCAAGCCTTACACCGAGGCGCAATGGCAGGCGATCGACCGGCTGGGCGATCGCATCGACCAGGCGCTGACGGCGGGCGACGTGCGCCTCACCATGGGGGGCGAGCCGACCTTCGTGTCGATCGACGACATGGAGGGTGCCGAGTGGACCACCGCGGCGGTCGGCCCCACCAAGCGCGACCTCGCCGACACCCTGACGCGCCGGCTGCGCGACCGCTTCGCGCCCGGCGGGCTGCTGCATTACGGCCAGGGCAAGTGGTACCCCGGCGAGAGCCTGCCGCGCTGGGCCTTCGCGCTCTACTGGCGCGGCGACGGCATGCCGCTGTGGCACGACGCCGCGCGGATCGCGCGCGAGCGCGCCGACCACGCGCCGAGCGCCGGCGATGCCGGCCGGCTGGCCTCCGGCATCGCGCGCCGGCTCGACCTCAACCCCGACTGCGCGATGCCGGCCTACGAGGATCCCTGGCACTACATCGCCAAGGAGCGCGCGCTGCCCATCAATGTCGACGTGTTCGACTCCAAGCTCGAGGATCCCGAGGAGCGCACGCGGCTCGCCACGGTGTTCGAGCGCGGCTTGCGCCAGCCGGTCGGCTTCGTGCTGCCGGTCCAGCGCTGGAACGCGCGCGACCAGCGGCGCTGGCGCTCCGAGCGCTGGGCGACCCGCAGCGGCCGCCTGCTGCTGGTGCCCGGCGACTCGCCGGTCGGCTTCCGCCTGCCGCTCGGCGCGCTGCCCTGGCTGACCGAGGCGATGCGCGAGCCGGTGTTCCCGCCCGATCCGTTCGCCGACCTGCCGCCGCTGCCGCGCCCGGACGGCTACCGGCAGCCTTACCTGTCGGGCGCGCTGCGCGATCCGACCTGGGCGGCGCGGCTGCGCCGCATCGAGCAGGAGCCGCCGATCGAGGGCCTCAGCGTGCGCACCGCGCTCTCCGTCGAGCCGCGCGACGGCCGGCTGTGCGTCTTCATGCCGCCGACCGAGAGCGCGGCCGACTATCTCGACCTGCTGGCCGCGGTCGAGGACGCCGCCGCCGAGCTCGACACCGCGATCCATGTCGAGGGCTATCCGCCGCCCTACGATCCGCGCCTCAACGTCATCAAGGTGACGCCCGATCCCGGCGTGATCGAGGTCAACATCCATCCGGCGCACGGCTGGCGCGAGCAGGTCGCGATCACGAGCGCGCTCTACGAGGAGGCGCGCCAGACCCGGCTCGGCACCGAGAAGTTCATGCTCGACGGCCGCCACACCGGCACCGGCGGCGGCAACCACATCGTGGTCGGCGCGGCGCGCGCCGCCGACAGCCCGTTCCTGCGCCGGCCCGACCTGCTGCGCAGCCTGGTCGCCTACTGGCAGAACCATCCGTCGCTCAGCTATCTCTTCTCGGGCCTCTTCATCGGGCCGACCAGCCAGGCGCCGCGCATCGACGAGGCGAGGCTCGATTCGCTCTACGAGCTGGAGATCGCCTTCGACAACGTGCCCGACCGCGCGGCCGGCGAGGTCGCGCCCTGGCTGGTCGACCGGCTGTTCCGCAACCTCCTGATCGACGTCACGGGCAACACGCACCGCACCGAGATCTGCATCGACAAGCTCTATTCGCCCGACGGCCCGACCGGCCGGCTCGGGCTGGTCGAGTTCCGCGGCTTCGAGATGCCGCCGCATGCCGAAATGAGCCTGGCACAGGCGCTATTGCTGCGCGGCCTGATCGCGCGCTTCTGGCGCGAGCCCTACAGGGCGGGCCTGGTGCGCTGGGGCAGCGCGCTGCACGACAAGTTCATGCTGCCGCACTTCGTGTGGGCCGATTTCGCCGACGTGATCGCCGACATGCGCGCCGCCGGCTTCGATTTCGAGCTCGAGTGGTTCCGGCCGCACTGGACGTTCCGCTTTCCTCTCTACGGCGCGGTGCAATATGACGGGGTGCGGCTCGAGCTGCGCCAGGCGCTCGAGCCGTGGAACGTGATGGGCGAGGAGGGGACGATCGGCGGCACCGTGCGCTACGTCGACAGCTCGGTCGAGCGGCTCGAGATCAAGGCGTCGGGCCTGATCGAGGGGCGCCATCGCGTGCTGGTCAACGGCCGCGCCGCGCCGCTGCGCACGACCGCGGTCGGCGAGGCGGTCGCCGGGGTGCGCTATCGCGCCTGGTGGCCGGCCCACACGCTGCACCCGACCATCGCGCCGCACGTGCCGCTGGTCTGCGAGATCTGGGACGCCGCGACCCGGCGCTCGCTCGGCGGCTGCACCTACCATGTCGCGCATCCCGGCGGCCGCAGCTACGCGACGTTCCCGGTCAACGCGCACGAGGCCGAGGGCCGCCGGCTGTCGCGCTTCGAGCCGTTCGGCATGACGGGCGGAATGTTCGATCCGCCGCCGGCCGCCCCGCATCCCGAATTCCCCCACACGCTCGACCTGCGGCGGCTCGACTGACGTGCCCAACGCCGTGCCCCCCGCCGCGCCGGCGTCCGAGGCGCTCGAGGTCGCCCGCTACGACGAGATGGCGGAGCCGGGCGGCGCGCTGCGGCCGCACTGGCAGGCCTTCGCGCAGACGCTGAGCCGCATGAGCGCGGCCGAGCATGCGCGCCGCGTCGCCTCGGCGCACGCGGCGATCCGCGACAACGGCGTCACGTACAACGTCTATGACGAGGCCGGCGGACGCGCGCGGCCGTGGCAGCTCGACATCGTGCCGCTGGTGATCGGCGCCGCCGACTGGGCCGTCATCGAGGCCGCGGTGGCGCAGCGCGCGCGCCTCGCCGATGCGCTGCTGGCCGACATCTACGGGCCGCAGCGCCTGATCGCCGAGGGCCATCTGCCGCCGCAGCTGGTGCTCGGCCATCCGCAGTTCCTGCGCCCCCTGGTGGACACGCGGCCGCCGGGCGGCGTGCACGTGCATCTGTGGTCGGCCGACATCGCGCGCGCGCCCGACGGCTCGTGGGTCGTGCTGTCGGCGCGCGCCGATGCGCCGGGCGGCATCGGCTATGCGCTCGAGAACCGCATCGTGGTGAGCCAGACCTTCCCCGACCTGTTCCGCGACATGCAGGTCGAGCGGCTGGCGGCGTTCTTCAATGCCCACCGCGAGCACGTGCTCGGCTTGGCCGACGGCACCGGGCGCGCGGTGCTGCTGACGCCGGGCGCCTACAACGAGGCCTATTTCGAGCACGCCTACCTGGCGCACTATCTCGGCCTGTCGCTGGTCGAGGGCCAGGACCTGGTGGTGCGCGACGGCCAGGTGTTCCTCAAGACCCTGGCGGGGCTCGAGCGCGTCGCGGTGATCTTCCGGCGGCTCGACTCCGACTTCTGCGATCCGCTCGAGTTCCGCGCCGAGTCGGCGCTCGGGGTGCCGGGCCTCGCCGAGGCGGCGCGCGCCGGCGGCGTCGTGCTCGCCAACGCGTTGGGCGGCGGCGTCATCGAGTCGCCCGCGCTCGGCGCCTTCCTGCCCAACGCCGCGCAGGCGCTGCTCGGCGAGACCCTGGCGATCCCCGACATCGCCACCGTGTGGTGCGGCACCGCGTGGGGGCGCGCCGAGGCCCTCGAGCGGCTCGGCCAGGGCGTGCTGCGCAACGCCTTCGATGCCCGGCCCTTGTTCTCGCGCCACTCCTCGGCGCGCCTCGGCCGCGAGATGAGCGCGTCCGACCTCGCGCAGCTGACCACGCGGCTCGCCGATCGCGGCGGCAGCTGGGTCGTGCAGGACATCGCGCCGCTCGGGCTGGCGCCCGTGCTCGACAACGGCGCGCTGGCGCGCCGGCCGGTGTCGCTGCGCGTGTTCGCCGCCTGGACGCCCGACGGCTACAAGGTGATGCCGGGCGCGCTCACCCGCGTGGCGCCCGACGAGACCATCCGGGCGCTGTCGATGCAGTCGGGCGCCGCCACCAAGGACACCTGGGTGCTGGCCGGCGGCCCGGTCGGCACGTTCAGCCTGCTGCGCCGCGAGGGCGAGCCCCTGGCGATCCGGCACGCCGGCGAGGACGCGCCGAGCCGCGCCATGGACAATCTGTTCTGGCTCGGCCGCTATGCCGAGCGCGCCGAGGACCTGGTGCGCGTGCTGCGCGCGGTCGTGCTGCGGCTGGGCGACGACCCGGGGCTCACCGCATCGGCCAGCGTCGGCGAGTTGGCGCGCCGGCTCTTGCTGCCGCTCGGCCAAGTCTCGGCGAACGCGGTCGACGCTGCGGCCGCCGGCGACGACGCGCGCCTGTCGACCGAGCTGCGTGCGGCGATCTTCGATCCCGAGCCGTCCCATGGCCTGCAGCGCCTGCTCGCCGGCGTGCTGCGCGCCGCCTGGGCGGTGCGCGACCGGCTGTCGCTCGACACCTGGCGCACCATCCACGCGCTGACCTCGGCCGACCCGACTAGCGATCTGCGCGCGCCGCTCGACCCGGCCGGGGCGCGCTCCTATCTCGATGCGCTGGTGCGGCGCGCCGCCGCGCTGGCCGGCCTGTCGGCCGAGAACATGACGCGCGGCAGCAACTGGCTGTTCGTCGATCTCGGCCGGCGCATCGAGCGCGCGACCCATGCCGGCTGGCTGGTGCGCCAGACCCTGGGCTTCCAGGACGAGCGCGAGGTCGCATCGCTGCAGCTGGCGCTCGAGATCGCCGACAGCTCGATGACCTACCGCTCGCGCTACTTCAACGTGTTCCAATTGCCGCCGGCGCTCGACCTGCTGCTGCTCGACGACACCAACCCGCGCTCGCTGGCGTTCCAGGTCGAAGCCGCGATGCAGCATGTCGGCAAGCTGCCGCGCAGCACCCCGGCGCAGCAGCGCGGCGTGCCGGCGGCGGTCGCCGGCGAGGCCTGGCGCGCCGTGCTGGCGGCCGATCCGTTCGCGCTGGCGCACAGCGACGACAGTGGTCGCCGGCCGGCCCTGCTCGCTTTGATCGCCGCGGTCGACGACGCCATGACGCGGCTGTCGGACGCCGTCGCGGACGCCTATTTCCAGCACGCGGTGCGCCGGCGCGCCGACGTCGCGCGGCGCGAGACGCCGTGATGGAATACTCGGTGCGCCACCGCACGACCTACCGCTACATGCAGGACGTGTCGTACTCGCGCCATCTCGTGCACCTGGCGCCGCGCGAGACCCCGACCCAGCACCTCGCCGCGTTCAAGCTCGGCCTCACGCCGAGCCCCGACCAGCACATCAGCCGGCGCGACTTCTTCGGCAACCCGGTCGACTGGCTGGCGCTCGACGAGCCGCATGCCGGCATCGAGGTGATCGCCGAGAGCCGCGTGATCGCGCTGGCGCCGCCGGCCCGCGATGCCGCGGCCAGCCTGCCGTGGGAGCACGTGCGCGCGCGCCTCGAGACGCCCGAGCCGGCGGCGCGTGAGGTCGTGCAGTACGTCTTCGACTCGCCCCTGACCGCCTTCACGGTCGATCTCGCCGCCTATGCGCGCGCGAGCTTCACGCCGGGGCGGCCGGTGCTCGCCGCCGCGATCGAGCTGATGGCGCGTATCCATGCCGACTTCCGCTACGACACCACGGTGACGGACGCCGCCACGCCGGTCGATCGCGTGTTCGAGATTCGCGCCGGGGTGTGCCAGGACCTCGCGCATGTCGGCATCGCGGCGCTGCGCGCGCTCGGCCTGCCGGCGCGCTACGTCAGCGGCTATCTCCTGACCCGGCCGCCGCCCGGGCGCGAGCGCCTGCTCGGCGCGGATGCCAGCCACGCCTGGTTCGCCGTGTGGGCCCCGCCGCTCGGCTGGGTCGATCTCGATCCGACCAACGACATGATCCCGGGCGACGGCCACATCACGGTCGCCTGGGGCCGCGACTACGGCGACGTCGCGCCGATCAACGGCATCGTGACCGGCGGCGGCGAGCACCTGATCGAAGTCGGCGTCGACGTCCTGCCGATCGGGTAGGGGCGCGACGAGCGAAGCGGCGCGGTTCGTGGTAGGCTGACCGCGGAGGCAAGAGATGGACGATATCGTGATGGTGCCGATCCCCGTATCCGGCGATGCGGCGGAGGTATTGAAAAAGGCCGAGAATCGCGAGCGGATCGGCCGCTTGGTGAGCAATATCCTGCGCCCTGGAACGGCGGGAGAGGACCCCATCGTGGCGCTGATCGCCGATCTCAAGACGGAGGCGCGAGCCGCTGGGCTGACCGACGAAGACATCGACGTCGAGCTTGCGGCCTACAATGCCGAGCGTCGTATTTGACGCGAGTACGCTGGTTGGCGCGCTCCTGAAGGCGAACTCGACACCCGAGAGAGCGCTGGTGCTTGCACGGCGGCATGCGGTGATCTGCATGTCTCGGGCGGTCGAAGACGAGATCCGCGAAGTATTCAGCAGACCGCGGTTTGCCTTTGCCGAACGGGCGGGGAGGGTGACGCGTATTCTCGACCTCGTGATGGGCGCCGCGGATTGGCACGCGGCGTCGGCGAGCGTCAGGGAGTGTCGGGATCCGAAGGACGACAAATATCTTGAATTGGCGCTCGCGGCCGGAGCGGATATCATTGTCTCGAGCGACGACGATCTGCTTGCGTTAGATCCATGGCGAGGGATCGCGATCATGAGTCCGGCGGCGTTCGTTCAGATGGCGGAAACGTGGGACGCGAGCGCGAGGTGATGGAGGCTGACACGGGCTTCCCCGCATTCACAGCCGCCAACTTCGAGGCCGAGGTGCTGGCGCGGCCGGGCCTGACCGTGGTCGACGTGTGGTCGCCGGCCTGCGTGCCGTGCCGGCAGCTCGGCCGGCTGCTCGGGCAGCTCGCCGGCGAGCTGCCGCCCGGGGTGCGCATCGGCACCGTGAACGCCGACGAGAACGCGGCGCTGCTCGCGCGCTACGCCGTGCGCGGCGTGCCGACCCTGCTGTTCTTCAAGGACGGTGCGGTGGTCGAGACGCGCAGCGGGGTCGACCGCCGCCAAGTCCTCAAGAAGGCGATCGAGGCGCACGCCTGATGGCCACCGTCACGCTGCTCGACATCGCGGCGCTGCGCCAGACCAAGCTCCGGCCCTATATCGACCAGTGCCTGGAGCATCGCGCGCCCGATCCCGGCTTCCACGCCGTGATGGGCCACAATCTCGACCTCGCCGAGGCCATGTTCGTCGCCTGGAGCACGGTGTTCAACACCGGCCGGATCGCGCACACCTTGAAGGAGATCATCCGGGTGCTGCTGTCCCGCATGGCGGCGTGCAGCTATTGAGGCAACGTCCGGTCCGCTTCGGCGAAGCGGCAGGGACTGGACGAGAAGCGGCTCGACGAGGGCATCACGGCCTACGCGACCAGCCCGAACTTCACGCCGGCCGAGAAGATCGCGCTGCGCTACAGCGAGTTGATGGCGACCGACCCCGACGCGCTCGACGACGCGTTCTTCGCCGAGCTGCGCCGGCATTACAGCGACGACGAGATCGTCGAGCTCGGCGCCTTCATCGGCTTCAACATCGGCTACCACACCTTCTTCGGCACGCTGAAGTTCTACCCGATGTTCTCGCCCGACGGCCGGCTGGTCAGCCAGGAGGAGTCGGCACGGCTCTACGGCGCGGCGCCCGCCTCGCTGCAGGCGGCGGACGACTGATGGCCCGTATCGCGCCGGTGCCCCTCGAGGCGATCGACGATCCCGAGCTCGCCGCGCTGCTGGCGCGCGGCCGCACGCTCGGCGTGCCCGATGCGTTGTTCCCCGGCCTGTTGGCGCGCGTGCCGGGCTACGCCAAGCCCCTGATGCGCGCCTTGATCGAGTCCCACGGATCCGGGAACGTCGACCACAAGCTCAAGGAGATCATCCGGATCCAGCTGGCGCGCTTCGCCGGCGACGCCTATTTCGCCTCGCTGCGCTCGGAGCAGGCGCGCGCCGCCGGCCTGACCGAGGCCGAGATCGAGGCCGGCTGCGGCGACTACGAGGACGCCCCATGCTTCACCGAGGCGGAGAAATGCGCGCTGCGCTACGCCGACCAGATGTATCTCGATGCCTCGAAGCTCGACCCGGCGTTCTACGAGGAGATGAAGCGCCACTACACCGAGGCCCAGATCATGGAGCTCGGCGCCTTCATCGCCTTCCATTACGGCATGCAGCTGTTCATGCGCAGCCTGGCCGCCAAGCCGCTCGCCAGTTGATCCGCCGGCGCGCCGGTCTATCATCGGCGGCGAGAGGGAGCGGGAGGAAATCATGAGGAACAGGCTCGCGGCGCTGGGCGCCGCGCTGGCGCTGGCCGCCATGCTGGGATCGGCGCGCGCCGCCGATCCGGTGAAGATCGGCGTGCTCTATCCGCTGACCGGCAACGCCGCGAGCGCGGGCGCATCGGCCAAGGACGCGGTCGAGCTGGGCGCCGAGATCGTCAACGGCGGGCACCCCGAGCTCAAGGGGATCCCGCTCGCCGAGGCTGCCGGGCTGCCGCGGCTGGGCGGCGCCAAGATCGCGCTGATCAGCGCCGACCATCAGGGCAACCCGTCGGTCGGCCAGAGCCAGACCCTGCGCCTCATCACCGAGGACCACGTGGTCGCGCTGCTCGGCGCGTACCACTCCTCGGTGTCGATGACGGCCACCGCGGTCGCCGAGCGCCAGGGCATCCCGTTCCTGGTCGGCGACTCGGTGGCGCTGGCGATCACCCAGCGCGGCTTCAAGTGGGTGTTCCGCACCGGCCCGATCGCCTCCGACTTCGCGACCGCGTACACGAAATTCCTGCTCGAGCAGAAGCAGGCGGGGCGCAAGATCGACAGTATCGCGATCGTCAACGAGAACACCGAGTACGGCACGTCGGTCTCGGGCAGCATCGCGGACGCCGCCAAGCAGGCCGGCCTGACGCTCGCCGCGCAGATCCCCTACAGCGCCAACACCGCCGACGTGTCGGCGCAGGTGCTGCAGCTCAAGGAGAAGCGTCCCGACGTCGTGATCTTCGTCAGCTACACCTCGGACGCCATCCTCTACATGAAGACGCTCAAGAGCCTCGACTATCTGCCGCCGATGATCATCGGCGACGACGCCGGCTTCTCGGATCCGTCGTTCGTGCCGTCGGTCGGCGAGATCGCCCAGGGAGTGATGAACCGGAGCGCCTGGGACAGCGGCAAGCCGGGCTCGAACGCCTACAAGATCAACGCGATGTTCAAGGCCAAGACCGGCCGCGAGCTCGACGACACCTCGGCGCGCTGGCTCCAGGGCTTCCTGGTGCTGGCCGACGCGATCAACCGCGCCGGCTCGACCGACCCCGCCAAGATCCAGGCGGCGCTGCAGGCGACCGACCTCAAGCCCGACCAGCTCATGATCGGCTATCGCGGCGTCAAGTTCGATCAGACCGGCCAGAACACGCTGGCGGCGACCTACCTGATCCAGCTGCAAGCCAAGGACTACAAGGCGGTGTGGCCCGCCGACCGCGCGACCGCCCGGCTGACCTGGCCGATGACGGGCTGGAAGAAGTAGCGCGCGCCGGGCGCCGGCCGAGGGAACGCGGTTGCAGACCGGGCGATTGCGGCCGGCCGTCCGGATGGTAAGCTCGCGCCCCGAACCGCCCTCGGAGGACCCTATGGCCGGGCAGCACGGCGCCAACGAATTCAAGATCCCGGCCAAGATGAAGGCCTGGGTGCTCGGTGGCCCCGACGAGATCAAGCAGGTCGAGAAGCCGGTGCCCGAGCCCAAGGCGGCCGAGGTGCTGGTGCGAATCGACGCCTGCGCGGTGTGCGCCACCGACCTCGAGATCGTCAGCCACGGCGTGCCGGCCTCGGTCGGCGGCGGCCTGCCGTTCAACAAGAACTTCACCTTCGGCCACGAATACATGGGGACCGTGGTGAAGCTCGGCCCGGCGGTCGACGAGTACCAGGTCGGCGACCGCGTCACGGTCGAGGTGCATGCCGGCTGCGGCCGCTGCGAGCGCTGCCGCGAGGGCATGTACACCTCGTGCCTGAACTACGGCAAGCCGGAGAAGGGCCATCGCGCCAACGGCTTCTCGACCGACGGCGGGTTCGCGCAGTACGCCGTCAACAACATCAACACCCTGGTCCACGTGCCCGACTGGATGTCCGACGAGGAGGCCACCCTGGTGGTCACCGCCGGCACCTCGATGTACGGGCTCGACGTGCTCGGCGGCCTGATCGCCGGCCAGGCGGTCGTGGTGGTGGGCCCGGGCCCGATCGGGCTGCTCGGCGTCGGCGTCGCCAAGGCGCTCGGCGCCGATCCCGTGATCCTGACCGGCACGCGCGACAACCGCCTCGAGCTCGGCAAGAAGCTCGGCGCCGATCACGTCGTCAACGCGCGCAAGGAGGACGCGGTCGCCGCGGTCAGGCGCATCACCAACGGCCACGGCGTTCAATTCGTGCTCGAGTGCTCTGGGGCGCCCAACGCGCTCAACGAGGCCGGCCAGATGGTCAGCCGCGGCGGCCGCATCTGCCTGGCCGCCTTCCCGCAGGAGCCGGTGCCGGTCGACGTCGCCAACCTGGTGCGCAACAACATCTACGTGTTCGGCATCCGGGGCGAGGGCAAGAGCGCGACCCATCGCGCGATGGCGCTCATGAAGGCCAGGCGCTTCGACGCCAAGCTGGTGCACACCCACAGCTTCGGCCTCGATGACCTGCCGACCGCGCTCAAATACGCGCGCGAGCGCATCGAGGACGCGATCAAGGTCGTCGTCAAGATGCGGGACTGAGCCGCCATGACGGCGCTGCCCGGACGTGCCGACGCCCTGGCCGCTGGCGGCCGGCCGTGGTACGCGCGCCTGTCGGTCCAGGTCCTGGTCGCGATCGTCGCCGGCGGGCTGCTCGGCTGGCTCGACCCGGCGCTCGGCGCCAGCCTGAAGCCGCTGGGCGACGCCTTCATCAAGGCGATCCGCATGATCGTCGGGCCGATCATCTTCACCACCGTGGTGGTCGGCATCGCGACCATGGGGGACATGCGCCGCATCGCCCGCGTCGGCGTGAAGACGCTCGTCTATTTCGAGATCGTCTCGACCATCGCGCTCGTGATGGGGCTGATCGCGGTCAACCTCTACAAGCCGGGCGCCGGGCTGAACGCCGATCCCGCGACCCTCGATGCCAAGCTGGTGTCCGGCTATGTCAGCAGCGCCAAGTCGCTCAACCTGGTCGACTTCCTGCTCAACATCATCCCGAACAGCGTGGTCGAGGCGTTCGCCAAGGGCGACATCCTGCCGATCGTGCTGTTCGCGGTGCTGTTCGGCCTGGCGCTGTGCCGCCATCCCGAGCGCACCAAGGGCCTGGTCGACCTGATCGACCAGGTCTCGCGCGCGCTGTTCGGCATCGTGCATTTCATCATGGTGCTGGCGCCGCTGGGCGCGCTCGGCGCGATGGCGTTCACGATCGGCAAGTACGGACTCCACACCCTGTGGCAGCTCGGCCAGCTGATCGCCGGCGTCTACGTGGTCAGCATTGTGTTCGTGATCGTGGTGCTCGGCGCCGCGCTGCGGCTCGCCGGCTTCCCGCTGTGGCGCACCTTGCGCTATTTCGCCGACGAGATCCTGATCGTGTTCGGCGCGACCTCGGCCGAGACCATGATCCCGCGCCTGATGGTCAAGCTCGAGCGCATGGGCTGCGCGCGCGAGGTGGTCGGGCTCGTGATCCCGACCGGCTACAGCTTCAACATGGACGCGACCGCGATCTACATGACCATGGCGGTCATGTTCATCGCCCAGGCGACCAACGTCGATCTGTCGTGGACCCAGCAACTGACGATCCTGTTCGTCATGCTGTTCACCTCGAAGGGCGCGGCCGGCGTGACGGGCGGCGGCTTCATCGCGCTGGCCGCCACCATGCCGGCGATCGACGTGCTGCCCATCGGGGGGCTCGCCCTTCTGCTCGGCATCGACCGCTTCATGGCCCAGATCCGCGCGGCCGTGAACCTGACCGGCAACGCGATCGCGACCGTCGTGATCGCCCGCTGGTGCGGCGCCGTCGATGTGCAGCAGGCCCGGCGCGTGCTCGCCGGCGACGATGATCTCGGCCGCTGAAAAAAGCCGTCATTGCGAGCGAAGCGAAGCAATCCAGGAGTCGTGCGACGGGTTCCCGTCACGTGACTCCTGGATTGCTTCGTCGCTGCGGTCCTCGCAATGACGGTCATGAGTGTGATGCGAGCACGGCCGGGTTGACGACGTGGGTGGGGGTGCCGGCCTGGTAGGCCAGGAT
>Ga0335076_10004853_pt1 | contig 13623 bp, 9 predicted proteins | sample Lox_Sample_25_FD_206717 | JGI IMG/M metagenome (GOLD analysis project Ga0335076, IMG submission 206717) | Soil microbial communities from Loxahatchee National Wildlife Refuge, Florida, United States - Lox_Sample_2.5 | ecosystem: Environmental > Terrestrial > Soil > Wetlands | place: USA: Florida... | reverse complement strand
CTTCTTCTGCGGCAAGGGAACTGCCATCGTCAGCAGATGATCGGGACGAAAACCGAAATCCTTGCTGCGCAGATTCCACAGCGTCTCGATCATCAAAGCCGCGCCGACCAGCAGCGCGAAGGCCATCGCGAATTGCGCGACGACCAGGCTGTCTCGCAGCCGCATTCCTCCCCGCGATTCGCCGGCTCGCCCGCCTTCCTTCAGCGATTCCTGAATGGGCACATCCGTAGCGCGCAACGCGGGTATAACGCCAAAGAATAGCCCGGCCAGTATGGACACCACTGCCGTAAAGACCAGCAGCGGCATGCTCAATGCAAAGCCGTTTCCCGTAATCTGCGACGGCACGAGATTTTCGAACACGCTCCAGCACACCCGCCCGATCAGCAACCCCGCAATGCCGCCACAAACCGACAGCAGCAAGCTTTCTGTCACCAACTGCGCTGCGATCTGACCGCGGCTCGCGCCGAGAGCGAGGCGCACAGCAATTTCCCGCTTCCGGCCTGTGGCGCGCGCTAGCAAGAGATTCGCCAGGTTCGAGCACGCAATCAGCAGCACGAGCACCGCTGCGATTTGCAAAACCCACAAGCCCGTCGCGGTGTCGCCTGCATATTGCTCGCGAATTGGCACGACCACAGCCCCAACATTTGTGTTCGAATCGGGATATTGCTGCTGCAGGCGCTTCGCGATTACATCCATGTCATGCTGCGCGCGTTCGGGTGTCACGCCCGGTTTCATCCGCGCGAAAACTTCCAGGTTGTGGTGCGTGCGCCGCGCAAGCTCTTCCGGCGTGAAAGACGCCGGAATCCAATACGCTGCTTCGCGGTCCGGAAAGAAAAATCCGCGCGGCATCACCCCCACCACGGTGGCGGCTTCCCCGTCCATGAGGATAGACCGCCCGAGTACGGATGAATCGCCGTAATACCGCCGCTGCCAAAGGCTATAACTCAGCACCACGACCTTGGTTTTAGCTGCGTCCTCTTCGGCGGTGAAGGGCCGCCCGAGGGCGGGCTGGACACCGAGCACGTCGAAGAAGTTGGGAGTGACGCGGCGCCCGAGAAGCTGCTCCGGCTCCTGGCCGCCCGTAAACGCGGCATTGGAATAGCGCATGGCCACCATATCAGTGAAGACCTGGTTCTGCGCGCGCCAATCCACAAAGTTGCCCAAAGCCGGCGTGTTGCGCGCGAAGCCGATGTAGGAAGAGTCTTCCCAGACCATGACCAGGCGGTTCGGGTCCGCATAGGGCAGCGGGTGAAGGAGCACGCCTTCTACCGCGCTGAAAATGGCGGTGTTAGCTCCAATTCCGAGAGCCAGAACAGCGAGTGCGATGGCAAAGAATCCCGGATTGCGCTTCACTTGGCGGAAGGTGTTGCGAAGGTGGGCGTAGAGGTTCATGCCGTAGAAGACGGCGGAAAAGGAGAAATGTTCCAGAGCAATCTTAAACAAAGCCACAAAAGGCAGGGAATCGCGCTAGGTAAAGGTAAGGGCTATTTCCGGGCAAAAACCTCGGGATGGCTCGGTTTGGAGTCAGAAGACGAAGCCGTTACGTTCAGGGCTGCGTCCAGAGCGAGAGTTACCGGAGGCAGGCAGATTTCCGTGCTGCACGCCTGATAGCGCAACTTGAGGGGAATGTGCTGCGTTCCCAGCGGCGCATCTGGAAGTGCATTCACAGGAAGAAATAATGTGACGGTGTCCTCGTAAACGTTTAGCGGCTTCTTGGAAAACGAGAAGGTGTGCAGCTTGCCTTTGGGGTAGGACACCTCGCCAAACCCGAAGCCGGAGGGAGCCTCCGTGCGGAGATCCGTCGCGATGAGGTAGTCCTCCGACTTTTCCCTCGCGTTGACGTGGAAGCCTGAACGGATTTTGAGGACAACGGCGATTTGAAATGCGCTTCCCCGGCCCACGGGGTCGAGCGAAACGTACGCCGTTGGAGCGACAACATCCTTGGGAGAAGGAATCTGTTGCGGAGCAGAAGGCAGCGCCGCGACGGCCACTACGATCAGGATCGCCAGAAAAATGCCCACAGCGGTTTTCATGACTTTCATAACTTGACCTGCGTGCCCAACTGCTGGGAAACCACGCGGTTCATGACCGCAAAAAGGTCCTCGCCGGTTTTTTCCAGCACAAATGCGTTTTTTGATTCGGACCAGCCGAGCTTGAACGAAGTGGACAGCGCGGAAATCCAGATTTCGCGAATTGGCGTGTTGGGCGAAACCACGAACTTAACTTCTTCGGGTTCCTCGAAAATGACTTCGAGCTTGCCACTCTCGCCTTCGACATCAAAGCCATGCTCGTCGGCGACAACGAGGAGCCGTTTCTTCAATTCTTCAAAAGCCGCGTCGGCTTTTTTTTGAAAATCTTTTTCTTCCAGCATATTTGAAAACGATCAGAGCAGCGATTCGATGGTCTTTGCCATTTCGTCGGCGCTGATGGCGCCAGTGACCCGTTTTACCTGCTTGCCGTCGCGGGAAATCAGGATGCTCGTGGGATAGCCAAAGAGACCGCCGAATTTGTCGGCGGCTTCGTCGTTGCCGATCAGGATTTTGTAGTCCATCGGCGATTTCTGCCCATCCACATCGAAGCGCTCTTTCGCAACGAACGGAGCGACTACGCTTTTTCCTTCTTCATCGAGGGCGATGCCGAGGAGAACGAAGCCCCTGGGGCCATACTTGCGCTGCAATTCGATCAGTTCGGGGATTTCACCGCGGCACGGTTCGCACCAGGTAGCCCAGAAATTAACGAGCACGACTTTCCCTTTGTAATCCGCAAGCGAAACGTTCTTGTCGTCCAAATCCTTGAGCGTGAGTTCCGGCGCGAGTTCCGCGCCTTTCGGTTTGTCGGGAGAATCGGCCTTCATGGCCGGGCTTCCCGCTGTCGCCTTTACGCGCGTGGCTCTGTCGGCGAAAATCGTCGCAATAATCAGGACGAGGACGGTGCCAATAATCAAAAGCGTCTTCTTCATTTCATTCCTCAAAACAATTATACCCGAAGACGAATTCGCGGGCGGCCTTCCGGGCGCTCCGGCGAAGTGCGAGTGCTGCTTATTTCACACCGGTCAGAGCCTTTTCCAGCCACAGAACCGCGTCGTTCAAGAAGCTCAGTTTGCCGGCAAGCCAGGTCAGCTTGTTCACGAACACCAGGCCGCCGACAAAGAGCAGCAAGGCACCGCTAAAGAGTTCGACGGCGTGCAGGTATTTCCGGAAGCGCTGATAGAAGCTGAGAAACTGGCCGATGCCGAGCGCCGTCAGCAAAAAGGGAACTGCAAGTCCCGCGGAGTAAACAGTCAGCAGAAGAATTCCGCGAGCGATGGTCTGGCTCGCGGCGGCAAGGACGAGCACGCTCTGGAGAATGGGGCCGATGCAGGGAGTCCAGCCAAACGCAAAGGCGAAGCCTAGAAAGAATCCACTGAAAATTCCTGGTTTTGTACTGGAACTGCGAAGGTGCACATCGCGATTGAGCCAGAGAGCGAGAACCGGTCCGGCAAAGCCGATGATCGAAAGCGAAAAAAAGTGAACCGGGCCGAGACCGGCGAAGAGAGTGCCGCCACGGAACACGGAGAAGATTCCCAGCGCGGCCAGGATTCCGCCGATGACGGCGCCATTGCGAAGACTGAGCCGGGCGAGCAAGCCGGTGAGGTGGAGGCCGAACAGAAGGATCAGAGCGCCGGCAATCGGCGTAAGGAAGTTGCGGTGCTGCAAGAGGAACGCGCCGACGGCGCTGGCAGCCGCGCCGAATGAAATGAAAACGGCCGAAAAGCCTATAACAAAGGAAAGCGAAGAGCTGAAGAGATTCGCGCGCGGCGCCTGGCCGCTGCGCAATTGCTCCATGCCGATGCCGGAAAGCATGGAGATGTAGCCGGGAACGAGAGGAAGTACGCAAGGCGAGAGAAAGGAAACCAGCCCGGCGATGAACGCGGCGAAGAGGGAAACGTCCGTCATCTTGTGTCGAGACCCATGCTGGCTATCGCTTCCTTTTTTCTGAGTTTCCTACTTCGATTCTGCTTCCTGGATCCGAGCAATGTCCCTCGAAGGGAGTGACTACGACCGGCAGGCCCTATTGCTTATTTCAACTGTGGTTATTCTCCCACAAAGACCAAGAAAAGAGCCCGTGCGTTCGCCGGCGGTTTTGACAGCACCCTCGTTAGACGCTGCCGAAAGGCCTTGGGTACCTGGGCATTTGAGGCGACAGAAACGAGCATATTTCGACGCTTGGAGCTGAGCCATTCGAGTTAACAATAATGGGATACCCCCTCCCCCTTTTCCCACAAGTGTTCATTCTAAAGGGAGTTAAAGTCCTTTGTTTTGATACAGATTCACAAGTGTTCATTCTAAAGAAGTTAAGTGATTTTGGAAATTTGAGCCAAAAAACAGAGCGTGGCCCGTGTTCCGCGAAGAGAAAGCGGATCCCTTGCTGCGGTCGGGATGACAGACGCAAGAAGAAAAAGGCCCCGGGTCTAAAAGACCCGGGCTACAGGGTGCTGGCACAAAAAGCAAAAGCGCCAGCGGGAAGCTGGCGCCACACTCTCAACACAGAATTACCTGGAAATACTATCTCATTTTATGTCGTTCTTGTCAAGAGCAAATTACAGGGCAAATTGCGGCTGCAGTTGGGATCAGGGCTTGGGTGGAGCGGCGGATTCGGAGACGACGATGTACTCAAAGGATTTGCCGTTGGCCTTGAATTTGATTTTGTCTTTTTCGAGTGTGAATTCGATGGGCGTGTTGATGGGGATGAGGGCTTTGGTGGAGGGTTTTTCCTGGCGGATGCGGTAGTCGGTGGTGTCGGTGCGGACCACGTATTCCTGGCAGAGCAGGTCCACGTTTTCTTTCTTTTTGTCCTGTTTGGAGCCGCAAGCGACGGAGTTTTCGGAAATGATGGTGCCGGTCTGGGGTTTCGTGCCTGCGTGCGAGAGGTCGGCAGCGAAAATCAAGACAGCGGCCAGCATGAACGGCTTTTTCATAGTGGCACCTCGAGAGGCGATCGGTTTCTACAGTCTAAAGCAGGATCGTTGATGAAAATAGATGGTGGAGGTAACTGGAAGGACAAAGGAGGCACGAGGCTTACGGCGCCGCAGGGCCGGGAAAGGCCCGCCCTCTGAAGAGGGCGGCTACACGGCGAAACGGGAGGGAAGGCCCGCCCTCTAAACCGGGCGGCTACAGGAGGGGGCGGCGGGATTGGAGGTGAGCGCGCTCGAAATAGGCGGCGATTTGGAGGAGGGGGTGCTCGTCGGTGACGGCACCGATGAGTTGGAGGCCTACCGGGAGACCACTGGGAGTGAAGCCGTACGGGACGGTGATGGCGGGAACGCCGGCTAGATTGGCGGGGCGGTTGGTGCGAAGGAGGAGGGCACGGGTGGAGTGATCGGATTCGCCGATGCGGATGGATTCCTGGTCGATTTGGGGAGCGGTAATGGGAGTGGTAGGAACGGCGAGGGCGTCGACACCGGCGTCGGCCATGGCCAGGTGCAATTGCTGGATGAACTTTTCGCGGGTTTCAAGGGCGGTCAGATAAGTGGTGGCGGGGATTTGTGTACCCATGGCGAGGCGGGTTCGGACGTCATCGCCGTATTCGGCGGAGCGAGCGGGAAACCACCCGGCCTGCTGGTGATAATGAGTTGCTTCGGCCCAGGCGATTTGGTTTCCGGCGTCTTCGGTTTCTTCCAAGAGAGATAGAGAAACTTCCCTGATGCGGACCTTTGGGGTGCGGAGGGAGTAAAGGACTTCTTTGAAGATGAGGCGTACTTCGTCGGAAATAACGTCAAAGAAAAATTCTTTAGGGACGCCGAGTGTGAATTTTGGAGGTTTCGCGGAGAGCTTTCGCGAGGAGCGAAAATTGGGTTCGCCTTTGACGCGGGGGAGAATGGGCTCGAGGAGTAAAGCGGTGTCGTGGACGGTGCGGGCTAGCGGGCCGACGCAATCGAGTTTGGGGGAAAGAGGAATGACGCCTTCGACGCTGACGCGGCCGAGAGTGGGTTTGAGTCCGACGATGCCACAGAGGGAGGCGGGGATGCGGATGGAGCCGCCAGTGTCTGTGCCGATGCTGCCGTAACAGAGGCCGGCGGCGACGGCGGCCGCGGAACCGCCGCTGGAGCCACCGGGAATGCGCGAGAGATCCCAGGGATTGCGGACGGGGCCGAAGTGGGGATTGTTGCTGGTGACGCCGTAGGCGAACTCGTGCATGTTGGTTTTGCCGAGGAGGACGGCACCGGCATCTTTTAGTTTTGTGACGATTTCGGCGTCGTGCTGCGGAACAAACTTCGAGAGAATTTTTGAGCCTGCCGTGGTACGAATGCCAGCGGTGTAAATATTGTCTTTCAGACAGATGGGAATGCCGTGAAGAGGGCCGCGGTCGCGATTTGTTTTGCGGTTAAAAAGTTCGGCCTCGGCTTTTTTTGCTTGGGCGAGGGCGAGATCGGAAGTGACGGTGATGAAGGAATTGAGTTTAGGGTCGAGCTTGACGATGCGGGATAACAAGAGGCGAGTGAGTTCGACGGGGGAGAGTTTGCGTTGGCGGAATAGGCGGGCGATTTCTTCGATGGAGGCGAAGGCTAGATCGGTGTCGGTCGTGGGTGGCATGAGAGATTGAGTGGAACGGGGAATTTAACACACACATCGAGAGCGGAGCTATTTGAACTACTCAAGTGCAACCAGTTACTGTCGGCCTTAATTCGCCGAGTCCGCAGGGTCCGGCCCGTTGTATAACCCTCGTGGAATCCTTTGCGGTCCACAACAGTGCGTGAATGGGGTTGAAAAACAAATGAGCATAACAACGCATAGGTGGAACCTCGGCCGTCATTTGTTTGGAGTGGCGGCTGTCGCCTTTGGCGTCATCACGCTGGTCTGGCAGGAATATAACGACTGGCATCAACCGCGTTACTTACTTTACCCCGCTGCTATTGGATTGATGCTTGGCGGCGCAGGGATGCAGTTCCGCCGGACCGCGAAAATGGGCGCAGCCGTCCTGAGCGTGGTTTATCTTGTCTTTGCGTTACATTGCTTGCCGCAAATCTTCGCCGCGCCGCGGATCTACAATAGCTGGGGCAATTTCTTCGAGCAGTTCTCTCTTGTGACGGGAGCGGCGATGGTCTACGCGCGCTTGTCACCCACGTGGCCGCGCGAAACGGTTGATAGGGTAGGTCGCATTCTTTTGGGCCTCTGTGCCGCTTCGTTTGCTCTCGAACAGGCCTTTTATCTTCACCCTACCGCCAGTCTTGTCCCGAAGTGGATTCCGCCAAGTCAAAACTTTTGGGCGGTAGCGACGACGGTATTGTTCGCGCTCGCGGCAGTGGCGCTGGTTGCAAATCGAATGGCGCTTCTCGCAACTCGCCTGCTGACAATGATGCTCGCAAGCTTCGGGCTACTCGTGTGGATGCCCTTGCTTCTTTCGGATCCCCACAGTCATACGAATTGGAGCGAAACCATCGAGACCTTTGCGATTGCCGGAACAGCATGGATTCTCGCCGATCTCCTCGGGGAGAGCCGACCCGAAGTGAGTTAGAAGATTTTTTCCTGGCGGCGGAGATTACCGAAGGAGCCGATGTTGGCGACGATGAAAGTGGCGGTGAAGCGGTTTTCTGTGCGGACCTGGCCGAGGTTGATGCGGCGGTATTCGAGAGCGAGGCCGCAGCAATTGCCGTTGTAGCTGGCCTGAACGAGCTGGCTCTGGAGAGTTTTGTTGGTGAAGTCGTAGCTGACGCCGGTGGTGAAATTGAAGCCTTTGCGGGTGAGGTTGCCGTAGCCGAGAAGGGCGCGAATCTGGTTGGAGAGAGGCTGCTGAAAGGGAACAAAGTTTGGGGGCGGATTGGGAGGGAGATCGGCAGCGACGGGATTGTCGTTGAGACGGAAAAAGCCGATGGTGGAGAAAAACTCGCTGTAAGGCTTTACCTTGATGAGTGTGCCGACGGTGACGAGGCGTTGAATCTGAGGGTCGTACTGGAGGATTTGCTCGAAATCATAGCGGCCACCGGGAGTGATTTTGAAGTCGCTAACGATGGGAGACCAGTTGCGCGGACCGAAGGCGAAAGCGAAAGGGGAGATGGAGTTGAGGGCTTCGAAAACATTGCGCTGGCCGTCAACGATGGCGCCGCCGAAAGTGGGATCGAAATAATGTTTCTGAAAAATGTTCCAGGAGAGAAATTCCTGGGGCTGGTCGTCGCCGGTTTTTACAAAGAGGCGCTGCATGATGCCGTACTGGACTTCGTTGGTGTCGGTGAGAGTGGCGTCAGAGTCGAAGCGGATGAAGTCAGCGAAATTGTTGACACCGGTGACATAGCGATAGGTGAAAGAAGGTTCGATGGTGTGCTTATATCGGCGGCGGGGCTTGTCTTTTTTGAAAGAGGAGCGATCAAAGAAACGCTCGAGTGTTGGCGGGCGGAACTCGACGGTGAATTCGCCGGTATTGCGAGTGATGGATTCACCGCTCAGGGCGCCGGCGGCATTGTAAGAGTCGCCGTAATAGGTGGTGCGGAAAGCGGCGGTCGAGGTGATGCCGAGCCAATCGCGGAAGTGGAGGGGGACGGTTACTTTCGGAGCGAATTCGGTGCGGGAAACCATGGAGGGCGTGTTCAAAGGAGTATCGTCCTGGCGATGCAAGGCGCCGGCGAAAGCGTCGAATGAAAAATAGATGGGGAGATTCCGCCAGGGAGATTGTTCGACAGAACTGAAGCGCGCTTGGGGAGCGTCGCGGAGCGAGACGCTGACGGCGGGGGTGACAGCGCCGGTGGTCGGGGAAGTGATGGGAATGCTGAGGAAAGTTTTGTCGGCGAGAGCGGCAACATTGAAGCTGAAGCCACGAAAATTATTGGAGAGGAAAGTGGCGCTGCGAACTTCGGAAGTGATGGCGTCGCCGAAGGTGTCGGCAAAAGCGAGGCGGAAAGTGAGAGAGGTGAGTTCGTTCACGTCGGCGACGAAGCGCCAGCCTCTGGGAAGAAGGGACAGGACCTCAAGTTGTTGCTGATGGCCACCCTGTTTTTCGATAAGAGTAGTGTCATTGGGGCCAGGAAGGCGAAGGCCGCGGTCGATAACGCCGAAGTAGGTGTACTTGATGGAGGTGTTTTCAAAAGGGCGAGCGCGGAATTCGGCGCGTTCGGCGGAGCCGCGTTTGCTGAGGAGTTCGGCGCCGAGAGTGGTGTCAAGCCAGGGATTGGGAGCGAGGTAGAGAGCGTCGCCGATGACGAAGCCTTTGTTGTTGGTCTGGCTGACGACGGGAAGAAGGATTCCGGATTGGCGGACTTTTTCTCCGGCGGGGGCGGTGGCGTAGGGTAGCCAGATGAGGGGGACGCGATAGAGCCGGAAATTGGCGCTGACGAGCGCAACGGTTTTGTTTAAGTGAATGCGGGCGTGGCTGGTATAGAACTGCCAGGTAGGACGCTGAGGATCGCAGATGGTGATCCAGCCGTTGCGAACGAGGTAGATGTCGTTGGCGAAGCGCTCGACTTCCTGAGCCTGAAAATAGAGGGGATCCTGAGAGATCAGGATCAGAGGGTTGGGGTGGCGGTCAATTTTGACGGTGCCGCGAACGTTGGTGAAGGTGCCGCGGCCGGTACTGACGTTGTAATGAGCTTCATCCGCTTCGAGGTGTTCGTTGTTGAAGTCGTAGCGTACGTGGCCGCGCGCGAAAGATTCGGAGGTTTTCTCGTTGTACTCCATGTGATCGGCCTGTAGGCGCTCGTCGCCGTAGTGGATGTCCACGCCGTCGTCGGCGATGAAGAGGTCGCCGCGCTTTTGTTGCGGACCGCGGGACCAGATTTCGACGTCGCCGCCTTTGCCGGAGCGAAGACGGACTTGCTGTGCGGCGGAAACGGGAGAAGCGGGGCCGTAAAAGAAAAAAAGGACAATCAGGACAAACAAAAGCCGAAGCGCGGAGACAATCCGGGCATGGGTGTGACCGTTTACGCGAAGCATTTGGACGATGAAAACAGTGAGATAGCCTAGCACGCGGCCAGGGGGATGGGTAGCGGAGGCGGAGAAACGAAACGCAACGGGAGTATGGTGCGTCTGTCTGAGCACGGGTTGGTTGGCCCTTCCAGAAACAATTGATGCGCGCCGCGGCATTGGAGAGGTATGATGCCCGGCCTTATAGATGAGGGGGATAAATATGCGTTGTGCTTCGTATGTGTTGAAGATGGCTTTTGCGGTGATGGCGGTTTGCAGCGGATTAGGGATTCTTGCGCCGAATGGGAGAGCGGGACAGTCCGGCACCACGGACAAGCTGAAGGGCCTGGAGTTTCGCGAGATTGGCCCGGCGATCATGGGCGGGCGCATTGATGATTTCGCGGTAGTGGAAAGCAATCCGAACATTGTTTATGTGGGGACGGCGTCTGGAGGGGTGTGGAAGACGACGAACAACGGGACGACGTGGGAACCAGTGTTTGACAAGGAAGGCGTTTCGACGATCGGGGACATTGCGATTGCGCCGTCGGATCCATCGGTGGTGTGGGTGGGGACAGGCGAGCCGAACAACCGGCAGAGTTCCTCGTGGGGAGACGGCATTTACAGGTCGCTGGACGCGGGAAAGACGTGGAAGAACATGGGGCTGGCGGCGACGCACCATATAGGAAGGATTGTGATTCATCCGCGGAATCCGGATGTGGTGTACGCGGCGGCGCTAGGGCATTTGTGGGGGTCGAATCCGGAGAGAGGCGTTTATAAGACGACGGATGGCGGGAAAACGTGGAGCCAGGTGCTGAAGATCAATGACGATACGGGCGTAAGTGATATCGCGATGGATCCAGAGAGCCCGGATATTTTGTATGCGGCGGCCTACGAGCGGCGGCGAACGCCGTTTGGGTTCAATGGCGGCGGGCCGGACAGCGCGATTTATAAAACCACGGACGGCGGAGCGACCTGGAAAAAACTGACGAAGGGGCTGCCGTACGAAAATGGCGGTGAGACGGGACGCATCGGTCTGGATATTTACCGCAAGGATTCGAATATCGTGTATGCGATCGTGCAGCACGAAAAGGGCGGGACATACCGCAGCGAAGACAAGGGCGAAACGTGGAAAAAAATGGGGGATACAAATCCACGGCCGTCGTATTACAGCCAGATTCGAATCGATCCCAACAACGATTTACGGATCTGGGAGCTTGGAGCGCAGATGTTCTTTTCAGAGGACGGCGGGAAGACGTTTGCGACGACGAGGGTGCGGGGAATTCACGGGGACTTTCACGCGATGTGGATCGATCCGGCAGATTCGAATCACGTAATCACCGGATGCGATGGGGGAATCAACTGGAGCTACGACAACGGGAAGACATGGGACTTCATCAACACGATTGCGATCGGGCAGTTTTACGAAGTGGGACTGGACAACGAGAAGCCGTACAAGATTTGCGGAGGCTTGCAGGACAACGGAAGCTGGTGCGGGCCGAGTAATTCGCTGACGGGCGAAGGGATCGTCAATTCGGATTGGACATTGATGCCGGGGGGCGACGGGTTTTACGCGCGGATTGATTATGCCGATCCGTCCACGGTTTACACGGAATCGCAGGATGGGCACATTTCAAGGCGGGATGAAAAGACCGGGCAGCAGCGGGAAATCATGCCGGAAGCGAAAGCTGGAGAGCCGCATTACCGCTTCCAGTGGAACTCGCCGGTGGAAGTTTCGGCACACGACCACAAGACAATTTATTACGGCGGGAATTATTTGTTCAAATCCACCGACCGTGGAGATTCGTGGACACGGCTGGGCGGAGATTTGACGACGGGCGCGGACCGCAACAAGCTGCAAATTTTTGGAAAGACGCCGGACAAAAACACGTTGTCGCGGCATGACGGGGTTCAGGAGTACCCGACGATTACGACGCTGAGCGAGTCGCCGGTGACGCCGAATGTATTGTGGGTGGGAACGGACGACGGGAACCTGCAAGTGACCCGGGACGGCGGGAAGACGTGGAAGAATGTGGCTTCGCGTGTTCCGGGCGTACCGCAAGGGACGTACGTGAGCCGCGTGGTGGCGTCAAAGTACGCAGAAGGGTCCGCCTACGTGACGTTTGACGGGCACCGGAGCGATAACTACAACGTTTATATTTTTGCGACGGCGGATTACGGTGAGTCGTGGAAAGCGATTCGAAACGGAATCCCGGACGCCGCTGGATCGGTGCACGTGGTGCGCGAGCATCCGAGAAACGCGAACCTGCTGTTCGCTGGGACGGAGTTTGGGTTGTGGGTGTCGTGGGACCGCGGAGCAAATTGGACGGCGCTGAAAAATAATCTGCCGACAGTACCTGTGGATGACATCCAGATTCAGGCGCGGGACAACGACATGGTGCTGGCGACGCACGGACGTTCGATCTGGATTCTGGACGACATCACGGCCATTGAGAAATTCGACGGGAGCGTGGCGAATTCGGATGTGACTTTCTTTACGCCGCGGACGGCGACGCTCTTTGATATGCGCGAAAGGCGATGGAGCGGAGGGCAGAAATCGTTTACGGCGAAGAACCCGCTGTATGGGGCGATTCTGAACTATTACCTGAAGGAAGCCGTACCCGTGGAAGCGCCAAAGACGGGCAAGGACGACAAAGATAAGAAAGAGGCGGCGAAACCGGAAGAGGTTGCCAAGCCGGAGGGCGCCGCGAACAAAGAAGGCAAGGTGAAAATTTCGGTCACCGACAAGGACGGGAAAGTGGTGCGGGAATTCGACGGGCCCGGGAAAGCGGGTGTCAACCGAGTGAACTGGGACTTGCGGTGGAACTCGCCGGCGGTGCCTACACCGGAACAACTGGAGGCGGCCGCGGCGGGATTTGATTTTGGGCCGCGGGGACCGCGTGTCGAGCCCGGCGAGTACACGATCAAGATCAAGGCGGGTAGCAAGGAAGCCACGCAAAAAGTTACGGTGGAAGATGATCCGCGCATGCAAATGTCGGAAGCCGACCGCGCGGCGAGGCGCGAGGCGATCGAACAGCTCTATGCGATGGCCAAGTCAACGGACAAGGACCGCAAGACCATTGAGGGAATCAAGGAAGGGCTGAAGGCGGCGCGGGAGCAATGGAAGAAGGATGCGGGCAAGCCCGACGCGCCGAAAATTCCCGAAGACATCCAAAAGGCCGCGGAAGAATTGCAGAAGAAAGTGGACGCGGTGGCGGAGAAATATGTTCGCGAACGCGAAGGACTTGGAAATGCGGGACCTCCCTTCGAGTGGAAACCTGACCCGCTCCCGCAACAGGTGCAGAGCCTGCTGCGGGATTTGGACGGTTTCTGGGCGGCCCCCGGGGGACAACAAAAGGACAAGCTCGCGGAACTGACCCCGCTGGTGAGTGACGCATCGGCGCAGGTGAAAAAGGTTGCGGAAGAAGATTTGCCGGCGCTCAACAAGAAGATGAACGACGCCGGCATACCGCACATCGTTCCGGTGACGCCCGCGCCGGCGGGCAGACGGGGCGGTGAGGAAGAGTAAGCAGGGGAACGGCAGGCGGGGAAGGGCGCCCGCAGCCTGCCGGTTTTGGTTTTTGGAGAAGTGGAGATTGCAAGAAACGACGGAGGAGAGTGTATGAACGGGAAGCAGGTTAGCCTGCGCGGAGCGGCCGCGTGGTTCTTGGTGTTGCTGTTGACGATTGGCGTATTCGGAAGCCGCGCGCAGGCGAAGCAGGAAGAAGCCTCAGCACAAGACCGGCAGGACAAAAAG
>Ga0335076_10004852_pt1 | contig 13624 bp, 13 predicted proteins | sample Lox_Sample_25_FD_206717 | JGI IMG/M metagenome (GOLD analysis project Ga0335076, IMG submission 206717) | Soil microbial communities from Loxahatchee National Wildlife Refuge, Florida, United States - Lox_Sample_2.5 | ecosystem: Environmental > Terrestrial > Soil > Wetlands | place: USA... | reverse complement strand
AATGCGCAACGCGATGGAGAAGTCGTGGGGGCTCATCGTGTCCCTCGCTCGGCGGTAAGGGGCCGGGATTATGGCCGGAGGGCGTCGCGCTTGGCCAGCGCCGCGGTGGCCGCGTCTATTGGGACACTGCGCGGCGCTGCTTGTTGCGCACGCCGTGGTTTCTTACGATCCGACGATGACGACCCGTGACTCCGCGCGCGGCCGCTACGGCGAGACCTTGGCCGAGGGACTGCTCGAGAGCCCGGCGGCCGAGCGGAACAAAGGCGCAATCCTCGAGGCGATACGATCGCGGTTGCCCGCCACGGGCGTCGTGCTCGAGATCGCAAGCGGAACGGGCCAACACATCGTCCACTTTGCGCGCGCGCTGCCGGCGCTCGCGTGGCAGCCGAGCGATGCGGACGACGAGTTGCGCTCAGCCGCGGCCGAACGCATCCGTGCCGCGGGCCTGAGCAACGTTCGCGCGCCGCTGCGCCTCGACGTGCTCGCGCCGGAGTGGCCATCGGTGGACGCCGACGCGATCCTCTGCATCAACATGATCCACATCGCGCCGTGGTCGGCGACGAACGCTCTGATGGCCGGCGCAGCGCGACTGCTGCGACACGGAGCTCCGCTGTTCCTGTACGGTCCGTACAAGCGCGGCGGAAAGCACACGGCACCGAGCAACGCGGCCTTCGACGAGAGTCTGCGCGCGCGCAACACGGAGTGGGGCGTGCGCGATCTCGACGATGTCGAGCGCCGCGCCGAGGAGCATGGGTTCGCGCTCGTCGAAGTCACGACGATGCCGGCGAACAATCTCACTGTCGCGTTCCAGCGTGCATTCTGACGGCGAGGCAAGGGTCGGGCTCGCTCGGCCCTTCGGAAAAAGCGCCGATCATCGCCGCTCGAGGAGCAGCGGGATGATCAGGTCCTCCTCGTCGTCGAGATGGCGCGTGAGCGCGCGACAAAGCTCGTCGGTCCGCGCTGCGTAACGGTCCGTGACCTGCGGCGTTCCCTTTGCGTCGCTTGCGGCCGCGGCGAGCAGCTCCGAGAGCGCCGCGAGCGCGTCGTCGACATGGCGCTGCAGCCTCGCGTGATCTTTCGCGAGCACGTCGATGCCCGGCGCGAGCTTCGGCTCGAGCGCACGGAAAGCCGGAAAGTATTCGAAGTCTTCGATCTCGTGGTGGTTGCGCAGGCCCGCAACCATGCCCGTGAGACGCGGTGCGGAAATGACCGCGAGCTCGGCGGCGGCGCGGCGCCCGCTGCGATGTTCGTCGAGAAGGGCGACGAGGCCATTGGATTCGCGCCGGAAGCCGTCGTGAATTTCGAGCCAGAAACGAGCTCCGTGCGTGGGATCGTCGCGCCACGAGCTGCGCGGACGGCGCTCGAGTCGCTCACGAGCCTCGCGAGCCCACGGGGAGGCCTCTTCGGGATCGGCGTCCAAGCGCGCATTGTGCTGCAACGAGGAGCGATCGTCGCGCGGCTCGGTGAAGGGCCGGCGCCTCGCCCTCGGGTCGAGGCGCCGGAATGGAGGAGCTTTAGTGGGCGGAGCCGGACGCGTAGCGGAGAAATCGAAGGGGGGCGCGATTTGTGCGGCTGACGCGGTCCGACCCTGCCCGAGGATCTAATAGCAAGCGGCATGCCAACGGGAAATCGGCGTGTTATCGCGGTCCGCGGCCCGCGGGCGCGCTTCGGGCGCACCGTTTCCGAGCATTCGGCAGATGCTTTGCACCTCGAACGAACTTTACCGGTGTGGCCGGCCGCGACGCCACGACCAGGCTGGCGGCGCGGCGCGCCGACGAGATTAGGCGGCCTGCGCCGCCACGAGATCGCCGCCGTCGTTTGCGCGCACGAGATGCGAGAGGAACTGCGAGGAGGCACTCGCCCAGGTGCGGGTAAGCGCGGAGCGCCGGCAAGCGTCGCGATCGACACCGAGCGCGGCGTGCGCGGCGGCGGCGAGATCGTCGTTCAGTGCGCCATTGACGCCGGGTGTCACGACGTCGATCGGACCCGTAACCGGAAATGCCGCGACCGGCGTGCCGCACGCCATCGCCTCGAGCATCACGAGCCCGAACGTGTCCGTGCGGCTCGGGAACACGAACACGTCGGCCGCCGAGAGATGCGCCGCGAGCTGCGCGCCGAAGCGGTACCCCGGGAAGAGTGCGTTCGGGTAGCGGCGCGCGAGCTCTGCGCGATCCGGTCCGTCGCCGACGACCACCTTCGTTCCCGGAAGATCGAGTGACAAGAACGCGTCGAGGTTCTTCTCTACCGCGACGCGGCCCGCATACATCCAGATAGGGCGAGGGACGGCGAGCGCCTCGCGGCCGCTCGGGTGAAACAGCTCGGCGTCGACGCCGCGCGACCAGATCACGACGTTCGCGAAGCCGTGCGCGATCAGGTCGCGGCGCTGATGCTCGGTTGCCACGAGCGTGCGCCGGGCATGACGATGATGGTGGCGCAGGAACGCATACGACCAGCTCTCCGGAATCGGCGCTCGCTTGCGCACGTACTGCGGGAACTGCGTGTGATAGGAGGCGGTGAACGAGAGACCGGTGCGCACGCAGTGGCGTCGCGCCGCGATGCCGAGCGGTCCCTCCGTCGCGACATGGATCGCATCCGGCTCGAAGCTGTCGAGCGTGGCCGCGAGCTTACGGCCCGGAAGCAGCGCGAGCCGGATCTCGGGGTAGGTCGGACACGGAATGGTCCGAAAGTTTGGCGGCGCAATTACCGTCACCGAGTGGCCGAGACGCTCGAGCTCGCGCCGCGTGCGTCCCAGCGTCGTTACGACGCCGTTGACCTGCGGTTCCCATGCATCGGTGACGATTGCGAGTTTCATAAGCTTCCTGTTAAAACATCGTTACGGAATGTTAACGGCCGATGTTTACACTTTAGTTCTTAAGGACTAAGTAACTTCAAGCGCTGCAAGAAAAAATTCATAATTTCGCCACCGGCTCTTCACCTGCCAGACCGATGCTGGAGCAACTCAGGGACGTGTGGACGGCAGCATGGCGCGACGACTCGCATTCGAGCGTTTCGATCAAGCGGAGCTCCGCCTCTGCCGATACCTGAATCGGTCTAGCAGCTCGACGTTCGTCCGCCAACTGTTCCGTGCGATCAGCTGGCTCGGGGACGGGTGGATTTGGTACGGCCTGCTGCTCTCGCTCCCCCTGATCTACGGCGCCCAAGGCGGCCTCGCGGCGCTGCACATGGGCGCTACCGCGCTCGTCGGCGTCGTGATCTACAAGCTGGTGAAGACGCGCGCCGTGCGCGAGCGGCCGTACATCACGCACTCCGTGATTCAATGCGCGTCGGTCCCGCTCGACCGCTACAGTTTCCCTTCGGGACACACGCTGCACGCGATCTCGTTCACGTTGCTGTTCGCGGCCTACTTCCCGGCATGGACTGCGGCCCTCGCGGCGCTCGCATTCATGATCGCGCTCTCGCGCGTCGTGCTCGGCCTGCACTACCCCACCGACGTGGCGGCGGGCGCGCTGCTGGGTGGCGCGCTCGCGATGGCCAGCCTCACGCTCGCGAGCACGCTCTAGCCGATGCTGTGCTAGCGGGGACCGAAGCGTTCCCAAGCGACCAGCCCCCAGATCAGCATCGCGAGCGCGATGCTTGCGAAGACCGCCGCGGAGCCCAGGTCCTTCGCTCGGCCCGACAGCTCGTGGTGGTCGGTGCCGACGCGGTCGACGACGAACTCGATGGCTGTATTCAGCAGCTCGACGATCAGCACGAGGACGCACGAGCTCAGGAGCAGCGCGCGCTGGACAGCGGTCTGCCCGAGCCATACGGCTATCGGAATCAGCACGACGACGGCCGCGCATTCTTGACGAAACGCCGCTTCGTTGCGCCACGCGGCGCGCAAGCCGGCGATCGAATAGAACGTTGCGTTCACGACTCGGCGGAAGCCGGTGTTGCCTGGCTTGGCCATCGGTCTCGAATGGCGCGCGACTGCGCGGATATTAGCAGGATACAGCGCGGAGCCGGCTCGGACGCAGCGTCCGAAGATCACGCGGCGTCGCGCAGCGGAACCGCGACCGCGTCCGCCGCGATTGCGGGCCGCCAGCTCAACAAACTCAGCTCGCCGTGCAGGTCCTCGACCAATGCCGTGCAGCTCTCGACCCAGTCGCCGTCGTTGCAGTAGACGAGGCCGTCGCGCTCGACGAGATCCGCTTTATGGATGTGGCCGCACACGACGCCGTCGAAGCCGCCGTCGGCTGCCGCCCGCAGCGACGCGCGCTGGAATCGTTCGATGTAACGCACCGCGTTGCCGATTCGCGCCTTGATGTGCTGCGCGAGAGACCAGTAGGGACGACGACGCAGCTCGTGAATCCAGTGTACGAACCGGTTGAGCACGAGCAGCGTCCGATACGCCGCGCCGGCGAAGATCACCGCGAGCGCGCTGCACTTGAGCACCGCGTCGAACTCGTCGCCGTGGAGCACGAGCAGTCGGCGCCCGGCCCGCGTGGTGTGCACCGCGCGCCGCTGGACCTCGATGTTGCCGAAGTGGACGCCGACGAGCGCGCGCAAGTCCTCGTCATGGTTCCCCGGGACGTAGATGACGCGCGTGCCTTCCTGGCTCTTCTTTAGCAGCAACCGCAGAGCCTCGGTGTGAGTTTCGGGCCAGTAGAAGCTGCGCCGCAGGCTCTCGATGTCGATGATGTCCCCGACGAGATACAGGGTTTCGCAGCGCGTCCTGCGCAGGAAGTCCAAGAACAGGCCGATTCGACAGTCCCTCGAGCCCAAGTGGACGTCCGACAGCCAAACGGTTTTGAACACCTCGCCCGTCATGCTGACCCCTAAAGTTAGCCGGACGCTGAGTAGGTTAGGCGTCCGTCTTTACGCTTTCTTTGCAGTTATTTGCACAACATATTGCATTCGTTTGAATTTCTTCTTGCAGTCCTGCCGCGAAGGCCGAAGACGCGAGCGCGCAGACGCCCGTTCGGCCGAAGGGCCGAGCGAACGTCGAGCTAGTTGGGCTACTGAGAGACGGAGGAGTCAGCGACGGTGGGCGCCGTGCGAGGACAGGCGCGCGTCGCGTAGCTCGAGGGAGCGGCGAAACGCCTCCCGGTCGAGCCGATCGAGGAGGTCCGTGAGCGACTCTCCGTCGGCCGGCTCCACGGGGGGCTTTTGGGGAATACGAGCCGCCTCGTCCGACGCTTTTTCTTGTTCGGTGCTCATCGGGTGCCTCGCAAGGAAACCGCGATTCTATGCGAACCGCGGCCATTGTGACAGCCGCGCTCGCGGGCCCGCCCGTAACTTCGCCGCAATGTCAATGACTTGGGCCGATCGTCCCGCTTCCGGGTTGTGGCTCTTCGCGCTCGGAGCGCAGCGTCGGCCGGTCGAACGGAAAGGTCTCGTCACGGACCCGAGGGTCGACGAGCGCCTGCTCGATGAACGCGCGGATGTCGGCGACGTCGATCTGGCTCATATTGAACGTATACAGACCGAAGCCCGGAATGCCGTCGCGCTCGGGGAGCGCCGGCGCATTGATGTAGAACGCGACAGCCGCGCCGAGATTGCCGAACTCGCCCGTGTGCATGAAGCGTGGCAACAGCGCCGCGTCGCGCAGCGTCGGTACCTTCATGTCGCCGGCATCCGACGAAACGTGAGTCACGAGCTGCCGGCCGAGATCGAGCGCGGCCCGGCGCACGCCGATCTCGAAGAACGCGTTGTTCGTGAATAGCGGCGGCGTGTGACACGCGGTGCAGTGAAAGGCTTGCAGCGCTCGCCAGCCGTAAAGGGCGCGGCCGGCGATCGCGCTCGAGTCGCCGGCTTCGTATCGATCCCAAGGCGTCTGGTCGCTCACGAGCGTTCTCTCGTACGTCGCGATTGCGAACGCGATCCGGATGGGCGTGATCCTCGAGTCGCCGAATGCGGCTTCGAACAGCGCCGGGTAGGTGGCGCGCGGTTTCCGCGCGGCCTCGACATCCTCCGGCAGGTCGCTCGCGAGCGCGAGCGGGCGAGCGTGCTCGACCGTATCGACAACGTCCGCCCACGAGCGATCGCGCTTGGCCATTTCGCCGGGCGCGACGAGCGCCGTGAGGACCTGGTTCTCGAGCGCGCCGCCCCGCGCGATCGCGGCTTTGCCCGTCAACGGGTCCGTGACCCGCGAGCCCGCGCGGCCGTCCCAGAACAACTCGTCAGCCCAGAGCGCGCCGAAATTGGAGGGCGCGGCCCGCGGCGTGACCTGCGGGCCGGCGCCGAATTGCGGATTCACTACGGGGTGCCCGTCGCGGTCGAGAGTCACGATTCCGGGCGAGCCGAGCACGTCGTCGATCGTGCCTTTGTCGACGCCGGGGTTGCGGCCGACGCGCGGATCCGCGCCGCCTTGGGCCGGACGATGACACGTGCCGCACGCGATGCTCCGGTCGCTCGAGAGCTGCTCATCCCAGAACAACATCTTGCCGAGCACTCGCTTCGGCTCCGTCAAGGGGTTCTCGGCCGGAACGGGCACGGGCGGCAGCGCGGCGAACGCCGTCCTTGCGCAGATCAGTAGCGTCGCGAGGAAGGCGCCTGTCGCGGCGAGCCGCGGTTCGACGATCGGGTGCGATTGCACGCTGCACATTCTAGCGGGAGTGGGCCGCCCGCGGCCGGCGGCGCTCCTGTAGACTACGCGCCCGGCGAATTCGGCCCGGGGGCGGTGAGCCCCGAGGAAACCCAAGAATGTCCCGCGAGACCGACAAGAATTCAGCGTTGCGAGCGACCGATCCCGAGATCCACGAGCTCATTCGTCTCGAGACGAAACGGCAGGACGAGTTCATCCGCTTGATCCCTTCCGAGAACTACGCGTCCTCCGCCGTGATGGAGGCGACGGGCTCGATCCTGAACAACAAGTACTCCGAAGGTTATCCGGGACGCCGCTATTACGAGGGCCAGGACTACATCGATCGCGTGGAGACGCTCGCGATCGAGCGCGCGAAGGCGCTATTCGGCATGGAGCACGCGAACGTGCAGCCCTACTCCGGATCGCCGGCCAATCAGGCCGTTTATCTCGCGCTCGCGAAGCCAGGTGACCCCGTGATGGGGCTCGGCCTGCCGTTCGGCGGGCACCTCACGCACGGCTGGGGCGTGAACTTCTCGGGCATCGTCTATCACGCGTCGCAATACGACGTCGATCCGGAGACGCATCGCGTCGACCTGAACCGTGTCGAGACGCTCGCGCGCGCGACCAAGCCGAAGATCATCTTCTGCGGCGGCACGGCATATCCGCGGGTCTGGGACTACGCGGGGTTCGCGCAGATCGCCGCGTCCGTCGGAGCGACGCTCGTCGCCGACATCGCGCACATCGCCGGCCTCGTCGTCGCGGGCGCGCACCCGCATCCGTATCCGCACGCGAGGATCGTGACGACAACGACGCACAAGACGCTGCGCGGTCCGCGCGGCGGCATGATCCTTTGTGACGCCGCGCACGCCAAGGAAATCGATCGCGCGGTGTTCCCGGGGCTGCAAGGCGGGCCGCACAACCACACGACCGCCGCGATCGCGGTCGCGCTGAAGGAAGCGGCGACGGACGACTTCCGCGCCTACGGTCGCCAGGTCGTCGCGAACGCGAAGGCGCTCGCTGCGGCGCTGCAGGAGCGCGGCTTCCGTTTGATCTCGGGCGGCACCGACAACCACCTGATCCTGATCGACGTGACGCCGCGCGGAATCACCGGCAAGCCCGCCGCGAAGGCGCTGCACGAGGCCGGCATCGAGTCCAACTACAACACGATCCCGTTCGACCCGCGCAAGCCGTTCGATCCGAGCGGCCTGCGGATCGGCACGCCGTCGATCACCTCGCGAGGGATGGGAGAGAAAGACATGGTTGCCGTCGCGGGATGGATCGATCGGGTCTTCAGGGTCGCCGACGACGAACGGGCGCTGCATGCGATCCGCGCCGAGGTCGCGGAGTTCTGCAAGGCGTTCCCGGCGCCCGGCATCCGGATCTGAGGCACTCGCGACCTCGCGGCGCGCGTTACTGCTTCAAATCGAGCTTGACCTCGACCGCGACGTCCTGCGACACCCAGCTCGTGTCGTTCCAGCCTTCGCCGACGTTGAAGTCGAAGCGGTTGATCTTCATCGTGCCCGCGAACTGCGCGGATCCGCCGCCTGACGGCGCCGTGCCGAACGTGAACGTCATCACCGCGGGCTTCGTGGTGCCCTTGAGCGTGAGCTTGCCGGTCGCCTGATACGACCCGTCGGCCGCCTTCTCGATCTTCTGCGACTCGAACTTCGCCTCCGGGAATTCCTTGGCGTTGAACCAGTCCTTCTCGAGCAGCTGCGAGTCGCGGTCGTGATCGCGCGTGTTCACGCTGTCGACCTGCACGGTGCCCGCGATGCTGCCCTTGGTGGGGTTCTTCGCATCGAGGTTGATGTGCGCCGTGAACGTGGCGAAGCGGCCGTTGAATTTCGTGCCTTGCTGCGCGCCCGTGAAATTGACGCTGCTCGTCTCCGGGACGACCTTCCATTCGCCCGCAAACGCGACGGCACTGCATGCGAGCCCCGCCGCGGCGACCAAGAGCTGGAGACGAAGGGTTCGATTCATGGTTCTTTCCGATTTGCGCCTAAGCGAATGAGCGCATTGTATCGGCCGCGATCACGACCGAGAAGCGCGTCGCAGCGACTTGACCTAGCTCCAGGCCGGGCCGCCGCGCGAGCGATGCTAGAATTCGCGCGACCGATCGGCAGGAGGCCCGCCATGCTCGCGATCAACGCGGCGCGCGTCGCGGCGGCGTGTGCGCTCGCGGGTCTCGCCGCGTGCTCACCGCGGCCGAGCGCGACGTCCTCGCTCGCGCCGCCGCCCGCCGAAGAGCACCTCGACGCGGGCGACTGGCCCTCCTACAACCGCGATCTCGCAGGCACGCGGTTCTCGCCCCTCGAGCAGATCGACGCGGGCAACGTCGCGGAGCTCAGGCAAGCGTGGGTCTATCCGCTCGGCCGCAACACGACGACGGGCAGTCTCACAGGCGGCTCGGAGACTACGCCGATCGTGATCGCCGGGACCTTGTTCGTCACGGCGGCCGATCGCGTCGTTGCGTTGCAGGCCGACACCGGTCGGGAGCTATGGCGCTATGCGGTCGATCGTGGCTCGCCGTCGCGTCGTGGGCTCGCGTATTGGCCCGGAGACCGCGACGTCGGCGCCGAAGTGTTCTTCACGGCCGGCCGCCGCCTGATCGCGCTCGATGCCGGCACCGGGCACAAAGCGCTGTCGTTCGGCGGCACGGGCGAGATCGAGATGCCCGCCGTCTACAACGGCGCGCCGACTCGCTTCGAGAACCTGCTGATCGTCGGCTCGAACGGCCCGCCGGGCGGCGTGCGCGCGTTCGACGCGCGCACGGGAGCGCCCGTGTGGGTGTTCGACGCGGTGCCGCAGGCCGATGAGCCGGGCCGCGAGACCTGGGGAGCTCGGTCGGCCGAGCGCGCGAGCGTGGTGAGCTGGTCGTTCTCGTTCACCGTCGACGTCGATCGCGCGCTGCTGTATGTGTCGCTCGCGGGGCCGTCTCCGGACGACGGCTTCGGCGGCGATCGACCCGGCGACAATCTCTACGCGAACTCGGTCGTCGCTCTCGACGCGCGCAGCGGGGAGCGCCGCTGGCATTTTCAGACCGTGCACCACGACGTCTGGGATTACGACTTGCCCGCGCCGCCCGCGCTGCTCGACGTCACGATCGGCGCCGCGACGGTCCCCGTGCTGGCCCAGCCGGGCAAGAATGGTTATCTCTACGTCCTGAACCGCGCGACGGGAGAGCCCGTGTTCGGCGTCGAGGAGCGGCCGGTGGCCGCCAGCGACGTGCCGGGCGAGCACTTAGCCGCGACGCAGCCGATCCCGCTGAAGCCGCCGCCGATCGCGCGCGTCTCGTACGCTCCGGAGGACCTCGTGACGCGCGACGACACGACCGCCGCGCACGCGGACTTCTGCCGCTCGCTGCGCGAGCGCGGCGGCGGTCTGCAGAGCTCCGGGCCGTTCACGCCGTATCGTTTCCGCGCCGAGGGCAAGCCGCCGCGCACGACGCTCGTTTTCCCGGGCTCGATCGGCGGCGCGAACTGGGGTGGCGCGGCGGCCGATCCGACACTCGGATTCGTGTTCGTGAACACGTCCGACGTCGGCAGCCTCGGCTGGCTCGAGGCGGTGGCGGATGAGACCGCGGCGACGGGGGAGAGCACGCTTGCCGACGATGCCGTTCGCTACCGGCACACGAGCGCGTTGCCGGGCCCGTTCGCCCACTTCTGGTGGAGCGGCGCGGCGCCCGACGACGCCGGCGCCGGAGAACGCGCCTGGCCATGCCAAAAGCCGCCGTGGGGGCAACTCGTCGCGGTCAACGCCGCGACCGGCGAGATCGCTTGGGCCGTCCCGCTCGGCATCACCGAGGAGCTGCCGGAGGCCAAACGCCGCACCGGCCGCGTGAATCTCGGCGGCCCGATCGCGACCGCGGGCGGCCTCGTCTTCATCGGCGCGACGAACGATCGGCGGTTCCGCGCGTTCAGCTCGCGGACCGGCGCGGAGCTCTGGGCTGCGAAGCTCGAGCTCAGCGCGCACGCGGTTCCGATCACCTACGTCGGCGCCAACGGCAAGCAGTACGTCGCGATCGTTGCCGCAGGCGCGAGCGCGATCGACGGCGCCGAGTCGCCGGAGGGCCAGGCGCTCGTCGCGTTCGCTCTGCCGTGACCGTCCGGGGCACCGTGCCGCCGCAGGTCGCTCGAGCGCGCTCCGCAGACGAGCGAGTACTCGGCTGCGGCTTTGCGTAGAATCGAGCACGGCGTTCGCCGATGCGGCGGCGCGGCTTTAGGAGCATGTCGATGGCGAATCTGGAAGAAAAAATCAAGTCCGGCCGATTCGTGATCACGGCGGAGATCGTGCCGCCGCTGTCCGCGGCGCCGGCGAAGCTACTCGCGGAAGCCGAGCTCCTCAAGGGCAAGGTCGACGCGATCAACGTGACCGACGCGGCGGCGGGCAAGACCACGATGGCGAGCTTCGCGGCCGCCGCGCTCCTCGCGGCGAACGGCTACGAGCCGATCCTGCAAGTGACCTGCCGCGACCGCAATCGCATCGCGCTCGCGGGCGACTTGATCGGCGCGGCCGCGCAGGGCATCCGCAATCTGCTGATCTTGAAGGGCGACGATCCGAAGGGTGGCGACCAACCCGACGCTAAGCCGGTGTTCGACCTCGAGTCGGGTCAGCTGCTCGCTCTCGCGCGCGATTTGCGCGACAAGGGTGAGCTGCCGTCGGGGCGCAAGGTGGAGCCGCCGCCGCGCTTCTTCCTCGGCGCCGCCGACGTTCCGCGCCGGCCCGATGCGAACTGGAAGCCCGGTCCGCTGCTCGCGAAGATCGAAGCCGGCGCGGGTTTCGCGCAAACGCAATTCGGCTTCGACCTCGACGTCGTGCGCGCGTACATCGGCCGACTGCGCGACGAAGGGATCACCGACAAGCTCGGAGTGATCATCGGCGTCGGCCCGATCAGGTCCGCCAAGTCCGCGCGCTGGATGAACGAGAACCTGTTCGGGGTCCACGTGCCGGACGCGACGATCCAGCGGCTCGAGGGCGCGAAAGATCAGGCCGCGGAAGGCCGCGCGATCTGTGCCGAGCTCATCGCGGGCCTGCGCGAGATCCGCGGCGTCGCGGGTGCGCACGTGATGGCGCCCGCGCAAGGCCCCGAGGCGATCGCGCAGGTGCTCGGCTGAGCGCGAGCGTGTCGCGCGCTTGCGCTCCGGGCGCTCGACGCAGCCGCGAGAGAAGCGCCAAAAGAAAACGATAAGCGAGGGGAATAGCATGGCTTCCAAACGCGCGACGGCGGTGACGCCCGAAGCGATCGGCAACGTGCGCTGCAACAAGCCGCAGACCGGCGCCGAGTATCTCGAATCGCTGCGCGACGGCCGCGAGGTGTACATCTACGGCGAGCGCGTCGCGGACGTCACGACGCATCCCGCGTTTCGCAACACGGCACGCATGACTGCGCGCCTGTTCGACGCTTTGCACGATCCGGCGCGGCGCGACAAGCTCCTGCTGCCGACGGACACCGACGGCAAGGGCAAGACGCACGCGTTCTTCAAGGCGCCGAAATCGGTCGAGGAATCGATCGCGGGCCGCGACGCGATCGCCGAATGGCAGCGGATCACGTACGGCTGGATGGGCCGCTCGCCCGACTACAAAGCCGCATTCCTGGGTACGCTCGGCGGCAACGCGGAGTTCTACGCGCCCTTTACGGCGAACGCGAAGCGCTGGTACACGTTCTGCCAGGAGCGCGTGCCGTTCGTGAACCACGCGATCATTCATCCGCCCGTGGACCGGGACAAGCCGCCGGATCAAGTGGCCGACGTCTGCGTGCACGTCGAGAAGGAGACGGACGGCGGCATCTACGTCTCCGGCGCGAAGGTCGTCGCGACGGGCTCCGTGCTCACGAACTACACCTTCATCGCGCACCACGGCCTGATCCCGCTGAACGACAAGAAGTTCGCGCTCGTGTTCATGGTCCCGACGAACGCGCCCGGCGTGAAGTTCCTATGCCGCACGTCGTACGAGATGACCGCGACCGTGATGTCGAGCCCGTTCGATCAGCCGCTGTCGTCGCGACTCGACGAGAACGACGCGGTGTTCATCATGGACAACGTCTTCGTGCCGTGGGAGAACGTGTTCGTCCACGGCGACGTCGAGAAGGCGAACAACTTCTTTCCGCGCACGGGTTTCTTGCCGCGCTTCGTGATCCACGGATGCACACGGCTCGCGGTCAAGCTCGACTTCATCGCTGGTCTGTTGCTCAAGGCGGTCGAGGCATCGGGCACGAAAGACTATCGTGGCGTGCAGGCGAACGTCGGTGAGGTGCTCGCTTGGCGCAACATGTTCTGGGCGCTCACGGAGGCGATGGTCCGCGACCCGCGGCCGTGGAAGGGGCCGTATCTGCTGCCGAACATGGATCCCGGCAACGCGTACCAGATCCTCGCGACGATCGCGTACACGAAGATCAAGTACCTGATCGAGCAGACCGTCGCGTCGGGCTTGATCTATCTGAACTCGCACGCGCGCGATTTCGACAACCCGGCAATTCGTCCGTACATCGATCGCTACATGCGCGGCAGCAACGGCTACACGGCCGAGCAGCGCATCAAGCTCATGAAGCTGCTCTGGGATTGCCTCGGCACGGAGTTCGGTGCGCGCCACGAGCTCTACGAGATCAACTACGGAGGCAGCACGGAAGAAATCCGCCGCTACGCATTGTTCAGTGCGATGGGCAACGGCAATGCCGCGAAGTTCAAGGGGTTCGCGGAAGCATGCATGGCCGAGTACGACTTGGATGGGTGGACGGTGCCGGACTTGATCTCGCCGGACGACTTCTCGCTGCACGGGCGACGCAAGGCCCGGGCGAGCATGAAGGATGCGCCCCCGAAGGCAAGCTCGAAGGCCGGCTCCAAGGCGAGGCAGAAAAAGCGTGCGCGCAAGTAAGGGGTGCAATCGCGCTGGAAGCTTTCCAATGTTGGGTTCGAGCGAGCGGCGGTCGAGGTCGAACATGCGCACGGTGATATCGGTCTTTCTGGGTTGGGGCGCGCTTCTCGGCGCCGGTGCGGCCTTTGCCGCGGACTTCTCCGGGACGTGGAGCATCAGCTCGAAGGTCGGCGACAACCCCGTCTCGATCCAATGCACGCTCGTGCAGCGCAAGAACGCGTTGACCGG
>Ga0335076_10004851_pt1 | contig 13626 bp, 10 predicted proteins | sample Lox_Sample_25_FD_206717 | JGI IMG/M metagenome (GOLD analysis project Ga0335076, IMG submission 206717) | Soil microbial communities from Loxahatchee National Wildlife Refuge, Florida, United States - Lox_Sample_2.5 | ecosystem: Environmental > Terrestrial > Soil > Wetlands | place: USA... | reverse complement strand
CCGCTTTCGGGGCTGCGGGTCCTGGCGGCCACGCACGTGATCGCCGGCAACGTCATGGGCCGCACGCTGGCCGAGCACGGCGCCGAGGTGCTGCAGATCTCCCACCCCAACGAGTTTGAGAACGAGGGCCTGATGCAGGATCCCTGCGCCGGGTTCACCTCGTCGGCGTGGCTGAATCTGAAGGAACCCGAAGCCCTCAAGCGGGCCTACGAACTGGCCGCCGACGCGGACGTGTTCGTGGAAAGCTACCGCCCCCACAAGATCGCGGACCTGGGTCTGTCGCCCGAGGAACTGGCGGCGCGCCGCCCCGGCATCGTGTATGCCTCGGCGCAGTGCTACAGCTACGACGGGCCGTGGGCCGAGCGCGGTGGTTTCGACATGGAAGCGCTGTGCGTCACCGGGTTCACCACCTTGGAAGGCACCCCGGAACAGCCGAAGTTCCCGCCGACGTTCGTGATGAACGATTTCGTTGCCGGCTACTGCGGCGCGGCGGGCATCCAGGCCGCGTTGATCCGGCGGGCCAAGGAGGGCGGCAGCTACCACGTGCGGGTCAACCTGGCCCGCTGCGCGATGTGGTTCAACTCTCTGGGCACCTTCGACACGGCCGAACCGGGCACCGGCACGCAAAACCAGCTGCTGGCCCCGGACACCATCACCGCCCAAACCCCCTACGGAGAGTTGGTTCGATTGGCTCCGCCGGTGCAGTTCACTGAAACCAAGCCCTACTGGCGAGACCCGGTACTGGTGGTGCGCGGGTCAAGCAAGCCGGCGTGGACAACCGTCTGAGGCTTCAGGCTTCGGTTAAACCACGCAACCAACGTCACCAAGGCGGTTAGGCGCGCGCCCCGATGACAAACCACCGTGGTTGGTCGTCGGGGCTGCGCTGATCGACGGCGCAGGGCAACAACAGGAATGCTCGTGATTACCGGGGAATTACACGGGCCTTCGCATCAAACGAAAACCAGCCGACTGACAGAACCGGCAAGCGAGCGAGAACAAGAAGTGGAAACGAGATGATCACCGATGTCTACCTCAAACGACTCGATTAGATTGGGCGTCAACGTGTTCACAGTTCCCGTTTCCGCAAACCCTATTGCGCTAAGTTCTTCTGCCTGCCATGTCTGATAACAAACCGACGACGCGCTTTGCCGTACTGGTCAGCGAGGTCGTGGATGTCCAGCGCAGACGACGAGGACTGTTCGCATGACCGACGCTGAAAACGACGTCACCGTCCAGCCTGCGCCGGCCAACACCAAGATTCGCCCAGTCTTGACACCCACGCTGATGGCGCGGTTGCGGGCGTACGGATCGCCCGAGAAGGTCGGCGCCGGCGACCTGATCTATCAGCTCGACGACGACAACCACGACCTGATCCTGATCGAATCCGGTCGCGTTGATCTGCTCTCCGACCCAGCGACCGGCCAACCGCCGACCCCCATCGCAGCGATGGGGTCCGGTGACTTTCTCGGCGAGATCAGCCTGTTCACCGGCGAGCGCATGTTCATCACCGCACGCGCCCGCGAGGCCAGCACGATTTACCGCATCGGCGCCGACGCGTTCCGGCAATTGATGGCCCAGGACGCCGAGCTGTCCGATGTCATCCTGACCGCGTTGTATCACCGTCGCGATCTACTCAAGATCGCGCTCGCCGACACGATCGAGATTCTCGGACAGCAGAATTCAGCAGCCGCGTTGGCGCTGGTCGCCTATGCCGTACGAATGCAATTGCCGCACAAGTGGACCGACGCCGACACCCACCGCGGCACATCGTTGCGCAGCAGTCTCGAGCTTGAGCCTGCTGACTTGCCCACGGTGCTGTTGCCCGACGCGGTCCTTGTGAACGCCACACCGTCACAGCTGGCCCGACACCTGGCGATGTCCCCTACCCGGATCGCCATGAAGACCACCGACCTCGTGGTGATCGGCGGCGGGCCCGCGGGTTTGGCCGCCGCCGTTTACGGCGCATCGGAAGGTCTGCAGACGACCATGCTGGACGCGGTAGCCCCCGGGGGCCAGGCCGCCGCAAGCTCACGGATCGAGAACTATCCGGGGTTCCCCAACGGACTCAGCGGCGCCGACCTTGTTCGCCGCGCTGAAATCCAGGCGCTGAAATTCGGCGCGCACCTCTATGCGCCCTACCGGGTCGTGGCACTCAACGCCGAATCGGGTGAGTCGATCGAGCTGACGCTCGACGATCAATCCCGCATCACGGCCCGCGCAGTCATTCTGGCCACCGGCGCTCGCTACAAGACATTGCCGCTGCCGCGCTGGGCCGAGTTCGAAGGCTGCGGAATCTACTACGCCGCAACCGAACTAGAGGCCCGCCGCTGCGCACAAGCATCCGTGGCGATCATCGGCGGGGCGAATTCGGCCGGACAGGCAGCACTGTTTCTCGCCGAGCGTTGTGCCCACGTCACGCTGATACTGCGAGGACAAGACATCAATACCCACATGTCGGCTTACCTTGTCGACCGCGTCGTCAACCACCCCGCGATCACAATCGCCACCCAGACCGAAGTCACCGAATTGCACGGCGATGACTGCCTTACGTCCATCACGATGACGAAGCGCCCGACCGGCACCGCCACCGCCATCGAGTGCGGAGCGCTGTTCTGCTTCATTGGCGCGCTGCCCGACACGAGTTGGCTGCCACAGATCAGCACGGACGAGGACGGCTTCATTCACACCGACACCCAGATCGCAAACGACCTTGGGCCGCAATGGGGATCACTTGCACGCCGGCCACTGCCGTTTGAGACCTCAATTCCACGCGTCTTCGCCGTGGGTGACGTCCGCCAAGGATCAATGAAGCGTGTCGCGGCCGCAATCGGCGAAGGCGCCAGCGCGGTCGCCTCCGTTCACACAGTGCTCAATCCGGGAGATTAATCATGACGTCGACAGATCCCCACCTAGCGGCGATACAACCCGTCACTCCGCACACCCCGAACGGTTGCCAAGAGTGCCTGGAACTCGGCACGTGGTGGGTTCACCTTCGACTGTGCCTGACGTGCGGCCACGTCGGCTGTTGCGACTCGTCACCGATGCGGCATGCCAGGAGCCACGCCCGCGCCATTGCACATCCCATCGTGGAATCAATGCAGCCGGGTGAGTCGTGGCGCTGGTGTTATGTCCACGAGAACTACGTCTGAGCGCAGGGGTTGGCGTCGGAAGGGCTGGCGATGAGGCGGTATGGGCCGCTACGCGGCCGCGATGACATGCTGGCGACCGCGCTGGGCATCGAGCCAGCCGGGCGGTGCTGGTCTCTGGTGACCCCGGAATCGGTAAGACCGCTCTGCTTTCCGAAATCACTAGGCAAGCAACCCACATGCATATGCGCGTGGCGCGAAGCAGGTGCGACGCCGCACGATTGGGTCGTCGAGCGAGGTGCGGTGCAGCTTGAATAACTTGGAACCCTATAACCGCGTCGTCTCCAGCGACGACGAGCAGCTCATTCTGGTGGACAGCGATGACCGCGAGGTCGGCTTCCTGGCGAAGGCCGATGCGCACCTTGGCCGCGGAATGCTGCACCGCGCGTTCTCAGTGTTCGTGTTCAATCCAGCGGGCGAACTGCTTGTGCAGCAGCGCGCGAAGAGTAAACCCCTGTGGCCGGGCTACTGGTCGAACACCTGCTGCTCGCATCCACGGTTGGGCGAGAGCATGGACCACGCCGTCCGGCGCCGCTTGCAGGAGGAACTCGGGATGAAGGCAGAGCTGGAATTCCTGTTCAAGTTCGAATACCAGGCTCAGTACGACTTGCAAGGCGCCGAGCACGAGCTGTGTTCGGTCTACGCGGGGCGAAGCGCCGAGCGGCCGCGCGCGAACGTCGACGAGATCGCGGGCTGGCGCTACGTCACGCCGCAGGCTCTGTGCGCCGAGATCGCATGCGCGCCCGAGGCTTTCACACCCTGGTTCAGGCTTGAATGGGAGCGTCTCTTGCGCGACCATCCCTGGGTGCTGGGCATGCCGTGCACGGAATAGGACGCGCGATCGCTCGCTCTGACATGGCTTTTCCCGCCTCACGACAGAAGTCCCAGCGTTCCGTACCACAGCGACCCGGGTTGAGCCGGTCGGGGTACAACGTCAGCATCCGCTCGCAAACCTGCTGGCAGCGGTCGATCGGTTGGACGACGCGACGGCCCAGATCGTCGATGGCATAGGGCAAGCCCGCCAGGAAGGCAACGCGATGGCCCTCGCTATCTGGGCCGTCTTTAGTGCCCCGCTTAGCGCTACCTCTACCCGGCCCTAAACATCAGCCCACGGGGCGATGGTTTTGCGCTGCCCGCACGACGACCGTAGTAGTCGTCAACCAATCAGCTCGTGCTGAACGTAGCTGGCGAGGTATTTGTAAGCGAATCGTGGAGGCCCGAATCATGTCTGTCTTGTCGTTGTCTGAACTCCCAAAGCCCGTGTCGATTGACCGCGCTCGCATCCCGAAGTCCTACCGGGAGTATCTCGAGATTCTGAAAGGTATGGGAGAGCTGGTCGAGATCAACGATGAGGTCGACTGGTACCTGGAACTGGGCGCAATTTTCCGCCACACGGCCGAGACCCTGTCCCCGGGCGCCATCTTCAACAACGTCAAGGGCTGCCCAAAGGGCTTCCGGGCGGCGGACTTTGGGATGGGAAAGAGCGGAAGGTCCGGGCAGCCATGGGCGCGTCTCGCGATCATGCTGGGGCTGCCTCCCGACACGGGCCTGATGCAGATCCAGCATGCCTACCTGGAAGCCATCGCCAGCGGGACGCGCCAGCCGCCACGCATGGTCGACCCGGCAAGCGCTCCGTGCAAGCAGAACAAGTGGCTCGGCGACGACATCGACATCACGAAGTTCCCCGCTGTGGTCGGCCACGACGGTGACGGCGGCCGGTACATCAACATGGCCGGCATCAACATCGTCCGCACCCCGGACGGGCGATGGACGAACTGGTCAACCAACCGCGGCGAGGTCATCGACCGAAACCACATGACTGGACTGTGGATGCCGCGTCAGCACAACGGGATGATTTGGCGGATGTGGCAAAAGGAAGGCAAGGACATGCCATGGGCGGTGGCGCTGGGCGTGGCCCCCGCCGTCGCGACGCAGGCGGGATCCCGGGTTCCCGACTGGGTCGATGAGTACGACATTGCAAGCGCGCTGCTCGATGCACCGATCGACATGGTCAAATGCGAGACCAGCGATCTTCTCGTGCCCGCTGATTGCGAGATCGTGATCGAAGGCATGGTTTCCCACAACGAGGTCGAACACGAAGGCCCCTTCGGCGAGTACCCCGGCTACCTGAACGAGGACCGTACCCCGCAACCGCGGCAAACGATCACGGCGGTGACGTTCCGCAATGATCCGATCCTGCCGATCTCCCTTCCCGGAACGCCCACGGACAACTGTCACATCAGCCAGGGCTTCTTCAATTCCGCTCACGCTACCGTCGCATTCCAAACGGCCGACCTGCCGGTGATCGACGCGAATCTGCTGTTCGAGTCTTCGATGTGCTGGCTGGTGGTCCGGGTGCGCGAGGATTGGCACGATGCCACCGGATGGACCGTCGATCAGCTGATGAACAAGATCGGGGTGACGTACTGGACCCAGCATGTTCAGACGTGCACGAAGATCCTCGTCGTCGGACAGGACATCGACCCCGCTAATCCCGAGGCGGTGACCTGGGCCTTCGCGACGCGCAACCACCCGCAACTCGGTGCGTATGAGTTCCCCGAGCTCGATGCGTTTGGGTCGGGGCTCGAGAGCTACCACAGCCAGGCCGAGTTGGTGCGTGGGAAGGGTGGTCTGGTGGTCTACAACTGCCTGACGCTGCAGGAGGGTCTCGGGCTCCCCAAGAAGACCGTTCTGTCGTTTGAGAAGAACTATCCGGAGGCCATTCAGCAGAAGGTTCGCGACAACTGGGTGCGCTGGGGGTTTGCGTGATGAAACTCGGCGCTGTGCTTATGCCGTCGCATCCGCCGGAGCGCGACATCCGCGAGGGCCAGACCTGGGATCTCGAGGAGATCGCGCGCTTGGACGCCCTCGGTTTCGACGAGGCGTGGGTCGGCGAACACTTCACCGCGCCCTGGGAGCCCTGCCCCGCGCCGGATCTGCTGATCGCACAGGCCCTGGGCAACACGAAGCGCATCCGCCTCGGGCCGCTGGGGCACCTGTTGCCGTATCACCATCCCATCGAGTTGGCCCATCGGGTCGCCTACCTCGACCACCTGGCGCAGGGACGCTACCAACTCGGTGTGGGCATCAGCGCGTTGCCCACCGATCACGACCTGTTCGCGCTCGAAAAAAGTAACGGGGTCAACCGGCAGATGACGTTCGAGGCGTTGGAGATCATCACCCAGCTGTGGCGCCACGGGCCCAGCGACTTCGACGGCGAATTCTGGTCGATGCGCGCGCCTCACGCGACCCTGGGGTTGGGCTATCACCTTCGGCCATATCAGCGTCCCCGCCCGCCGATCGCGATCGCGGGGATGACAGCGGGATCGGCCAATCACAAGCTGGCCGGCGAGCACGGCTACCTGCCGGTCAGCTTCAGCATCAGCCCCGACCCCAGCGCGACGGCACAGCACTGGGAGGCCGTCGTGGAAGGTGCGGCGCGCAGCGGGCGCACCCCCGATCGCGGTGACTGGCGGGTCATCCGCGACGTATACGTCGCGCCAACAGACCGCGAGGCTCGCGCCCTCGCGCTCGACGGGATGATGGGCCGCTGCTGGCGGGAATTCCTCTTGCCGCTCTATCTCAGTCTGGGGCTCGGTCCGTTACTGAAGCGCGACCCGTCGATGCCCGACGAGGACGTCGACCTGGAGTATGTGGCCGACAACCTGTGGCTGGTCGGCTCGCCGGACACGGTGGCCAGCCGTGTCGGGGAGCTTCAGGAGCACACCGGGGGCTTCGGCTACCTGCTCATCACCTCCTACGACGCCGTCGACGAGCGCCGGTCCTGGGAGCGGAGCCTGCAACTGCTGATCGACGAGGTCCTGCCCGCGTGCGACCCCGTGAGTGTGACGGCGCAGGTGCCGGCATGAGCCGCACCGGCGACGATGCAGAGCGAAGCGATGAAGAGGAGCGGTGCGCATGAGCTACGTCGCGTTAGCCACCGACGCCTTCGACGCCGTGACCAAGTTCTACGGTCAGGATCTCGGATTCCCGGTAGTCGAGCAATGGGATCGACCTACCGGCCGCGGCCGGCGCTTTGACCTGCTGGGGCTACGGCTGGAGATCCTGGACAACGCGCGCGAGCGCCGTCCCCTCAGGCTCGGAACGCCCGCCGATCGGATTCACCTCGTCGTCGAGGTCAGCGACCTTGACGCGGCGTGCGATACCTACCGGATTGGCCCGCCGCCGCCCCAGGCCGTGTCATGGGGCGCGAGGCTGATTGAACTCCGCGACCCCGACGGCGTCTCGGTCACGTTCCTCGAATGGCTCGACAAGTCAGGGAAAACACCATGAGGCGCCTCATCGTCGGTATATCCGGCGCAAGTGGAGTGATCTACGGGGTCCGTCTGCTCGAGGTGCTCCGTACGGTCGAGGACGTCGAGACCCACGTCGTCCTCAGCTCCGCGGCGCGGCGCACGCTCGCGCTCGAGACCGACTTCCCTGCCGGCCACGTGGAAGCCATCGCGGACGCGGTCTACCGGCCGGGTGACATCGCCGCCGCGATCTCGTCCGGATCCTTCCGCGCGGCCGGGATGATCGTCGCCCCCTGCTCGATCAAGACGGTCTCCGGGATCGCGACCTCCTACTCGGACAATTTGCTGTTGCGCGCCGCGGACGTCACGCTCAAGGAGCGCCGCCCGCTGGTGTTGCTGGTCCGCGAGACCCCCCTGCACCTCGGACACCTCAGGCTCTTGGTGCAAGTCGCCGAACTCGGCGCGGTGGTCATGCCGCCAATGCCGGCCTTCTACCACCGGCCCCAGACGCTGGCAGACGTGATCGACCAGACCGTCAACCGCGCTCTCGACCTCTTGGGCGTCGAGCTCGACAACGACCTGTTCACCCGCTGGCAAGGCCCAGCGCCACACCAGCCCCGCCGCGACCGCCAATCGGAAAAAGGCGGGATCAATGGTCACAATCCGGCAGAAGCTGATCACGCGTTCGCGGCTTTGAACGGCAAACCACCTCTAAGGCTCAACAACGGACGCGATACAGAGAAACGCCCGTGAAGAAAGAACACCCGTCGCTATTCCGGCTGCGAATCCCACGCAGCGCGGCCACCACCAGCGAAAGGACCCCTCATGTCTGATGTCATCACCGAATACCGCATCGCACGCGCGCTCAAGTCGGGCCCACCCGCGATCCGTGACGGCGCGAAGGTCGTCGAGATGGGCGCCGACGGCACACTGACCGTGCTGCGCGAAGGCACCAACGGCTGGACGTGCATGCCCGGCGTCGAGACTGCTTCTGCCGACATGTGCGCCGACGAGATGGGCATGCAATGGTTCATGGACATCAGGGCGTCAAAACCACGGCCCACCAATACGTCTCCCGGACTGATCTACATGCTCAACGGCGCCGTGCAACACAGTTACACCGACCCCTTTGATCGGACCAGCCCGTTGATTCCGATCGGCCCGCACTGGATGCTCATCTGGCCCTTCACTGCCGAACACACCGGCCTGTCGACCGTGATGCGTGACGCGGGGACCATGATCATGTTCGCCGGAACGCCCTACGCGCATCTGCACATCTGCGGGGATCCGTGGGAGGGCAACGAATATCAGCCCGCCGTCGAGGCGGTGTGGACCATGACCTACAAGACGCAAAAGCCACCCACCCAACGGTCGACGACCTCCAGCTAGCCACCGTCAGAAACATTGGGCACGTCGCCGCGACACCCCTCACCGGTCGGATTCGGTGCACCCCGGGACCGATTACCCCGGAGGCCTGATACCAAGTGTGACGTGCTTGCCGCCAGCCGGCCCAGCGGTTTGGCCAGCCCGGCCAGGTGACGCGATTCTGGTCGTAGCGTCCGTGACATCATGTTGCACTCGCTGCGGGCAGGGAAACCGCGTGCTCGTCGCAGCCGCTGTTCGGCTGTCGGGGCCGAGTCGGTGGCCCGGATCGCGTGCACGTCGCGCAGCATCGAAGTGTATTCCGCGTGAATGGGCGGATGCCTAGAATGACATGCACTGCAGTGGCGGTCCAGCAAACGGTAGACGGGACACCTGGTGGGGTCTTCAACCGGCCTTTTGGATGTCGGCGGCCAGCAGCTGGGGACGCCGCCGATTCGGGGGCGGGCCGGCGAGCTGAAGGTGATCGGCGCGCTGGTTGCGGCGCTGGCGCAGGGGCGCGGTGGTGTGCTGGTCATCGAGGGCCCGCCGGGCATCGGCAAGAGTCGGTTGCTGACCGAGGTGATGGCGCTGGCCGACAAACGTGGGGTGCGCACCGTTTTCGGTGAGGCGTTCGAGTATCAGCAGACGGTGCCGTTTTTCGCGCTGTTCATGGCCACCCTGCGCGCCGATCCCCCGGTCGGAGACCCCGACGCGCTACGCCGGCTGGGCGGCTCGGAGGATCTGCGCTACTGGGTGGTGCACGATCTGGGGGACGCGATTGATGCGGCGGCCGCGGAAAACCCGCTGGCAATTGTGTTGGAGGACATTCACTGGGCCGATAACTGCACGCTGGCGGCGCTGCGGTCGCTGGCCACCGTGCGGCCGGATGTGGCGGTGTTGTGGGTGTTGACCGCGCGCACCGGGGCTGGCGGGCCGGCGGTGCAGGAAACCTTGTCGGTGCTGCAGCGCGCGAACGCCACATTCTTGCGATTGGCGGCGATGGCGGCGGACGCGGTCGCCGACATGGTCTGCGACGCGGTGCGGGCGCGGGCGGATGAGTCGCTGCTGAATCTGGCCGCCAAGGCGCACGGGAACCCGTTTCTGGTCAGCGAGCTTGTCGGGGGGCTAGGCGAGGAGGGCCGACTCAATCTCTCCGGCGGGCGGGCGGTGGCCGCCGGTGACGGGCTGCCGCGGCGTCTGGGCGCAAGCATGCAGCAGCGACTCGACCTGCTCTCCGGCGAGGCGTCAGAGGTGGTGCGGGTGGCCGCGGTGCTGCCCGACCGGTTCTCGGCTGGCCTCTTGGCCGCGATGCTGGACCGCCAGCCGACGTCGTTGCTGTCGGCGCTTGAGGAGGCGGTGCGCGCGGATCTTTTCGTCGAAGACGGTGAGCGGCTCAGGTTTCGGCACGACTTGCTGCGCGAGGCCACCCGGCAGTCCTTGCCGCAGTCGCTGCGGCGGGCCATGGAGCGCCAATCGGCAGCGACCATGCTGAATATGGGTGCTGACCCGGCCGAGGTGGCCACCCAGCTGGCGCGCAGCGCCGAGCCGGGGGACAAGGACGCGATCGGCGCGCTACGCCAAGCCGCACAATCGGTGTGCCGCAGCGATGCCAGTGCGGCCGCGGACTTGAGCAAGCGCGCGTTGGAGCTGTTGCCCGCCCAAGACGCTGAACACGGGTCACTGGTCGCCGAAACGGTGGGGTGGCTCAACCGGTCCAGCCGCTATGGCGAGGCCGAAGAGTTGGCCGTTGCCGCGCTGTCGGAGGCGGCCTCGCCCGAAGAGGAGGCCGAGATTCGCCTGCGCGTCGCGCCGCTCCACATTTACGGCGCCCAGCGGCGCGTGGAAGAGAATCGGCGCGCGCTGCAGTTGCGCGGCATCAGCGAGGTCACCCGGGCACGGCATCTGGCCTGGCTGGCCTTCAACCTGGCGTTGCAGGACCAACATCGACAACACCGCGCGGCTGCGGACGAGGCCGCCGCGGCCGCGGCATCCACCGGTGATCTCGAGGCCACGATCATGGCCGATGCCACCATCGCTTTGCTCGACGCTGGTGAGGGGTACCCGAGCCGCGCCGTGCGCCGCCTCGAGGGGCTTTGCGCGCTTGCCCGCGCGGGTGATGTGAGCGAAGCTCATGACTATCCCGCAATGCACTACGCGTTCGTTCTGGGGGCGGTGGGCCGGTTGGACGACGCTGCGACCCAGGTCGCCGACGGAACCGAGCGAGCCCGCCGGGAAGGCAACGCGCTGGCCCTTGATCTCTGGGCCGTCTTTGGCGGGATTGTCCAGCTCGCTGCGGGCCGGTTATCGGCCGCCCGCGCCGCGGTCGAGTCCCTGCCGCCGCCACAGTCGACAGAGGCGACCGAGCCGGACATAGTGCGCACTATGATTCTGGCTGAGGTGGCGGCGCGTACCGATGACCGAAACTTGTTGCAGCAGATGGTCAATGACGCTCGCGACGCCTCCTCCGCTGGCTCATTTACCGTACGTCGAGGAGCGGCGCATGTGTTGGCGCTGGCGGCGTGGCAGCGCGACGATGTCCATGACGCGATGCGCTGGCTCGGCGGCGACATCACCCTATTCGGGACACCACTCTTCGCGCAGGTCTTGGATCTGGTGATCCTGGGTGCGCGGGTGGCCTCGGCCGCCGGCGATGCCGGCTTGCGCGCACGCGTCCTGCAGGCCACCGAGGCGCTGGAGCATGAGCGGCCCCCGGTTCCGCTGTTCGCGGCGGTGGCCGGGTATGCCCGCGGGATACTCGAGCGTGACGCCGCAGCGTTGGTGGCTGCCGCGGTGTTGCTTGAATCGTCGTCGCGGCCGCTGCTCTACGCCGCGGCCGCCGAGGACGCCGGCGCTGAACTCGCACAGACGGACCATCCTGACGAGGCGGTGGATCAGTTCAATGCCGCATTCGACACCTACACGCGTCACGAGGCGCTCGCCGACGCGCGCCGGGTGGGCCGCCAGTTGCGTCGGTTGGGGGTGGAACGGCGCATCGTCAGCCAGCCGCGGGCAAAAACGGGCTGGGACAGCCTCACCGACGCCGAGCTCAGGGTCGTCACCCTGATCGCGCAGGGCGTGACCAACCGCGACGTCGCCGCGCGGCTACACCTATCTCTTCATACGGTGAAAACCCACATCCGCAATGCGTTCGCCAAGCTGGGCATCAACTCCCGCACCGAATTGACTCGGTTTGTGCGCGGGACTGATTGACCCGTCCGTCAGCACTGGGCGCACTTAGAACTACCTCTACTCGGCCCTAAACATCAACCCTCGGGGCGATGGTTTTGCTCTGCCCGCACGGCGACCGTTGTAGTCGACAACTAATCACGTACTCACCCAAGCGACGAGCCACTCCGTGCCTGGTGCGCACACGACGAAGGAGCGAACAATGCTGAACGCAGCGTATGGCATGCTGGCGATGCTGCCGGTGGTGTTCTGGGTGGCCGGTTACGCGATGGTGTCCCGATGAGCACGCCATCGCCCCGCATGTTCGCCGAATCAGCAAGCAGCACTATCGGTCCCGACGCACAGGCACGACACGCGACCGATGGCGAACTGGGCGCACGGTTTCAATCTGACGTGATCCCGTTGCGTGAACAGCTCTACCGCCGCGCAAGGCGCATGACGCGCAATCACCACGACGCCGAAGATCTGCTGCAAGACACCTTGGTGAAGGCCTACGCGAACTTGGGATCGTTCAAGCAGGGCACCAACTTTCGTAGCTGGTTGTTTCGGATCATGACGAACACATACATTAACGGCTACCGCAAGAAACAGCGGCAACCCGCGCACTTCCCAAGCGGCTTGATTACCGATGCGCTATTGGCCACTGCGGCCCATCATTGGCCGACGGGCGCGCATTCGGCCGAGGACCAGGCGTTGAACAGGCTGGGCGACAGCATGTTTCGGGCGGCAATGTGCGCGCTGCCTGAGCAATACCGGCTCGTCGTGTACTACGCCGACGTGGAAGGCCTCCGTTCAGGCGAGATCGCAGATCTCATGCACACGCCGGTAGGCACCGTGATGTCGCGGCTGCACCGCGGACGGCGCCTCCTGCGGCGCCTCCTGACCGACGTCGCCGAACAACGCGGATACACCGCCGTTGCTCAACCGGCCTGACCCCACAGACATCGGTGCCAAGTCCGGCGCTGGCGGCGATGTCGCCACCCACCGAACGAAAGGAGATACCCAGACCAGTTAGCGCGCCTCTACTCCGCTGCTGCGCTCTGAGGAGCACAGCCATCATGTTGTGCTCCTCCAAATCCCCCAATGGGGAGTAGCGCAGACACCGCCTCGGCAACGCGACAACTCAACTAGCGGACCCTGAGACCTGCGATCGCAGCGCAAGAAACACGCTTCCTGCCAAGGAATTACAACCTCGGCATCGAAGATGCATACCAAAATACGTTGTCGGAACGAAGCTTTCGATGATAAACCGAAGGGAAAAACATGCAAAAGTCATTCGAAAACCCGTCCGTTTTCCGCCACCTATGGAAATCGGTGCTCGGGCTAGGGCTGGTAACCGTGGCCCTGGGTGTCGTGGTGCTGGTCTGGCCCGGCAAATCGGTCCTCGTCGCAGCAGCGCTGTTCGGCGTCTACCTGCTGGCCTCGGGCATCGCGCAGGTCGTTGCCGCCTTTATTGTCAAGGTTCCCCGTAGCAGCCGGGTGTTGCTGTTCCTTAGCGGCGTGTTGTCGGTCGCGTTGGGCGTGTTCGCCTTCCACGACTTCAACAACGGCGCTGCCGTCTGGGTCCTGGCCATCTGGATCGGAGTCGGATTCCTGTTCCAAGGTGTCGCGGCGACCGTGTTGTCGATCAACCACAAGGAACTGCCCGAACGTGGCTGGCACATCTTCACCGGAGTGTT
>Ga0335076_10004850_pt1 | contig 13626 bp, 16 predicted proteins | sample Lox_Sample_25_FD_206717 | JGI IMG/M metagenome (GOLD analysis project Ga0335076, IMG submission 206717) | Soil microbial communities from Loxahatchee National Wildlife Refuge, Florida, United States - Lox_Sample_2.5 | ecosystem: Environmental > Terrestrial > Soil > Wetlands | place: USA... | reverse complement strand
CATCCCCTCGGTGCCCATCGTGATCCCGTCCGAGATCGCGACCGTGTTGAACTCCATCGGCGTCCCACCGGCCTCGCGGATCCCCTCCTTGACCTTGGCCGCCAGCGCCCGCAGGTGGAAGTTGCAAGGCATCGTCTCGATCCACGTGTTGGCCACGCCGATCAGCGGCTTGCTCAGCGCTTCGTCGTCGTAGCCGATGCCCTTCAGCTGGGCGCGGGCGGCGGCGCGCTCGGGTCCCTCGGTGAGCGCACGGCTCTTGTGCTTGAGGTCGAACTCTGGTGGCATGGGGCCGGGAACTGTAGTGGCTCGCGTCGGCGCGGCGCTCGCGGCTAGGCGGCGGACTGCCGGTCCGCCGGCGCCGGCCCGTCGCCGCCGGCGAGCTGACGCATGCGGGCGCGCTCCCACTGCGAGAGCCGCCACAGGTCGCGCCGGACCTGCGCCGGATCGAGCTGGCGGCCCGGGAGGTGCATGTTGGCGGTGGTGATCAGCCGCCGCTCGTCGCCGGTCAAGGCCATCCACTTCGCGAGCACGTCATCGGAGTCGGGCAGGCGCGAGCTGCCGTATGGGCGCGTCTCGTCCGGGAACGTCACGCAGTACTCGTTGAGCAGCCGGTGGGTCTGCGCGAGGTAGGCGAGGATCGGCCGGTGCGGGTAGATCAGATAGGCGTACGGGGCGCCACCGGTGCCGCCGGCGACGTCGGGTCCGTCCGCTAGCGTCCCCCATACGCGGAGGAAGCCCAGGTCGCGGTACATCGCCCACTCTTCCTCGTTGACGCAGGAGCGCAGCAGCGCCCTCGCCCGGGCCTCGGCGCGGCGCTCGCGGCCGGGGTCGTACGACCACGTGGGGGCGCGCTCACGGCGCGCCTTGAACCGGCTCCACAGCTCGTCGATGCGCGGGATGATCAGGTCAGACAGCAGCGCGAGAGCGACGAGCGCAGTCGCTGCGAGCGCCAGCAGCATGGCGACAGCGAACCTACCTGCCGCCTGCGGCCCGCGGGAAGAAGATCACGCGGTCGGCGTCCCAGGGAATGTCCTCGAACGAGCGGACCATGATCGACTCGCGTTTGCCCTCCCGGCCCGAGACCGGTACGGCCGCCCACAGCCCGGCGTCGAGCTGGCGCCGGAACTCCTCGATCAGGCGCTGCTCGTCCTCAGCGCGCTCGACGTCTCCTTCGGCGATCAGAACCTCTCCATGCCCCGGCTTCATCCTCAGGAACCGCACGGAGAGATTATGCCAAAAGCGTGTCGGCGCCCCGGGGTCTCTGAACGGGTGAAATCTGTCCAAACGTGTGGTGCGGGCTCGCGACTGAGTAAGTGGGGGGACCCGACGAGTGGCTGGGCGTGATCTGGCGCCGCCCGCTCGCCCCGATCGTACTGGTGGTACATGAGGGCGAGCGGGTGCGCCAGGCGCGTCCAGATGCCGTCGGAACCGTCAATCACGAAGTCGCGGGCCCTCAGCAGGCAATCCCCAGGATGTCGACGGGGCCGGGCCCGGTGCCGATCTCGCGCAACCCCTGCGCCACCGCACGCGAGGCGAGCTCGCGGGCGGCGCGCGCCGCCTCGAGCGGCTCGTCGCCGTGCGCGAGACGCGCGGCCAGCACCGACGAGTGAGTGCACCCCGAGCCGTGGGCGGCGCCGTCCTGGTGGCGCTCGCCGTGGAGCTCGACCAGCCTTTGGCCGTCGAAGAACACGTCGGTCAGGGGCTCGCGGTGACCGCCGGTGACCACGACGTTTCTTGGTCCGAGCGCGTGGATTTTGCGCGCCAGCTCGCGGGCGTCGAGGTCTTCTCCGAGAAGCGTTCTCGCCTCGGGCAGGTTCGGAGTCACCACGGTGGCTCGCGGGAACAGGTTTTTGATGAGCGCCTGGCGAGCCTCCGGCGCGAGCAGGACCGCCCCGGACTCCGCCACCATCACCGGGTCGATCACGACCGGCGTCCCGTCCGGGAGCTCTTCCAGCGCCCGCGCCACCGCCTCGATCGTCGGGCGGTCGCCGAGCATCCCGATCTTGACGGCGTCGACCCCAATGTCGTCTTGCACGGCCTTGACCTGGGCGATGATGATCTCGGGCGGGACGGCGTGGACGGCGATCACGCCGACCGTGTTCTGCGCGGTGATCGCGGTGATCGCGGTCATCCCGTGGACGCCGCAGGCCGCAAACGCCTTCAGATCGGCCTGGATGCCGGCGCCGCCGCCGGAATCGGAGCCCGCAATCGAAAGCACTTTCGGGACCACGGCTCCGAGCGTACCCCGATCGGATGCGACTGAGAAAAGCCGCCAATATCGCGGCAAATGGCAGTCGCCTTCACGGCGCGACGCGATAGCGCCCGCCGGTGCCGCGTCTCACAAATCCGTCGAGTTCGAGGGCCGCAAGGGCCGCGAGCCCGTTTTCCGGCTCGAACCCCGCCCGGGCGAGCGCCGCCGCGGTCTCGTAGCCCTCCGCGATCGCGGTGAGTAGCGGTTGCAGCTCGGAAGGCGGTTGCCTCCGCGACGCCCGAACCGTCCGCTCACCGACGCCGAACAGGTGATCGAGGATGTCCTGCGGCCCGCGTACGACGCATGCGCCGCCCGCGAGCAGGCAGTTCGGCCCCGTCGCCTGCGGCGTGGTTACGCGACCCGGTACCGCTCCGACCGGGCGGCCGATCCCGCGGGCGAGACGGGCCGTGACGAGCGCGCCCGACCGCTCGCTGGCCTCGACGACGACGGTCAGCGCCGCCAGGGCGGCGATGATCCGATTGCGCGCCGGGAACATCCACCGCCACACGTCCGCCCCCGGCCCGAGCTCGGACACGACCGCGCCGCTTGTCGCGATCCGGCGGTAGAGCGCGCGCTTACCCGGCGGATAAGGCTGGTCCGCCGAGCCTGGCAGCACGGCGACCGTCGGGCCACCCGCCTCTAGCGCGCCCGCGTGGGCGGCCGAGTCGATCCCGAGCGCCATGCCGCTCACGACCGTGATCCCCGAGATCGCGAGGCCCCGTCCGAGCGAGCGCGCCACGTCCAGCCCGTACGGCGAAGCTCTCCGCGAACCGACGATCGCGACCGACTCCCCGCCCAGGAGGTCGACGGCGCCGCCCGCAACGTGCAGCACCGCCGGCGGGGCGGCCAGCGCCCGCAGCCCTGCCGGGTAAGCCGGATCGCACACGCAGATGGTCTCAAGGCCCGCAGTGCCCGATCGCGACCGCAACCCGTCGGGGTCCAGCGTCTCGAACTCCGCCCTCAGCCGCGCCGTTTCCCGACCTCCGACCGCCACGATGAGATCCTCGACCCCGAGCGCGAGCACCTGGTCGATCCGGGAGCGCGCCTTCTCGAGGTGCCCCGCCAGCCTGGCGACCAACCACGACCGGGCCACGCAGGCGTCGCACGCCCGGTCGTTCATGCCGCGAGCGTCGCGTCGGCGTCGCCGCGCTGCCGCAGGCTGAGCGCGGTCAGCAGGTCAGCGTGCGTGACGCGGTCGTGGCCCGCGAGGTCAGCGATCGTCTGCGCCACGCGCATGACCCGGTGGCGACCGCGGGCGCTGAGCGCTCCGACCGCGTACGCCCGGGCCAGCGCGCGGTCGGCCGCCTCCTCGAGCTGGACGTGTCGGCGGACAAGCCGTGCGTCCATCTCCCCGTTGCATCGCGCGGCGGAGCCCGCGAGCCGGAATCGCTGGCGCTCGCGCGCATGGGCCACGCGCCCGCGCGCGAGCGCCGAGGAGGTCTGAGGCGGGGCCCGCAGCTCGGGCTCGGTGGGCCGCTCGACGTTGATCAGCAGGTCCATGCGATCCAACAGCGGCCCGCTCAGCCGCCGGCTGTGGCGGCGCAAGTCCGCCTCGCCACACCGGCACCGATCGCCGACGCCCGCGAACCCGCACGGGCACGGGTTCGTGGCGGCGACGAGCATGAACCGCGTCGGGAACACGAGCGCACGCTGACCGCGCACGATCGTCACGCACCCGTCCTCGAGCGGTTGGCGGAGCGCGTCGAGGGTGGACCGCTGGAACTCGGCGAGCTCGTCGAGAAAGAGAACGCCGTGGTTGGCCAGCGTCGCCTCGCCCGGTCGCGGTGGCGCCCCTCCGCCGACCAGCCCCGACGGTGAAATCGTGTGGTGCGGAGCGCGGAACGGCCGCGCCTGCACGAGGCCGCTGGCGTGCAGCCCCGCGATGCTGTGGATCCGCGTCACCTCGATCGCCTCGGCCCGGCTCATCGCCGGCAGGATCGACGGGATCCGGCGCGCGAGCATCGTCTTGCCGGTTCCGGGAGCGCCCTCGAACAGGAGGTTGTGGGCGCCGGCGGCCGCGATCTCGAGCGCCAGCAAAGGCGCGGCGTGGCCCCTGACGTCGGCCAGGTCGGGTTCCTGCACCGGGGCGTTCACACCCGGCCCGGTCTGCGGCGCCGGCAGCGGCGGGGGCGGCCCCCCCGCGAGCACCTCCGCCGCTGCCCGCAGGGTCGAGACTCCCGCGATCTCGAGCCCCTCGACGAGCGCAGCTTCGCGGGCGCGCTGGCGAGGGACGATCAGACGCTCGAGGCCGGCGCGGCGCGCGCCCTCGGCGACCGCCAGCGCCCCGGGCGAGTCGCGCAGGTCGCCGCTCAGCGAGAGCTCGCCGAACACCGCGTAGGCGTCCAGCGCCTCCGCGGGGACCTGACCGCTCGCGGCGAGCACGGCGAGCGCCAGCGCCGCGTCGAACCCGGGTCCGACCTTGCGCAGGAACGCCGGCGCGAGGTTCGCGGTGATCCGCGTCTGCGGGAACTCGAACCCGGAGTTGGCGATCGCCGACCGCACCCGGTCGCGCGACTCGCGCACCGCGGCGTCGCCGAGCCCGACGATCGTGAACGCGGGCAGGCCGCTCCGGATGTCGACCTCGACCCAGACATGACGGGGATCGATCCCGTCGATCGCGAACGTGGCGATACGCGCGAGCATCGCGTCCAACGTACGCGCCGTCGTGTCAGCGGTGGTGCACACGCTGTGCCAAATCTCCTGAACGCGCACCGCCGCGCCTGCGGAGAGTTGGAACGCCACGTGGCCCACGTGTCACGCGCGCCGGCGTAGCGTCGCCGGCATGCCCACCGATCCCCGTCCCCGGCTCGGAGCCCTCGGCGAGCAGCTCGCCGCCGACCACCTGGTGAGGCGCGGCTTTGAGATCGTCGAGCGCAACTACCGCACCCGCTGGGGCGAGCTCGACATCATCGCGTTCGACGGCCGGACGCTCGCGTTCTGCGAGGTCAAGACCCGGCGCGGGAGCCCGGCCGGCGGCACCAGCCCGCTCGACGCCGTCGGGACGCTCAAGCGGGCCCAGGTGCGCAAGATGGCGGGGCGGTGGCTGATCGAACGCACCGATCGGCCGCGCGCGGACACGCTCCGGTTCGACGCGATCGGGGTGACCGTCGACGGCGCCGGGCGGCTCCTCAGCCTCGAGCACCTCGAGGGCGCGTTCTAGCCGGGCGGATGGCGCCGCCGGCGAATAAAGGCGGCACCTGAGGGTGGGTGCGGCGTTCCGCCGGGCCGGTCCGCGGGCCGCCCGGGCATGCAGATCACGTCAATTGCGAAGCTTCGGCCCGACCGTGGCGCAGAACGCGTGCCCCACATGTGTACTACGTCAGGGTCGACCCAGACCGCGTCAATTGTCGTGATCCGCAGGTTCTCGGGGGGTCGATCCCCGCTGGAAGCGCCACAGCCGGAACGGCTAGTCGTCGAGAGCGACCGGCTCGTCCAGCATCAGCTGCTGGTAGGCCATCGACTGGAACGAGAGGCGGTGTAGCGGCGACACGCCGAGCCGCTCGATCGCCTCGCGGTGCTCCGGAGTCGAGTACCCCACGTGCTGGGCGAACTCCCACCCGGGATGGGTGGCGTCGGCACGGCGCATGTACCGGTCCCGGGTCTCCTTGGCGATCACCGAGGCGGCCGCGATCGCGGCGCTCTTGGCGTCGCCGTCGACCACCGCCCGCTGATCGTGTCCGAGCGCAGCCACCGGGAAGCCGTCGCTCAGGCAGATGCACCCATCGCACGCCACCTTGCCGAGCGCGTCGCGGAGCGCGGCGAGGTTCGTGCGGTGCAGCCCGCGCGCGTCGATCCCGGGAGCACAGCGCGACACGATCGCGACCTTCGTTGCCATCCTGAGGATCACCGGGAACAGTTCCGCGCGCGCCTCGGATGTCTGCTGCTTTGAGTCGTTGAGCGCCCCGAGCGCACGGACCTCGGAGGGCCCAATCGCGGCGAGGTCGAACAGAACGGCCGCGGCGACGAGCGGCCCAGCCAGGCACCCGCGGCCCGCCTCGTCGGCGCCCGCGACGAACCGCACGCCGAGCGCGCGGTCGAACTTGAACAGCTTGCGGGCCGCGCGCACCGAGGTCTTGCGTCGCGGGGCGGCGGCGCGCCTAGAGGAATCCGATCCGGTCAGGGGGCCAGTACGTGAAGAACGCGGTGCCGATGATCCAGCTGCTCGGGACCGGCCCCCAGAAACGACTGTCGTCCGACTCGCCACGGTTGTCGCCCATCATGAAGTAGTAGCCGGGCGGAATCTTGATCGCTTTGCCGAAATTGCATGAAGGAGTGTCGCCGCACTGGATCTGGAAGGGTTCCTTCTCGAGGGTGCCGTTTCGGATGACCTGACCGTTGATGATCCGGATGACGTCCCCAGGCGCCCCGACGACGCGCTTGATGAACGTCTGGCTCGACTCCTGTGGCGTCGGCTTGTTGCAGGCCTGCTGGGTCAGCCCGCCTTGGCCGCCCTGATCCGGGTTACCGCACACCGGATTGTCGAAGTCCGCCCCGTGGGGTGGGTGGAACACGACGACGTCCCCCACGCTCGGGTTGCCGGCGAGGCGGTTCGTGAGCACCCGCTGGCCGACGTCGAGGGTCGGAACCATCGAGGAGCTGGGGATTCGGTACGGCTTGACGATGAACGCCTGGATCAGCAGCGCGAGCGCCACCGCGATCGCCACCGTCACCACCAATTCGATCAGCCCCTTCATCGGAGCGCTCCAGCCATCAGCCGTCCCCGTGCGCCACTAAAGGAATCCGATCCGGTCGGGCGGCCAGTATGTGAGGAACGCCTTGCCGATGATCCACGATCTCGGCACCGGTCCCCAGAAGCGGCTGTCCTCGGAGTCGGGTCGGTTATCGCCCATCATGTAGTAGTAGCCACGGGGGATAGTGATCGTTTGCGGGAAGTTGCAGGCGGCGTCGCCGTCGCACTGGACGATGTAGCTGTCGGACTCCCGCTTGCCGTTGCGGATCACGTGGCCGTTGACGATCGAGATGTGGTCGCCGGGAAGTCCGACGACGCGCTTGATGAACGTCTGCGATGACGGCTGCTTCCACGGCACCGCGCAAGCCGCCGGGGCGTCCTGGCCGCCGGCGTTCTGGCCCTCGTTGGGGTCCGCGCAACCGTTGTCGTAGTTGTTGGGAGGGTGGAACACGACGATGTCGCCGATGTGCGGGGAGGAGAAGTCCATGCCGATCCGGTCGACGAGCACGCGCTGGTTCACCCGGACGGTGGGAAGCATCGATCCGCTCGGAATCCGGTACGGCTTCACGAGAAACGCCTGGATCCCGAGCGCCAGCGCGAGCGCAGCCACGACGATCACCGCAAGCTCCAACAGCGTGCTCGCCGGCGACTTCTTGGCCTTCGTCACTCCTGCTGTTCGCCGGCGGATGCCTCCGAGGCCGCCGGACTGGCGTCCTGCGGCGCCGTCGGGGTGACGGAATCCTCGGACTCCTCAGCGCTGGAACCATCCGCGCCCGACTCAGCCTCTGACTCAGATTGCGTCTCGGCTTCGGCGGCGCCGGTTTCGGGCTCCGTGTCCACCGCCTCGGCAGCCTCGATGTCAGCCTGCCCGTCCAGATCCTGCGGCTCCTCGTCTGGCCCGGGCGCGTGCAGCAACTCGCGCTCGACCGCGACCTCGGGCGCGGCGCTGCGGCGCTCGCGCACGCGCGCGCGCTTGCCGACCCGTCCGCGCAGGTAGTAGAGCTTGGCCCGCCGGACGTCACCGCGAGCGGCCACCTCGATCCGCTCGATCTTCGGCGAGTGCAGCGGGAACGTGCGCTCGACGCCGACGCCGAACGACTGCTTGCGCACCGTGAACGTCTCACGGGCACCGTGACCCTGGCGCTTGATGACGACGCCCTCGAACACCTGCGTCCGGCGCCTGGTGCCCTCGATCACCTGGAAATGGACGCGCAGACGGTCGCCGGCGTCGAAACTCGGTACACGGCGGAGCTGGGCACGCTCCAGGCTGTCGATCACGGTGCTCATGACGGTGCAGATCCCTGCCGCACCGGGTGTGTTCTCCGCGGCGGGGCCTGATTCGCAGGCGTCGGCCTGCGCGGGCGGCCTATGGTAGCGGACCGTCTGAGGCCCGGGCTCCCCTCGCAGCGCTCTGTGCAAGTCGCCATTCCCGGATCCGGGCGTGGTGCCCGGACAGGAGCACCTCGGGAACGCGCCATCCGCGGTACTCCGCCGGCCGCGTGTAATGCGGATACTCGGGCCCGCCGGCGAGCGCCTCGCTGAAGGACTCCTCGAGTGCCGACTCCGGATGACCGAGCGCGCCCGGGAGCTTGCGCAGGACCGCATCGCACAGGACCATCGCGGCGAGCTCGCCGCCGGCCAGCACGTAGCGGCCGATCGACACCTCGTCGCTGGCGAAGTGATCGACGATGCGCTGGTCGAACCCCTCGTAGCGCCCCGACAGCAGCGTCAGAGCCGGCTCGCGCGCGAGCTCGTCGACGAGCGCGTCGTCGAGCAGCGTCCCGCCCGGAGCCAGCACGATCACGCGCCGGTGCTCGCGGAGCTCCACCGGATCGCAGCCGTAGCGAGCTCGCAGCGCCGCCTCCACCACGTCCACCCGCAGCACCATCCCGGCTCCTCCGCCGAACGGGGTGTCATCGACCTGGCCCGCGGTCAAAGGCGTGTGATCGCGGTAGTTGACGTATTGAAGGCGGTGGCCGCCGGCGAGCGCGTTGGCGACGTGCCGCTGGCGCTCGAACCACGCGAACGCCTCGGGGAACAGCGTGAACACGTCGATGTCCATTGGTGGGCTACGCCTCGCCGAGGAACTCGAGGTCGATGTCGATCGTACGTCGATCGAGATCCACCTCGCGCACCGCGTCGGTGACCAGCGGTACGAGCAGATCGCCGCCCCCGGCACGCTCGACCTCGAGCACCTCGCACGAGGGGAGCTCCATCAGCCGTCTCACGGTCCCCACCGCGCGGTCGCCGTCGTACACGGCACAGCCGGCCAGGTCCTCTGCCCACCACTCGTCGGGGCCGAGCTCGGGGGCCACGGCGCGCGCCACCATCAGGTCCTTTCCGCGCAGCGATTCGGCCGCCCTGCGATCGTCGTGGCCCGCAACCCGCAGGATCGGACTCCGCGGGGACCCGGCCAGACGGGTGATGTCGAGCTCGCGATCGTCGATGACGACGCTGGAGGCCGCCTCTAGGAGCTGCACGTTCGGACGCGTGACGTGAAAGCTGCCGTCGAGTCCGTGCGGCCGTCCGACGCGGCCGACGAGAAGCCACTCAGGCTGAGCGCTCACCCGGCTAGGCGATTCACGCGTCGACGATGTCGACGAACACGCGGCGCTTGCTGCGGACCGCGGCCGTCTTGACGACCGTGCGCAGCGCGGCGGCGGTGCGCCCGCCCCGGCCGATCACGTTGCCGTAATCGTCGTCGGCGACCGACAGCTCGAGAATGATCGCCCCGTCGTCCTCTTCGACCTCATTGACGCGGACTTCGTCGGGATGCTCGACCAGACCGCGCGCCAGGTACTCGAGCAGCTCTTTCATCGAGCGTCAGCTACTGGATGCCTTGGATGCGCAGCAGTTTGCGGACGGTGTCCGTCGGTTGCGCACCGCGGGCGAGCCAGTCGCGGACTCGCTCCTCGTTCAGCGTGATCGTCGAGGGATCGGTTTGGGCGTTGTAGTGCCCGACGATCTCGATCACGCGCCCGTCGCGCTTGGCGCGTTGGTCAGCGACCACCACGCGCCAGACCGGGTTCTTGCGTCCACCGATGCGAGTAAGCCTTAGTCGTACAGACATTCGAGCGATGAGGGTAGCGGGTGAGCGCGAATTCGGCGGCCGGATCGCCGGGCGAGGCTCAGCGCGCCTGGCGCATCAGCGCGCCGAGGTCAGGCATCCGGCCCTGGGCGACCTGCCGCATGACCTTGCGCATCTGCTCGAACTGCTTGATCAGGGCCTTGACCGCCTGCACGTTCGTGCCCGATCCCTTCGCGATCCGCAGCCGGCGCGAGCCCTTGATCAGCTCCGGGTGGCGGCGCTCCTGCGGGGTCATCGACAGGATGATCGCCTGGATACGGTCGAACTCGCGCTCGTCGATCTTGGCCCCGCGCAGCTCCTTGCCCATCCCCGGGATCATCCCGATCAACGACTGGAGCGGACCGAGGCGCCGAACCTGGCGCATCTGCTCGAGAAAATCGTCGAGTCCGAACTCCTGCTTGCGCAGCTTGCGCTCGAGCTCCGCGGCCTGGTCCTGGTCGTAGGCGGTCTCGGCCTTCTCGATCAGGGTCATCACATCGCCCATCCCGAGGATCCGCTGCGCCATCCGGTCGGGGTGGAAGCGCTCGAACTGGTCGAGCTTCTCGCCGGTCGACGCGAACAGGATCGGCTTGCCGGTGATCGCCTTGACCGACAGCGCCGCGCCGCCACGGGCGTCGCCGTCGAGCTTGGTCATCACGACGCCGTCGAACTGGACGATCTCGGCGAACTGCTCGGCAACGTTGACCGCGTCCTGACCGGTCATCGCGTCGACGACGAGCAGCACGTCGTGCGGCTTGACGGCCTTCTTGATGTTCGCGAGCTCGGCCATCAGCTCCTGGTCGACGTGGAGGCGGCCGCTCGTGTCGATGATCAGCACGTCCTTACCCTCGGACTGCGCGCGGTCACGGGCCCAGGCGGCGATCTTGACCGGGTCGCGGTCGGTGCCCTGCTCGTACACGGCGGCGCCGGCCTGAGTCCCGACCTTGATCAGCTGATCGACGGCCGCCGGGCGGTACACGTCGCACGCGGCCACCGCCACCGAGGAGCCATGCTGCTCTTTCAGATAACGGGCCAGCTTGGCCGTCGCGGTCGTCTTGCCCGACCCCTGGAGCCCGGCCATCACGACGATCGTCGGCGGCCGTGGCGAGAACGACAGATCGCGCGCCGCGCCGCCCATCAGCTCCGTCAGTTCGTCGGAGACGATCTTGACCACCTGCTGGCCGGGGTTGAGCTTGCCGATCACGTCGGCCCCGAGCGCGCGCTCCTTGACCGAGTTCGTGAAGGTCTTGACGACCTTGAAGTTCACGTCGGCCTCCAGCAGGGCAAGCCTGATCTCGCGCATCGCCGCGTTGATGTCGGCCTCGGTCAGGGTGCCGCGGCCGCGGACGTCGGAAAGCGTTGCCTGAAGCTTCTCTGCGAGCGAGTCGAACATGGAGCGATCAGCGTACTGCGCGATCGCTACTCGGTCACCAAGGCGCGCGCGAAATCGGTGGAGTCGAACGGCCGCAGGTCCTCGAGCTGCTCGCCGATTCCGATCAGCTTGACGGGGATGCCGAGCTCCTTGGCGATCGCGAGCGCGATGCCTCCCTTCGCCGTGCCGTCGAGCTTGGTCAGTACGAGCCCGCTCACCGGCACCGCCTCGGAAAACAGGCGCGCCTGGCGAAGCCCGTTCTGCCCCGTGGTGGCGTCGACCGTCAGCAGGGTCTCGTGCGGGGCCTCCGGGATCTGCTTGGAGATCACGCGCTTGACCTTCGCGAGCTCGGCCATCAGATCGTCCTGCGTGTGGAGGCGCCCCGCCGTGTCGATGATCACGACGTCCGCGCCGTCCCGGCGGGCCGCGGCGATCGTGTCGTAGGCGACCGCCCCGGGGTCCGCGTCGGGCGGGCCCTTGACGAAACCCACGCCGGCCCGCTCGGCCCACACCTCGAGCTGCTCGACCCCGGCCGCGCGGAACGTGTCCGCGGCGCCGACCACCACCGTCTGGCCTAGCTCCTTGCCCAGATGCCAGGCCAGCTTTCCGACCGTGGTCGTCTTGCCCGTGCCGTTGACGCCGGCGACCAGGATCACGGTCGGCTGCGGCGTGAGATCGATCCGGTCGTCGCCGGTGCGCGCGATCTCGGCGAGCAACTCGGTCAGACGCTCCGTGAGCGCCTGACCTCCGGAGATCCCGCCCGAGGTCGCCTCCTGCTCGAGTTGCCCGACGACCTGCGCGGTCGTGCTGGCGCCGACGTCGGCGTAGATCAGCGCCTCCTCGAGCCGCTCCCAGGTCTCGTCGCTGAGGTCCTCAAACAGCGTCGCCTGGATCTCGGACGTGAGGGCCTGGCGGGTCTTGCGGAGGTTCTCGCGCAGCCGCCGGAACATGCCCCGCCGCCGCTCCTGCGTCTCCGGGGCAGCGTCAGACTCGGGAGGGGGTGCACCGTCGACGATGAACAGGTCTCGCCAGTCTCGTGCCATCGGGCCGCGAGGTTAGCGGGGCCGGGCGCCCGGACGGGCCCTTGTTACGCAGCCTCCTCCTGGGGTGGCAATTTCCGCGAGATCACCTTCGAGATGCCGTCCGCGCCCATCGACACCCCGTAAAGCGAATCGGCGGCCTCCATCGTCCGCTTCTGGTGTGTGACGACGATGAACTGGGCGTGTTGCGAGTACGTGCGCAGCAGCTCGAGGAACCGATCGATGTTGAGGTCGTCGAGCGCCGCTTCGACCTCGTCGAGGATGTAGAACGGGCACGGCCGCGCGAGAAAGACCGCGAATAGGAATGCGAGTGCGGTCATCGACTTCTCTCCGCCGGAAAGCAACGACAGTCGCTTCATCTCCTTGCCGATCGGGGTGATCTCGATCTCGACCCCGAGCAGATCCTCCTCGTGCTCGTCGGCCGCTTCGCGAGTCTCGTCACCGTCGTCGTCGCCGTCGTCGGACTCGGGCTTGTCGTCCTCGGCCGCGGACGCCCCGCCGAGCACCCGAGCCGGGCCTTCGCGCTCGGTCACCAACCGCAGACGGCCGCTGCCGCCCGGGAACAGCCGCGCCGCGACCTGTTCGAAATTGCGCGCGGCCGCCTCGAACGTCTGCTCGAAGCTCTCACGAATCTGGCGGTCGGTGTCGGCGATCAGCTTGTTCAGCTCGCGCAACGCGGTCTCGAGATCGTCGCGCTGGCGCTCGAGTTCCTCGACGTGGGCGACGGCCTCCTCGTATTCCGCCTGGGCGAGCGGGTTCACCGGCCCGAGCTGCTCGCGCCGACGGGCGAGCCGTTCTAGCCTCGACGTCAGCGCCTCGCGCTCGTCGGCGTCGAGCTCGGTGTCGGCGGGCTCCGCCTCAAGCTCCAACCGAAGCGCGAGCACCTGGAGCTCCTCCGTGGACTCCTCGAGTCGATCCTGCACTCGCTGGAGCTGCACCTGGCATTCGGTCAGGCGCTCGTTCCCCTGTCGAAGCAGCGCGTGGAGCGCGGCTTCCCGCTGAGCGCACTCCTTGAGCTCCGCCGCGACGTGCTCTCCGGCTTCCCGATCGGCGCTGAGCGCGAGCTCGAACTGCTCGCGCCGCCCGGCGATCGCGCTCGCCACGTGCTCGAGCGCGGCGATCACGCCTCCGATGCCGGGCAGCAGCGCCTCGTCGCGCGTCGTGGCGGCGCGGAGTCGCTCGATCCGCGCCTGTCGCTCCGAGCGC
>Ga0335076_10004847_pt1 | contig 13633 bp, 12 predicted proteins | sample Lox_Sample_25_FD_206717 | JGI IMG/M metagenome (GOLD analysis project Ga0335076, IMG submission 206717) | Soil microbial communities from Loxahatchee National Wildlife Refuge, Florida, United States - Lox_Sample_2.5 | ecosystem: Environmental > Terrestrial > Soil > Wetlands | place: USA... | reverse complement strand
CAGGTTTTGCAGCGAATGCATGGGCCGGGATGGAGGTGCACGGCGAGAGGAAGCGGAAAAGCCTTGATGCCATGCTGCTGAAGCTCGGCGGCAACTTTTGCGATTACCGGCTCGTGATCGAGCGCGGAAAACGGATAACTTGAAGCCCTCGGCGGCTCGGTGGGATCGGCTCCGGCCAGGCCGTGCACTCCGTAGATCTGCTCGGCGAGATCGTAATATGGCGCGAGCTGCGGATACTTGATCGGCCACGCGGGCGAGACGCCGCCAGCGTGCTCGATCTCCTCAAAGTCGCGCTCGCGCAGGCGGAGCATGGCCGCACCATACATTTTGCTGCTGCCGCCGACGTAGTAGTACGTGCCGGGACGGAAAGCCTCGCCGTGTTTATCGAGCCAGGTCTCCTCGGGGACATATCTCTTGTCGAAGAAGACGGCGTGAACGTCCCAGTTAGCGGGCTCCTGGGGCAGGTAGCCTCCACGCTCGAGGATGGTGACGTTCAGCCCGTGCTGGGTGAGGCGGTGGGCAAGAGTGCCTCCGCCAATGCCGCTGCCGATGATGAGGACGTCGGGAGAAATGTTCATTCAGTGAGTCCATTAGGCTCAGAGTGAACAGTTATCCATAGATTGCATGGCAAGGCAAGCTATTGGCGCGAAAGGGCACGGAGGCTACTGACCGTCGGCGTAGTTTCCGGTTAGCCGGGGACGCGGCAATAGTGTTAGCAAGTCGTTTAGAGGGCTACTTCCGGCGGTACAATCCGAACCAATCGGGAGGACCTTCTTCCTGAAGGGAGGCTTCAGCGTCATGGATCAGTATTACGCGAGGATCTGCTGGAATGTGAAGCACTGGACTAACCCGTCGCAGGACCACGTTAGGCTCAGGGAGAAATCTAACGCGGCCAAAAACCGGTTTGGGGGCGAGGAATGGCTCTTTAACTCAAGGCAGTTCGATGGCTACCATTACGCATTTTTGCAACCGGTAAAGAACTCTTTCCGGGGGATGAGGGGAAAGACTATCGACGTGCTGCTATGGACGATCTCCCCGGATAAAGGTCGTTTCCAAGTCGGCGAGATAAAAAATTGCGAAGTGCTTACAAATAGTCAGGCAAAGAAGGCCTTTGACCATTACAAGAAGAAAGGCTGGATCCGGCTCATGCAGGACGACGTTGCTCGCGTGGGTGGGAGGGAAGCCAAATTGGGGCGCGACGGGCTGTTCAATATTCGCTTTCGATCCGATGATGCTCGCCAGTACGACGATCCTCTTCCAGTGGTCAAACGCACGGACAGAATAGGCGGGTTGAAAATGTACAAGCTCGTGCCCGCCATCCGATCCGAACTGGAGAGGCAGTGGGCCGTACGCGCGCGCGTAGGGAGCACGACAATTCCTACGCCGCGACAGTACACGCGCTCGATTTCCCAGGGCGCCACCGTGGATCCATACCATCCAGTGCTTCAGGGCGAGCTAATGAAATTGCTTCGAGAGCGCTTTGGCAAAGACGCTGTCCATCGCGAGTCTGAATGGGTTGACATTACCGTGAACAATGCGAAGCGAAGGATCCTGATAGAGATCAAGACCGATCCGGTCGCAAAGCGCGCGCTTCGTGAAGCATTAGGTCAGATTCTAGAGTACGCATATTTTTGTCCGAAATTGGAGAATGCGGTGCAAACTGAACTCATCATAGTTGCTCCAGGGCCGGCCGACGGCCAAGTGTCTGCGTACTTGAGCCGGCTACGCGACGAACTGCGTATCCCGGTTCAGTATTGCCAGTTTCTGCCAGGCAGAACGCTACCGGCTCCGCTAAGCTAGGCGAACATTGGTTCGCGTCGCCGCATTGCGGGGATATCCCCCGACGACCGGGCGATCAGAATTCGATGATGCGGGCCGTGGCAGGAGGAATAAACAGTGAAGCTTACAAGATCTGGCCTTGCAGTGCTGATGATCGTGGCAGCGTTTGTCGGCTGGATAATTTTTCGCGATGATCGGAGTAGCCCGAACGTCCCTGGTCCCGCTGCGACCTCAACTATTAGCGCCTCTCAAGATCGAGACCCCGCAACCTGTCTGGAGCGGGGAAAGAGAAGTAGTGAGGTAGATGAGTACGAAGTAGCTACCACTATCACCGGAACGGTCAAGAACAATTGCGGCAAAGATTTCAGTTATGTCGAGATTCAATTCAAGTTATTTGACCATAAGGGCAATGTGGTCGGGACAGCGATGGCAAATCAGACCAACCTGAAGGCCGGGGAGACTTGGAAATATAAGGCGGTCGGTGAGCCGGCATATTCAAATCGATTCGATTCAATTACAGCATATTGATTTCGTAGCCCAATCAGTGACATCCCGCGGCGGTCCCCAGCAACTTACTCCGGGTGCAGTTCCACCGCCATCCACACGCAATCCGTGTCCGCATAATACCGGTGCCAGGGATAGGTGAAGCTGCGGTCGGGGGCGACCGTGAAAAACGGATCGTGCGTGAAGCCCGGGGGCATGAGGACGTCTTCGTACATGGTGTCGGCGTTTTGCTCGCGAAACTTCTGCATGTGTCCGGTGCCGAGGACCTGAGTGTGCACTTCGAGAAATTTGTGCCCGGTGTGGATGGTGCAATCGGTCTCCTCGGGCGTGTACCAGAGGTTGAGCTTGAGGCGATAACGGCGCGGCGAAGCGGGAACCGACTGGCCGGCAAATGTGATGAGGGGATCGAGTTCCACGTCGCCGATGTCATCCTGCGATGAGATGTAGAGCGGCGTGCCGCGGGGAAATTGTGGGAAGCGCTGGCCAAACCACTCCCAGTTCAAGGCCACTCCGCCGAGGTTGGTGCGCTTGCGAACATGCAGCAGGGCCACGCGCTCGATCTTTCCTAACGTGCAGTTGCGGAGAATTGCGGATTTCCACGGCGGAATCGTTCCGTGATCGGAGGCGACGGTATAAGAGAGCGGAGTGCTGGAGAGGTTGACGACGATGGCTTCGTCGATGGGCAGGCTTTGAACTGAGGTGACGAGTGAACTTTCGATCCAGTCGTTAGAAAAAGAAAGAGGACGGCGCTGGTTGGTGGCAGGCATAGGATTCTCGGCGAAAAGGCTTCTCTTGTTAAGCGCAGGAGCTAAACCTGCGGCCATCAGCATGCGGCCGGAATGCGACAGAAAGACTCGGCGGTTCATGGTCGGTTCCCCCCCACCCTTCGAAAACAGCGAAGGGTCGGGCAGCCACATCGAGCGAGCGGATTATACAACCGCGGGAAAACCTTTAACCACAGAGGACACAGAGGCGCACGGAAGATTTCTCTGTGAGCCTCTGTGTTCTCTGTGGTTATTGGCTTTTGGGCGGGCGGGGACTTCCCACCCCTACGTGTCACCGGTGGAGTAGAATTTATCGCGCGGAAACCAGGGAGGCGAACATGCAGCTCACAGTGGGACAGATCATCGGCAAGGCTCTCAAGGCTTATGGTGTGCCTTACGTCACGGGGCTGCCGGGGCACGGCAACTGGAGCATGATTGACGCCTTCAACGATCCGGTCTCGAAGCTGCCGTTCGTGCAGGTGATGCACGAGCAGAGCGCGGTGCACATTGCCGACGCGCACTACCGGGCGACGGGCCAGCCGATTGCCGCCTGCACTTCGATCGGGCCGGGCGCGACGAATACGATCATCGGACTGGCCACGGCGCATTGCGATTCAACTGCGCTTTTGCTGATCACCGGCAGCGCTGCTACCCACATGCGCGGGCACGGCGTGATGCAGGAGCTGGACCGCTTCGATTCGCCGGATTTTCCGCATATTGTGGCGCCGGTGACGAAACGAACTTTTGATGTGATTCGTCCCGATCAAGTTCCCTTCGTGATGCACCGCGCGTGGAACGCCATGCTGACCGGTCGGCCCGGGCCGGTGCACATGGAGTTGCCGCTCGACGTGCAGGTCATGACGACCGACATTGATGTGGCAGATCTCGACAAGCGCCTGCCGGTTGGAAAGACGCGGGCCGATGCGCAGGCGATCGAGGCCGCGATAAGGCTGCTGCTTTCCGCCAAGCGGCCGTGCATTGTAGTGGGCGGCGGCGCGATCAGCGCGAATGCGACGCCTGAGCTGACCATGCTGGTTGAGAAGCTCGGCATTCCGGTGGTGTTCACGTGGAACGGCAAGGGCGCGATTGCCGAAGATCATCCCATGTGCGCGGGCACGGCGGGCTGGCCGGGATCGCTGCCCGGGAACAATACGGCGGCGAATGCCGATGTGGTGATGTCGCTCGGCTGCCGGTTCACAGACTGGTCGGCGTCGTCCTATCGCAAGGGTGTGACGTTCTCCATTCCCGACGCCAAGCTGATTCAGGTGGATATTGACCCGCGCGAGATTGGCAAGAATTATCCGGCCGAAGTGGGGATTGCGGCAGATTGCAAGCTGGTGCTGGCGGATATTCTCGCAGGAATTTCTGAAGAGCAGGCGCGGCGCGCGCGGGAGTCGCGGGCTTCTTATCTCGATAAAGTACAAGGGTTGAAGCAGGAGTGGGAAAAGCGGCTGGAGCGCCGGCGTGGATATACCGGCATGCCCACGACCATGCTGCGCACGCTGCGCGAACTGCGCCACGTGCTGCCGCGGAATGGAATTGTGACGGTGGGATCGGGGCATCCGCAGAGCACGACCAAGCAGGCATTCCCGGTTTATGAGCCGCGCACGCACATCACCTCCGGTTCGTTTTCTTCCATGGGATTTGCTTTGCCGGCCGCGATCGGGGCCAAGCTGGCGAAACCCGAGGCGCCGGTTGTCTGCATCATCGGCGACGGCGACTTCATGATGTGCGTGCAGGAGCTGGCGGTTTGCGCGATGTACGACATCCCGGTCGTATTCTTGATTCTGAACAACTCGGGCTACATTTCGATTCGCGATGGGCAGAATTACCTGATCGGCAGGCAGATCGGCTCGGAGTTCAACAATCACGCGGGCAACGGCCAGCCATACTCGGTGGATTTTGCGGCGCTGGCGAAGTCGTTTGGCTTTGATTTCGCGGCCAAGGTCCGGACGGCTGATGGGATCGGGTCCACCATTCAGCAAGCGCTCGATTCAAAGTCGCCGGCGCTGGTGGAAGTGCCGATTACGCGAGATGTTTCCGTGGCTGCGGCGGAGGTCGTTGGCTGGTGGGATTTCCCGGTGCTGCCGACCGCATCGGATGCGGTGAAAGCGGATTACCGAGCCGGGTACGCGGCAGAACAGCATAGCGGCGCGGCGGCGGATGTGGAGCTGGTCGAGCCGGTTTCGGCGACGGGATAGACGTTTGCAGCGCAGGTTAGAGACCTGCGGCTATGCGCGGGCGAGTCGCCCGCGTCCACACGAGCATTTCGGGGGCAACATGGCACGTCATTTGAAGACTGGGCGGACGGTCGAGCAAGCCACCGCGGACGCGAAGAAAGTCCGCGACATCGTCACAGGAATTCTCGAAGATATCGAAACTCGCGGCGAAACGGCGCTGCGCGAGATTTCCGAGAAATTCGACAAGTGGAACCCGCGCTCTTTCCGGCTTTCGGAGCAGGAGATCGAAGACTGCATCGCCCAGCTTTCAAAGCAGAACATTGCAGACATCAAGTTCGCGCAGGCGCAGGTGCGCAATTTTGCGCAGGCACAACGCGGAGCGCTGAAAGATATTGAAGTCGAGACCCTGCCCGGGATTGTGCTCGGCCATAAAAATATTCCTGTTGAATCGGTTGGATGCTACGTTCCCGGCGGCAAATATCCGTTGGTCGCCTCGGCGCACATGAGCGTGGTGACGGCGAAAGTTGCAGGCGTGCCGCGGATCATTGCGGCTTCGCCGCCGTATCATGGCAAGCCGAGCCCGGCTGTAGTCGCGGCCATGCATTTTGGCGGGGCGGACGAGATTTACTGCATGGGCGGCGTGCAGGCCATCGCGGCAATGGCGATCGGCACCAAAGGCATTGCGCCGGTTTCGATGATCGTGGGCCCGGGCAACGCTTATGTCGCCGAAGCCAAGCGCCAGCTTTTCGGGCGCGTGGGAATTGATCTGATCGCCGGGCCGACCGAAGTCCTTGTGATCGCGGACGAAACCGTCGACGGCGAGCTTTGCGCCACCGATCTGCTGGGCCAGGCCGAGCATGGCGTGAACACTCCCGCGATTCTGCTTACCACTTCTGAAAAGCTTGCTCGCGACACAATGGCAGAAATTGAGCGCCTGCTCTCCATCCTGCCCACTGCCCAGCTTGCTTCGGTTTCCTGGCGTGATTACGGCGAAGTGATTGTCTGCGATTCGGAGGAAGAAATGGTGCGGCAGGCCGACCGCATCGCATCCGAGCACGTGCAGGTGATGACGCGCAATCCGGATTATTTTTTGAAGAACATGAAGAACTACGGAGCGCTGTTCCTGGGCCCGCGCACCAACGTCGCGTACGGCGACAAGGTGATCGGCACCAACCACACGCTGCCGACGGGGAAGGCGGCGCGATACACCGGCGGGCTTTGGGTGGGCAAGTTCATCAAGACCTGCACCTACCAGAAAGTTTTGACCGACCAGGCGTCCGCGATGATCGGTGAATATTGTTCGCGGCTGGGCGTGCTGGAAGGATTTTTCGCCCATACCGAGCAGGCCAACATCCGGGTGCGGCGCTACGGCGGCCGCGAGGTTCCCTATGCCACGGCGGTGGAACCGAGGCCCGAAGCCGCGCCTGGAAAGTAAGCCGATTTATTTGTGGGCCGTGCCTGACGGCTTCTTTGGCGGGAAGCTCAAGTTTGCAATCAGACTGCTGACCTCGTCTTCGGTCCCGCCTATGAAAGTGAAGGAAACGGCGTAGCCTTTCTCGATCGTCACGAGAGAGCTTTGCACCATGGTCAGCGAGCCACGCGGCTTGCTGAAGTCGCCGCGCACCAATTGTTTTGCACCCACCGAAAATTCGTAGGGCTCGTTCACCACCGTGAAGCCCTTTTCCGTGGCCAGCTCCGTAATCGGGCCGAAATAGTCGGCGGCGCTTTTCAGTTCGGAGTATTGGGAGGTCTTTTCCGCGGCAATCACAATGGCGGAGTTGATGGTGCTTCCGCTCGCCTCGGGCGGCCGTTCGAAGACAGCCAGCAGCACAAGCGATTTGACCGGGCCGTTCGGTTTGACTGAATCACCTGGCTGAGGCGCGTCGTCCGCGCGCATTTCCTCTGTGCGGTCGACCCAGCCGAATGGAATCTTGCAGGAGAAGCCGAAGGTGGAGTTTCGGTACGTGCCATGGACCACTTCCCCAACTGGCCAAGCACCCTGCTGGCGCGTCTGCCGGGCCGCTTGCTGGCCGAATAGACTGGTAAGCAGTAGACCCACCACGAACCATAAGCAGGACCGCGGCATGTGATTGATGGTACTAAAGAATCGAGGTCACCTGCCGATGTACAGAGAATCCGTCTATGGCTGGACGCCTTAAGAGCCTGATCGACCTGATCATTGAGCAGCGCGCCCGGGGCGAGCCCCTCCTGATGGAGACCACCAAAGCCAAGTTGATCTTCAAGGGGATTAACCCGGCAGCATTCACCAGCATGTCACCGGACGACCCTCGCATTGAGGAAAAAATCCGGGCGGCTGCCGCCGAGTTGGGGGTACTCATCTAGCTCGGTCAGGATAGAGTTTGTGCCGATTACGACTGCCCATTCCACCAACCCGTTGGCCGAGGCTGCGCAAGACTTACGGGCGCAATGCGGCGACCCCCGCCCCCGGCTTGTATTGTTCTTCGCCTCCACCAAATATGAGCCCCACGCACTGAGCCAGCAACTGCAGGCCGCTTTTCCCGGAGCCTGCGTCGCCGGCTGCTCCACCGCCGGAGAAATCACCTCCGGCAAGATGATGACGGGAGCGGTGGTCGCTATGTTCTTCCCAGCAGACGTGGTAGAGGAGGCGGCAGCCGTCGTGGTGGAAAATCTGCGCTCCGAAATGCGCGTGAAGGAGGCTTTTGCCGAATTCGAGCGGCACTTTCAGTCTCCGCTTTCGTCCCTGGATCTCACCCGGCATGTTGGTCTGGTTCTAGTGGATGGTTTGAGCGGAGCTGAAGAACGGCTGATGGAAAAAATCGGCGACTGTAGTGACATTCTGTTTGTGGGTGGGGCCGCCGGCGACGACCTGAAATTCTGGAAAACCTGGGTGTGCGTGGGGGGCAAGGCGTACCCGGATGCCGCGCTATTGGTACTGCTGCGCTTGAAAAACGGCTTCGAGATTCTCAAAACCCAAAGTTTCCTGGGTACTGGCCAGTACCTAATCGCCACGGAAGTCGATGAGGCCCATCGCAAGGTGGTTCAATTTGACTGCCGGCCCGCTGTGCATGCCTATGCGGACGCCATCGGAGTGCCCGCGCAAGAAGTTTCAACCCACTTCATGCGGCGGCCGATGGCCTTGATGGTCAATGGAGAGCCTTTTGTACGTAGTCCGCAACGGGTGGAGGGTCAGAGTATCGTCTTCTATTGCCAGATCAAACAAGGCATGCAACTTGAAGTGCTCACGAGCACGGACATTGTGGCGGACACGCGCGCGGCTCTGGCGGAAAGGAAATCCGCCATGGGACGCATTGCAGGACTGATCGATTTTCATTGCATCCTGCGAACTCTAGAACTGCGCAACGAAAAGCGCTGCGACGAGTATGGAGCCATTTTTTCCGACCTTCCCGCGATCGGCTTCAGCACCTACGGCGAAGAATACCTGGGGCACATGAATCAGACTTCAACCATGATTCTGTTTCGCTAACTGACCCCGGTTTTCACGCGGCCTTGCCCAGCACTGGCTGCGTACAGTGGGAGCAGCGCTTGGCCTCGATGGGAATCTCGCTCAGGCACTCGGGGCACTTTTTGGTTGTGGGATCGGCCGGGGCGGGAGCCTTACGCATCCGCGAGACCAGCGCATTCACCGGCACCACGACGAAGAAATAAATCGCCACAGCGATCAGGAAAAACGAGACCGCAGCATTGATGAAATCGCCGACGGGAAACGCAGTGCCGTTCACGGTAAAGGCGACCGAGGAAAAATCGGGCTTGCCTACGACCGCCGCAATCAGGGGCGTGAGCAGGTCTTTGGTCAGGGCGGTGACGACGGCGCCGAAGGCCGCGCCCATGACCACGCCGACTGCCATATCGACGACATTGCCGCGCAGAATAAATTGCTTGAAGCCGCTTAGCATAGGAACCTCCGGAGTCTGGAATCGGCGATAAATGTAAGTGGTGGCCCGGGTTTGGTCAAGGAGTGTCGGACCGACTCATCCGAGCTTTAGGGCGCGAAGCTGCAATCTGATTCGTTGCGCGCTTTTCTTCTTGATTACGACATTTATCTCACCCTGCGGAGCCTCGATCGTGAGGGGGAGGTCCATCTGAAGTGCTGACGTTCGCCGGCGTCGCTTCCCTTTCCCCGAAACCAGCACCGCCGAGTCAGTATTGGCGTAGGGAATCACGATTCCGAATTCCCGGTGCGCCAACACGATTGTTCGAAAGCTGGGCATTGCGCCTGTTCTCAGGTACCGCTGGAGCCCGCCTCTGTCTACTCCCAAACGCCGGGCAAACTCCTTTTCGGTCTGCCCGTCTGCAAGCGCTCCCTCGTAGAAAGGCCTCAGCCGTTTTGCGAACTCGGCTCCGAACTGCTGATCTTCGTCCGTACGCTTCATAAAGTGCTTGACTTAATCAGAAGATGAGTCGAATATGCTTCTTAAAAAGCATGCTTTTTAAGAAGCACACACGATACGCCGAAACCCCACGAGTTGTCATCTAAACTCCGTGGCGAGTGTTTTTTGGAGGACCGAATGGCTGCCGATCAGCAGGCCCGCTTGGCGGTAGAGCTCGAATATTACGCGCACCACAAGGCGGAATGGCTTGCCCACAAAACGGGCCTTTACGTCGTCGTCAAGGACAGCCGAGTCCTGGGGTTTTATCCAAACTTTGAGGCCGCGTATCGCAGTGGTGCGGCCGCCTACGGGCTAAACACGGATTTCCTGGTCAAGCAAATTCTCGAACACGAGCCCGTCTTCTTTGTGTTTTAGCCGTGCCGACTCATCATTCGCCAAGCCGCGATCCTCGAGACCTACAGCTCTACGGACCCCGATTGAAAATCAAAATAGGACATCCTCTCTTAGAACCTCGCAACAAATTCCGGTTCACAACGACGGATGCCCTGATCGATACAGGCGCGCAGCGCACAATTCTGGCGCCCGAGGCCGTCCAGAAAGTTGGCCTTTCGAAGATCGACGAGACAACTCTGATCCGGGTAGGTGGCGAGGTTAAAGCGGACGTCTACGCCGCTTCATTGCAGTTCCCGCACTCCGGCTTCAGCACTATCGAAATGATCGCGGTTCCTTGTTGCGAACTCGTGCATCCCCTATTCCGGTGCCTGATTGGCCGGGACGTTCTGTCGCGCTGGGTTTTCACATACGATGGACCGGTGGGCACATGGCAAATCAGCGAAGCCGCAGTCAGCTCTTGGGTAGAGCCGCCTGAGGGAAGTGACCTCTGGGGGGAGTGAACAGGAGTAAGGACTCTCAAGGGTTTACGCCGTTAGCTTCAGATTCTCATCGGCATCACGATGTAACGGTACTTGTAGTCTTCGCTGTCGGCGGGGCGGAGCTGCCCGGCGGACTGGGGATCTTTCAGTTCCAGTTTTACGTCGCCTGAGCCAACGGCCTTGAGAAAGTCGATCAGATATTTCGCGTTGAAGCCGATGGTGAGCGGGTCGCCATCGTAAGCGGCTTCGATTGAATCTTCCGACTCGCCGGTTTCGGCTGACGAAGCGGAGATTTTGAGTTCGCCTTTTTCCAGCCGCAAACGCACGGCGCGGGAACGTTCGTCGGCAAACTGCTCTACGCGGGCGACGGCCGCGCCGAGTTCATCAGCGGAAACGGTCACGGATTTCGTGTTGTCTTTGGGGAGAACGGCTTCGTAGTTGGGGAACTGGCCGGTGAGTTGGCGGGAAGTCAGAAGACGCTGCCCAATGCGGAAGTAGAGCGTCGACTCATCTTTGGCAAACTCAATCGTCTCCGCATCGCTCGAATCGAGCAAAGATCTCAGCTCGTCCATGGCCTTCTTTGGGACGAGTGTTTTCATTTCGCCCGAAATGCCTTCGAACTTTTCGCCGGCGCGCTCGATATGCGCCAGGCGATGGCCATCGGTCGCAACCATCGTGATCGATTCCGGTTTGAGCACCATCAACGCGCCATTCAAGGTGTAGCGCGATTCCTCACTGGCGATTGAGAAGCCTGTCTTGGCGATCAAGTTGCGCAGCACGGCCGAGGGAATGGGGACTACGCTGGCGGTTGGAAAATTGGGCAACGTGGGGAAATTCGAGCGCGCCATACCCACCATTTTCGTATTCGAACGCCCGCAGCGAATACTGACCCAATGGTTATCCAGCAACTTGATGGTGATATCGGCGTCGGGGAGGAGTTTCACATAATCGTGGAGTTTGCGCGCGGGGATCGTGCACGAGCCTTCCTTTTTCACCTTGGCATTGCAGGAAGTGCGAAGGCTAAGGTCCAAATCCGTCGCCGTCAACGAAAGCTTGTCGCCGGCGGCTTCAAACAGATAGTTCGACAAAATCGGAATGGTTGTCTTGCGCTCGACCACTCCCTGGGTCGCCGTCAACTCGCGTAGTAACTCGAACTTGCTGACTGTAATCTCCATCGTGGATGTCCCAGCCACTGATGCCAGAGCTTCTGCCGGCATAAAGCTCATCTCCCCGTCAGACCGTGTGACTTCGAATCACTTCTTCAATATAAAACCAAACCCATCTAAACCCAGTAGTAGCAGTAGGCGCATGGGAAAAGTGGAAAACCACTGAAACGCCCGACCCTGCGGGTATCTTTCCCGTTGCCCTCATGTTTAAAACTAGCCCTCGATCGCAACAGAGTGAAGGTATCTTCTGGCCGTAGCCACTAATTCATTGCTCTTCCTGCACAGCTTCCACAATCGTTTCACAAGGAACAATCAGTAAGCCTGGGCCGATGAGTGGAAATCCGCGCTCATCCGCACTACGCGCCTAATTGCTCCGTCAGTTTATTGAGCAGCCTGTTTAAATCCTTGTCGTTCTTGCGGTTCAAATCGATCTTCTCTACCGAGTGCAGAACCGTAGTATGGTGCTTGCCGCCGAATTGGCGGCCGATTTCCGGCAAAGACGCTTCAGTCAACTGCTTGGCTAAGTACATGGCGATTTGCCGGGGATAAACAATGGCCCGCGAGTTGTTCTTGGCTTTGATCTCCAGCAGGCGCAAACCAAATTGTTCGGCCACAGCCTTTTGAATGGACTCGATCGTGACCTTGCGCGCCTGTGAATCAATAAAATTCTTCAGCACCTGCTGGGCATAGGGGAGGGTAATCTCAGCGCCGATCAGCGAAGAGTGCGCCACCAGACGGATCAATGCACCTTCGAGTTCCCGAACGTTGGAGCGAATGTTTGAAGCGATGTATAAGGCGACGTCGGTAGGCAGCGTCACCTTTTCCTGCTCGGCTTTTTTCTGTAAGATGGCAACTTTGGTCTCGAGATCGGGCGGCTGAATGTCGGCAATCAGTCCCCACTCGAAGCGGCTGCGCAGACGGTCTTCAATTTCCGCCAATTCCTTGGGCGGCCGGTCACTGGCGATCACGATCTGCTTCAAAGACTCGTGCAGCGCATTGAAAGTGTGGAAAAATTCTTCCTGCGTGCGCTCTTTCTGCGCCAGGAACTGAATATCATCGACCAGCAACACGTCGACGTTGCGGAACTTGTCGCGGAAGCTGCTCATCTTGTCGTAACGCAGCGAATTGATCATTTCGTTGGTGAACTTCTCGCTGCTGACGTAAGAAATGGCCGACTGCGGCTGCCGCCGCTTGATCTCGTGGCCGATGGCTTGCATGAGGTGAGTTTTCCCCATGCCCACTCCCCCGTAGAGGAAAAGCGGGTTGTACGCCTTGGAGGGGCGCTCGGCGACTGCCTGGCAGGCTGCATGGGCAAACTGATTGCCGCTGCCGATGACAAAGGCGTCAAAGGTGTAGCGGGGATTCAGTTGCGCGGCGCCATCCCAGTCAAACCGAGCCTGAGAAGGAAAGCCGGCGACCGGGCGTGGCGAGAGGCCGCCGTCGTGGCGCAGCGGCGTCGCCGCCGGATCGTCCTCCGGCGTGACAAACTTCACCTCCTGAAATTCCATGCCCAAATTGTCCACCGCTTCCTGGATGAGGTCGGCGTATTTGTCGCCCACGTGGCGGAACTCGGCGGTCGGCACGCGCACAAAGAGAATTCCGCCGCTGGAATGGCTGTAGCGCGTGGGCTTCAGCCAGGTGTCATAGGAGTGGCGGTTGATCTTTTTTTCGAGTGCATCCAGAATGCGCACCCACGGATTGGGGGAGAGGCTCGGAGTCGGAACTGACATAGTGAAATCTTTTTGCAGGCCGCTGCTCTAAGGTCAGCGCCGTTCAATCAAATCCGTGTAGAAAAGCTTGCGTCCAAAATAGCAGCCCCATGAACCACGGCTGGGCGGGCTGGGAAACCGGGCCGGAATTTCAGTCAGCTGGGACCGTCCGGCATACTAGCACAAATTTTTTCGTTGTGAGGGAATCCCGCCAAAGATTTTTTCCCGTATGGGATGATTCAGAACGCGAAAAAGTTTTCTGTCAAGTATTGAAGTTATAACTGCCGCGTGCATTGTGCAGAAAAAAGCAGCGCCGTTTACCGTTGCG
>Ga0335076_10004846_pt1 | contig 13634 bp, 13 predicted proteins | sample Lox_Sample_25_FD_206717 | JGI IMG/M metagenome (GOLD analysis project Ga0335076, IMG submission 206717) | Soil microbial communities from Loxahatchee National Wildlife Refuge, Florida, United States - Lox_Sample_2.5 | ecosystem: Environmental > Terrestrial > Soil > Wetlands | place: USA... | reverse complement strand
CCTGGAAAACGCCGCTCTTGGGGTCCACCTGTTCGGCGGGAATCAGAGTAAGCAGAGCCAGTGTCCCCAGAATGTAAATCGCCGCGATCAGGATTCCCGACCCCAGGATGGCCCGCGGCAGCGTGCGTTGTGGCTCGCGGATTTCTTCGCTCATCGCCGACACCAGCTCGAGCCCGGTGAAGGCGAAAGCAATTTGGGACCAGAAATTCACCGTATCCCAGTTCCACGCCGGCAGCATGTTGGACCAGGTGAAGCGCGTCAGCGAGCCGTGCTCGAACCAGAGGATTCCGGCCACGGCGGTCAGAATCAGCAGGGGGGCGTAAGTGCCCACGCCTCCGGCGTTTTGAAGCCACTTGCCGATATTGAGCCCAATTACATTCAGCCAAACGGCGACAATCAGCAGGAGGAAAGAGCCGGTCAGTAGAAAGGTGCGGTCTTGTGCCAGGCCTGCGCCGCCCTCCCCCACGATGTATGCGCTCATGGCGGCGCTGGCCAGCAGCAGAGCCGGAAAGTAGAACACCGTGTAGATCCAGTAGGACCAGCCGGCCACGAATCCGTGAAAATCTCCGAAAGCCTCTTTGGACCAGACATACAGTCCGCCCTCCTCGGGAAAGCGCGTGGAAAGCTCGCTGATCACCAGCGCGGTGGGAACAAAAAAGAGGGCCGCGGCCAGCACCCAAAGGCTGATGGAAGAGGTGCCGTTATGCGCCGCTGCGGCAATCCAGCGCGGGCCGAGCACCGCGGCGATATTGAACAGCAGCACATCCCAGAAGCCCATCACCCGCCGCAGTTCTTTTTTCGCGTCCGCAGCAGGCGTGCCCGCCCCGCTCATACGGTTACGTCCAGCGCCGGGATCAGGGCGTCCTGGAGCAGGAAGTTGCGCAAGAGTGGCTCGGGGGAAGCTTCGAATTGCGCCCAGGGACCGAAGAAAGCGACGCGGCCCTCCTGGAGAAAGACCACGCGGTCCGCGAGCTTCTGGGCGAGATGCGTGTCGTGGGTCACCACGATGGAAGTCTTGCGAAAGGATTCCTTCAATTTGCGGATCAGCTCGCTGATGTGTCCCGCCATGATAGGATCCACCATGGTGGTGGGCTCGTCATAGAGAATGGCCTCCGGCTCCTGCGCCAGCACCCGGGCGATGGCCACCGCGCGCTTCATCCCCGTGCTCAGGTCGGCGGGCAGGCGGTCTGCAAACGGCATGACCTCGAGGAGTTCGAGCAGCTCATTCACGCGCCGGTCAATGACCCCAGCCGGCAGGTCTGCGCGGTTCTCCAGGGGAAATGCCACGTTTTCGCGCACGGTGAGGGAATCAAAGAGCGCCCCGGACTGGAACACCATTGCCACGCGCAGGCGGATGGCGGCGAGCTGCTGCTCGTCCCAGCCGGTGATTTCCTGGCCGCCGACCCAAACCTCCCCAGCATCCGGTTTCAGAAAGCCAAGAATGTGCTTCAGCGTCACCGACTTCCCTACCCCGCTGCGGCCCAGGATCACGCAGGTCTCGCCGGGGTCCACGTGAAAGCTGACCTCGTCGAGGACCGCGTGGTCGTCGAAAGCCTTGCTGACGTGGCGGAATTCTATGAAGTGGTCAGCCATGGCCGCCGCTTACGCCCCGGGAACACCACGAAAACCGGAATGCAAATCCCCCGCCCCGCTCGAGAGGACAGACTCCTAACCCTCCAGATCCGCGCGGGCACGCTCGTAATCCTCCGGGGCGTTCAGATTCTGGAAGAGAACGCCGCGCGGGTCAAAGGGAAGAATGTCTTGCGCGAGGATGCGCTCCACACCTGCGGCCTCGACCGCCTGCGTGACCTTCAGGACGCCGCGTTCAAGCTGCTCGCGGATTGGCCCGGCACCCTCTCGATGGTAGGCGGCGCACAGTGGCTCCGGCCCGGAGCCGCCCACCGGGAGCACCACCCGGGCGCTCGAGGCGCGGGCGCGCCCGATGAGGTAACACAGCCACTTGGCGGTCAGATACGGAAGGTCGCAGGCCACGATCAGATTCCACGGAGCTGACGTGTGAGCGAGCGCGGTAACGATGCCTCCGAGCGGTCCCAGGTGGGGCTGCTCATCGGCCAGAGCGGGAAAACCAAACTGAGCGTAGCGTTCCGGCGGGCCGACAATCGAAACCGAATCACACGCTGAGGCCAGCAGACGCGCCGCGCGCACCACCAGCGGCGTGCCGCTGATCTCCAGCAGCCCTTTTTCGCGGCCCATGCGGCTGCTGTGGCCTCCGGCCAGCACGAATCCGCCACAGGCTGGAGGGGTGGAAGGGGTCATGCGACGGAAGGGGATGCTAACTGCTCGCGGCAGGCGCGGCGAAAGCCGGAAGCGACACGGTGAAGCGGCAGCCCTTCCCGGTGCGCAGCGGGCTCTCCCAGGAAATGGCACCGCGCAGGCGTCCCAGGCATTCCTCCGCCTCGGCGAGCCCCTGGCCCTTGCAGCCCGGCTTGGTGCTGAAACCGCGGGCAAAGATCTTGGACATGTAGGGCCCGGCGATTCCTGCGCCTTCGTCCGTGATTTCAACCACCACCTGCCCGGCCTGCTCGTGCAGGTTGATGCGCACCAAACCGCAGTTGGGCGTAGCCTCCAGGGCATTGCGCAAGACTTGATAGAGGATCTGGCGCACGGCCGGCTCCGGCCCGCGTACCGCCAGATTCTCTGCGGTGCGGGAGAGTTCAATCTCCGCATTGCGCCGGGCAATCAATTCCGCCATTTCACGGATCAGCGTTTGCATTAATTCAGGCACGCTGATGGGGGCTCCGCGCGAGTCCACTTTCTGCTTCGGCAGCAGAGATCTGGAGGGGCTGGCCATCGCTCCGTACTCCGAGTCGCGCAACGCTCTACCGGGATTCTGCCATAAGTGGGGCTGGGATGGGTAAACACCTTTTGCGGGGAGCGCGGGAGAGCCTTGAGAGATTCACAGCAGCAAGCATGCGTGGGGCGATGGGAACCCGGGGGCGATGGCGCATTTGCCTTGATACCAGCAACGTATTGAAAATAAAAGCGTTGTTCAAGCTATGGGGAACCGGGCGAGCTTCCCAAGCCTCGACTGGGCTTGACAGTCGGGAGCGACGTGGATACTATTAGCACTCGCAGGCGAGGAGTGCTAATCCTCGCCAGCGGTGTTTCAAAGGTCCGCAAGACGCGATTCTCACCATTTGGAGGAAATAGCGATGCCAGTCAACGTTACCCCGCTGCACGACCGCGTGCTCGTGAAGCGGATTGAGGAGAAGGAGTCCGTGCGCGGAGGAATCATCATCCCCGACACGGCCAAGGAGAAACCGCAGGAGGGAGAAGTGATCGCCGTGGGAGCCGGGAAGCGCGAGAAGGGCGAGCGCATTCCGCTGGACGTGGCTACGGGCGACCGCATCCTCTTCGGGAAGTACAGCGGCACGGAAATCCGCCTGGATGATCAGGAATACCTGATCCTGCGGGAGGAAGAAATCCTGGCCAAGCTGGGCTCAGCCGCCAAGGCGGCAAGGAAATAACCCCGCCCCGGAGCAGCCGGCCCGGCGAAGGCAGCCCGCAGGGCGGGCGGCCCACTCGCGCGGAGGCGGACCCGGGGCCCAACCGAATTCTGCACAGACAGATTTCAAGGAGGAACGAGAACCATGGCGAAGACGATTGTCACTGGCGAGAATTCACGCCAGGCGATCCTGCGGGGCGTCAACATCCTGGCGGATGCGGTGAAGATCACGCTGGGACCCAAGGGCCGCAACGCGGTGATCGAGAAGAAATTCGGGGCGCCGGTGATTACCAAGGACGGGGTCACCGTAGCCAAGGAAATCGAGCTGAAAGATTCGCTCGAAAACATGGGAGCGCAAATGGTGCGCGAGGTGGCGTCGAAGACCTCGGACGTAGCCGGCGACGGCACCACCACCGCCACGGTGCTGGCCCAGGCCATCTTCCGCGAGGGCGTGAAGACGGTGGCCGCGGGGGCCAATCCGATGGCGCTGAAGCGCGGGATTGACCGCTCGGTCGAGACCGCCATCGAGGAAATCAAGAAGTTTCACCGCGACGTGAAGGGCGACATGATCGCGCAGGTGGGCACCATCAGCGCGAACAACGACAAGCAGATCGGCTCGATCATCGCCGAGGCCATGAAGAAGGTGGGCAAGGACGGAGTGATTACCGTGGAGGAGTCCCGCACCATGGAGACCACTCTGGAAGTCGTGGAAGGAATGCAGTTCGACCGCGGCTACCTCTCCCCCTACTTCGTCACTGATGCGGAGCGCATGGAGTGCATCATCGAAGACGCGCGCATCCTGATCCACGAAAAGAAAATCAGCTCGATGAAAGACCTGCTGCCGCTGCTCGAGAACATCGCCAAGATGGGCAAGCCGCTGATCATCATCGCCGAAGACGTCGAGGGTGAAGCCCTGGCGACCCTGGTGGTAAACAAGCTCCGCGGCACCCTGCAGTGCGCCGCGGTGAAGGCTCCCGGCTTTGGCGACCGGCGCAAGGCGATGCTCGAGGATATCGCCACGCTCACCGGCGGCAAGGCCATCACCGAAGACCTGGGCATCAAGCTGGAAAACGTGCGGGTGGAAGACCTGGGCCGCGCCAAGAAGATCGTGATCGACAAGGACAACACCACGATCGTCGAGGGCTCCGGCAAGGCATCCGAGATCGAAGGGCGGGTGAAGCAAATCCGCGCGCAGATCGAGGAGACCACCTCGGACTACGACCGCGAGAAGCTGCAGGAGCGCCTGGCCAAGCTGGTGGGCGGAGTCGCGGTGATCAAGGTGGGCGCGGCAACCGAGACCGAGCTGAAGGAGAAGAAGGCTCGCGTCGAAGACGCCATGCACGCCACCCGCGCCGCGGTCGAAGAAGGCATCGTGCCGGGCGGCGGTGTGGCCCTGGTGCGCTGCATCCCCGCGCTCGATAAGCTCAAGCTGAAGGAAGACGAAGCGATCGGCGTGAACATCGTCAAGCGCGCGCTCGAAGAGCCCATGCGCCAGATTGCCCAGAACGCCGGGCACGAAGGCGCGGTGGTGGTCGGGCGCATCCGCGAGGCCAAGGACGATAACTTCGGCTTTGACGCGGAAACAGGCGACTACGGCGACATGGTGAAGGCCGGCATCATTGACCCGGCCAAGGTCACCCGCCTGGCGCTCCAGAACGCCTCCTCCATCGCCGGCCTGATGCTGACCACCGAAGCCCTGGTGGCCGAGTTGAAGGAAGACGAGAAGAAAGCCCCGGCCGGCGGTGGTCCCGGCGGCCCGGGCGGCATGGGCGGCATGTACTAAGCTGAATCGGCGGAAGCTGGAAAGGGCGCCCCGAGGGAATCGGGGCGCCCTTTTTCTTGGAGTGCGGCGGCTTGACGCCGCTTTCCTGTTGGCTCGCTGGCACACCAGTCATCCCGCCCTTTCCAGGTGCGCTATGATAGGTGGTCCATCGGCCGGACACCCGTATGAGCGAGCGCCCATTCTGCAGCGTGGAAGAGGCCCTGGAAGAAATCCGCCAGGGCCGCATGATCGTGCTCGTGGACGACGCGGACCGCGAAAACGAAGGCGACTTGTGCATGGCGGCGGAAAAAGTGACGCCGGACGCCATCAACTTCATGGCGCGGTTTGGGCGCGGGCTGGTGTGCCTCTCGCTGACCGAAGAGCGCTGCGAGGAACTAAACCTCTCCATGATGGTGGCGCAGAACACCTCGAGCTATGGAACGCCGTTTTGTGAATCCATCGAGGCCCGGCGCGGTGTGACCACCGGAATCAGCGCCGCGGATCGCGCCACCACCATCCTCACAGCGATTGATCCCAAAACGAGGCCGGCGGACCTGGCCCGCCCGGGACACGTGTTTCCGCTGAAGGCGCGGCGCGGGGGCGTGCTGGTGCGCGCCGGGCAGACTGAAGCCAGCGTGGACCTGGCGCGCTCCGCCGGGCTATCTCCCGCCGGCGTCATCTGTGAAATCATGAACGACGACGGCACCATGGCCCGCGTGCCGGAATTGACCGAGTTCTGCCGGCGGCACGGGCTGAAGCTGCTGACCATCGCGGACCTGATCCGCCACCGCATGCAGCACGAACGGCACATGCACCGGGTGGCCGAGGGCGCGCTGCCCACCCGCTTCGGCGAGTTCCGCATGATTGTCTACCGCAGCGAAGCGGACGACGAACTGCACGTGGCGCTGGTGAGGGGAGAACTGCCCGGGGCAGACGGCCAGCCGCCGCCGCTGGTGCGGCTGCATTCGCACTGCCTCACGGGAGACGTGCTGCACTCCACCGCCTGCGATTGCGCGGAATTGATTGAGCATTCGCTGGAGCGCATTGCGGCGGAAGACCGCGGGGTGTTTGTCTATCTGCATCACCGCGGGCGCGGCTTCGGGGTGGATTCGAGCGGCGCAACCGAGGGGCAAATGCCCCGGCTGCGTTACCACAAGCGCGAGCATCTGGATAATGATCTCGATCGGCAGCGCATGGTGCAGCGCGAAAGCGGCATCGGCGTTCAAATCCTGCTGGATTTGGGGCTCTCCAAGGTGCGCGTGCTGACCAATCATCCGCGCAAAGTGGTGGCCCTCGATGGTTACGGCCTGTCCATCGCGGCGCAGGTGCCCATCCCGGTGGGCTCCCCGGCCAAACCCGGCGGCGCACAAAAACCCACGCACCAATTGTTGTGAGCGCGGCTGGATCCATGCTTCGTGATCTCGTTCTCCTGGCGCTGCTCGCAGTGCTCGCCTTCATATTTCCGAAGACCGTGCTGGGCATCGAGGGCATCTGTGGGCTCGGCACGCTGGCGCTGTTTCTGGTGGAGCGCGGCATGACCCGCAAGTGGTGAGCACGGCATCGCCGCGATCAGGCAATTGGAACATACTGGCCGGCGCGGAGGATCCGAATCGCCCAATCCGCGTGGGGCAAGCCGGAGTTTTGCAGGGCTTCCACTTCTCTCTCCAATTCGTATTCCACGCGGCGGATCGAGGGTTGGCCGTCGTCCACGAGCAGGTAGGAAGCGCGGATATCTCCGTCGTAGGGCATGCTGACGCTGCCGCTGTTGGCCACGGTCATGCCGGGAAGCTGGCGGATGAACGGGCGGTGAATGTGGCCATACACCACGAGGGAGGCGTTGAGGCTGCCATAGGCTGCGGCCAACTCTGCGTCGGAAGACTCCACGAGCGGTGAGCGCCACAGGTCGTTGGGGCTGGCATGGACGAGTGCCATCGAGCCGCGGCGTTCGACCTTCGGCAGAGATTTCAGCCATGCGATGCGTTCCGGGCCGAGCGCGGCAACCGCCGGCGGGATCATTTCCGCAATGGTATTGAACAACGCTTGCAGCTTCGGCGCTTTGGCGGCGTAGGCGGTCAAGGCTTCGGGCGCCCAGAGCACCTCGTCGGTATTGCCGCAGACCCCGGGCCAGCCGAGCGCACGGATTTTGTCCACCACTTCTGCGGGGCGGGCGCCCCCCTGGGCCAGATCTCCACCGTGCAGAATCAAATCCGGCGAATTACGTTTCAGGTCTTCGAGCACGGCATCAAACGCCGTCAGGTTGCCGTGAATGTCGGAGACGATGGCGACGCGCATGAGGTTCCGGCTGGAAGCCAGAGTGTACACGAGGCGGCAGAGACTTCCGAATTGGCCGGGACGCGCTGCTCTCGGTGTGCGGGATTGAAGCCAATGCGGAAGAGCACAGACGAGAATGCCTGTGCTACTTCGGCGGGACTACAGGGACAACGATATAGGGACGGATGCGGTTGAGCGCCCGGCGGGTGAAGCGCGGGAGAGCGAGCAGGTCTTCCGGCCGGTGGAAGGGACCGCTCCGCTCGCGGAAGAGGAGGATCTGGGCCGCGGTGGCCGGGCCGATGCCCGGAAGTTGCTCAAGTTCCGCCGCAGTGGCGGTGTTCAAGTCAATCGGATGGTCGGGATGTCTGTGGAACCGGTCCACCACGGAATCACGGAGATCGGTGAGGGGAGCGGCGAGCGGCCCGGCCATTTCCGGTCGCAGCCAGAACGCCAGTCCGAGGTAGACCGCGGCCGCGGCCAGCACCGCGACCAGGCGTGTTCTGCGCGGCGGGTGAGCAGCGCCAGCATCCGACGCGTCAGTCCGCGGAGAGGAGTTTCCCCTGGGCATCGTACACCTGCACATCGCCGAAGAGGCGCGCCTGCTCCCCAATCTGCCCGGCATCTCCGACCAGAATAATTTGTGAATTTGAGGAATCGAAATAGGCCCGGGCCGCGGCGATCACCTCTTCCGCGGTGACGGCGCGAATCTTGTCGCGATAGGTCTCCAGGTAGTCCTCAGGCAGCTCATTCACATACACGGTGGCGAGCTGGCCGGCCAGCCCATCGAGCGTGGCGATGCCCAAAGAAAAGACGCCGCTCAGGTACGCGCGGGCGTCGGAGAGTTCGTCGTCGCGCACCGGCAGGGCGCGAATGCGATCGAGTTCGTAGAACATCTCCGTGAGCGTAGCGGCCACCACCTCGTTCCGCACCGCCGCGTGCACGCTGAAATACCCGTGGCGGCGCAGCGCGGTCAGTCCGCTGCGCGGGCTGTAGGTGTAACCCTTCTGCTCGCGGATGTTGGCCACCAGGCGGGAATGGAAGGCGCCGCCGTAAATGGCGTTGGCCAGGGTGAGCCGCAGCCAGTCGGGATGGTTGCGGGTGATGGCCAGGTTGGCCGCGGCGATCTGTGTTTGGACGGCGCCGGGCACGTGAACCAGCCACACGTGACGCCCGAAGTGCGAGGGCAGGGGCACTTCATCGGGCTGTTCCACCTGCGGGCCGGACCAGCCGCTGAAGGCGCGTTCGAGCTGCTCGACGAACTGCGTGGCAGAAAAGTCTCCCACCGCCAGCAGCAGCGCGTTGGCAGGCGAATAATGGATCTGGTGGAACTCGGCAATCTGCTCGCGGGAGGTGGCGGCTACTTGTTCTTCCGTGGGAGCCACGATGGCGTAGGGATGTTCGCCGAAGAGGACTTTGCGCAGCCGCTCGGAAGCCAGAAACGCGGGCGAGGTGCGCTCCAGGCGCACCGCCTCCACGGCGTTGCCGCGCTCGCGCTCGAAGGGACCGATGGGGAAAGCGGGATGGCGCGCCAGGTCCGCAACCATGGCCAGCAGTTCCGGGGAAAACTCCGAGAGGCCGGTGGCGGCGATCCAACTGGCGTCCGCTCCGGCGCCCGCACCAAGTTCCGCGCCGATGCGGCGCAGTTCGTCGTCCACGGCGTTTTCCGAGCGCGTGGCGGTGCCGGTGCGCAGCAGCGCGCTGGTCAGTTCCGCGACGGCGGGATCGGTGATGGCGGCCATGGCCTTGCCGCTGCGGATAAAGAGTTGGATGGAGAATTTGGGGATGGTATGGCGCTCCACCAGGTGTACGGCAATGCCGCAGGAGAGCTGAGCCGCGGCACGCTCCGGCCAAACAACGGGGCGCTCGGCGGTCAGCGGCGGGGTCAGCGGAGAAATGGGCGCGACGACATCACTGGCCATCCTGGGCTCCTCTAGTCCGCGGCCTGCGGCGGCGCGCTCTTGGTTGCCGGCAGGCGGAAAATGATGGCACGGTTCTGCGGACGCAGCACGCGGGACGCCGCCGCATGCACCTGCTCCGGCGTGACACGCAGGAATTCATCGAGAATGGTGTTGACCAGTTTCGGGTCGCCATCGAAGAGCGTGAAACACGCCAGCAGGTGCATCAGGCCAAAGCGCGGGACGTGTCCTCCCATGCCGCCTTCGAGCGCGGAATAATAATCGGAGCGCAATTTCACTTTGCACTCTTCCAGTTCCGCGGCGGGCAGGGGCCGGGCGCAAAGATCCGCGATCACCTGGTCGAAAGCGGAGAGCACTTGCTCGGGCGTATGATCCGTCTTGTGCAGGATGCGCGTGACCATCTGCATTGGGCCGTTGTAATCGAAGAGGTCACCCATCGGATAGTGGATTCCTCCGGCGGTCTCCAGCGCCATCTGGCGTTCCAGCACCAGGGAACGATGCACGCGCCCCGCGCGGCCCCCATGCAACGCGCAATCGGCCAGGGCCAGGGCATACCAATCCGGGGAGCGGCGCGGGGGCGCGTGGTAGCCGATGGCCATGGCGGGCAGAGTTCCCAGGCGTTCCTCCACGGTGCCGCGCCGCTCTTCCGTTTGAGGCGGCTCGCTGACATCCGCAGCCGGAGGCGCGGGGCCGCGCGGGATGGGGCCAAAATGCTTTTCCGCGAGATCGAAACCGGCGGCAGGCTCCACGTCCCCCAGCACCAGCAGCACGGCATTATTCGGTGTGTAGTAGGTGCGGAAGAAGGCTTGGACGTCATCGAGCGTGGCGGCGTCCAGATCCTGAAAATCGCCGTAGAAATTGTGGGCGTTGGCCCAGTTGCGATTGGCGATGGGTGGAAGGTCCAGCCAGGGGAAGCCGCCGTACGGCTGGTTGAAAACGTTCATGCGGACTTCCTCTTTCACCACGTCGCGCTGGTTGCGCAGGTTTTCATCGTCCACGCGGAGAGAGCGCATGCGATCCGCTTCCAGCCACAGCATGCGTTCGAGCGCGCTGGAGGGTACCGACTCGAAGTAGTTGGTGACGTCGTAGCGCGTGGAGCCATTCAGCACGCCGCCCGAGGAATTGACCAGGCGAATGTGCACCATTTTGCCCGCGTGCTCCGAACCCTGGAACATCATGTGTTCGAAAAGGTGGGCGAATCCGCTGCGCCCGCGGGGCTCCAGCCGGAAGCCGATGTTGTAATAGACGCCCACGGTCACCACCGGCGCGGTGCGGTCTGGAGAAATCACCACCCGCAGGCCGTTGGCCAGCGTCCGCGCGTGGATGGGAAATGAGAGCATGATCAGTTTTCCTCTTCGCGGCCGGGAGTCCGTGCGGCGCGCCAGATTCCACAAGACGTGTATTGTACCCGCTGGAGCCGCCGCTGCGCTCACTTGGAGGGCCGGGCTACGGCTGCGGCGGGGACGCGGCCATTAGACGTAGCTTGCGGCCCTTCTGCAGCGGGCATTACGGCTTCCAAACGCAAGAGCAATTCCTCCGGAGTGCGGGAGAGGACGCGAGCGGCCAGCCGGGTCATCGCGTCATAGGCCAATCGCACCTCCACGGGATGATTCTCCAGGGCCCGGCGGTGCAGCCCAATAGTGGCAAAATCCCCGCGGGAGAGCGGGCCGGTCCAGGCGGAATGAGCCCCCAACAGTTCGTAATTCTGGAGCACCTGGCGGGCGAGCTGCAGCAGGGCGCCGGCCGCGGCGCGGCGCTTCATCCCCGCGTCGCACAAGAGTTGCACTCCCGCCTCGAAGGAAGCGAGCAGATGGGAGGCGGCAAATGTGCCCGCACAGTGATATTGCGCCTTGCGCCCTGGATCAATCCGCGCGGACTGTCCGCCGAGGCTGCGCACCATTTGCCGGATCACGCGGAGCGCTTCCGGATGGCCCTGGATTCCAAACAGCACCCCGGAGAGTTGCGGGCGGTCGCGGGCTCCGAAAGTCTGCATGGGATGCATCACTCCGGTGCGCGCGCCGTGCGCCGCCAGGGGATCGAGCACGGAGGCGGCCAGCGCGCCGCTGGTGTGGGCCACAATTTTTCCGCGCAGCTCTTCCGCGCCGATGCGCTCCAGCTCCGCGGCCACGGAGGCCACGGCGTCATCCGGCACGGCGATCAGGATGACGCCCGCAGCCAGAACACTGCGGTTTAGGCCGGCGGCGGCGGTTCCCGCGTGGATGGCGCGCACCGCAGCCCGAGCGGAAGGAAGGCGCCGGGCAGCGACGACCCCGATCTCCCAGCCCGCTTCGTGCAGCCGCGAGCCCAGCCCGCGGGCTACACGCCCGGCTCCGATCAGAGCCAGGGTTCGCTGCCGCGTCTCTTTTGTACGGTACATGTTCGAATGATGCGGAGGGTGACACATCTCCCCTCACGCGCCGTGCTATTCTGGTCCCGGATCCATGAAACCAGGTACTCCGCGCATCCCGACGAGCCGACCGGATGCCGTTTGAAGCTGCGCCAATTCTGCTCACGCTATTGTGCGGCGCGCTGGCGCTGGCCTGGCTGATCCTCGCGGTGCACACTTCCCGCGGTATGCGGCGCTTACCCCATCTTTCCGCCGTGACCCCCCTGGACGATTCCGCGCTGCCGAGCGTGTCTATTATCTTCTCGGCAAGGGACGAAGCGGAAAAAATGCCCGCCGCCCTGGGATCGATGCTCGCGCAGGACTATCCGGGCTACGAAGTGGTGGCCGCGGACGACCGCTCCGGCGACAGCACTCCACAGATTTTGCGCGAATTCTCTGAGAGGTGCAAACGCCTGCGCACTGTTCGGGTGGAGACGCTGCCGCCAGGCTGGCTGGGAAAACCACACGGGCTGCAGCAGGCCTATCAGCACTCCAGCGGCGAGTGGCTGGTGTTTACGGACGCGGATGTCCGATTTCATCCCGAGGCGCTGCGCCGGGCCGTTTCCCTGGCGCTCGAGCGGGATTGGGATCACCTGACCCTGTTTCCCCGGATGGACATGCGAGGGTTCGGAGAAAAAACTTTGTTGACGTATTTCATGCTCGGCGGATTCCTTTTCAGCCGGGCATGGAGCGTTCCGAACCGGCATTCCAGCGCATACGCCGGCGTGGGCGCGTTTCAACTGTTGCGCCGCAGCGTCTATGAAGCGGTCGGCACTCACCGCGGCCTGGCCATGGAAGTGGTGGACGACATGAAGCTGGGCAAACGGGTGAAGCAGGGGGGATTCACTTCCGGAACGGGGCTGGCCGGCGACCTGGTAAGCCTGCGGTGGCATTCGGGGGTGGCCAACATGATCCGCGGCACGGAGAAGAATTTCTTTGCCGCGGCGGGTTTCCGGCTGGAGAGAGCGCTGGGCCACATGGCGCTCAGCCTGCTGCTCTCCGTGTTTCCGTTTGCCGGGCTGGTGATGGCCGGCGGCTGGGCGCGGGTGCTGGCGGGTGTGGCCACCGGGTGCGCTGTGGCGCTGCATGCAACCGTGGCGCGAAGCAGCGGCGTTTCTCCTTTGTATGGACTGACGCATCCCCTGGGAGCGCTGCTGGTGTGCTTCATGCTCGCGCGATCCACGCTGCTCACCTTGTGGCGCCGGGGGATCTACTGGCGCGGAACGTTCTATTCACTGGACGAATTGCGGCGTGGCGCGGCTTGAAGTTCCGCGCCACGGAGCGGGAGAAAGCGGTGCTCCCGGGCAACCCGGGCCGTGAGCAGAGAAATCGAACAGTGTATGGATGAAACCGGTGAACCGGGCAGCGAGCACTCCTAGCGTGGCGGCTCTGGGACTGCTGATCCTGGCCGCAGCCGGGCTGGGGGCGCCGGGGACCGCTGCACAGGCTCCGATTCCGCCGCCGCCTCCCGCCGCCAATGCGCCGGCAGCCCACGCACCGGTGGTGTTCACCCCGCAATTTCAGCCGGGGGAATCCTTGCGCTACCAGATTTCCTTCCGCTCGCAAACCAGCCGGCTCACCGGGGGCGCTCTCAGCAATCCGCAAGGCGCCAGGGATTTGGGAATGTCCGTGGGGATCACGCTGCGGCTGGAGGTGCTGCCGCCGGTGGCGAGTACGGCGCCGGTGGCGGCCAGCCAGACGCGGGTGGCCGGCCCGGAACGCGCCCCGCTGCGCCTGCGCGCGGTTTACGAGCGGGTGACGCCGGCCGTAACCGGCGATACTTACGACCCGGAGGCCAACCTGCTCCTCGCTCAATACCGGCGGTTGCAGGGG